>Ga0224555_1000103_pt1 | contig 111976 bp, 100 predicted proteins | sample 714S23034metaG_FD_180687 | JGI IMG/M metagenome (GOLD analysis project Ga0224555, IMG submission 180687) | Peat soil microbial communities from Stordalen Mire, Sweden - 717 S2 30-34 | ecosystem: Environmental > Terrestrial > Soil > Wetlands > Peat | place: Sweden: Norrbotten County, Stordalen... | reverse complement strand
ACGGCGGCGGCGACTTTGTCGTCGGTGTCGAGGTTGAGGAGCTTGACGCCGGAGGTGCTGCGGCCGGCGGAGCGGATGGTCTTGGTGTCGATGCGGATGATCTTGCCGAACTGGCTGATGAGCATCATCTCGGTGGTGTCGTCGACCAGGTTGATGGAGTTGACCTTGCCGACCTTGGGCGTGGCCTTGAGGTTGGTGACGCCACCACCGCCGCGCGATTGCAGGCGGTACTGGTCCGCATCGGTGCGCTTGCCGTAGCCGTTCTCGGTGACCGAGAGGATGAGGCAGGGGGTGAGGCCGAGGCGCGCATCGAGCGCCTTGAGGTTGGATTCCGCGGTGGCGTGGGCGCGCTCGGCGGCCTTCTCGGCGGCCTTGACGGCTTCGTCGGGCGTGCCGGCGCTGCGCACCAGGCGGGTGGTCTCGCGGGCGGCGCGCAGGACGGAGTCGGTGTCGGAGTAGGTGTTGCGGAGCTTCTTCAGTTCCTTGACCACGGCGGGACCAGAGGCGGCGGCGAGACGGTCGCGGTCGGCGTTGCGTGTGGCGTCGGAGATGGTGATGGCCGCGCCGACGACGTAGTCTCCCTTGCGCAGGCTGATGCCCTTGTTGCCGCTGGCTCCGCGACCCATGGGACGCAGGCCGCGACGCTTCTCCTGCGGGAGATTCTCGTCGTACAGCTCGTCGAAGCGGATGGCCATGCCGTCGTGCGTGGCGAGGAAGATGACCTGGTTGCCGTCGGTGATCTGGGCGGTGATTAGCTCATCGTCCTTGTCGATGCCGATGGCGATGATGCCGCGGCTCATGACGTTGGAGAAGTCCTTGAGCGCGGTCTTCTTGACGGTGCCGTTGCGCGTGGCGAAGAGGACGAACTTGCCCTCTTCCTCGAGGTCGCGAACGCCGAGGATGGTGACGACTTTTTCGCCGGGCTGGAGGTCGACGAGCGAGGCCATGGCCTTGCCCTTGCCGGCGGCGCCGATGTCTGGGACTTCGTAGATCTTGAGCCAGTAGACGCGGCCGGTGTTGGTGAAGCAGAGCAGGAAGGCGTGGGTGGAGTCGATGATGAGCTGGGCGACGAAGTCCTCCTCGCGCGTCTTCATGCCGAGACGGCCGGTGCCTCCGCGCCGCTGCTGGCGATAGATGGAGATGGGCGTGCGCTTGAGGTAGCCGGTGTTGGAGACGGTGACGGCGACCTGCTCGTCGGCGATGAGGTCTTCGAGGCCAAGCTCGGCGGTCTCGTCGAGGATGGTGGTGCGGCGGGCATCGCCGTACTTGTCGCGAATCTCGGTGAGCTCACGGACGATGACGCGGCGGAGCTTGGATTGCGAGGCGAGGATGGATTCGTACTCGGCGATGGCGTCGCGGATGGCGCGCAGCTCGTTGAGCAGCTCATCTATAGATAGCTGCGTCAGGCGGTAGAGTTGCAGCTCGAGGATGGCGTCGATCTGCTTGTAGGAGAGGATGAGCGTGGCTGTGCCGGCGGAGTTGGTGGGGAGGAACGTGGTGTCTACGGCGTACTTGGAGGGGTCGAGCGTGATTCCGGCAAGCTCCGTGCCGCGCAGGCTGATCTTTTTGCCGGAGAAGTAGGCGAAGAGGTTCTCGCGTGCGGCGACGCGCGAAGAGCTTTGGCGGATGATGCGGATGACGTTGTCCAGATGGTCGAGGGCGATCTGGTAGCCGAGCAGGATGTGTTCGCGGTCGCGGGCCTTGGCGAGGAGGAATGCGGTGCGTCGGCGGACGACCTCCATGCGGTGCTCGAGAAAGGCGCGGATGGCTGCGTCGAGCGGGAGTTCCTTGGGCTGGCCGTTGTGGACGGCCAGGAAGATCATGGAGAAGGACTCCTGCATCTGGGTGTGCTTGTGGAGCTGGTTGAGGACAATCTGGTGCTCGGCCCCGCGCTTGAGGCCGATGACGATGCGCATGCCGTCGCGGTCGGATTCGTCGCGGAACTCGTCGCGGGCGATGTCTGTGATGGTGCCGTCGTTGACCAGCTCGGCGATACGCTCGATGAGCTTGGCCTTGTTGACCTGGTAGGGGATCTCGGTGACGATGATGGCCTGGCGGCCGCCGGAGATGTTCTCGATGGCACACTTGGCGCGCATGATGAAGCGGCCGCGGCCGGTCTTGTAAGCGCCGGGGATGGTGGTCTTGCCGAAGATGTAGCCGCCGGTGGGGAAGTCGGGACCTTTGACGTGCTGGAGGCAGAGGTCGAGGTCGGAGCGCGTCTCGGGCTGGTCTTCTTTGCCGCGGGCGCTGGCTTTCTCGATGAGCGCGATGCATGCGTTGATGACTTCGGTGAGGTTGTGCGGCGGGATGTTGGTGGCCATGCCGACTGCAATGCCCGAGCTGCCGTTGACCAGCAGGTTGGGGATCCTGGCGGGCAGGACGGTGGGTTCGAGCGCGGACTCGTCGTAGTTGGGCACCATGTCGACGGTGTCGGAGTCGATGTCGGCGAGCATCTCGCCGGCGATGCGAGTGAGGCGGCTCTCGGTGTAACGCATGGCGGCGGGCGGGTCACCGTCGACCGAGCCGAAGTTGCCCTGGCCATCGACCATGGGGTAGCGAAGGCTGAAGTCCTGCGCAAGGCGGACCATGGTGTCGTAGATGGCGGAGTCGCCGTGGGGATGGTAGTTGCCCATGACGTGGCCGACGACCTTGGCGGACTTGGTGAACTTCTTGTTGAACTGCAGGCCCATCTCCTGCATTCCGTAGAGGATGCGGCGGTGGACGGGCTTGAGGCCATCGCGGACGTCGGGCAGGGCGCGGCCAATGATGACCGACATGGAGTAGTCGAGATAACTGCGGCGCATCTCGTCTTCAATGTTGACGGGATAGAGGAACGCGGCACCGCGGCCCTGCACGACGGAGGGGCCGTCGGGGGGCGGGCCATCGCCGGAGGGCGGAGTGGTGGCGGCGGGATCCTGCGGGGCGGGATTTTCGGGGTTTTGCGGGTCGGGTGGAAAGAGTTCGTCAGCCATGGTTTATGGCTCTATTATAGGCGTTTTGGGGGTGGTTCGGGGCGGGGCGAAAAGGGCGTTTTGGGGTGGTCGGGGAGGGGTGAGGCGGAGGCGCGGATTGGGGGTTTGTCGGGAGCGGCGAGCGGCTTCGCGCGATACCCACTCATCCTGCCCCGCGGCAGGGACCCCGTTCGCAAAAACGCGATGAATGGGCCACCCGGCGCGATACGCTCTAGTGGCAAGATGCATAACTTTGGTGAACGCGATGCCAAATCTCGGTTCTGCCGAACAATGAGAATCCAACATAGCCGCGCAACCTCAAGAGGTCGCCATCCACAACCATCTGGCCGCGATAGGTATTTCCCGACTTTGGGTCGTAGATGGTTCCGCCGGACGCGTGCGTGGCGTCGCTTGAATGAAAGCGGCTGCCGATCTCAAGATTGCATAGCGATTTGCCGCGCAGAGTCGCGTCTGGATTGTGGATATCGGTTGTGGCGTCGGCTGTTGGACTGATAAAGACGATCCGCATACAGAAGCCACTGGAGCATGGGTCGATGTGGACAATGGTTCCCGACGGCACCTGCCAATCGCCCAGGAACGGAGAGGTCTGTGCCTTGAGGGTCGCCGTGCAGGTGAAGATTGCAAGAAGCAGGATAGAAGCAAGCGCAAGCGGACGTTGGAGGATTGGCATGGCCCCACGGAAGCGCTTTGCGAGGTGGCGTAGCAACAAGCCAGCGCGGAACTCGCGAAGCGTGCCGGTGGATGCAATTCGACTGAAGCAGGCTTGTGTCATGGTGGACCCTCAATGGTCTGCCCGAAATTTTGTGCCAGCGGCTCTTAGTGTAGCGTGGCGGGTTGAAGGGCGATCGGTAATGGGAAGCCGGTTTGCGATTACCAACCCATTTGGCCCATGCGCTTAAGGATGACCGCGCTGTAGCTGTTCATGCGCTCGGGGCGTCGCTTGAGGGGAGCCGGCAGAATGGCGGCGAGGCGCGCCGACTGTTGCCGTCCGATACTACGGGCCGGGGTGCGGTAGTCGATGCGGCACGCCGCGTCCGCGCCATAGATGCCAGGGCCCCACTCGACCACATTGAGGTAGATCTCGAGAATGCGCCGCTTGCCGAGGACGAGTTCGGCCACCGGCACCAGTGTGGCCTCCGCGCCCTTGCGCAGGAAAGAGCGGCCGGTTCCGAAGAAGAGATTTTTGACGAGTTGCTGGGTGAGGGTGGAGCCTCCGCGCATGCGATCGCCTTCCATGTCCTCCTGGGCAGCGAGCTGGATGGCGTGCCAATCGAAGCCATGGTGCTGGTAGAAGCGCGCGTCCTCCGCGGCGATGACAGCGTGCTGGAAGTCGGGCGAGATCTGGCTGAGCGGGATGAATGTGTAGCGTTCGCGATAGGGCTTGTTATGGATCCAGGCCTGCACACGGCGCTGGATGTGCACCGCGGTCGTGGGTGGGTCGATCCACCGCGCAGCCACAAGGGTGAGTGCGGCAAGCGACCAAAGAAGCACGACGGCGATGACAAGCCATCGAAGAACGGACCGGAGAAGACCCTTGCGACGCGGGGTCTTGCGGCGTGTGGTTGTTCTTGTAGTCACAGATTCAGAATAGTCGCCTGGCGGGGTTGCCGCTGACGAAGATACTGCGCGTGAAGCATCGGCTCCCGGCGAAATACGGGGATTCTTCGCTGCGCTCAGAATGACAAGTCGAAAGAGCGTTGCGGAGGGGCAGCCGGTGATGCGGTGGGATCAGCCGGTGTTGCGGAGGCCGGCGGAGATGCCGTTGATGGAGGCGGTGATGGCGCGGTCGAGTTCGGCGGGGACGGGCTGGCCGGCGGCGATGGCGGCGCGCTTGCGGCGGATGAGCTCGACCTGGATGAGCGACATGGGATCGACGTAGGGGTTGCGCAGACGGATGGAGTTGCCGAGGACGGAGTTGGTCTGGAGCAGCGTGGATTGCTGGGTGATGGCGAGGACCATGCGGCGGGTGAGTTCGAACTCGGCCTGGAGGGTGGAGAAGACGCGGTCGCGCAGGGCCTCGTCCTCGACCAGGCCGGCGTAGAGGCGGGCGATGGAGAAGTCGGCCTTGGCGAGGGCCAGCTCGACGTTGCGGACGATGTCGAGGAAGAGCGGGAAGTCGCGGGCCATGGTTTGGAGCTGGGCGAGGTTGGCGGCCTCGCGCTCAGAACCCACCCATGACGGTGAAGCTGTCATGGATGGGGCACCCGATTTAGTGGCTTTCTTTAGCTTCTTCGCGGAGGTCGAAGAAGTCCGCAAAGACGAAATGCGGGGATCCTTCGCTGCGCTCAGGATGACAACATCGTCGTTAGGGGCTTGCTTGGCGGCGGCATCGGGGATGTTGTGCTGGATGAAGTGCTGGAGGGCGTGGCCGACGCCGAAGTAGGCGGGGGCGACGTGGCGGGACTGCATCCAACCGAAGACCCAGGGGATGGCGCGGAGGTCTTCCATGCCGCGGCTGCGCGCGGAGCTGGCGTCGCTGCGCTTGGCGGGACGCGAGCCGATGTGCGCGTTTTCCAGCTCGGCGACGGGAGTGGCCTGCTCGAAGTAGGTGAAGGTCTCGGGGTCGTCGACGATGTGTTTGCGGTAGAAGGCGTAGGAGACGGCGGAGAGCTGGTCCAGCGCGGATTCCCACTGGGGGAGGATTTCGCCGGTGAGGCGGGGGATGTAGGTTGGTGGCTCGGCGGATGAAGAAGCAGATCCCTCCGCTGCGCTGCGGGATGACAAGTCATTATTGCTGCGGGATGACAAGTCATTATTGCTGCGGGATGACAAGTCATTATTGCTGCGGGATGACAAGTCATTATTGCTGCGGGATGACAAGTCATTATTGCTGCGGGATGACACTAGAGAGTCGGCGGCTTGGTGCTGCAGGAGGGCGTCGGGACGGGCGAGGGCGTCGAGCGAGGCGGCGATCATGAGCTCGAGATTGCGCTCGGCCAGGACGACGTCGGCGTACTTCCAGTTGAGGACCTCGCCCTGCTCTGTGATGCGGAGTTCGCCGGTGAAGGCGTCCATGGGTTGGGCGAAGATGGAGCGGTGGGTGGGGCCACCGCCGCGGCCGACGGTGCCTCCGCGGCCGTGGAAGAGGCGCAGGCGGACGCCGCACTCGCTGGCCACCTGATGCAGCGCGCGGTGCGCCTTCCATATCTCCCAGGTGCTGGCGATCATGCCGCCATCCTTGTTGGAGTCGGAGTAGCCGAGCATGACCTCTTGCCGATGGTTCCAGGAGGAGAGTAGCGGCTGGTAGGCGGCGGATGTCCAGAGCTGGCGGCAGACGGCGGGCGCGTTGCGCAGGTCGTCGATGGACTCGAAGAGAGGGACGGGCTGCAGGCCGGGATCGGAGCTGTCTGGGCCGCCCGCCTGCCCGCCGCAGCCCTCGACGCGGATGCCGGCGAGGCGGGCGAGCCAGAGGACGTTGAGGACATCTTCGGCGCAGGTGGTGCCGCTGATGATGTAACGCGGGAGGGCCTCCGGGACGTAGATGCGCTTGAGTTCGGCGATGGCGCGGAAGGTGTTGAGGACCTCGCGGGTCTGCGGGGTGAGGGCGGGGGGAAGCTGGAGGGTGTCGGCGGGATTCTGTTGTGGTTCCCCCACCTTAGCGCCCAGAAGCGGGCGCGAAGATGGGGCACCCGGCTTCTGGGAAATTTCGGCGATGGCGGCGGCGTGGACGCGGGCATGCTGGCGGATGTCCAGCGCCTGCAGGTGCAGGCCGTAGGTGCGCGCCTCCAGCAGAAGCGGGTCGATGAGCGCCTGGGCGAGACGGCGGCCACGGTTCTGGATGAGGCTGGAGTGCAGGACGGTGAGATCGGCGACGAACTCTTCGGCGCGGGCGTAGGGCTTCAGCGGAGGGCCGGACGGGGGCGGGACGGAGATCTGCGGCGCTCCTCCGAGGCGCATCATGATGCAGCCGACGAGGAGGCGGACGGACTCGAAGGGGAAGCGGGCTTCGAGCTCGGTTTGGCCGGCGGCGCGGAGCTGCTTCATGTATCCGTCCAGCAGCGCGGCGAGTTCGGGCGAGATGGGGACCTGCTGGGTGGAGCTGGCGAGCTGGTCGGAGACGTTCTGCAGGCGGCGGCGGTAGTGGTCGAGGAGCAGGCCGTGGGCCATGGCGAGCGCGGTGCGCGTGGCGCGGGGGGTGACGAAGGGATTGCCATCGCGGTCGCCGCCGATCCAGGAGCCGAAGGCGATGAGGCGAGGCAACTCGGCGAGATCGGACTCGACGCCGTACTCGGAGGCGAGCGCGGCGGCGACTTCGGAGTAGAGGACGGGAAGCGTGGCGAAGATGGAGGACTCGTAGTAGTCGAGTGCCATGCGGACCTCGTCGCGGACGGCGGGGCGGGCCATACGGACGTCGTCGGTCTGCCAGAGGGCGGTGATCTCGGCGATGACCTCCTGCTCGAGGGATTCCAACTCAGCCTCGGGCACGGGGATGCGGTCGAGCTGCTGCAGCAGTGTGGAGATGCGGCGGCGCTTGGACATCACGGAGCGGCGCGCGACTTCAGTGGGGTGCGCGGTGAAGACGGGCGTGACGGTGATGCGGTCGAGCAGGGCGCGGGCTTCTTCCGCCGTGACGCCCGCGAGCTTTAGCGCACGCAGTGTGCCGCGAAACGATCCTCGCTGCGGGCCGGCGTTGGGGTCGAGCTGGTGGGAGAGACGGCGGCGCTTGCGGTGGTTGGTCTCGGCCAGATTGGTGAGCTCGAAGAAGAAGGCGAAGGCGCGGGCAAGCTGGTAGGCCGTGGCGTTCGAGAGCGACTGGACGCGGTTGAGCGCGTGGTGCAAGTGCTGTTCGGCGAGCGCGGCGTGGGCGTCGTCAGCAGCGGCGGCGGAGTTGGCGTCGGCTTCGCGGCGGGCGATGGCGGTGCGGCGCAGGTCTTCGACGGCCTCGTAGAGGGGAAGGCCCGCCTGCTCGCGAAGGACCTCTCCCAGCAGCGCGCCGAGCGAGCGCACATCGCGGCGCAGTGGAGCTTCCTTCAAGTCGCCGGTGGGGGCCTGAAGCTCAGCCAGTCGCTGCGGCCAGTCGGTTGGGGACCAAAGTGAGGCCATAGATTATTATGCACTGGACGCGGGGATAAGCTGACCCCACCTTAGCCGCGATAAAGCTGCGGCGAAGATGGGGCACCCACTTTTGAGGGAGAATCAAGATTCCAAAAACTTAGGGTGGGCCGCCCGCCCTACAGCGTGGCGGAGGCGGTCCTTCGGGGGCGGGGCGCGGGACGGATGGAACGGGCGGCGATCTTCTTGAGGCCGCGCAAGGCTTCGTTGACGGACTCGGAGTCGGGGAAGGTGTCGAGCAGGTCGGGAGCGATGAGGACGATGTCGGTTCCGGACTTCATGCGGTCGCAGTATTTGCCGCGAACGCCTTTGCTGAAGTCGAGGTTGGGGCGCGGTGCGAGCGGATCGAGTTGGCTAGCTTTGCTCATATTGTTCTCTCTCGGCTGCGGTGACGAGTCGGACTCCGATGAGCCGGACGCGAGAGTCAGTCTCAGTGTAAACGACGAAGAGGAGACGGCTGGCGCGGCCTGACGAAGAGGTCCGCGAGCCTTGGACGGTAGACCCACTCATCGCATGAAGCAAAGACGCGATGAATGGGGCACGGAGTCTTCGTGAGGTTCAAAGAAAAATCGTGAGTGGGCACCCGGCCCTTCCGGGGTGGATTTTGCGAATGGGGGCAACGAAAAAATGCTCAGATTCATCCTATGGTGTGAACCGGCAATGCCTTGACCGTGTATGTATTCAAAATTGCTCAGATTGTATCTGAGATCGAACCGTAGATTAAATGCATGCGTCCGAGTTGGGCCAATGCCCGCAAACAGTCTTATGAATTTGACATTGAGCAGAATTACGAATGGAGGATTAACACATGCATTCCAGTTATTCAAAATCAGTGAAACACATCCTTGCCTTGGCGCTTATTGGGATTTCTCCCATTGCGTTGGCAGCCCAGGATGCGGCACAGCCGCCTGTAAAGACGTACGCGAGCAGCGCCGCGTCCAATAATGCCGCTTCCAAGTGGGACATCTTCATAGGCTACAGCTATCTGGCGCCGAACGGAAAGATAAAGGGGATTCCGGATTCGGTCGCTGGCAGTACCTATGGCCAGATCGACTGGGGCTCGATAATGAGCATTACCCGCTACTTCAACAAGAATGTCGGTGTGCAGGTCGAGGGAAGCGAGCACATTGAATCGGAGGATTGGCCTGTCGGCGACAACAATGCATCCTACAATTCGAATGATGATTTTGCCGGCGCCTCGGCAGGTGTGATCTATCGCATCCCTAAAGGCAATTTCACGCCGTTTGGGCATGCTCTGATCGGTACCGAGCAGGTCGGTAGTGTTTATCGGGCTGACACCTGGGGTTCCGTGGTGACGGCCGGCGGCGGCGTGGACTACGAGACGCGTCTGTTTAACCATCATCTGGCGATTCGCATCTTCCAGGCGGATTATCAGTTCATTTACGCCGACTCCACGCCTATCCCCTCTCTTCGTTTGAGCACCGGCCTTGTGTCTCACATCGGCTCCTTCGCGCCGCCTGCGCCGGTGACCCTGGCGTGTGCCGTCAACCCGCAGTCGATCTTTCCCGGCGACCCGGTCACGGTAACGGCAACCGCCGGAAACCTGGATCCGAAGCTACATGTGGTCTACTCCTGGTCAGGTGAGGGCCCGACGGGGAACGGAGCAACGGCGACAGTGTCAACTGCAACGCTTGCGCCCGGCAGCCACACGGTAAACGCCAAGGTAAGTGAAGGCAAGGGCGATAGGATTGGCCTCAAGCCTGGCGAAGTTGCGAGTTGCTCAGCCAGCTTTACCGTAAGAGCGTTTGAGCCGCCGACCGTCAGTTGCTCGGCTAGCCCCAACGCCATAAACGCGAATGAGAGCAGCACGGTAACGGCCAGTGGGATAAGCCCACAGAACCGGCCGCTGACCTATAGCTACTCGGTTCAGTCTGGCTCCATCAGCGGCAACGGTGCGACAGCAACCTATTCCTCGGCGGGCGCTCCAGCAGGTCTTGTGGCAATTACCTGCAACGTGGCCGATGACAAGGGCAGCACTGCGACGGCTGTCGCCAACATCACAATCGCGCCTGCGCCTGTGGTTGTGGTTGAGCAACCATCGCCTGAGCAGGTAAGGCTTGAAGCTCGGCTGGCATTGCATAGCGTGTTTTTCCCAACTGCACAGCCAAGGGCAGCGCATCCCGAGGGCGGCTTGGTCGACAGTCAGCAACAGATTCTGAAGACTCTTGCAGAGGATTTCAAGGGCTATCTGGCAATCAAGCCGGACGCCCATCTTATCCTTACCGGCCATGCCGATGTGCGTGGAACGGAAGAGTACAACCAGGCGCTGACGGAACGCCGCGTAAATCGAGCGAAGCAATTCCTGATTGAACAGGGCATTGCCGATAACCACATCGATACGCAAGCCGTTGGCAAGGAACAGGAACTCAGCCAAGACGAGGTCAAGGACCTCATTCAGAGCAATCCCAATCTGACCGACAGCGAGCGGCAAAGGATTCTGAATGATCTCTCGACGATCGTTCTAGCCCAGAATCGCCGCGTTGATATTACGCTGACCACAACGGGACAACAATCGGTGAAGCTGTATCCGTTCAATGCTGAAGATTCAATCACCCTTCTGGACGAGAAGGCTGCGGGATCCAAGAAGCACACGCATACAAACACGAAGCACGTTCATGCCAAGCAGTAAGCACTGCAACTGAGACCATAGCAGAGGCCGCTTGAGTGGGGCCAGCTTGCAGAGGGTTACGCCCTCCGCAAGCTGGCCCCGCCCTATGCCAAGAGATATGGGTTCGCGATCGTTTCCAAGGATTCGGACTTTGCCGAACGCAGCGTACTGGAGAGCGGGCCGCCGAAGGTCATCTGGATTCGGTTGGGCAACTGTTCGACGCGGGAGATTGAAGCGCAGTTGCGATCCGCGCACGAGATGGTGCGGGCTTTCATCGAGGAAGATGAGGAGACATGCCTGCTGCCTGGGCGAGGGTAACCCACCCTTCGCTCGACCACCCCAGCGAGCCAAGACCGCTCGCCGGGGACCCCGGAGTCGCAGCGAAGAATGGGGCATCCACTTTTTGTGGGGGATCAAGATTCCTAAAACTTAGGCTGGGCCACCCGCCTGAATCCGGACCAACGCCGCAAGCCCGGACGAGCGACGCACTCATATTCGGAAGCTACGCTCTATTTTGCAGGCGTCCCAGCCGGTTTCGGAGTAGTTCCAGTCTTTCCAGCCGAGGCAGGGGAAGCGTTCGCAGCAAGGGTGCATTGCGCTATAAAGTTTGGCCCGGATTGGTAAATTTGTGCAGGGGTCGGAGGCGACTTGCCGTCTGAGCCACCTGTCTGTAGATAGGTCTGGTACTTCGTGAGCTCGGAGGAGACCGAGGCAACTCCCGCCTGATCGCTGCTAACATTTGTATTGACGGTGGCTGTGACTGCACCCAGCCCAGTTGTCCCACCCAATGTGCTGAATATCTTCGGAACTGTTGTTGAACCGGCAATTGTCGCCGCAGAGCCGACACCAGTAAACGCAGCCGAGGCAAGAACCAGCGCGAATTCTGCAGCGCCCCATTTCTTTTCGTCCTTGGTAAACAGCTGGCCATCCGCCGCGCATTCAGTATTAACTTCTGTTGAAACAGTCTGCGAACACAAATCGAACACTGGCGGAGAGGGCGGCGAGGCAATAGTGGTGGCAGGAGGGTAGGCTGTGCAGATCGCATTGACCGCGTCCCATCCTACTTTGTTCTCCTTGGCCGCCTCAGATTTTGAGGTATACCGGAACGTCCGCTTCTGCGCATCCTTCACCTCCTGTAGGCCCTGGATGTTCTGTAGCTCCTGTGATCGTTGGGCAAACTGGGTCTGTGCGGACGCCGCCTGTGCTGGCGACGCATGGTCAGTCTGCACCGTTGGGGCCGCTTGTGCAAATCCATCGTTGGTAGAAGCCTGCAAGAGAGCTGCAACCAGCAGCACTATAAATGCTCTAGAGCCATGCATGTTCCTTTTCATCGCCTTCTCCTCTGTGGTTATAAGGCATGATGTCAGATCCGTGCTCTAGCCCGGGCCGGATAACGTTGAATTAAAAGTGATAACTGTTTCTACCGCTCGCGGAACCCGGTGTCAAGCAGGAGCTGACGAGAGCGCGAGAATAGGGTCCAACCATGCATCAAAGCCCTCGGGCGGGTGGCCCACTTCTTATCGTACCTCATCTGAACTGGGTGCCCCACATCTCGACCCTGAGATGTGGGTTTCTGCGGCGGCACGATTCCACTTCGCAGCCGTCCGCTCGCCTCGTGTGGCGTGTGGCGCAGCCACTATAGCATTTTGGGTGAGACACAGAACAAGGCCCGGGGCTAAAGCCCATTCTTGCATGGGCCTCTATTCGTGGGGCTGAAGCCCCACGCTCCCTCCGAAGAACAGGCAACCGCAGGTCCTTCGACTCGCTCCGCTCGCTCAGGATGACAGCAACACAGCCAACGACCAAGACGAATGCGTAGGTGGATCACTACTTCTGGATGCGGGAGACGTCGCGGACGGCGCCGCGGGAGGCGCTGGTGGTTAGGGCGGCGTAGGCTTGCAGGGCCTGCGAGACCTTGCGGGTGCGGGTGGCGGGCTTCCATGCGGCGGGGCCCTTCGACTTCGCAGATTCACCCTTCGACTCTGCGGCTGCGCCGTTGGACTCGGCTGCGGTGCCGTTGGACTCGGCGGCTGCGTCGTTGGAGTCGGCGGTGCCACGGGCTTCCATGGCGGCGCGGCGCTTGGCTAGTTCCGCGTCGGAGATATTGACGCGGAGGATGCGCTTGGGGATGTCGATCTCGATGGTGTCTCCCTCTTCGACCAGGGCGATGGCGCCGGCCTCGGCTGCCTCGGGCGAGATGTGGCCGATGCAGAGGCCGGAGCTGCCGCCGGAGAAGCGGCCGTCGGTGATGAGGGCGCAGGATTTGCCGAGGCCCTTGGACTTGAGGTAGCTGGTGGGGTAGAGCATCTCCTGCATGCCGGGGCCACCGCGCGGGCCTTCGTAGCGGATGAGGACGACATCGCCGGGAACGATCTTGTCGCCGAGGATGGCCTCGACGGCAGAGTCCTGGCTCTCGAAGATGCGCGCCGGGCCGGTGAAGGTGAGATGGGCGGCGTCGACGCCCGCGGTCTTGACGATGCATCCTTCTTCGGCGATGTTGCCGTAGAGGACGGCGAGGCCGCCATCGGTGCTGAAGGCATGTGCCAGGTTGCGGATGACACCCGTGTCGCGGTCGAGGTCGAGATCGGGGTAGCGGGCGGACTGGCTGAAGGCGACCGTGGTGCGGACTCCGAAGGGCGCGGCGCGGTAGAACTCCTGCACGGCGGGGGAGACGTTGAGCTTGACGTCGAGATTGTCGATGGCGACGCCGAGCGTGGGCGCGTAGACGGTGGGGACATCGCGATGCAGCAGGCCGGCGCGGTCCAGCTCGCCGAGGATGGCCATGATGCCACCGGCGCGATGCACGTCCTCCAGATGGACGTTGGGCGCGGAGGGCGCGACCTTGCAGAGGTTGGGAACGCGGCGGGAGAGGCGGTCGATGTCCGCCATGGTGAAGGGGACCTGGGCCTCCTGCGCGGCGGCGAGAAGATGCAGCACGGTGTTGGTGGAGCCGCCCATGGAGATGTCGAGGGTCATGGCGTTCTCGAATGCCTGGAAGGTGGCGATGCCGCGCGGGAGGGCGGTGAGGTCGTCGTGCTCGTAGTAGCGGCGGGCCAGATCGACGATGGTGCGGCCAGCCTGGAGGAATAGCTCCTTGCGGTCGACGTGCGTGGCGACAATGGTGCCGTTGCCGGGAAGGGCGAGGCCGAGCGCCTCGTTGAGGCAGTTCATGGAGTTGGCGGTGAACATTCCGGAACAGGAGCCGCAGGTGGGGCAGGCGGCGTGTTCATACTCGTCCACATCGGCGTCGCTGGCCTTGGGGTCGGCTGCGAGGACCATGGCGTCGATGAGGTCGACGGTCTTGACGGTGTTGCCGTGCTGGATCTTGCCCGCCTCCATTGGCCCGCCGGAGACGAAGATGGTGGGGATGTTGAGGCGCAGCGAGGCCATCATCATGCCGGGGGTGATCTTGTCGCAGTTGGAGATGCAGACCAGCGCGTCGGCGCAGTGGGCGTTGACCATGTACTCGACCGAGTCGGCGATGAGCTCGCGCGAGGGCAGGCTGTACAACATGCCGTCGTGGCCCATGGCGATGCCGTCGTCGACGGCGATGGTGTTGAACTCCTTGGCGACGCCGCCGGCGCGGGCGATCTCTTCGGCGACGAGCTGGCCGAGGTCCTTGAGGTGGACGTGGCCGGGAACAAACTGGGTGAAGGAGTTGGCGACGGCGATGATGGGCTTGCCGAAGTCGCCGTCCTGCATTCCGGTGGCGCGCCAAAGACTGCGCGCACCGGCCATGTTGCGTCCGTGGGTCGAGGTTCGTGAGCGATATGGGGGCATCCTCTTAGTGTAATGCTTGCGGCGGCGGGCTGGCATGGGGCGTGGGCTGCCGGATTGCGCCCATGCGGCTTCGGAGGATTGGCCGGGGAATCATGGCTCGGCGCGATGAACTGGCATACAATTCGAGCGACCCGGAAAGAGCTCATTTGGCTGTGGGATAAGTGCGTTTCCGGGATGCGGCGCGGCGAGCGATTGCCACAGGGAGCCCCAATTTCCAGAGAGAACCACCGGAGGACGAAGCCATGAAGTTTAGCCGTCGTCAGGCGATGAAGATGATTGCAGGAGCAGTGCCAGCGGTTGCCGGAGCACAAGCGTTTGCTGCTGCGCCACAGGCTGGTGCTGCGCTGCAAGCTGGTGCTGCGCCGTCTGCTGCTTCAACGCGGCAAACTACCGCAACACCGTCCGCTGCTGCGTCGTCGCAAGCTGCTGCAACGCCGTCCGGTGCCGGGCCGGTGAGGCGGTTCGTGTTCGATGGCGTCTCGTCGGAGATGCAGATGACGATGGCGGAGCTGGGGCAGACGGCACCGGCGGACCTGTCGGGCTACACGCATCTGGTGATGGAGATGCGGATGAGTTCGCCGCAGCGGCTGTATCTGTGGGCGTACACGACGCATGGGCCGCGCGGTGTGTCGATCATCGGGTTTGGGCAGAATGCTTGGCTGCGCGCGTCGGTGCCGCTACAGTACTTCATTGGGCGCGACTCGAAGGGCAACGACCTGGCTTCGGCGTCGAACCGGCGGACGAATTCGTCGTGGTACTCCGTGTGGGGGCCGTTCGGGGACCTGCATTCCGTGGAGTCGATCGGGATTGCGATGGAGTATCCGCTGAAGCGACCGACGATCGAGCTGCGCAACGTGCATCTGGCTACGAAGGACGAGGGGTCGGAGTTTCTGGAGACTGCGCCGGTGCTGGACAGCTTCAAGCAATGGGCGCTGGCGGATTGGCCGCGAAAGATCAAGAATCAGGAACAGTTGACGCAGGAACTGGCGGCCGAGGAGAAGGTCTTCGGCAGCGCGGCGGACTTTGGCTATGGGAAGTACGGCGGCTACAAGAACACGCAGGCGCGGGCGACGGGGTTCTTCCGCGTGGAGAAGATCGACGGGCGGTGGTGGTTCGTCGATCCGGAGGGGCACCTGTTCCTGTCCACGGGAACCAACGGCTCACCGGGCGGAGGCGCGGGGTTTGGCGGAAACGACGCGGGCGCGGCGGCGGACCGGGCGGTGCGGCGGCTGGATTCGTGGGGCATGACGACGGGCGGCAAGGGGCGTCCGGCGACGGTGATGCTGCGCTGGCCGCAGGGCACCAGCTTCCTGGGAATGCCGGATGTGTACTCGCCGCAGTTCGCGGAGCAGATTGACGCGGCGGCCAACACGCAGTGCATGCCGCACAAGAACGATGCGATGGTGCTGGGCTACTTTGTGGGCAACGAGCCGCCATGGAATGCGCGCGAGAGCGAGCTTTGCGGCCTGATTCTCGGCGGGCCGGCTACGGCGACCCAGGCGAAGCTGAAGGAGTTCCTGGCCGGGGGCGATACTGCGGCGCGCAGGAAGGAGTTTGTGCTGGCGTGCTTCGGGCGGTATCTGGAGACGGTGTGCGGCGCGGTGCGGAAGTACGATCCAAACCACCTGCTGCTGGGGATTCGCTACGGCGGCACAATGTCCGACGAGGCATTCATCGCGGCGCGCATCTTCGACGTGTGCAGCATCAATGTGTATGAGTACGAGCCGACGCGGCAGATCATCCACGCCGGACGGCTGTGCGATCGACCGATATTGATCGGGGAGTACCACATCGGCGTGCCGGCGGATGGACTGGCCGCAGGGTTGGTGCAGGCCAAGAGCCAGCTTGAACGCGGCGTGGCCTACCGATACTACGTGGAGCAGGCCGCATCGCTGGAATGGTTCCTGGGCGCGTACTGGTTTGCGTGGCGCGACGAGCCGGTGCTGGGCAGGATGGACGGAGAAAACTACAACATCGGGTTCGTCGATGTGACCGACCGGCCATACGCGGAGCTGGTGGAGGCGGCGAAGGTGACGCACAAACGGCTGCACGACGTACACTCCGGCAAACTGTTGCCGTTTGCACAGCACCCCATGGCGTCGGACGCGGGCGCGCCATCGACGCCGTGGCCGCTGGGCGGATTGGTTTAGATTCGTTTGCAGTGAGTTCAGATTGATCGGAAGAGATTTCAGATTCGTTGGGAGAATGACGATGCAAAGAGGAATGTTCCGTTCTGCTGTTGTGTTGGTGTCCAGCGTGGCGATGTGTTCCCTGCTGTTTGTTGTTGCGGCCCAGATCAAGTCAGGCGCTCTGGTGAAGCCGGGAGCGGCGGTGAACCCGGCAGCGGCGGTCAAGTCCGCAGCGACAGCGAAGTCTGGTGTGGCGGCGAAGTCGGGAGCGGTGAGGGTGTGGGAGGAGAAGGTCACGATTCCGACCTACCTGCTGGGCGAGCCGGAGCCCAATCCGCAGTTCTACTTTGGCGGGAACTCGCAGGGGGCGCAGCACCGCATCTATCCCTATCCCGCGTACGACAATCTGACCACCGAGAAAAAAGACAAGACCTACACCATGGTCTATCTGGAAAACGAGTATGTGAAGATCGGCATCCTGCCGGAGATTGGCGGCAAGATATTCACGGCGGTGGACAAGACCAACGGCTACGACTTCATCTACAACCAGCATGTGATCAAACCGGCGCTGATCAGCCTGCTGGGCGCGTGGATCTCTGGCGGGATCGAGTGGGACCTGCCGCACCACCATCGCGCCACCAGCTTCCTGCCCATGCAGTACAAGGTGGAGGAGAACGCCGACGGATCGAAGACGGTGTGGATCGGCGAGCTGGAGCTGCGCGACCGCATGGAGTGGACCGTGGGCGTGACGCTGCATCCGGGGAAGTCGATCCTGCAGGCGTCGTTCCGCATGAGCAACAGGACGCCGGTGCCGACCTCGATGCTGAGCTTCTCCAACGTTGCGGTGCATGTGAACGACAGCTACCAAGTGATCTATCCGCCGAGCACGCAGTTTGTGACCTATCACGGCAAGCGTGACTTTACGACCTGGCCCATTGCGACGACGAAGTTCAACGGCGCGGACTATACGGCGGGCGTCGACGTGAGCTGGTACAAGAACCACGCGACGGCCAGCTCCATGTTTGCGTGGAACTACCGGGACGACTTCTTCGCGGGCTACGATCATGGGAAGAACGCCGGGATTATGAGCATTGCCGACCACAATGTTGTGCCGGGCAAGAAGTTCTGGACCTGGGGCAATGGGCCCAGCGGCCTGGCGGAGGACCATCTGCTGACCGACTCCGATGGGCCGTACATCGAGCTGATGGTGGGCGCGTACAGCGACAATCAGCCCGACTATAGCTGGCTGCAGCCATACGAGACGCGCCAGTGGAACCAGTACTGGTACCCCTTCCGCGACATCGACGGGGTGAAGAACGCGAACCTCGACGCGGCGGTGAATCTTGAGGTGAAGGACGGCACGGCGACGGTGGGATTTTACTCGACCGAGGCGCGTCAGGCGGCCACAGTGACGCTGAAGCTGAAGGGCCAGGTTTTATTGGATGAAAAGATCGCGATCAGCCCGGGCCACTCCTTCGTGAAGCAGGTGCGGTTGCCGGAGGACGCGGACGAACACGATCTGCGCGCCGCGATCAGTGCGGATGGGCGTGAGCTGGTTGCCTACTCGCCGATACGGCTGGAGAAGGAGACCATGCCGTCGCCGGTGGTGGAACCGCCGGTGCCAGCCGAGATCAAGACCACCGAAGAGTTGTACCTGACCGGGCTGCGGATGGAGCAGTTCCGTGCGCCGGGAAACGCCGATCCCAACGCGTACTGGCAGGAGGCGCTGCGGCGCGATCCCGGCGACATCCGCGTGAATACCGTGCTGGGCATCGACGCGATCAAGGCGGGCCGATTTGCCGATGCGGAGAGGCTGCTGCGCAAGGCGCTGGAACGCGACACGGCCAGCTACACCTCGCCCAAGGACGGCGAGCCGATCTACTACCTGGGGCTGGCGCTGAAGTCGCAGGGCAAGCTGGATGAGGCTTACGCGGAGCTTTACAAATCGACGTGGAGCGCTGCCTGGAGATCGCCAGGCTACTTTGCGCTGGCGGAGATTGACGCGGCGAAAGGCAACTTCAACGCGGCGCTGACCGCGGACGAGGACTCGCTGGAGGCCAATGCAAATAACATCCAAGCGCTGGCGCTGAAGGCCGCGCTGCTGCGCCACACGGGACGCAACGCCGAGGCGCTGGTTGCGATTGCTGCGATTGATAAGATCGATCCGCTGGATGTGCATGGGATGACGGAGCAGTGGCTGACGACGAAATCGCCCGCGAGCGCCGCTGTGCTGGCAAGGACGGTGAGCGAGTTTCCCGCGACCGCGCTGGAGGTTGCCGCTGACGACATGGATGCGGGGCTGTGGCAGGACGGGACTGCGCTGTTGACGCATATTGCCGAGACCGCGCAGGACAAGTCCAAGGTTTCGCCGCTGATCTACTACGATCTGGCTTACTTTGCCGGGCAGATGAAGCAGAGCGACAAGGCGCGCGAGTACGACGAGATGGCTGAAAAAGCGTCGCCCGACTACGTCTTCCCGTTCCAGATGGAGATGATTGCGGTGCTCGAGGATGCGATGCGCGTAGACCCGAAGGATTCGCGCGCGCCATACTATCTGGGCAACCTGCTGTACGATTGGCAGCCGGAACGGGCGCAGGCGCTGTGGGAGAAGTCGGCCGCGCTGGGCGCGGACGTCCCGGTGGTGTATCGCAATCTGGCGATGGTGTATACGCGCCAGGGCAATCAGCGGGAGAAGGCGTTGGCCGCGCTGGAGAAGGGCGTTCAGTTCGGCGGGAACGCGATGGTGCTGAACGATCTGGACAAGCTGTATGAGGAGAACGGCGTATCGCCGGCCAAGCGGCTGGCGTTGATGGAGACGCACCAGGAGGTGGTTGACCGCGACGAGGTAATCGCGCGCGAGATCAACCTGGAGATATTTGCGGGCAAGCCGGATGAGGCGATTCAACTGCTGCGCTCGCGGTTCTTCCGCGCATGGGAGGGCGGCGGCAGCTTCTCGCTGGGCGACTCGTGGATCAACGCAAATCTGGAACGCGGCGCTCAGCAGATGATCGCCAAGCAGTACGCGCTTGCGCTGGCGGACTACCAGGCGGCGCTACAGGTTCCCGTCACGCTGCAAGAGGCGACCGGCAATGGCAGCGGGCGCCGAGGCGAGATTGAATATTGGATCGGCAACGCGTACCAGGCGATGGGCGATTCCGCGAAGGCACACAGCTCATGGAGCGATGCAGCGGGCACGGGTGCGGCTGGCGCAGGCGGGCCGGGCGCGAATGGGCCGATGCGCAGCCGGGGCAACGTGGGCGGGTTGGCCGCCGGAGTACACGTGGAGCAGGCCGCGCCGTACTATCAGGCGCTGGCGTTGGAGAAGCTGGGCCAGGATGATCGCGCCAAGGCGATCTTTACCCAGCTCGTCGATACCGGCTCCAAGTCGCTGGGCAGTGCGCCTGCAATGAAGCCAGCGGGCCAGTCCGTCGTGACTCCGGCCCAGCGCGCGCAGGTGGCGGACGCACACTATCTGGTTGGACTCGGCCAACTCGGGCTGAACCATACGGACCAGGCGCGGCAGGAGTTTTCACTCGCGCTGGAGGCCAGTCCCGATCACTACGCCGCCATGCGGGCGCTCAACGATCGGATGCCCTGATGCACTTGGGATTCATTGCTTCTTAGCCGGAAAGCGATTGCGGTCTTTGCGGGCGAATCGGCAGGGGAGTTCGCTCTGGCAGGAAGCGCGGCGCAAAAAAGGCACTTCCATCGGCTGTAATTCATTCAGATACATAGGATTAGTGGCTCATCGAAGATGCACTGCGGACATGTGACGGCTATCACCGTCTGAGGGAGGTGCCGGACGTATATTGGATATATATTTATCGGTATAAATATATCGGTTTATTGCCTACCAGAGGAGCGGCAGACCATTCGTTCCATTCCACGGGAGAGTCGAAACGGACCGCCGTGGTTCACTGATTTAATTTGCAACTCGTCCTTCATTGCTACATAGAGCAGCAGGAGAAAGAGGAGAGCATGACAAATCTTGAAGTGTTTCTCGCAGCCAACCAAGAGCCAAAAGACCGGGTAACCACGAAGGAAGAACTGGACGCCCTGATTGCACGCGTCAGGGCCGCTCAACAGAAGTTCGCCAGCTTCACGCAGAAGCAGGTTGACACCATCTTCCGCAGCGCCGCACTGGCCGCCGCCAATGCGCGTATCCCTCTGGCCGAGCTGGCCGTGGAAGAGACGGGGATGGGCGTGGTGGAAGACAAGGTGATCAAGAACCACTTTGCCTCGGAGTACATCTACAACAAGTACAAGGACGAGAAGACCTGCGGCATTCTGAGCCAGGACGACGAGGCGGGCACCATCACCATCGCGGAGCCGGTGGGGTTGATCTGCGGCATTATTCCGACGACGAACCCGACCTCGACGGCCATCTTCAAGGCGTTGATCAGCCTGAAGACGCGCAACGGGATCATCATCAGCCCACATCCGCGCGCGCGGCGGTCGACGTGCATTGCGGCGCGGCTGGTGCTGCGTGCCGCGGTTGCGGCGGGCGCTCCAGAGGACATCATCGGCTGCATCGACGAGCCGACCGTCGAGCTTTCCAACCAGTTGATGACGGACGCGGCGGTGAAGCTGATTCTGGCCACGGGCGGGCCGGGCATGGTTCATGCGGCCTACTCATCGGGCACACCGGCGATTGGGGTTGGCGCGGGCAATACTCCGGTGGTGATCGACGAGACGGCCGACCAGACGCGCGCCATTGCATCGATTCTGATGTCGAAGACATTCGATAACGGGGTGATCTGTGCCTCCGAGCAGGCCGTCATCGCGGTGGATTCCATCTACGATTCCGTGCGCGATCGATTCAACCGGCATGGCGGGACCATTCTGGACAAGAAGCAGACGGAGGCGGTGCGCCGCATCATTCTGGTCAACGGCGCGGTGAATGCAAAGATCGTCGGCCAAGCCGCGCCAAAGATTGCCAAGCTGGCTGGGATCACGGTGCCGGCGACGACCAAGGTGCTGATCGGCGAGGTGACGGACGCAACCGTGGCCGAACCCTTTGCGCACGAGAAGCTCTCCACCATTCTTGCGCTCTATCGCGCCAAGGACTTCAAGGACGCGGTGGAGATTGCGTCGAAGCTGGTTGCGTTGGGCGGCATCGGGCACACGTCCGTGCTGTTCACCAACCAGGACCAGCAGAAGGAGCGCATCGAGTACTTCGGCGACCACATGAAGACCGCGCGCATCCTGATCAACACGCCATCCTCGCATGGCGGCATCGGCGATCTGTACAACTTCAGCCTTGCGCCGAGCCTTACGCTGGGTTGCGGAAGCTGGGGAGGGAACTCCGTGTCGGAGAACGTTGGGCCGCAGCATCTGCTGAACAAGAAGATCGTGGCCAAGCGCGCGGAGAATGCGTTGTGGCACAAGCTGCCGGGGGCGGTCTACTTCCGCCGCGGGTGCATTCCCGAGGCGTTGAAGGACATTGCCGGCAGGAAGCGCGCGCTGATTGTGACCGACGACTTCCTCTTCCGCACGGGCGTGGCGGACGATCTGATTGCGACGCTGAAAGGCCTGGGCATGGAGGTCGACGTCTTCTCCGAGGTACAGGCGGATCCGAACCTGACGACCGTGCGCAAGTGCGTCGATGTGGCCAACCGCTTCCAGCCCGACGCGATTGTGGCGTTTGGCGGAGGCTCTCCCATGGACGCGGCCAAGATTGCGTGGGTGATGTACGAACATCCGGAGGTGGATTTTGAGGACCTTGCCATGCGCTTCATGGACATTCGCAAGCGCATCTACACGTTCCCCAAGATGGGCGGCAAGGCCAAGCTGGTTGCGATTCCGACAACATCCGGCACGGGCTCCGAGGTGACGCCATTTGCCGTGGTGACGGATGATGTGACGGGCAAGAAGTATCCGATTGCAGACTATGAGCTGACGCCGGACATTGCCATCGTCGATCCCAACCTGGTGATGAATCTGCCCAAGTCGCTGACTGCCTTTGGCGGCATCGACGCGGTGGTCCATGCGCTGGAAGCGTACGTCTCGATCATGGCCAACGAGTTCAGCGATGGACAGGCACTACAGGCGCTCAAGCTGCTGAAGCAGTATCTGCCCTCGGCCTACAAGAACGGCGCGAAGGACCCGAAGGCCCGCGAAAAGGTACACTACGCGGCAACATTGGCCGGGATTGCCTTTGCCAACGCGTTCCTTGGCGCATGCCATTCGATGGCGCACAAGGTTGGCGCGGCTTACCATCTGCCGCACGGACTGGCGAACGCATTGCTTATCGGCAATGTGATCCGCTACAACGCCAATGACAATCCGATGAAGCAGGCGGCCTTCTCGCAGTATGACCGGCCCAAGGCCAGGTGCCGTTATGTGGAGATTGCCGAATACCTCGGTTTGGGCGGAGCAACCAAAGATGAAAAAGTCGCCAACCTGATCGCGTGGGTGGAGGGGCTGAAGAAGGACCTCGAGATTCCGGCTTCCATTCAGGAGGCCGGAGTCAACGAGGCGGAGTTCCTGGAGAAGCTGGACAGTGTTGCCATCGATGCGTTCGACGATCAATGCACGGGCGCCAATCCGCGGTATCCGCTGATCGAGGAGTTCCGTGCGATCCTGCTCGACAGCTTCTATGGAAGGTCTTTTGTGGAGTTGACGGAACGGGCCGGCGCGGAGAGCATCGCTACGGCGGCAAAGCCGGTTCCAGTGGTTGCAGCGAATGCTAAAAACTCCAAGGGAGCCGTGAGCGCAGAAGCGGAGCTCGAGGAAGAGACCGCTCTTGCAAGCTGATTCATTGGTGCGAGACAGTGGCGGACTTTGTTGGTAAGTCCGCCACTCGTCCCGTTCGTCCACCGATTGCAGCAACGGTGAAGACGCGCTGCTCAGAGATACTGGATGAGGGCGCGCTTCATGTATTTGCTCTCCAGCAGGTGCGCGATTCGCTTGACGATATTGCGCCGCAGGTCGAGTTCGACGGGGATGTTGGGGTCCTGGTGCGCTTCGTTGATTCTGGTTCCGACGGCGAACTTTACGATGTCGCTATCGAGCAGCATGGTGGCAAGCCGCACGGCTGCATTCGACTTCAAGTCTTCGGCAACGAACCCCTCCTCAAGCAGGCGAAGCACTTCGCCCAGGGTCAGCGTGCCTTCTGTCACCAGCTCGAAGCCGTCCATCTTGGCGGAAGGCGGCACCTTGGGATCGAGCGGCTGCCCGAGGTCGATCTGAATCTCGCGGTTCAGCAGCCGGGAGATGATATTGGCTGTGGTTCCGCCGCAGATCACCTTGCGGCCGGGCGTGCTGACGGACATCATGGCCAAGCTCTGGTCGTGAGAGCGCTCGAATGGTGCGCCGGTCAACACCAGGAGCTGGCGGGGCTTGCGGAAGTAGACCACGCCGCATGTAATGTCGTCGCGCGCGCCGAGGACGTCGAACTCTTCCGCCTTGGCGACCAGGAGGCGCGACAACTCGCGGGCCGAGATATACGGGTTCCAGCGGATCTGTTCGCGCACATATTTGTCGACGTTTTGCAGACCCCATCCGAGGGGGGTGCGGTACTCTCCCATGCCCGCCTGCGAGATGCCGTCGGAGAAGAAGACGATGCGATCTTCGCGCTGGACGTCGAAGGTGGAGTAGTAGATGACGCGGTCGTGCCAGCGCGTGGGATGCACCTCGGTCTTCTCAATATGCAACTCGCCGCCGGGGCGGACCAGCAGGAACGGCGGGTTGCCGTGCTCGATGATGCGCGTCTCGCCGGTGCTGGCCATATCTACGACAGTGAAGGTGGAGTAGCTGATCTTGCGCACGCTGCAGATGGGCAGTGTGTCCATGATGGTCTCGGCCGAGGTCCGAATGTCCATCGCGCTGGCCGTATATTTCAAAGCCATGGTCGCCGTCATGGTGGCCAGCACGGAGGCTTTGACGCCGCTGCCAAGGCCGTCGGCAAGGACCGTGAGGATGCGTCCTTCGGGTTCGACTTTGCGGGAGAGAAAGACGTCTCCAGAGATGTATTGGCCGTTCTTGGCCCGTTGGCAGGAATCGACCTCGATAAAGCTCTCGGCGCCGGTCACGGCTTCTCCGCGGGATCGTTGTCGTCCACCTCTTCGGGGCTGAACGAGCGCACGATGGAGTTGAGGGTGATCTCTGAATCGGCGGCGTTCTCGCCCAGCAGGTAGGCAATCTGCTGCACGGTATTGAGGTTCTTCTGGATGACCTCGCGGGCTCGCTCGATGATCTGCTCTTTCTGGAAGATGGGCTGGGTGATGTCCTGAAAGATGCCGCACAGGACGGCATGGGGCTCGATGGTGAAGATGCTTGTGTTCAGGATGCTGCGCTGGTAGCGAATGTCGTGGCCCACGATGTCCTTGCCCGATTCGAGCACGCGCTTGAAGAGGTTGGAGAAGGGGACCACGACGCTGAGGGCGCTGCCTTCCATATCCGTGGACTGGCCGGCATCGGTGGCGAAGAGACGCGTAAAACGCTCGTTGCTCTCGATGATCTTCAGGTCTTCATTGACGATGACAACCGCGGAGGGCATCTTGCGCAGCAGCGCGTTGGCTTTTTTCTGCGCCAGCTTGCGGGTATAGGTGGCGCACATCATGCGCTCTGCGTTGTGGTCGAGCAGGGCACGGGCGAAGTCGCGGCAGGAGTCGTAACCGCAGCCTCCGCAGTTCAGTTCATCCTCGGCGGAGTACTTTCCCACGGTGCGCATCGCTTCCCTCAGTTGCAGTTCGCTGTATTCGGCGCGAGCAACCGGAGCAGCGTCATAGTGCCCGGTAATTGCAAGCGAAAGCTTGCGCGGAAGCCTGGCGGCAGGCTTTACGTAGTTGAGGATGTCGTAGCGCCGGCGCGCCACCGGTGCGTTGCGCGCCGCCTTCGGCCCATTGACGCAGGAGCCCGCGCACGCGGTCAGTTCAAAGAAGATGTTGTGTTCGGGATGCCACTCGGGAATGCTCTTCAAGGCCTGCTCGACGTTTGCGATTCCGGAGAAAGACATAAACCGCAGGCTGTTGGTGTCGCCGTTGCCGGCAACGCCCGGGACCATTCCTCCATCGATGGGATAGAGCGCGCCCTCCTCGGCCTCCTGCGGCTGGAAGCGGTCCTCCGGCGTGGTGTCAATCTCCGCCAGATGAATCTTCTCTTCCGCCAGCCAGCGGTCCAGATCCTCGAAGGTGAGCACGACATCGAGCAGCTCGGGGTGCTGTTCGGCCTCCTTCTTCTTGGCGATGCATGGCCCGATAAAGACGGTCGCGATGTCGTCGCCAAAGTGCGCGCGCAGCATCTTGCAATGCGTCAGCAGGGGCGAGAGGACACCGGAAAGATGAGACTCGCATTCGGGATGATACTTGGCGATGAAGTCCACAACCACCGGACAGGCGGAAGAGATCCAGATCTGCTTCGGCTCGCTGTGCATCAGCGCATAGGCGCTGGCCGAGACCTGCTGTGCGCCCAGGGCGGTCTCCGATACGGCAAAGAAACCCAGCTTTTTGAGGGCATGAATCAGTTGCGCCGGACGGTTGCCGGAGTACTGCGCCACAAACGAAGGGGCAAGCGAGGCAACCACCCTTCGCCCGCTTGTCAGCAGGGCTTTGGCGTCGGGCAGGTCGTCGCGCACCTGTTTTGCGTCGTGGGGGCAGGCCAGAACGCAGATGCCGCACATGATGCAAAGTTCGGGCACAACGCGCGCATAGCCGTCCTCGACACGGATCGCCTTGACCGGGCACTCGCGGATGCACTTGTGGCAGTCCTGGCACTCGCGCTGCCTGGTGTAGATGGCATTAAGCTTCTCCATGGCTTCTCCGAGTCGATCCGTCCAACTGCTGCAGCAGTTCGCGCAACATGGCCGCAGTGATGTTGTGATGGAACTCGCCGCCGATCTTCAGATTGGGGCCCTGCTTGCACTGGTCCTGGCAGAGACAGCCCGCGAGGCGAACCGAAGCATTGGGCCCCTGGCTCTGCGCATATTGCTGCAGCACGGCGAGAATCTCGGAGTTCCCCCGGGCGAAACAGGAACTGCCAAGACAAACCACAATGTCTACAACTTGATCATCGGAGGACATGGTTCACCTCGTAATGCCAACAACGCACAATCAGCGAAGACGCATCCAACAGGCCGACCACGGGACCCTGGTTTGAACTCCCGAACCCTGCACTACGGTGTGCCGATGCGATCTGAATTCGTGCCGGCCAGCTGCTCCGGGTTGTCGCTTTCGATACGGCTGTCCAGAACTTCAATTGCCTTTGCGGCTGTTGCGTGAGCAATGTGCTGGCCGTCGATCATGACGGTGGGGCCGGTCTCGCACTTCTCGAAGCAGAAACTTGCCCGCACATCGAGCCGGTTTTCCAGCCCGTTCTGCTCCGCATGGCGCAGCACTCCGTTCAGCACCTCCTGCGATCCCTTCAGGAAACAGTTGGTCCCCAGGCACACGTTCACTTTGTGCTTGTCTTCGCTCTGCGACTGCATCAGCGGAAGAATTTCGTCGGCAATGCGGCGGCGGCTCTGGTAGTTGGTATGCAGCAGATGGTGCGCCTTCTCTCCGCCGATCTCTCCCAGGAAGCGCTCGTAGCACTCGGTGATGAAGACGTTGTCCTGCGACTTGTGCAGTTGCAGTATCTTGTCCGCCTGATAGAGGCCCTTGGTGCGGAGCGCGCGCGTGTTGGGCGAAGTCGATACCGGCTGACCGGCGCCTCCCACACAACCGCCGGGGCACGCCATCACTTCGATCAGGTCGTACTGGCTCTTGCCCGCCCTCACCTGTTCGGCGACGACACGCGCATTGCGCAGACCGTGGACGATTGCCAGCTTGAGTTGCGTTCCGTTGACCGTGATGGTGGCTTCGCGCAGGCCGGAGTCGCCGCGCACCTGCTGGAACTCAACCTTCTCCAGTTTCTCGCCCGTCACCTTCTCCGCGGCATAGCGCAGAACGGCCTCGGTGACGCCGCCCGAGTTTCCAAAGATCACTCCGGCGCCGGTGTAGAAGCCGAATGGCATGTCGAACGATTCGGGCTGCAGCTTGTCGAAGATGAGGCCGGAGGACTGGATCATGTGGGCCAGTTCCTGCGTGGTCAGCACATGGTCCACGTCCGGATCGCCGTCCATGGCAAGCTCCGGGCGCTGCGCCTCAAACTTCTTGGCCGTGCAGGGCATGATGGAGACAACCTTGATGTCCTTGCGGTCGGCCTTGAGCTGTTCGGGAAGCATCGCCTTCAGCAGGGAACCAAGCATCGCCTGCGGCGAGCGGCAGGTGGAAAGATTGGGCAGCAGTTCCGGGAAGTACTGCTCCGCGTACTTCACCCATCCGGGGCAGCAGGAGGTGAACATGGGTAGAGTTCCGCCAGCCGTCTTGCGCCGCAGGAACTCCGAGCCTTCTTCGATCACCGTGAGATCGGCGGCGAACGATGTGTCGTAGATCTGGTCGAAGCCGAGAAACTTGAGCGCGGCAACGATCTGGCCGGTGGTGATCTCCCCGGGCTTTCGGCCGAAGCACTCGCCCAGGCCCACACGCACGGCCGGCGCAATCTGCACAACGACCTTCTTGGTGGGATCGGCGAGCAGGTCCCAGACCGCATCTTCCTCGGACTTGACCGTCAGCGCGCCGGTGGGGCAGACGCTGGCGCATTGCCCGCAGTTGATGCACTCCACATCGCCAAGCAGTTTGCCGAAGGCCGGCTGCACGCAGGCCTCGTGCCCACGGTTCGCGAAGTCGATGGCGCCGATGCCCTGGATCTCCCAGCACATGCGCACGCAATCTCCGCAGAGCACGCACTTGTTCGGGTCGCGCACAAGCGATGGGGAAGAATCGTCCACCGGGACCTGTTTATGCACGGACTTGAAGCGCACGTTCTTCACGCCCAGCCGCTGGGCCAAGCTCTGCAACTGGCAGTTGGCGCTGCGCGAGCAGGTCGGGCAGCTCTGGTCGTGGTTTGCCAGAAGCAGTTCCACAGCGATGCGGCGGATATCGCGGATCTCCGGGGTCGTGGTCTGCACCTTCAGTCCGGCCTCGGGCGGCGTGGAACATGCGCCCTGGATTCCGCGCCCTTCGATCTGCACAAGGCAGAGGCGGCACGCGCCGTACACGCTGAGTTCGGAGTGATAGCAGAAGGTGGGCAGGTCGATCTCGGCCTTGCGGATGAGTTCGAGCAGGTTGCGCTCTCCCTCGATCGCTACCGTTCTTCCATCGATCGTCAAAGTTGGCTGCGTGAGCGTATTCATCTGGCTATATCCCTTCAACTGCGTGAATCTTGCAGGCTGCCGCGCACGCACCGCACTTGATGCACAGCTCCGAATCGATGTGGTACGGCTTCTTCTTTTCACCCGAGATGGCCCCTACTGGGCAGGCCGCAAGGCACAGGCCGCATCCCTTGCACTTCAGCGGATCGATCTGCGGGCTCAACAGGGCCTTGCAGCGGCCTGTGCGGCAGCGCTTCTCGAAGACGTGCTCTTCATACTCCTTGCGGAAGTAGCGCATGGTGGAGAGCACCGGGTTCGGGGCCGTCTTGCCCAGTCCGCACAAGGACCCGACCTGCACCGCATGCGCCAACTGCTCCAGCAGGACGAGAGTGTTTGCGTCCGCGCGGCCTTCAATCACGTCGTCCAGCAGCGCCAGCAGTTGCCGCGTGCCTTCCCGGCACAGCAGGCACTTGCCGCAGGATTCGCGTTGCGTAAACTGCATGAAGAAGCGCGCAATGCTGACCATGCAGGTGTTCTGGTTCATGGCGACCAGCCCGCCGGAGCCGACCATTGCGCCCACCGAGCGCAGCGACTCGTATGCGAGGGGCAGATCGAGATGCTCCTCGGTGAGGCATCCGCCGGAAGGCCCGCCGATCTGCACGGCCTTGAAGCCGTTCTTCCAGATCTTTCCCGCGTCGTCCGTCACTCCGCCGCCGATGTTATAGACGATCTCGCGCAGCGTGGTTCCGAATGGAACTTCGACCAGCCCGGTGTTGGCGACGTGTCCGGTGAGAGCGAAGGTCTTGGTTCCCGGCGATTCTTTGGTGCCGATGCTGCGGAAGACCTCGGGGCCTACGTTGAGGATGCGCGACACATGGGCCAGCGTCTCCACGTTATTGATGACGGTCGGCTTGCCCCACAGTCCGCTTTGCGCGGGGAAGGGTGGCTTGGGCCGGGGCATGCCGCGCTGTCCTTCAATGGACGCGATCATGGCCGTTTCTTCGCCGCAGACAAACGCTCCGGCGCCCTCCATCACATCGCACTTCATGGAGAGGCCGGTGCCGAAGACGTTCTTTCCCAGAATGCCTTCGCGCTCGGCGTCCGCCACGGCGCGGCGCATGCGCTCGACCGCCAGGGGATACTCGGCGCGGACGTAGACCAGGCCTTCGTTGGCGCCGATGGCGCGTGCCGCGATCATCATGCCTTCAATCACGCTATGCGGATTGCCCTCCATCACGGAGCGGTTCATGAACGCTCCGGGATCGCCCTCGTCGCCGTTGCAGATGACGTACTTCTTGGCTGAATTCTGGATTCGCGCCGCCTCCCACTTCCTTCCGGTGGGAAAACCGCCGCCGCCACGTCCGCGCAATCCGGAGTCCAGGATGAGCTTGCAGATCTGCTCGGGCGTCATCTCGAGGTAGGCTTTTTTCGCCGCACGATAGCCGCCGTGCAACTTATACTCGCCAATGTCCTCCGGATCGAGGAACCCGCACTCGCGCAACACCAAACGATCCTGGCGCGCGTAAAAGGGATTGTCCTTGAAGCCGCGGCAGCTCTTGCGCGTCGTCGGGTCCTTGTAGAGCAGCCGCTCCACAACCTGGCGCCCGGCCAGGGTCTGCTGCACAATCTCGGGGACGTCTTCCTGGCGCACCTTGTTGTAGAGAATGCCTTCCGGCTCCACAGAAACCAGCGGTCCCATCTGGCAGAAGCCCTGGCATCCGCTCTTGGAGAGTCGAACCTCGTCATCTTCTGCTTCGGCGCGAAGCTCCAGGACCACATCCAATCCGGATTTCGCCATCTCGCTCTTGAACTGCTCGTAGACCTTCATGGACCCATTGGCCATGCACCCGGTGCCGGCACAGACAATCACCCGGCGAAGCTGGGAGGTCACGGGGCTGCCCGCCTCACCCTCCGCCGACACTGTAAGAACTTCCGCGTTAGACATGGGATACCTCGGCTGAGGGCTGCTCAGCAACTGCGGACGCGCCCGCAAGCGATGCTTCCTGGGCCTTGATCTCATCGACCAGGGCCAGGGCCCGCTCTGGAGTGATCTGCCCGTGTACCTGCTCATCGATCACAATCACCGGGGCCAGTCCGCAGGCGCCCAGGCAGGCCACCGTCTCAACGGTGAACATCATGTCGGGTGTGGTATTGGACTTTTCACTGGTGCCCAGCTTCTTGCGCAGAGCATTGAGCACGGGAATCGACTGCTTGACGTGGCAGGCCGTCCCATCGCACATGCGGATCACGTGCTTTCCCTTGGGCTGCAGGGCAAAATGCGCATAGAACGTGGCCACGCCATAGACGCGCGCCGCAGGAACACCCAGCGACATCGCCACATAGGTGAGCACTTCTTCCGGCAGGTAGCGGTACTCGTGTTGAATTGCCTGAAGAATCGGAATCAAACTCGATGCACGGCGTGCGTGGCGATCCAGTATGCCGCATACCTTTTCGAACTTCTCCGCGCGATCTACAACCATTGGCATTGACGCCATCAAACAGCCTCCTTCTCTTGCTTCTCCTGCATTGGCGTCCGCAACCGCCTGGCCAGCTTCCAGGAAAGTGAAGCCAGCGTTGAATAAAGATCTTCGTTGTGCACAATGATGGTTTCGGGAACCTTGAGCTTTACGGGAGCAAAGTTCCAGATGGCCTGAATGCCGCCTTTGACCATCTCATCCGCCACCGCCTGCGCCGCTTCGGCAGGGGTTGTGATGATTCCAAGAAGAATGCTCATCCGCGGAGCGAGTCCGGCGAGTTTCTCCAGGGGCAATACCGCCTTCTGGTGTATCCATTGGCCGGTTTTGGCCGGGTCGGTGTCGAAGGCTGCCACGATCCGCAGACCAAACTTGGAGAACCGTTCGTGGCCAAGCAGCGCAGTGCCCAGGTTGCCCACACCAACCAGAAACGCCTCGTTCACGTTGTTCCAGCCAAGAAAGCTTTCGATGGCCTGGATGAGTTCGGAGACCGAGTAGCCGGTCTTCGGCTTGCCGATGATCCCGGTGTACTGCAGGTCCTTGCGGACTTGCACCGGAACGCATCCCAGGTCCCGTCCGATTGCGCTACAGGAGATCCGGGTGACCCCCTTGGCCTCAATATCCACCAGATAATGGTGGTACTGTGGCAGGCGCTTCAGGCTTGGCTGCGGGATCGGCAGCACTTCGGGGCGTTTGACGTGCAAGACATTCGATAAATTCATACCGATAACCACATATCGAGATTACCGTGGGATGCACCTGCAAGCCGTGACGGCTATCACACAGTCTCGAGACCCAAGACACAAACATGGCAGCGCAACCTTCTCTGCGAGAAGGGATCAAGAGAAACACCAGGGAAGGTCAGCCCCTCAAGGAAGAACTGGTTCGAGTGCCTTGTAGTGTGCCCAATCGAAATCGACGTGACCTGCGTCTGTGGTATGCGTTGTGGTATAGGCAAAGAGCGACGGCCTGGACCCCTTCCACCAACTGAATGCGATCCGCGCTCGATCCTTGGCAGTACACGCGATGATCGTCCAATGCACGAGATCGTTCGATTGCAGGATCGGGATGCCGGGGACAAACTCGAACGAAGACGAGATCAGGGAGTAGTTCTTTCCATCGCGTAACACGTCCGGGTCGGAATAGTCCGCGAATAAAACTGGATTTTTGTAAGTGGCATTGGCGCGCCCCGGATTCTGGGACACGCACTGCACCACTCCGCCAAATAGAACGCAACCTGCCGCCAACATTCGGGCCGTAAGCTTCCAGCCTTGTGCAAGCAGTAGTTTCTTGCCGCGATATTCCTGGCGGTCGTGCATATTCACGTCTTGATGCTCCAGCCTGAACGAGTTGGCCACTTATGCCGTCATCACCTTCAGCGTGATTCCAATGTCCGAATGTCGAAGTTGTCGTGATGCACGCCCATCGAGAAGAAGTACTTCGCCCCTGCCTTCTGGTATAGATCCATCAGGTGCTCAGGGTCCCACTCCACTCCCTTGAACATCGGAACAAGGTCCTTATAGCCCACCTTCGACTGCGGCCCATAGGTTGCCAGATGGTATTTGTACTGCCGCTCGGTTGGGATGTACATGTTGCGCGCGTACCAGTCGCCCTGCTCGACGCCGGACTGCGGCCCCCAGTGCGACCAGATGCCGAACTTCGCCTCGCCATACCACGCCGGAATCTCTTACTTTGTGAGCGAATCCACACTCCCCGTAAACGGCCCCGCGGTCAGCGGCAGCGAGACAGGCGTGGCAGAGGAAACAGCAGGAGCAATCGCCCCCTGTGCAAATGACATCGATGGTCTGAGAGTTGCGGCGGAAAAGAGGGCAATGGCACGGCGTCTGGTTAAATTCACTTTAGCGCTATCTCCGTTTTCAAAGGTGACCCACTCTAACTATTCCTGGGGTACTTGACAAGTCGTTTTGCCATACGCGCCGGTTGTGGAAACATCGCGCATAGTGCAATGCACTGTGGATAGTGCAGGAGGTCACGGCGAGTCCAACCATCCCTGAACGGTCACCGCAAACGACTGGCCCCGCTGGGGGCGTAGTGCGTCCGGAGGCCCGAAGAACGGCCTCCACGGACGACAAATCAAACCGCATACCCCTTGGTATGGGAAATCCTGCTCGAATATCGCAGAGAAAATGCCAAAACTCTCTGGTGCTACGAAATCAGTGGCCCGTGCAGATATTCCCTAAGTGGTTGAAAAATGGTCAGGACGACTATAGCGGAACCACAATGGCCCCACGGTTGGGCCCGCGGGGCATGTCGGCGATAGCTAAGCAATTGAAATTGGTCGGCCCTAGTGGACGATCTTAGAACTTTCCTGGCTAGTGGGCTGGGAGAGGCGATCGATGACGGGGAGCAGATCAGTTTCCCAATTAGAGGTGTGGGACAAGCTGCTGATTCTGATAGGTATACACGCACCAAGAGCTCTGGCCGCGCTCCCGTCTCCAAGCCTTCCAAAGCTGCTGGAAAGCCTTCAAAGCGCACCAAACGTTCGGTCTCCGGCGGCACCTTGAGGCGGCGCCAAGGTCGCACCAGGCCCGCTCCCAAGCCCAAGACGCCCGGCACCTCCCAGCAGCCTCTTACTGTACCCGCTGGACTGATGTCCCGTTACAACCGCAAGGAGCTATACAACAAGGTCTGGAAGTTGCCCATGCGGCTACTCGCAAAGGAGTTTGGAGTCTCTGATGTGGCACTGGCCAAGACATGCAAGAAGCTCCACATTCCAGACCGGGTCGAGGGTATTGGGCCAAGAAGGCGGCCAACCAACCTGTAGCCCCTCAACCGCCCCTAGCGAAGGTTGAGGTCCGCTGAAAGACGGGAGGTCCGAAAGGCGAAGTTGCCGAAAACGCCGTCTTCAGCTAGATTCGCGTACGCTAATTCTCCGAGGGCTTTTCTATGTGCTCAATGACGAGTGTCTCGACCTGCCCCTTCGCTGGGACTAGCTTCAGTCCCAGAGCCGTCACCGCTGAGTTCAGTGTTGGCCCAGGATCTGACGAATCCTCCTCCGCCGCCATTCCGCCTGTCCACGCTCCCCACTCCACGGCAAAGTCATACCGCCCGGTTAGGCCGGTCCGATCCTGGATCTCGGGACCATCCAGATTCCGGTTCGTTAGCATCGATGCAAGCAGCGTCATCGGAGCCTGATAGAAGTGCATCGATCCGCCCTCCATATCAGTTGCTCCTCCTCCCGGAAAACGGGACGGCCGGGGTGGCTCGTCTACCTTCGACTCCTTGAATTTTGGCCCACCCTTCCCCAACTCTAAGTAAAGCACCGACGCATCCTTCATCTCGCGATGCACCACCAGCTTGCATCGCTCCGCGAGCATGGTTTGCAGCATCGCCCGCAACATCTGGGTCTGTGCTCCCGACTTCTGCCACTCCACCCGATCAGCTTCCGCGATCCTGGCATCAATGTCATAGCGGTTCGGATTCAGCCATGCCGGAGACCCGGCGAGGTCCCAATACATCGCGCTACCCGCCTGCGGAACGTACGCCTCAAGGATCGCTCGCCCCAGCGGCATATTCACCATTCGAAACCCATCCGGGGTTGCCCCAAACTCGCGTGTCTCACCTCCGCCCACATCTTGCCGGATTGAGACCACCTCAAAGGCCAGCGATTTGGTGGGGTCGGCGGCATGTGGGATAGCCGCTGATTGAGCAGTCGCCATGCTTGCGCACAGTGTTATAGCAACATAGACCTTGCTAATCATGCGGTGGCCCTCGGACCCGATTTTACACTTGGCGTCGCTAGGAACTGCGCCATCGCGAGAAGCAGGTAACGGGGGATTGAACTGCCCATGAAGTCCGGTTTTGATCAAGTTCGTATTGGCGCGTCTCCGAGCCGGGTGAACTTGCCGAAATCACCTGCCATGAAATTGTAGAGGCAGCCTAATTCTCCGAGGGCGGCTCGACATGGTCAATGACGAGATAGTCGACCGGGACTTTCTGCGGCACGAGCTTGAGGCCGAGTTGCTCCTGCGTAGCGGTGAAGATGTCGGGTAGGTTGGAGTAGCGGGGGTCGTCGTAAAGAGGGCCGTCTTGGGGCATAAACTTCAGGTCGAAGTCGTACATGCCCTCTAGCCCGGTCCTATCGACAACCGGCTTTTTGATTGTCCAAGCCCACATCGTATTTGCGAAATCCTCGACGGTACCGTTCTGGAGCCGGAGTTCGAAGCCAGAAGCGGCAGTAAGGGCAGGACCGCCTTTTGTTGGCTGAAGCTTGGAACCGCCTTTCGCGAGGACCAGCGCATAGCCAAGGGCGACCTTCTGCTCGCGATGAACCTTCAGGTGGAAGCGCTCTTCCAGCAGACTCTGGAGCAGAGGCCGCATCTGTTTTTGGGTGAGAAGCGCGTCCCCCTCCACCTTTGCGTCGATGGAATAGAGCTGAGAGTCTATCCAGTCCGGCCCTCCCGAAATCTCGTCGCCGACGACGCCAAAGGCCACATTGATCAGACCTTTCACGTTTACGATCCGATAGGTGAGCCGATTGGATGGAAACGACGGTGCCTTACCGAAATCCAGAGGCGCATGCGGATCAACGGGCCGGATCGAGGCGACCTCGAATCCCTGTTTCCTTATGGGCGCAGTCTGCGCCACGGGAGCTTGCTGCGGCGGTCCTTGGCCGGAAGCCGGGACTGCTGCAGTCGCTAGCGTGAGGAGCGCGGCGATTGGGGTTGCGAAGCGGAATCGGCGAAAAGCGGGTTGGTACGGGGTTCGCGTCGTCATTCTGAAAGCAAATCCTTGTAGCAACTCTAGCATCAGGAATCGCAAGTTCCCACAAAGTTTACGGTAAAGTGACCCGAACGATGCCCGCGCCGGTCACTTTACCTATATCCCACGGCGTGCGAGGCGAACTGGCACCTCGCACGGCACTCTGTAATGTGCCAACCCGCGATCGGTCGTCCGGTCTCACTGCTGCGTTCTGCTCCGGCATCGCCTCCGCCCGCGCACCCATCATGTGCGCGCGGGGTCAGGCCCCGGCCTTGGCCGGGCATACCGGGCTGCCACGGAGTGCAGTGGCCCGCGCTGCGGTGGCCACGGGCACGAGCGTAGCAGCCATGCGTCAGGTGTCGGCCCGTGGCGGCTGTCTAGGTTTGCGCGCGGGGGGCGCGCAGAAAGGTCACGGGTCGGAAAAGCGCAGTCGTTTATGCACGGTCGGAAAAACGAGCGCGGCCAGCAATCCGGGTTGCAGAGAATCCATGCTGGCCGCGCAGAAACTAAAGCCGCGGCCAGGTCGTCCAGCCCGCGCCGGGCATCGCCGCCCCGTCCGGGGTTGCACCACCGCAGTTACCGCCAATCGTTGTCTTGCCTTCCCCCTCACACCGAATGGTGGGCAGGGTAGCACGCGCGTCAAGGACGATTCTCGCGGTTGCACCGTGCCGGGTTTGGCGTGCGCGTGCGAAGAACAGAGGCGCACGCCGCACAGCCAAACCCTCCATCCTTGACGCGCGTGGTGCCCCTCAATGATTCCGGGGTGAGGGGGGGAAGGCAAGACAACGACAGAACGGCGGCGCGGCTGGCTGCGACCCAACGTCCTCCTCCGGCGACACCCGGCGCGGTCTGGCCTGAGATTCTGCGGCGCGGCGACGAAAACCCCAAAGAACCGCAACCAAAACAGACAACAGCCAAGACCACCGCCGCGCTCCGCGCGGCCAGAAAGTAGCCTCGCAGCTCCGAGGGGTCAGAAAGTGAAGCCGTGGCGTGGTGTCCATGAGTGACCAGTGGACACCATTTACACAGCAAAGATGGACACCACTCTTGACACCGCGCCATTTGCGGGAGCAGAGTATCAGACACCACCACCACCGCCGCGCCGGATTGGTCAATTGGAGAAAATGGTCGGGACGACTGGATTCGAACCAGCGACCTCATCCACCCCAAGGATGCGCGCTACCAGGCTGCGCCACGTCCCGACTTTGTTTCGCGCGTCGCCCAGGTGGGCAACGGCAGGGGTATCAACAGCTCTAAGTGTACACGAGCCGCACCGGATTTTGGACGCGGCCCCGACCGCCTGCAATCGCCCTCATGAACTCCGCGTGCCGATGCAGATGGCCGAGGAGACCGATTCTACTGTGTGGGCGCCACATACTCCTTGGGCAGCGATCCGCCCTCACCCTCGCTGAAGAAGAAGCCGTTCATCTGCTCCACCAGAAAATCCTGCGCCTCGCGCGTCCACGGCTGCAGGCGATACTCGTTCAGCAGCATCTTCTGCCGCTCCACCCACTCGCCCCAGGCCTGCTTGGAGACGTTCTTGTATATCTTCTGGCCGAAGTCGGAGTCGAACGGCGGCTCGTCCAGCCCTTCCATCTCAGCCTTGTACTTCGAGCAAAAAACCATGTGAGCCATGTGTGTTCTCTCCTGAGTCTCTTCCGATTGTATCGAGATTCATTGCGTTTGTTGTGGCGGAGATTATTTGCGCTTGCCTTTGGACTTCTTATCGCGTGCGCGCGCCTTGGATTTGGTCTTGCTCGACTTCGATTTGCGTGGCTTGCCGGAGCGATTCGGGCTTGTGTGCTCACTCGTCACAACCTTCGCGGCCTTCCCCTTTCGTAACGACTTCGTCTCCGCCTCTTCGCTCGCAGGCACCAGCGCGAACTGCAACCGCCGCTGCTGGCGGTCGATGCGGTCGAGCAGGACGTGAACGTGCTGCCCCATCCTGTACGCACGAGCAGAGCGCGTGCTGACGATCTGTTTGTCAGTGTCGCGGAAGACGAAGCGCTCGTCCGAGCCCCAGTAACTGAGCGAGGTGATCGGCACCAGACCCTCGATGAAGAGATCGTCCAGCTCGACGAAGAAGCCGTACTTCGTACACGAGAGGATGATGCCGCCGAAGTCTTCGCCGACGCGGTCTTCCATGAAGCGCATCTTCTTCCACTCCATCAGCTCGCGCTCGGCGTCGTCGGCGCGGCGCTCGGCCTGGCTGGATTCGGCCGCAATCGCCGCAAGCTCCGGCTCGGGAATCGGCTCGGACGCGTACGCCTCGGGACGACGGTTCCTATTTGTAACCGATTTAGCATCTTGTTTCCACGGCTGCGGATCGCTGCTCAGAATCGCACCGCCGCGCGTGTTGGCACCCGCTCGGATCAACTCGCGAACCAGGCGATGCACGATCAGGTCGGGGTAGCGCCGGATGGGCGAGGTGAAGTGCGTGTAGCACGGACTGGCCAGCGCGAAGTGGCCCTCGTTCTTCTCGCTGTAGCGCGCCTGCTTCAACGAACGCAGCATCAGGTAGCTCAGAATCCGCTCCTCCGGCTTGCCCTCGATCATTGCCGTCAGCCGCTGATACATCTGCGGCGTCACGGGGATCGACTCGGCAACTTCGTGCGTCTTCGCAGGCCGTCCGCCTCCGCCGCCGCGCCGCGCATCGCGCCGGTCGGACTTCATCGTCATCTGCTTCACCGGCAGGCTGGCAAATCCCAGCGAGTAGCCGAACCCGCTCGCCGTCTCCTCGAAGTCGAGAATGCGCTTCGGGTCGGGCGTCTCGTGGATGCGATAGATGCCGGGAATCGCATTCGATTCGATCCACGCCGCCACGCACTCGTTGGCGCTGAGCATGAACTCCTCGATCAGCCGGTGCGCCCAGCCGCGCTCGGAGCGCACAATCGACTGCATGTTGCCATCGGGGTCGAACTCGATCACAGGTTCCGGCAGATCGAAGTCGATCGAGCCGCGCCGATGCCGCTTCGCATTCAGTTTCAGCGCTAGCTCATACATCTGTTCAAAATTGGTTACAAGTTCCGCAAAGTTCTCGCGCACGGCCATGCCCGCGCGCACGGCCCGATCTGCGCCGGTCGCTGCATCCGTTGAGCTGTCCAGAATAGCCTGCACCTGGGTATACGTCATGCGTTTTGCGCTGCGGATGATGCCCTCGCAAACCTCATAACCCAGAACCTCGCCGCGCGCGTCGATCTCCATCAGACAGCTCAGCACCAGGCGGTCCTCATCCGGGCGCAGGCTGCACATACCGCTGGAAAGTTGCGGCGGAAGCATGGGCACTGCGCGGTCGGGGAAGTAAACGCTGGTGCCGCGCAGCCGCGCCTCCAGGTCAAGCGATGTCCCCGGCCGCACGTAATGGCTCACGTCCGCGATGTGTACCTGAAGCTGCCAGTTGCCATTCGGCAGCGTCTTCACTAGCACCGCGTCATCGAAGTCGCGCGCTGTCTCGCCGTCGATGGTGACAATCGGAAGTCCGCGGAAATCGCGCCGTTGCGCAAGTTCGTTCGCGGCAAGCGTATCGACCGTTTGAGCCGCCGACGCGCTCGCCTCCGCCAGCACATTCGCCGGAAACACATGCGGCAGATGATGCTTGCGAATCACAATCTCCACATCCACGCCAAAGGCATCCGGCGGGCCCAGCACTTCGATCACGCGTCCGCGCGCCGGCCGGCCGGGAGCAGGGAAGTCCGTAATCTCCACATCCACCGCCAACCCCTCCAGTGGAGTGTGGCTCGCCGCTTCTTCGGCATCGCACCACTTGCGCTGTTGGTGCTGCGCCTCTTCGCCCAGCACGCGATGCGGCGTCTCCTTCGGCGTGGCAGGCACCTCCGCGCCCTCGGGAATCAGGATCGAGCCACCGCCCGGCGCACCCGTCATCCTCTCATCCAGCGGCGTTACATAGTTTTCATTCGCCAGCGGCACATCGTCCCAAGCACCTCTGCTGCGCCGCCCCCGCGCATAGTGAAAGATGCCCACCACCGTAGGATTTCGCCGCGTCAGCACGCGCGCGATGCGGCCCGAGCGCCTGCCGTCGCGCCCCGGCGGGGCTTCGTCCACCAGAACCTCATCGCCCTGCATTGCGCCGTTCAGTTCGTTCGGCGGAATGAATAGATCGTCGTCGCGGTTGGTGCTCCCGGTGGGCCGCACAAAGCCATAGCCATCGCGGTGCAGATCGAGCTTACCTGCAACAAGCCTGTCCCGCGTCGCGCGCATCTCCTGCGGCAACGTCTCGCTGCGTGGCACTCGCGCTGTCTTCTCGAAGGTCGCCTCCGGCAGCGCCCACTGCTCGAACTCGGTCTTCACCAGCTCGCCGCGCGCGGTGATTCGCGCCAACTGTTCCAGCAGCAGACGCCGCTCGCGTCCTCCGCCCAGCCCCAGCTCGCGGACCAGTTGCTTGTATCCCGCGCGACGGGCCGCCGAGCGCTCAATGCGCCGGATCAGCTCGCGGTCCGTCTGCGGATAAGGAGTCTTCGCCATCAGGCTTAGAATACAGCGCGGCTGGCGCTGAATACCGCGCCGCCCATTCGCGTGTGCATCCCACAGCAGCAAGACTAATTCGCCGCGCCCTTCAGCAGCCCCACCGCCTGCTCCAGGGTCGTGCCCAGCGGCACCAGCGTGAACTGCGTCTTCACCTCGTCCTCCTGGTCCCCGATGGTCTTGATGAACAGCGCGTGTCCGCTGATGTGGACGTGTGTCTCGGTGATCTCCCAATAGCCCGGTGCCACCTGCCTGCGCTCCACGTCGAAGACGCTGCCCTGCTTGATGCGCGCCAGCAGCCCGAAGCCGATCGTCACATCGCTCTCCAGCCGGCCCTTCATTGTGCGAATGCGATGCTGTGCGCGGTCGACTACCAGCGTCCCGCTCATCGCGCCCATCACCCGCGCCTCCATGTCCGGCGGATGAAAGTTCGCATCGGGCCGGAAGCTGAGCGTTGTCGTCTCCGGTGTCACGCTATCGACCTTCCACACAAACGCCCGTGTCATCAGGTTCATCAGCTCCACCGCGCTCTTGTCGTCCTGCGCCCCGTTGGCCCGCTGCTTCTTCTGCATCTCGGGATCGTGGATGAACTTTTGGTTATGCGCGTCGTCGACCGCCAGCACCGCCGCTGAAGCCGGCCTGCCCTTCTCCTCCACATGGCGGCCGATTGCCCCATGCTCGGTCTCGACGATGATGAAGGAAGTCGCGCCCGCCTCGCTTCGCCGATAGCGCCAGTGCGACTGGTCGGTGCGATTCGCCTCCAACTCGGCGTTCACCGCCTGCTGCACAATCTGCTTCGCGTCCTGCGCCTGCGCCTGCACGCCCTGCGCCGAAGCGCAGAGCCCCGCACACAGCGCACCCATCCAGAGTTTTGTGCTCGGCTTCATCTATCTCCTTAGACGCAAATCCTTCCCAATGGCTGCTGCTACCGCTGCAACATATTTTGTTTGTCATTCCGCACCCTGACCGAAGTCGAAGGGGGAGGAATCTGCTTCTGCTTTGTCGTTACTTGACCCACTCCACGCGCACGCTCTTCTTGCCCAGGCGCAACGCAACCGAGCTGCCTGCGTTCACGCCCTTCAACAATTTTTCGCTGAACTTTTCTCCGTCTACGCTGACCGCATTCTCGCCCAGCTTGCGCGTTGCTTCGCCGGTCGAACTCGCCAGTCCCGCAAGCTGCAGCAGCTTCGGCACGCGCACCACCGAACCCTCCTTCAGCCCCAGCTCGACAACCAACCCCTCCGCCGAGAGCGAGATCTCCACCACCGGCGCGTCTTCGGCCACGGTGCGCTGCTGGAACTGCTTCGCCCAGTTCTCCGCTGCCGAGTCGGCGGCTTCCGCCGAGTGGAAGTCGCGCACAATCCCCCACGCCAGATTCTTCTTCGCCTGCATGGGATGCAGCCTGCCCGCAGCCACCTCGGCCTGCATCGCGGCGATTTCGCTCGAGCGCAGGTCGGTCAGCAGCGTCCAGTACTTCCACATCAGCTCGTCGGAGACGGACATCACTTTGCCGTACATCTCGCCCGGCGCCTCGTCGATGCCAATCGCATTGCCCAGCGACTTGGACATCTTCTGCACGCCGTCCAGCCCTTCCAGGATCGGCGTCATCAGCACGATCTGCGGCGGCTGCCCGTCCTTGCGTTGCAGCTCGCGCCCCATCAGCAGGTTGAACTTCTGATCCGTCCCGCCCAGCTCCACATCGCAGCGCAGCATCACCGAGTCGTAGCCCTGCGCCAGCGGGTACAGCAGCTCGTGTACACCAATCGGCTGCTCCTCCTTGAACCGCTGATGAAACTCATCCCGCTCCAGCATCTGGCTCAACGTAAACTTCGCCGCCAGCCCGATCACGCCTGCGTATCCCAGCTTGTCCAGCCACTCCGAGTTGTAGCGCACCTCGGTCTTCTCCGGGTCCAGAATCCTGAAGACCTGCGCCTTGTATGTCTCGGCGTTGCGGTCGATCTCCTCCTGCGAGAGCGGCTTGCGCGTGACGTTTCGGCCGGTGGGATCGCCGATCAGCGCGGTCGAGTCGCCGATCAAAAAAATGACGGTATGCCCGAGCTGCTGGAAGTGGCGCAGCTTGCGGATCAGCACGGTGTGGCCCAGATGCAGGTCCGGCGCGGTCGGATCGAACCCGGCCTTGATGCGCATGGGCACGCCCGACGCACGCGACTGCGCGATGCGCTCGCGCAGCGCCTCCAGCGGAATAATCTCCACCGCCCCCTTGGTAATCAGATCCAACTGCTCCGCAACCGCCGCAAACGTAGCCATATCCCTCAAGTATAAAGACCCACTCTTCTTGTCAGAATCAATCAAACCCTATCTCAAATCATTCGCCAAGTTTATGGCGCAACTTGCTTGACCTGAAGTTGGACAACGTCAGCCAAATCAAGGACAACTCCGTCCGCTGCTACTTCTTGATAGGCATCGGAGAGATTCTTGGTGAACAAGGCATTGATGAGATAGATAGGCTTGTGAGGTTCCTCGTCTTTGACGATTGCAAACTGACTGAGTTGGCCCGAGTAGAATCCCGCATTGTCCTTCATCTCCAACTCGACGAAGACAAGGTAGGACGTGCCGTCCGCATCGGTCTTCGGATTTAAGACCTCGTAGATAATTGGCTGCTCTCCCAATAATCCAGCAATACCTCGACGTTTAAGCCAGCGATTAAGCCAAGTTGATCGGCGTAAGAGAGCGGTCGTTATTGGGCTACGCTGTCGCCGCCAATAGCCATAAACTAGCCCAAGCGCATGGCTGGCGGCAAAGGATGTAAAGACATATATCGTCGCAAGCAGGATGGTTTCTGTCGGTCGAGAAGCAGACCACTGCGAGACTTGCCACGAGTCAAGCCTGTGGAAAAAGTAGCCCGGTTCAAGATGAAGGCATACGCCCAAAAGGAAAAGAAACAACGCACCGATGCAGACCAGCACACCATGGGTAGAGATACCCAGTGCAACCAACTCCCCAAGCTCAGCGCTAGCGCCTTGGGGGTCGAACGAACGAGGACATAGTAGATTTCGGCTCCTCTGAGCGAAGAGACCAGGGATGATACAGAGAATGACAAGAAGAACGGTTGAAATATCGATCTTCAACGATCACACTCTCTTATCTGGAAGAAGATCGCTCTGCCTGAGGTGCCGCTGGTCTAGTGTTTGCTACTGTTGCGATTCTCTCCCTCTGCAATGCAGCAAAAGGATTAGGGGCACCCGGAACCGTTCGGAGAGTGTTCAAACTCTTGGCTACATCATCATTTTGAGCATTTTGAGCGACGACATTGCACACATGATCCATTGCCATGGAACGGCCATTCAATCTGTCCATAGAACACCTCCGCACTAACCATTATAAACCTAGTGCTGGAACCGCGATCCGATCCGTGCCGATTTTCAGCCGACCCGCCTATACTTTTCCCATGGATGTCGAACGCCTGCGCGCGTATCTGCTTGACCTGTCGCACGTCGTTGAGACGATGCAGTGGGGCGCGAACCTCGTCTTCTGGGCCGGCGACAAGGCCATCGGCGGCAAGATGTTCGCCCTCATCGACCTCGACGAGCCCGCCCCGCCGAGCCGCGCCGCCAACCAACAACCGGCAACTGAGAACCAGCAACTGCTCTTGTCCTACTCCGCCGGGCCCGAGCGCTACGCTGAGCTGCTGGAGATCGACGGACTGGTCCCCGCGCCCTACATGGCTCGCATCCACTGGGTTGCCGCCGAGCGCTGGGACGTCTTCAGCGACGCCGCGTGGCAGCGCGAGCTGCGCGCCGCGTATGAGATCACCCTGGCCAAGCTCCCGAAGAAGGTCCGCGCCACGCTGGCGCTGCCCGCTGCCCAGCAGCGCCGTCTCATCGCCGAGGCACGCCGCAAGCAAGCCAAAAAATCCTGACGCGCCGGGTTCGATTGCTCGCGCAGAGTGCTGCGACGGCGAGGCTAGTTCGTCGTGTAATACACCGCCAGCGTACCCACCTGCGTTGCCGGCCCGTTTCCCGTATACGCGTTCGTCCAGATCATCCCCAGGCTGTTGTTGAAGACCATCGGAGACTCCCGGAAGTAGCGATAGGCAGTCCAGTAAGTCGTATTGTCCGGCGCGTTGGATTTGTAGTATCGCGCGATCCCGTACTCATCCGTCCGCCCGCGGAACTGGTCGCCATAGAACTGGTTGCCAAAGAAGTCCTCCGTCCCGCCATAGAGGAAGACCGTCCCGTCCACCGTGATCGTTGGGCTCATCTCAAGCCAGCCTGGTTCCACCTGGCCCGGCGCGGACGATACAAAGTAAATGCTCTCCAGCTCTCCCGGACCACTGACCGTGGGAATGACGGTGAGGACCTGGCTGCTGGCAATGGTGGAACTGGCCCAGTCGTTGACAACCATATGAAAGACGTTCCGTGTTGCGGGGAAGCGCCCGGCCGGGGCGACGCCAGGGTAGTACTCGACCTGCGAGTAAACAGGGCCATTGAACGCGGAAGGTACCGTGACCGAGATGTCGATGCTGGAGTTGTACTTGATGTAGATACGCCGGTAACCGCCGATGGACTCATTCGACAGGCTGGTAGCGGTTGTTATGCCGAGGTACTTGGTCAGGAACAGGTCGCTGGTCGCCGCGACGCCATCTGAAGTTGCATACCCATTCCACAGCAGGAACATGCCGAGGGTGCAGCTATAGGTTTTGCCGTCCACGACAATGGTGATGATCGTCTGCCCCCCGAGGTTCGCCGCTGTCGGAGAGCCGTCGTTATAGGCCATGGCGAACTGGATGCGCTCGACATTGCCAGCTCCGGTGGCGGAGAGCAAGGTCACTTTGTTGTTCACGATTGCCGGCGACTTGAGAGCAACCACCATCAGCGTGCGCGTCTCGCTGACCTCTCCCGCCGCACCTGCCGTCCCAGACGCGCCTGCGGGGCCCTGTGCGCCTGTCGCTCCCGCTGGCCCCATTGGTCCCATCAACCCCATCGGTCCCACCGGTCCTGTCGTGCCCGCTGGCCCTAACGGTCCCTGCGGCCCCATCGGCCCGGTTGCTCCGGTCGCTCCGGTTGCTCCGGTCGCTCCGGTTGCTCCGGTCGCTCCGGTTGCTCCGGTCGCTCCGGTCCCTCCCGCGCCTCCGCTGCCAGAACCCACCAGCGCCCACCGCGAAGCGTTCGTCGCCGGCGAGTTGTCCACATTGCCGGTCACCAGCGAGATATAAAAGTCGTTCCCCAATGACACCATGTCGTTCAAGGTGTACACAGTTCCGGCAGAGTAGCTCCCCGCATACGCCACAAAGGTCCTCGTCTGCGCACTCGCAGGCAGGGCATGGACCAGTGCAAGGGGCAGCATCAGCGTCACCGAGAGTGCAAGGCGTCGAATCATGTCATCTCCTGTCTAGCTTGGAATCAAAATCAGCGTGCCACTGTTCACTGCCAGCGTGTAGTTCCTCGCTGTCACAGCGTCAGCAAGCCCTATTTGCAAAGCCCCCGGCGTGGTGCTCGAACCCGGAACCAGCGTCAGCGCGCCGTCAGTCACCGTCACCGAATAGTGCGCGCCGGTCACGCTGTCGATCAGTCCCAGATTGGCCGCCGCCGTCCCCTCACTGTTAGTCTCCGTCAGCATCAGCGCGCCATCTGCCACGCTCAGGCTGTAGTGCGTCTCAGTCCCCGAGTCCGCCAGAATCAGCCCGATGCTGCCCCCGTCGGCTTGTGGAAGAGACAAGGCGCAGCCGCATCCAACCATCGGAAGCCCTAGCCACGCAATTAACACAACCGCCGCAAACCGCCTCATCATCCCTACTCCAGGACGCCGTTCGATTGATCTGACATCCTGTCTATCGGCATTCCCAGCGTCTCGCTTCAGCCGCGACCCTCAATCCTCCCCGCAAGCAGTCCAAAAAACCTTGTGCGCCCGTTACACTAGGACAGGGGGCAGCATGAAGCAGGTCAATGAACCGCATCTCGCGCACAGTCCTCAGCCCTCCACGGGCGTCCAATCGGAGAGCGGTCTGCGCGACCGAAAAAAGAAGATCTGCATGAATTGCCTCGCCCTGCCAGCCACGTTCCTCCTCCTCGCCGCAACCCTCCTCCTCGCGCCGATGCGTCTCCGCGCCCAGGCCTCCGACATTCCCAGCGCCGCGCCCGCCTCCGCTTCCACCGGCCAGACCGACACCGAGCGCGGACGCCAGCTGATCGACCAGATGGTCGCGGCCCTGGGCGGCGAGGCATGGCTCAACCGCGCAACCATCCAGCTCGATGGCCGCACCTCCTCCTTCTTCCATGGCGTGCCCAACCCCTACATCACGGAGTACCACGAGCAGCGCCGCCTGCCCGCGCCCGGCCAATCCGAGGCCGACCGCGTCGGCTTCCTCACCGATCGCGGCATGATCGAGCCCGGAAAGAAGATCGACGTCGTGCAGATCTGGATCGCAGACAACGGCTACGAGGTCACCTACAAGGGCCAGACCACCCTGCCCAAGGAGCAGGTGGAGGACTACTATCGCCGCCGTGCCCACTCCATCGAGGAGGTCGTGCACACCTGGCTCAAAGCGCCCGGCGTGATGGTCGTCTCCGAGGGGACCGTCATGGTCGTGCGCCGCCTCGCCGACCGCATCACCGTGCTCGCAGCCACCAACGACGCCGTCACCCTCGACCTGGATGCCACCACGCATCTTCCTCTGCGCCGCACCTTCCGCTGGCGCAACCCCCAGTTCAACGACTACGACGAGGAGTCCGAGACCTACGACGACTACCACACCATCCAGGGCCTGCCCACGCCGCTCACCATCACCCGCTACCACAACGGCGAGATGTCCAACCAGCGCTTCCTCACCCGTGTCGCCTATAACCTGCCCCTCGCTCCATCGCTCTTCGACCCCGCCGTCCCGCTCAAGAAAAAGTGACTGCAAAGAGCAGAATTGTCATTCTGAGCGCAGCCCCATGAATCGTCATTCTGGCGAAGCCAGAATCTCTGTATTTGTCTTTTGCCTCTGCTCCCACGCGACCCGCGCATTTATACTCAAGCCTGCCATGAGTGAACAGACAAACCAGCCCTCCGCAGACACCCAAACCATGGACATCAACCAGATCATGTCCATCCTTCCCCACCGTTATCCCTTCCTGCTCATCGATCGGCTGATCGAGATCGAGCGCAAGAAGCGCGTCGTCGCGCTGAAGAACGTCACCGTCAACGAGCCGCACTTCGCCGGCCACTTTCCCGACTTTCCCATCATGCCCGGAGTCCTCATCATCGAGGCCATCGCGCAGGCCGGTGCCGCGCTTCTGCTCACCGAGTACTCCGCAGCCGACCGCGCCTCCAAGCTCATGGTCTTCACCAGCATCGACAGAGCCAGGTTCCGCCGCCCGGTGGTTCCCGGCGATCAGCTCCGCATCGAGGTCACCGTACTCAACTGGCGCTCCAACGCGGTCAAGATGCGCGGCATTGCGACGGTCGACGGCAAGGTCGCCTGCGAGGCCACCGTCATGTGCGCCATGACCAACCGCAAGCCCGTCGAACCCTCAGCCGGAGCCGCAGCGCCCGCCGGAGCATAGACCAGTGAGCATTCATCCCACCGCGATCGTCGCACCCGGCGCGCAGATTCCCGCCTCCTGCAGCATCGGCCCGTTCTGCACCATCGGCCCCAACGTTGTGCTCGGCGAAGAGTGCGTGCTTGTCTCCCACGTCGTGCTCGACGGCCATCTCACAGTCGGCCGCGGCAACCGCATCTTCCCCTTCGCCTGCATCGGCGTCGCGCCGCAGGACCTCAAGTACGCGGGCGAACCCACGCGCTGTGTCATCGGCGACAACAATACCATCCGCGAGTCGGTCACCATATCCCGCGGAACTGTCGGTGGCGGAGGAGTCACCACCCTCGGCTCCGGCTGCCTCATCATGGCCTACGTCCACATCGGCCACGACTGCCAGATCGGCGACGGCTGCATCCTGGCCAACGCCGCCACGCTGGCCGGCCACGTCACCATCGAGGAGTACGCCGTGGTCGGCGCGCTCTGCCCGGTCCATCAGTTCTGCCGCATCGGCCGCTACTCCTTCATCGGCGGCGGAACCACCATCACGCAGAACGTCCTCCCCTACTCGCTCACCTCGATCGAGCGCAACAACCACGCCTACGGCCTGAACAAGGTCGGCCTGGAGCGTCGCGGCTTCACGCCCGCGCAGATCAAGCAACTTCGCGCGGCCTATCGCCTGCTGCAAGCCTCCAAGCTGAACACCACCGACGCCCTGGCCGCCATCCGCGCCACGCTCGCCGCATCCCCCGCCTCACCCGACACCGAACCCGTCACCTACCTCGTCGACTTCATAGCCAACAGCCCCCGCGGCATCATCAAGTAGGCGTTATCCATGCCAACCATCCTCCGCGTCGGCCCATATAGGTTCTTCTTCTATTCGCTGGAAAACGACGAGCCGCCACATATTCATGTTGAAGCAGCCGAAAAGGTGGCAAAATACTGGTTAGCGCCTATTCGCCTTGCGTCGAGTCATGGATTCCGCTCTTACGAGTTGACCTCCCTTCGCGCAATCGTCGCCGAACACGAGCAGATCTTTCAGGAGGCATGGCATGTCCACTTCGGTGATTGAATTCGATGCCAAGGCCATCGATGTAACAGTTGACGCCTCCATGCTGCGCGTCACGTTGGCCGACGGTCGCGAGCTGGCCATCCCCATTGAGTGGTCGCCCCGCCTGCGCAACGCCACACCCGAGCAGCGCGCAAACTGGCGCTTCATCGGAACCGGCCAGGGCATCCACTGGCCAGAGATCGACGAAGACATCTCCATCGCCAGCCTCCTCCGCCTCTCATAACGTATGCGGGTGCCGATCCTCCTGCTCCTCTTCGCGACCCTGCCCGCGTTCGTGCAGATGTTCTTTGCGCTCGGCGCTCCCATTGACGCCTTCGAAGGCCCCAGCCCATGACGATCTACCTGGACGAATACCGCAAGCGGCAGCTCGCCCCAGACGCGTTTTAGAGCCTCTCTGTTTTACGCAACATGCTGCTGCATACTAGACTTGGCAATAGGAAGAGTGGCCGAGTGGTTGATGGCTCCAGTCTTGAAAACTGGCGTACCTGAAAGGGTATCGGGGGTTCGAATCCCTCCTCTTCCGCCATCTCCCATATCATGATGGGCGTTGTGTACTCGCTAGTCGATCGCCTCCTGGCCGGTTGGGGGCGTTCCTCTGCGCAAAGAGTTGGCGGGAAGACGGAAAATTGCGTGGCGGAAGATAGAGATGGGCGTGGCGGGAATATGGATGGTGCGCCCGAGAAGATTCGAACTTCTGGCCTACAGCTTCGGAGGCTGCCGCTCTATCCAGCTGAGCTACGGGCGCACATTATAAATCAATAACATGCATATCATCCGATCCCCACAATCCCCACATAGTGCTAGAACCGGCTTGAATTGCGGCTGATCTTGTGGGGAATGCATACGACGAGAGGCAAGCGATACGCATGGGGCAATCATATCAGAGAGGATCAATCAGGAAGATCCACAGATTGCGTGGGGATGACGTATGGGAGTGGCGCTACCGCATCCACGGGAAGATGAAGCAACAGAAGTTCAAGATCGCCGACTACCCGACCGAGAAGGCCTTATGGAAACACTTGGATATTTCGGTTCGTCTCCTGAACGAAGGGGCGGTCGAGCCGGTCCCGGTCGCGGTCGACATGGGCACCGTAATCAAGCGCTACCGGGACGAGTACCTGCCCGCATTGGCGAAGAGCACGCGGAATACGGATGGCTCCATGATGAAGGTGCATATTGAGCCCAAGTGGGGTTCCGTGCGGATCGCCGACGTCCGGCCTATGGCGGTGGACGAATGGCTCAGGTCGAGTTCACGGCGCGGGCGCTGATGACAGACTGCGGGACGGCCCTCGCGGGTCTTGCGATGAGCTTCCGTAGGGCGGAGGCTATCAAGTCCATCTGCCCCGCCGATGCTGCGCCTCTCGATGAAAAGCTGAAGCGGACCGCCGGTGACGGGCGCACCCCTCGGACCAAGGCCAAAGTCGCGTGACCCTAACAGCCCGTGGTGCAAGTTTTTCATCGCCGGGGAGACTCCCATTGGCCGGTTTTGGCGGAGTTGAAGACGGCCTCGATGACAGCCATGTTCTTGACGGCGTCTTCGATGGGAACGGGGACTTCAGTGTCTTCCAGGACAGCCTTGGAGAAGGCGTCGGCCTGCAGGGTGTATTGATCGCAGACGGGAAAGGTCTCCGTCGTAATACCGCTGCCGAAGAGGTCCCTCCCATCGTCGATGAAAATGCGCGTGGGACGGTCGGGAGGCGCGTTGACGGGGATTTCAATCTCGATGCGCCCACGGGTGCCGAGAAATTGGATGCGCTGGTAGGGAACCAACTGTGTGCTGCAAGTGAAGATGGCCTGGCCGTTGGGAAAGTCGAGAATCGCCGAGGTGAGCCGGTCGGTATGCATCGCGGGATCCCGGTCGATGCTGGCGACGACTCGCGTGGGCTCCTCTGCAAAGGCAAAGCGGGATGCGTGGATGAGGTAGCAGCCGATGTCCATGAGGGCGCCACCGCCGCACTCTATCCGGTTGCGGATATTGGCCGGGTTGATATTGAAGTAGCTGAAGACGCCGACGATGGCGCGAAGCTCTCCGATGCGGCCCTCGCCGAGCAATTGGCGCAGGCGAAGCCATTGTGGATGGCAGTCGACCATGAAGGCTTCACCGATCTTGACTCCTGTGCGTGCGCGAACGGCAAGAAGAGTTTTGGCCTCTGCGACGGTGAGACTGAGGGGCTTCTCGCAGAGAACGTGCTTCCCCGCTTCGGCGGCCTTGATGGTCCAGGGAACGTGAAGATGATTGGGAAGCGGATTGTAGATCGCGTCGACATTAGGATCGGCTAGAAGTTCCTCGTACGAACCGTAGGCCGTGAGAATGCCAAGCGCAGTCGCTGCCTCCCGGGCTTTTGCAAGATCGCGCGATGCGATCGCGGCTAAAGTGGTGTATTGGCCCTTCTGCATCGCTGGAAGGACTTTCTTGAGGCCGATGTTGGCTGTGCTGAGAACTCCCCAGCGGAGTTTGTTGAACATGATGATAATGATACGAGCACTGCTCAAAAGTAGTACGCAAGGTTCTATCCTGCTTCCGCTGTTGAACAGGTGAGCTGCTACGCGACATTGCGCAGCAGATCCATCGTGCGTGAACGCAAGAGCACCTTTTTTTCAAGAAGCGATAAAGCGTTCTCCCGTGGCCCGACAAGGGCAACAATGCCCAGCCGCTCGGAAGTCTTATCGTTCCAGATAAGCCAGCGGTCGAAGTCCGCGCAGTCCGGACGATGGTCGGCTCGATACGACTCGAAGGATTCTACAACCGACAGCACTGCATTCGTCAGTTCATCGGTTGTTGCAACGATCTGTTCCTGATGGCTCATGGACTATGCTCCTGAACACAGATTAAGCGCCGGCCCCGCATTCAGCACAGGTTTTGCACGAAAGAGATGGAACCACCTTTGGTACTCCCAAATGAAGCCAGTCATAGCCGCTTTCGAGCCGCGTGAGGATTTCTTGAACGCAGCTTCTCCCGATACGCAACCTGCGTGACGGAGGGAAGTAAGATTTCCTTGTCTGCCGAGGCTGTGCTACCCAGCGAGGCTCTGAGGGCCAGCGCCACTTGCCGGAAGGCAGGTAGAAACGGGAACGATGCGGACACATAGAAAGTTAAAAGCTTCGTCAACAACTGTGTCTTGCGGAATATCTGCTTGATAGGGATTGGGACACACAGGGTCGGGCCTTTTCGAAACCAGCCCGAGTGGTAAAATTCTCGCTGGATCAGTGCGGAGAGTCGAGACCCCAATGAAAAATATTCCTATTGCTCTGCTGCGAAATCGTTATCGGCAATTTCCATTCCTGCTCACAATGGCCTTCCTCGCCGTTTCCATGGCGGCAGCCACGTCCGTCCCGCAGGCTCGCCTCTCGCATGCCCAGGCAACGGCCCGCGCTCGCCAGCTTGTCGCCCGCATGACCCTCGACGAAAAGATCACCGAGCTTCATGGCATCGGCGACGCGACGCATTACCGCGTCGTGCCCGGCTTGCCCCGGCTCGGCATTCCTGATTTTCAGATGACGAACGGTCCCGCCGGTGTGGGACCCGGAGGCGCGGGGCCGCAGAAGCCCGCTACCGCCATGCCCGCGCCGGTTGCGCTGGCCGCCACCTGGGATCCGGAATTGGCCCGGGCCTATGGCAAGCTGGAAGCCGAGGAGACCCGTTCGCTGGGCAGTACGCTCTTCGAATCGCCCGACGTTAACATCGCGCGCGTGCCCCAGGGAGGCCGCGTCTTCGAGAGCTTCGGCGAGGACCCTTGGCTCGACGCCCGTATCGCCGTGGCCGACATTGAAGGCATCCAGAGCACCGGCATGATCGCGAATGTGAAGCATTACCTCGCCAACAACCAGGAATCGCAGCGCATGAGCATCGACGAGCAAATCGGCGAGCGGACCCTGCGCGAGATTTACATGCCGGCCTTCGAATCGTCCATCAAGGAGGCGCATTCCGCGTCGCTGATGTGCGCCTATCCCAAGGTGAATGGCGCATTCAATTGCGAGAATGCTCCGCTGCTCAAAGATGTGTTGAAAAAGGAGTGGGGATTCGACGGATTTGTGATCTCGGACTGGGGTGCAACGCACAGCACTGTGCCCAGCGCATTGAACGGCCTCGATCTGGAAATGCCCACCGGCCGCTACTTCGCCGACGATCTGAAGAAGGCAGTCGAATCCGGCGCGGTGCCGGTTGCCGCGATCGACGAAATGCTGGTTCGCCGTTTCGCCAAGATGATGGAGTTCGGCTTGTTCGGCCCTCAGCCCAAACCTGTTTCGATTCCCGCCTTTGAGCACGGAGCCATTGCGCGCAGCATCGCCGGGCAGTCGATGGTCTTGCTGAAGAATGACGCCAATCTATTGCCGCTCGATGGTGTAGCGGCGACGACGATCGCGCTGGTAGGCCCCTACGCCGTACGTCCGGAGACTGGTGGAGGCGGCAGCTCGCATGTGATCCCGATTTACGCCATCACGCCATACGACGGTCTGCAGGCCGCCGTGAATTCGCGGACCCGCATCGCCGTCCTCGACGGCAACGACATCGCTGCCGCCGTTGCGGCAGCCAGCCGCGCCCAGATCGCAATCGTGATGGTCGGCGATCAGGACAGCGAGGGGCGCGACCAGAGCCTCGAACTGCCCGCAGCCCAGAACCAACTCATTGCCGCCGTTGCCAAGGCAAATCCAAAAACCATTGTCGTCCTCAAGAGTGGCTCGGCCATTCTGATGCCGTGGCTCAACGACGTTTCGGCGGTGCTGGAAGCCTGGTACCCCGGCGAAGAAGACGGAAATGCCGTCGCCGATGTTCTGGTCGGCAAGGTGAATCCCTCCGGCAAGCTGCCGCTGACATTTCCGCGCAGCCTCAGCGACACGCTGGCCGCCAATCCGGATCAGTATCCCGGAGCCGGCGGCGCCGTACACTACAGCGAGGGCCTGGATGTGGGCTACCGCGCCTACGCCGCTCACTCCACAAAGCCGCTCTTCCCATTCGGATACGGGCTCTCTTACACGCAGTTCAGTTTCGACGGCCTCAAGGTCAGCCAGCAACCGGGCAGCGCCAACGCCATCGTCAGCTTCCGCGTAACCAACACTGGAAAACGCGCCGGGGCCGAAGTAGCGCAGTTGTACCTCGGCTTCCCGCCCATCGCCGAGGGCAATGAGCCGCCGCTCCAGCTCAAAGGTTTTCGCAAGATCATGCTGAATCCCGGCGAGTCGAAGCCGGTTGAACTAAAGCTTGATGCGCGCTCGTTCTCCTACTGGTCGGAAAAGACGCACGCCTGGCAAATCGCTACAGGAACCTTTCAGATCGTGGTCGGAGACTCATCGGCAAACACGCCGCTGAAGACGACGCTCACGATCCACTAGGTCTCTGACCGCCTGGAATAGGGGCGTCTGCAGGCAAACTTCTTGTGTGCCTTTCGCCGGGTGAATTGCCGGTTGATTTTTATGCGGCTGCGATTGACTCCCCGGTTCAAGGCTCTGGCTTCTTTGTCCAGATCGGACAAGTCTGTTCAGTTCTGCCGGGACAAGTGGTCCAGAACCTGTAGGTTCTTGACCAACAGAATTGACCTCAAAGTGCTGTTGTGAGCACACCCGTTGCCCTTGCTAACTCGCTATCCATCAATCTGTTGCAGGCGAAATCCAATTGAATTCCCATAGCCCGGTCGCATCCGCCGCAAACGCCAGTGGCTCCCTTCAAACGGCTCTATCCTAATTGCCGACTCGGTATTCATGCGACCGCGCGGATCTGTATCCGGGCAGTCACGATAGAGTCCTAACGTTTACCGTTCCCGATTCAGCGACGATAGCAAACTCCTCGCTCCGCATCAAGGAGGTCAGTTCAAAGCCAGCCTCTGACAAATCCAACCGATTCTCAACCTATACTCTATTCAAGAACACGCACATTTTGCCGGCTCTTCATCCATCCGAATGCGAAGCCGATTGAATCGATTCGGGCGACCAATTGATTCTCTGCGGACTCTAATGGACAACAGCGGTCCGGTCATACCGCTGCGCGGACTGTTGCAAACTATCTTTATGGAATGGCCCATCGCGACGAAGGGGTAGAAATGACGACCGCACACATCAACCACATCGCCACCGCAGTCCCTCAACACGATGTCCATAAGGCATTCATTGATTTTGCGGCCAACTTGCTCGCCGAGGGCACGCCCCGCAATTTATTTCGCCGCATGGCGCGGTTGTCGGCAATCGAGCACCGTTACTCCTTCGTGAATCCCATCACCGTTGAAGGCGGTTCGTGGGGCGATGCGGATAACATCTATGTGCCGGGAAGCTTTCCCGCAACAGCGCGGCGCATGGTTTTGTTCGAACGCTTTGCCCCGCAGTTGGCACACAGCGCATTGGACAAGCTCTCGCTGACGGAAGAGCAGCGGCGAAGCATAACGCATGTGATCGTAACGTCCTGCACCGGACTCTACGCGCCGGGCCTGGACTTCGAGGCCGTCAGCCATCTTGGGCTTGCCCCGTCGGTCGAACGAACGATGATCGGCTTCATGGGATGCTATGCCTCCATTAACGCTCTGAAGTCGGCACGCCACATCGTCCGTTCCGAGCCGGATGCCACCGTCCTGATATTGAATCTTGAACTCTGCACGCTGCACTTTCAGGAAATCCATGAGTTGGAGCAGGTGCTGTCGTTCCTGGTCTTTGCGGATGGCTGCGCTGCCTCCCTGGTAAGCGCGCAGCAGAAAGGGCTGGCCATTGACAGCTTTCTGGCTGTGAATATTCCCCAGACAAGCGACCTGATTACTTGGCGGATTGGCGCTCTTGGATTCGACATGCATCTTTCCGGCGAGGTTCCAGGGAAAATCGGCCACGCTCTGCAGGAATCGGGAAGTGAAATAACGCGAGGGCAAGATCCATTGTCCATCGAATTGTGGGCGGTGCATCCGGGAGGCCGCTCGATTCTGGACGCAGTAGAAAAGGGCCTCGGGCTACGCGCCGATGCACTTGGTTGCTCACGCGATATTCTGGCGCGATACGGCAACATGTCCTCCGCGACCGTGATGTTCGTGTTGCAGCAGATCATGCAGCGGGCACAGTCGGGGCAAACAGGCTGCGCCATGTCGTTTGGACCCGGACTGACGGCGGAGACCATGCTCTTCCATGCCGCATAGCGCCCCCGATTTCCGCCACCGCTCGAAGCTCAGCGAACTGATGGACGAGCCCTGTAGCCGCGACGAGTTGCGCGCCTGCCTTCGCGATCTTGCCAGGGTAAACCGCTGGACGATGGCCTATCGGCCCTTGCTGCATTGGCTGGATACTTTTTTGGATGTACTGCCTGCGCACGGGGAACCGCTGCACATCCTCGATGTTGCCTGCGGCTATGGAGACGGGCTGCGCAGAATCGAGCAATGGGCGAAGCTACGCGGCATTGCCGTGGAATTGACTGGCCTCGACATGAATCCGGACGCTACGGCGATTGCAGCGGAGGCCAGCCCTGCCGCGAGCAAAATCCAGTGGGTGTGCTCCGATATCTTTGCGTACGCGCCGCGGCGACCGGTTTACCTTGTGGTCAGTTCGCTCTTCACACATCATCTTGCCGAAGACGATGTTGTGCGATTTCTGCAATGGATGGAGCAGCATGCCCGGCTCGGTTGGTTGATCAACGACCTTTCTCGCGCGGCGATTCCCTATCATTTCTTCCGGGTGTTCGCTAAAGTGGCAAGACTCCATCCCTTTGTGCAACACGACGGGCCCGTATCCATCGCGCGGTCCTTCGTGCCGGAAGACTGGCGAAGAATGTGCGCTGCCGCAGGCCTCGGAAATCGTGACATCCTGATACAGGGCTTCATCCCTGCACGTCTGTGTGTAGCCATGCGAAAGCCGAATCAGGGGAGAGATCCCGAATGAGCAACCCCAGCGCCACGATTGACAACCTTGTCATTGGAGGAGGTCTTGCCGGCTCAATGGTTGCGATCCGCCTTGCAACCGCGGGACGCCAGGTCACTCTGCTCGAGAAAGAGAGATCCGCACATCACAAGGTTTGCGGTGAGTTTTTAAGCCGCGAAGCCGTCGACTATCTGCGCCAGGTTGGGGTCGACCCATTGGAGCTGGGCGCGGCGACGATTCGCTATATGCGCCTCTCCTCAAAGCGGAAGGTGGTGGAAACGGCCCTTTCCTTCACGGCGCTGTCGCTTTCACGCTTCACCCTGGATGCAGCTATGCTCTCCCGCGCTGCGGAGATAGGATGCGACGTACAGCGCGGCGTGTTCGTGGATCGGCTCACAACCCAGGACAGCCTGTGGCTTGCGCAACTGCGCAACAGAAAATCGTTGTGCGCTCAGACCGTGTTTCTCGCCAACGGCAAACACGATCTGCACGGGTGGGGCCGTCCGAGCACCGGGCAATGCGACCTCGTCGCCTTCAAATTGCACTGGCAACTCGGGCGTGCCCAGACAGAGGCGTTGCGAGAGTTCATCGAGATATTTCTCTTCTCTGGCGGATACGGAGGGCTCGCTCTGGTGGAAAGAGACGTGGCCAATCTATGCCTGGTGGTTCGGCGTTCTGAGTTGCGCAGGATCGGCGGCTGGACTGAGCTACTGGCAGCGGTACTGGATGACAACCGGCATGTACAGTATTGTCTGCAAGGTGCAAAAGCCCTGTGGGACCGGCCATTGGCCCTCTCTTCCATTCCGTATGGGTATCTTGCCGGACGGCCATCCGGTCTGTGGTGTGTGGGCGATCAGGCAGCGGTGATCCCATCGTTCACCGGAGATGGCATGTCGATCGCCTTGCATAGCGCGGCCCTTGCCACGGAAATGTACCTGGCTGGCGAAAGCGCGAACCAGTACTATCGCAGGCTTCATGCGCAACTAGGGCGAGGCATGTCGCTGGCAACATTGCTCTCACGAATCATGGTCACCGGTGCGGGACGCAACCTGGCGCTCTTCGGTCTTTCGCTCTTCCCGAGTGCGATGCGATGGATCGCTGCATCGACCCGTGTCCCAGAGCAAGCTCGTCTTGCCCATCCGGAACCTCCTCCCGAACCACAGGGAGAGGCGCACTGAGAGGCAGTTGAGACTACCGCATTGGGAAAGCAGCAATGCCGCCCAAATGTCACCCGATGGACAGACGACCGCTTATGAACAGCGTTGTAAAGGACAGACCGCCGCGACGAGGACTCATTCCTTTCGGTGACGATCCTCTGATCTCTCGCGTACTATTTCGCACAGGAACACTGTTTCCCTAACGCGTCGGGAGTTCCTCCAGTCCACGGTGGTTGCCGGGACTGGCGCAGCAGACCGCCTAATACTATCCCAACGCGAAGGTTGCCGCGGCCAGCTTCAACGTGACACCCTCGAAAACAACTATTTCGGCCAACTCTGCGCGCAGAGACACCGTAAGTCTGGCATTCTTGTGATAGTCCATTCGATCCTCCGAAGTTCGCTGTTGTTCGACACAATCAGCTTCTCCGGTCCGGATCGAATGGACAACCTAATGAAACTTCACAGCTAAAGATGCTAAAACATAAGTCATGGCGATCTCCAACCAGATGCTGACACCGCGTGAAGCAGCCCGCATGATGGGGATAAGCTATCCCACCATCAAGCAGTGGATTCTCAGCGGCAAGCTGAAGACGGTGCAGACTCCGGGCGGCCATCACCGAGTCGCGCAGTCCACGTTGAAGCCATTCCTGGTGAAGGACAAGGCCAAGCCGTCGACCGAGTCGCGCGAACGCTACCGTCGCGTGAGCGGAAGAAACCAACTGGCTGGCAAGGTGGTCAGCGTGCGCATCGAAGGCTTGCTCGCCGAGATCGTTCTCTCCATCGGCGACAGCAATGTAACAGCAATCATCACGGCCGGCGCGGCACGCGAGCTTCAGTTGAAAAAAGGCGACAGCGCAGCCGCTCTCATCAAGTCCACCGACGTGATGATCGAGCGACTCGACTAGAGTTCTACTCGGATTAGCGACGGGTTCAGGATGTCGCGCGCGATGGCTGTACTTGAGGAAAATCCACTCGGTGGTTGCGGATTCCACCTGCGTGCATTTGAGCGATGCAATAGCCGAGAGCGTAGTTGATTTCCACGCTGAAATATTAAAACGATTGACAATACGATTACAGTCGTCTAAATTCGTGAAGAACACTTCTCTCAACTTATCGCTCTGAACCTCGTTTTCAGGTCAATCCAGCCTGGAATTGAGCGCCAAGCAAACCAGGATGCAGGATGCGCTGCGTCGTGAGGAGATCTTCGCGTGAAAATTCTTCAAACTCTTGCCGTCCTGTTTCTTGCCTCCATCCTCTGCCCGGGCGCCATCGCTCAGATCTCCGCCGGCCTGCGCGGTCGCGTGTTCGATGCCACTGGCGCGGCCATTGCCGGAGCGCACGTTGACCTCACCGAAGCCGCGACCGGCGTTCGCCAGCAGATCCTCACCACCACCTCGGGAGACTATCTTTTCAGTAACCTCAATCCGGGGCTGTACTCGCTCGATGTCTATGTCAACGGATTCCAGCACCTTCAGCGCAGCGGGATCACGGTGATCGTCGGTCAGACGGTCGGCGCCGACCTCACATTGACCACGGGCGGCGATCGGCAGACCATCACCGTCTCCAGCGATGCCGCGCCGCTGCAAGCCGAGACCAGCAACATTGAGACCAACATTCCCGGAACCGCCGTTCTCGCCGAGCCTCTCAACTCCCGCAACTTTATCCAGCTCACGACGCTTGCGCCTGGCGTCGAGCTGCCTCCCGGCACGCTGCTTCCGCGCATCAATGGCGGCCGCCCGCGCACCAACGAGTATCTCTACGACGGCATCTCCGCGCTACAGCCTGAGCCCGGTCAGGTTGCGTTTTTCCCCATCATCGACGACATCGCGGAGTTTACCATCGAGACCGACAATGTCCCCGCCGAGTTCGGCCGCTTCAATGGCGGCGTGGTCAATGTGGCGACTCGTTCCGGCTCGAATACGATACACGGCAGTTTGTTCGAGTACTTGCGCAACGAAGATTTGAACGCACGCAACTACTTTGCAACAGCAGCCCCGGCCCCCAGGCCGGAGTACCGACGCAACCTCTACGGGGCCACGCTTGGCGCTCCGATCCTGCACGACCGCCTCTTCTTCTTCGGCGACTATCAGGGCATCAAGGCGCTGATCGGCCGCACCCTCATCTCCACGATTCCCACAGTCAACGAGCGTCAGGGAATCTTCACCGGCGTCTCGCACATCTACAACCCAGCCACCACGACGTACAACGGCTCGAGCTACACGCGACAGGAGTTTGCTGGCGACGTTATTACGACGCCGCTTGATCCGGCCGCAATCGCGTTGCTGGCGCGCTTCCCTACGCCCACCAACCTTACTGCCGTCGCCAACAATTACAGTCGCACCGCCAACGACGCCGACCACCAGAACCAGTTCGATATCCGCATCGATGGGGCCATCCGCGCGCGCGACCGCGCCTTTGGCCGCTACTCCTACTTCTCCGATGTGGAGCAGCCGGTGACGCCACTGCCGGACGGTAGCGGAGCCATCAGTGGCTCGGTCATCGGTACGGGCGGCATCGCCGGACTCTCGCATGTACTTGGACAACAGGCTGTCTTCAATGAGACGCACACTTTCACTACACGGCTGCTGAGCGACTTTCGCCTCGGCTACACGCGACGCGGCAACACGATTGATGGCCCAACGCTTGGCAGTACCGCTTCCGCAACGCTCGGCATTCCGGGCATTCCCACAAATGCGGCGTTCAACAATGCGCTGCCGCTCTTCACCTTCACGGGCTTCCAGCAGCTTGGCCCTTCGGCGAGCACGTTTTCGGCCTACCAGACCGCGGTGTGGCAGATGGTCGATTCGATCGGATTGGTGCGTGGCCGCCACGCATTCAAGGCTGGTATCGACTTTCGCTGGTACCAACTCAACACCGTCTCACCGCCCAACCCCACCGGCTCGTTCGCGTTCACAACCACGGGCACCGATCAGCAGGGCATCACGAGCAGCGGCAACGCGATTGCGAGCTTCCTGCTTGGTCAGGTGGACACCTTTCAGATCGATCTGCAGACCGCCAAGATTCGACCGCGCGACCACATTCAGGAGTACTTCGTCGAGGACGACTGGCGCGCAACCGACCGTCTTACGCTCAACATCGGCGCTCGCTGGACGCTGCACTTTCCGTCCACGGAGAAGAACAACCAGGGCGCAGTCTTCAACCTCGCCACGCAGCAGCTTGATTACCTCGGCGTCAACGGCTACTCCACCAGCGCGCGTCAGCTCCACTACGCCAACCTTGCGCCGCGCGTAGGCTTCACCTGCCTCGTCACGCCGAAGACGGTTGTGCGTTCCGGATTCGGCATCGTCTTTATCGACCAGTCCGGCATCACAACGCCCTTCACCACGCCGCAATTCCCTTTCATTCAGAGCGTCACGCAGAAGACGCAGGACTCGGTCAACGCCGCGTTCACGCTATCGAGCGGACCCACGGTTGCGCCCATTCCACTGACCCCAGCCGCCGGACTCGGGCAGAGCGTCTACACGGTCAACCGCACCGCCGGTTCGGGCTACTCTCAGCAGTGGAACCTCGCCATCGAGCGGGCGATTACCAGCAATCTCTCCTTTGACATTGCGTACGTCGGGTCGCACATCGTCCACGTCGGCATTCCCGACTCGAACCTCAACCAACTGACCGCCGCGCAGCTCGCGCAGGGATCGTCACTGCTCTCTACGACCACCAACCCCTACTACGGGCAGCTTCCTATCTCCAGCTCTATCGGCGGCAAGACCATCACCAACGCTCAGCTCCTGAAGCCGTACCCGCGCTTCCTCAACGTGGCCACCTACCGCAACAACTCCAGCGAGACCAACTACAACGCGCTGGAGGCCAAAGTGGAGCAGCGACTCTCGCGCGGCATCTATCTTCTGTTCGCGTACACGCATTCGAAGCTGATCGACGACGCCAGCTCCGTCTTCTCCACCACCGTCCTCTCCTCGCCCAACTCGAGTTCGCTGATCGCTGCCGACACCTTCGACCCCAGGCTGGAGCGCGATTCTTCTACGGGCGACATGCCCAATGTGCTCTCGTTCAGCGGGACATACGAATTGCCCGCAGGCCGCGGACATAGGTTCGCCGCGACCGGAATTGCGAATGCTGCGCTTGGCGGCTGGGCGCTCAACACCATCTTCCAGATGCAGTCGGGAATGCCCGTCGCCGTGACGCAGGCCACCAACAACAATGCCTTCGCCGGATTCGCGTTGCAGCGTCCGAACGTCATTGCCAAACCAATGCTTGCACCCGCCGCGCGCACTCCGGCGCACTACTTCAACACCGCCGCATTCGCCACAGCACCGCAGTTCGTCATCGGCGACGCCTCGCGCAACCCTGTCCGCGGCCCTAGCTATCGCGACCTCGACCTTGCGCTGGTCAAGCACACCCACCTGACCGAGAAGGCCGACCTGGAGTTTCGCGCCGAGGTCTTCGACATCACCAACACGCCCGCGTTCGCGCAGCCCAACGGCAGCTTCGGCTCGGCTGCGTTCGGCTCCATCACAGCGACCACAACCGATCCGCGCGTTGTGCAATTTGCGCTTCGCATCAGCCGGTAGACCGCGAACACCACCTGAAACACGAGCGTCAGGGAACCACGGGCCTGCCGAACCTATAGGCGCAACAGGCCCGTGGCCGGGGAGCGAAGGGTGCGCCTCATCCTCGTCGAGAGAGCGAAATCAGCCCTTCTGAAGCATGACCTCGGTGGACTTGATCAAGACCTTGACCTCGTCGCCGACCTTGAGTTGCAGCGCGTCCACACTGCGGCGGGTGATGACGCTTTCAACCAGGTTGTCTCCAACCCGGACTGTGATGTGAGCCATGACGGTGCCGAGAAGAATCTCTTCCACGCGGCCTGGGAGCTGGTTTCTTGCGGAGATTGCCATAGTGATGTGAATTGTAATTCTGTTCGTAACAATTTACGACTTTTGTGTCAGTGTCCATTCTGTAGAAATCTATTTATTTCAGGTCCGTTGAATCGAAGAAGTTTCAACGAGTTAACGCGACATCTTCCAGGTTGAGACAAGTCATCGGATTAGCTGGAAAGGAAGAATTTCGCGGTGTGCGTAGGCCGCAACCGATTGACCCGCAGGAAAAACTCTGTAAAGATAGTTTAAATCCTTGTCAATTGCTGGATTTCTGTAGGCTGTGGGCCCTTACAAGCTCCGGCTCTCTTGCATTTTTGTAGCACTGTCCAGCCGGTTCGGCAGAGCTGATCTCCATGTGGTTCCCTGAGAGTTTCTGTTTCCGTACGGGAAAGGGGGATGACGTGTCGAAGGATACCGAGGTCCCCAATCAGGAAGCCGGCCTGCAATCGATCAGCCGCGCGAACTCTTCGCTGATCGGCATCTACGAGATATCGAAGGCACTGACTCGCCCTGCGCGGCTGGAGTTGGCGCTCTCCAGGGTCATCAACCTGCTGGCCAGTTTTCTGGAGATGAACAACGGCCTGATTGCCCTGCTGGACGAAGAGGACGAGACCACGACGGTTGTGGGAGCCGGCTGGAGCGAGGCCACCGCGAAGGAGTACTTCGAGCGGGTACCAGAACAGGCGGTAGGACAGATCGTGGTCTCCGGCATGCCGCTGGTCGTGCGCAACATCGCCGAAAGCCCGCTCTTCACGGATTGGGGCGACTTCGGAACGGCGGGGGAGCCGAGGGCCTTTGTCGGCGTTCCCATCAAAGGCGAGAGCCGAACCGTCGGAACCATCATGATTGAGCGGCGGTTGGGCCACTCGTCTCCGCATTCGCTGGATGATGACGTTCGCTTCCTGACCATGGTTGCGAATCTGGTTGGCCAGGCAGTGGCCGTGCAGACGCTGGTGGCGCGAGACCGCGAACGGTTGATGACCGAACACCACCGTCTTGAAAAGGAGATGGAGCAGCAGCGGACCGACGCCAAGCAGGAAGGCATCTCGTGGATTATCGGCGAGAGCCCTGCGCTGCGCGAGGTTGTGGGCAAGATCCAGCAGGTGGCCCGATGCAATCTGCCAGTGCTGCTGTGCGGTGAATCGGGCACGGGCAAGGAGCTGTTTGCGCGCGCCATTCATGAGTACTCCCCGCGCAAGGACAAGCCGTATATTCGGCTAAACTGCGCTGCCCTGTCGGAGTCTGTGCTGGAGTCGGAACTCTTCGGCCATGAGCGCGGGGCCTTCACCGGCGCGATCGGAATGCGCAAGGGCCGCTTTGAGCTGGCCGACGGCGGCACGCTATTTCTGGACGAGATTACGGAGATCTCGCCGGCCTTTCAAGCCAAGCTGCTGCGCGTCTTGCAGGAAGGGGAGTTCGAGCGAGTGGGCGGCAGCCGCACCCTGAAGGTGGACGTGCGCATGGTGGCTGCAACCAACCGGAACCTGGAGTCGGCGGTTCTGTCGGGCGACTTCCGATCGGACCTCTACTATCGCATCAGCGTGGTGCCAATCTTTCTTCCGCCTCTGCGGGAGAGGCCGGAAGATGTGGAACTGCTGGCGCGTGAGTTCCTGAAACGCTTCAATGAGGAACACGGAGTCTCGCTCACCTTCTCGCAACGCGCCATGGAGGTGCTGGGCGCCTGCGAATTCCCCGGCAATGTACGCGAGCTGGAGAGCTGCGTACGACGCACCGCGGCGCTGGCCAAGAACTCGACCATTGTGGTGAACGACTTTGCCTGTAGCAACGACAACTGCCTTTCCATGGTGCTGGGCAAGTCCATGAACGACACGCACGTCTCTAACAGGGGTTACGTTGAACTTCCGATCGTGAATCCACAGGCCGCACGCAGCAGACCGTCGCGCAGGACAGCAGCACGCAGGCCCCCTTCCGGCAGGGACTTCGAGCTGCCTGGAACGGCGGAGAATTTGAACACCGCGGAGGCAGACGCCAAGGAGCGCGCACGCCTGATCGAACGGATGGAGCTCTCCGGCTGGGTGCAGGCAAAGGCTGCTCGCATGCTTGGCCTGACGCCGCGGCAGATGGGCTACGCGTTGCGCAAGCACGGCATCGACGTCAAGCGCTTCTAGCTGGCGTCTGTTCTCTCTATCAAAGCCACCTGTTTCGCCTGAATGGGGAACAATATGTTGCGTTCCAAAGTAGAGCCGTCCTGTGCCGGATGAGCTGGTTGTTCCCGACAAAACCGCCTCTTCTGCGCGGGAGTGTCGCAACTCCTACATCCGATTGTTCCTTTAATCGTCAATAAATCAGCGACTTGAGTTTGGCTATCGAGTTGCTTATCTCCTTTGCAATACCCGCAGCCGAAGCTGCATCGAAGACGGGGGTTGCAATGGAAGTTGGCAATCACAATGCGATCGCGCAGTTGCGGGTGATGCCTCCTGCCACGCGGATGAGTGGGGCAAATGGCTGTAGCTCGAAGGGGGGCAACGGCAAGTCGGGTTGCGGCTCCTCGGCCGGACAGGGCGATCTCTCGCCAAAGGTCTGGGAGAAGATCAAGAACCACCCCTGCTACAGCGAAGAGGCGCACCACCATTACGCGCGGATGCATGTGGCCGTCGCGCCGGCATGCAATATCCAGTGCAATTTCTGCAACCGCAAGTACGACTGCTCCAATGAATCGCGGCCCGGCGTGGTGAGCGAGCGGCTGTTGCCGGAGCAGGCGGCGCGCAAGGTGCTGGCCGTCGCGTCCACGATTCCGCAGATGACGGTGTTGGGCATCGCTGGGCCGGGCGATCCCCTGGCCAATGCAGAGAAGACCTTCCGAACCTTTGAGTTGGTGGCGCGGACAGCTCCCGACATCAAGCTCTGTCTTTCGACCAACGGGCTGATGCTTCCCGATTTCGCAGACAAGATTGCGGCCATGAACATCGACCATGTGACGATCACGATCAACATGGTCGATCCGCATGTGGGCGCGAAGATCTATCCGTGGATCTTCTTCGACCACAAGCGGTACACCGGCGAGGAGGCATCGCGGATTCTGAGCGAACGGCAACTGCTGGGCCTGGAGATGCTGACTGCGCGCGGCATTCTGTGCAAGGTGAACTCGGTGATGATTCCCGGCATCAATGACCATCATCTGGTTGCGGTGAACAAGGCGGTCAAATCGCGCGGCGCATTCCTGCACAACATCATGCCGCTGATCTCGGCGCCGGAGCATGGAACCGTCTTCGGGCTGAACGGGCAGCGCGGCCCCACGGCGCAGGAGTTGAAGCTGCTACAGGACTCCTGCGAGGGCGAGATGCAGATGATGCGGCATTGCCGGCAGTGCCGCGCCGACGCCGTCGGTCTGCTGGGCGAAGACCGCAGCGCGGAGTTCACCACCGAAAAAGTCATGGCCATGGAAGTCAACTACGATCTCGCCAGTCGCCTGCATTATCAGGAGAAGGTGGAGATGAAACGCCAGGCCGTGGTTGCCGCCAGAAACGTGGAGCTTGCCACGCTGGCTGGCGAGCAGAGCGATCTTTCCATTCTGATCGCGGTCGCTACCAAGGGAGGCGGACGCATCAACGAGCACTTCGGCCACGCCAGGGAGTTCCAGATCTACGAGGTCAGCACAGCGGGGAGCAAGTTCGTCGGGCATCGCAGAGTGGACAACTACTGCCAGGGAGGCTACGCCGAGGAAGACAGCCTGGAGACGGTGGTTCGCGCCATCAACGACTGCCACGCGGTCTTTGTGGCGAGGATTGGGAGTTGCCCGCGCGAAGGCCTCACCAGCGCTGGGATCGAGCCGGTGGATCGCTTTGCGCTGGAGTATATCGAGCAGTCCGCGATTGCGTACTTCAAGGAATATCTGGAGCGCGTTCGCAGCGGCGAGGTGGAACACGCGCAACGCGGGGACGCGGAGCTTCGTCAGGGCGCGCTGATTGCTTGACCGAAACGCAGCATAGGGCAAAGTTTGAGATTGCAACATTGGAGGAGAGAGATATGGCATACATGATCAAGGAATCGAGATGTACCGGATGCTCGGCCTGTCAGAACGAGTGTCCTAACAAGGCGATCGTCGAGAAGAACTTTCTTTTCAGCATCGACCCGGCGAAATGTACCGAGTGCATCGGCTTCTTCGCGGAGCCGCAGTGTGTTGCGATCTGCCCCATCCCGAAGACGATCAACATCAACCCGGACGTGCCACGGTTCCAGGCGGCGGTGTAAATGACCGCGGCGAACGAGATCAATACGCGATTGACCCCGGCTACAGAAGCCTTTATCCGGCGGTTCCTGCGCTATGCCGAGGGGCCGGAGGCGGGCTTTCAGTTCAAGGTGACGCCGGGCGGATGCTCCGGGTTTGCCACCCAGTTCGATCTGGTGGCCGGCCCCAGAGCCGAAGACGTGGTCTGGGAACACGAAGGTTTGCGGATCTATCTCGATCGGGAGAGCTGCAAGTTGCTGGACAGCGCGACCGTGGATTTTTCGGAGACTCTCATGCACACGGGCTTTGTCATCAGCATCCCTGGAGTTACGCAAGCGGCGTGCGACTCAACCTCGAAACTGGTGCCGATCGAATCGCTGATGCGGCGTTGATCTAGATGTGGAGCAGATGAAGCTGCGGTTGCAGAGCTGTTGCAATCGGGGAAGGAGGAATAGACGATGGCGTATGAGGCCGCAGAAGCTCTGGATTGGCAGGGGCAGGAGGTCTGCTGCGACGGATGCGTTCATCATGATCTGGTGCATGAAGATCGCTGCCGGCAGAAACACATCTGCGTACAGGACCGAACGCCCGCGAGAATCCAACATTTCTTCGAGACCAATCCCGGCTTGGCCAATCGATTCCTCACCCACCCGTACTTCGAGGTGCGCGCTGCGGCGGCCAGGTTTGCAGACATCTTCCTGCTGCCGGCGTTGCTGAACGATGCCGACGATAGTGTTCGCTGGCACGCGGCGCTTCGGTTGCCACGCCGTTTTCTACTGCGCCTGCGCGAGGACCCACACCGCGAAGTGCGCTTGCGTGTTGCCTCGCATGTGGAGGGCGAAGATCTGGTTCCGATGATGTCCGACCCCGACTACTATGTGCGCAAGGTGGTGGCGCAGCGGATCGGGGTGCCCCTGCTGAAGCGCATGATGGACGATCCCGACCCCGAGGTGCGCTGCGTGGTGGCGCAACGGATCGCGGTGGAGTGGCTGCCGGAGTTTCTCGACGATCCGGATGCGGCGGTCACGCTCACGGTTGCCGAGCGGCTCACACCGGCGCAGTTGTTGCCGCTACGCTTTCACGGCGACTTTCGCGTGCGTTACGAGGCCGCGGGAAGAGTTCCCCTCAGCGGTCTTGCTGTCATGCAGCAGGACGAGGACCCCATGGTGCGCGAGCGCGTAATGGAGCGCCTTGCACAGCGGCGCTCCAACGCAACGGGCGGCCGTCTCGTGATTGAGATGAGCCCCGCGGTGCGGGAAGGGAGACGGCCCTGATGTCGAAGATCAATCGTGACGGCTGGGTTGTGGAACTGGATGGGCCGCCCTCCTTCGAGTACGGCGCAAAGGTCCGCTCGCGCTATGTGGTGCGCAACGATGGCAGCTATCGAGGCAAGGAGATCGGCGCCGTGCTGGTGAAAAAAGGCGAGGTGGGCTATGTCATCTCCATCGGGACCTTCCTGCAGCAGTTCTACATCTACGGCGTCGAGTTTCTCGGCACCGGATACCGCGTCGGCATGAAGCGGAAGGAGTTGGAGATGGCAGAGAACATTCTTTGTGGAGAGAGAGCATGAACGCAGCGGTTCATCCACGTTTCGATTGGGGCCAGCGGGTGCAGGCGGCGAAAGACCTGTTCAACGATGGCTCCTATCCGGAGCAACCTAAGGATGCCTTGCTGGTGCGCAAGGGAGATTCAGGCGAGATCGTGCAGGTGGGCAGGCAGGTTGAATCGGGAGCGGTCGTCTACATGGTCGAGTTTGCGTTGGACCAGGTGATCGGATGCTTCGAGCCGGAGTTGACACTTTTGCAATCGAGAGGAGCGGCACAGTGAAGGTAATGATTCGCAGGAACCAGGCTGGCGTGCTCTCCGCATATATCGCCAAGAAGGACCTGGAGGAGCCGATCGTCGAGATGGAGAAGCCGGAGATATGGGGCGGCCTGGTCAAACTGGCAAATGGCTGGCGGCTCATGCTGCCGGCGATGGATGCATTAACCGTACTGCCGATCACCGTGGAAGCACGGCGACTCGGAGAAATGGAGATCTGACCATGAATTCAGCAGCGATCAATTCAATCTCTGAAACGATGAGCGAAGGCAATGCGATTCCCTATCTTGGACCGGGCGTCTTGTCGCTGGGGAAAGTCGGGCATCAGTTGCCCGGCTCTCACGCTGCGCTGGTCGGACACCTGACTGCGAAATCGAGCGTGCCGCACAAGATCAGGACCAACCTGACGGCAACGGCGCAGTTCATTGAGAACTTCAAGCATCGCACGACTGTCAACAACGCCATGACCGAGGCCTTCAAGATGGAGGCCGAGCCCACTCCGCTGCATACGCTGTTCATGAATATGCCGTGCCTGCCGCTGGTGGTCCATGCCTGGTACGACGATCTTCCGCAGAAGGCGCTGCGCTCACGCAGTGGCTGGGGCATGGCGCAGGGCGTGAGCCAGGCAGAGCACTACGGCAACTGGGTCAACTACTTCGACGCCGATGGAACCAGTGCCGGCGTCGAGTCCGCGGGGCATGACAACTGGCAGACACTGCTCTATCAGCCGCTCGGCTCGGTGTGGCCTGCGCGCAATTTTCTGGTCTCGGACTCCGACTTCGTCGAGGTGCTGACGGAGATCGACATTCAGACGCCGATCCCCGAGTCGGTGCAGGAGCTGCGCAAGGGAAGGAGCTTTCTCTTCCTCGGCTGCCGCTTCTCTACCCAGATGGAGCGCATGTTCGCGCGCCAGATCATGAAGCGCTCGTCTGAGAAGCACTGGGCCGTGCTGCCTGAGGAGCCTACCCGCAACGAGGCGCACTTCCTTGAGCAGTTCAACATCGAGCGCATCGTCATGCCGTTGAGCGAGTTCGTCGCCGCATTCCAGAAGATGCAGATGGTGCATTGATCCGTTCGCCGGTGCATCGATCCGTCGCAGCAAGGTTCGACAATTCTTTCGTGGCCGATGAGGCTGCGGAAGAATTGCCGTTTGTGGCGGGGCCGGGACGCGTCGTTGGCCTGGTTGATTCGATAGCAAATCGAATTCGATGGTCCTCGATCGATGAGCTCACCGACATTGTCGTCGCATTTACTACACCGGAACCAGGTTTGTAGTGTTCGACACCGGGGATCAGTCCACCGGTAAAGATGAAAACCCTTGCATCTACAGGGGATTTACCAATTTATGAGTTTGGCACGGTGATTGCTACATATTCAAGCAAAGCAGAGAGCAGGGGCCGGCAGAGGGATGCGATCAAGGTGCAATCTTTGCACCGAACGCAATCCGAGCACTCGCACACACTGGTTCGAGCGCGTCGGGCAAAGACCTGAAGCAGTGACAACAGAGCGGCCGAAACGGAAGACCAACAGAAGGAGGGCGAGATGGCAGCATTACGGCAAGTTGCATTCTACGGCAAGGGTGGAATCGGTAAGTCAACCACGTCACAGAACACCCTGGCTGCGTTGGCCGAGATGGGGCAGAAGATTCTCATCGTCGGTTGCGACCCGAAGGCGGATTCAACCCGGCTGATCCTGCACGCAAAGGCGCAGGACACCATCCTCAGCATGGCTGCGCAACTTGGCAGCGTGGAAGATCTCGAACTCGATCAAGTCATGAAGACCGGCTACAAGGGCATTCGTTGCGTTGAGTCGGGCGGCCCGGAGCCGGGCGTTGGCTGCGCAGGACGCGGTGTCATCACCTCCATCAACTTTCTCGAAGAGAACGGCGCGTACGAGAACCTCGATTATGTCTCCTACGACGTTCTCGGCGACGTCGTTTGTGGTGGCTTTGCCATGCCCATCCGCGAGAACAAGGCGCAGGAGATCTACATCGTGATGTCGGGCGAGATGATGGCGATGTACGCCGCCAACAACATCTCGAAGGGCATTCTGAAGTACGCCAACTCGGGCGGCGTCAGACTGGGCGGCCTGATCTGCAATGAGCGGCAGACGGACAAGGAGCTGGAGTTGGCCGAGAATATGGCACACAAGCTGGGCAGCAAGCTGATCTACTTTGTGCCGCGCGCCAACATCGTGCAGCACGCGGAACTTCGTCGCATGACGGTGATCGAGTACGCGCCGGACTCCGAACAGGCACAGCACTATCGCACGCTGGCAGAGAAGATCCACGCCAATGTCGGCAAGGGCGTGATCCCCACGCCGATCACGATGGACGAGCTGGAGGAAATGCTGATGGAGCATGGCATCATCCAGAACATCGACGAGTCACTGGTCGGCAAAAAGGCCGAAGAGGCAGTGGCGTAAGAATCCTCCTATTCCCCTGGCGTCGGACTCTCACTGAAACCGGCGCCAGATATGTCTAATCCATCGTGAGCGAGGTGAGGCATGAGCGAAATCGTGGACGTTGAAGAGACCAAGGCGCGAAACAAGCAGATGATTGGTGAGGTCCTCGGGGCCTACCCGGAGAAGTTCGCCAAGCGGCGCGCCAAGCACCTTGCGACCTACGAAGCGGACAAGGGGGAGTGCGCAGTCAAGTCCAACATCAAGTCCATTCCGGGCGTGATGACGATACGCGGCTGCGCCTATGCGGGGTCGAAGGGAGTGGTCTGGGGCCCGATCAAGGACATGGTCCACATCAGCCACGGGCCGGTCGGCTGCGGGCAGTACTCCTGGGCCGCGCGCCGCAACTACTTTGTCGGGACCACCGGAGTGGACTCCTTTGTGACGTTGCAGTTCACCTCGGACTTTCAGGAAAAGGACATCGTCTTCGGCGGCGACAAGAAGCTGGCGAAGATCATAGATGAGATCGAGGTGCTCTTTCCTCTGAACAAGGGAATCTCGATTCAGTCCGAGTGCCCGGTTGGCCTGATCGGAGACGATATCGAGGGCGTAGCAAAGGCCAAAAGCAAGGAGTACGGCAAGACGATCGTACCGGTCCGCTGCGAGGGGTTTCGCGGAGTATCGCAGTCGCTCGGCCATCACATCGCCAACGACACCATCCGCGACTGGGTCTTCAACAAGCTGGGTGACAAACCCGCGCGCTTTGAGAGCACGCCGTACGATGTGGCCATCATCGGCGACTACAACATCGGCGGCGATGCCTGGTCCAGCCGCATTCTGCTGGAGGAGATGGGGCTGCGCGTGATTGCGCAGTGGTCGGGCGATGGAACGCTCGCCGAGCTTGAATCCACGCCGCGGGCCAAGCTCAACATCCTGCACTGCTACCGTTCGATGAACTACATCTCGCGTTACATGGAGGAGAAGTACGGCACCCCATGGGTGGAGTACAACTTCTTCGGGCCAAGCAAGATTGCCGCCTCGTTGCGCGAGATCGCGTCACACTTCGACGACACGATCAAGGAAGGCGCCGAGCGCGTCATCGCCAAGTACCAGTCGCTCACCGACGCAACCATCGCGAAGTACCGCCCGCGCCTTGCGGGCAAGCGGGTGATGCTCTTTATCGGCGGCCTTCGCCCACGCCACGTCATCGGGGCCTATGAGGATCTGGGCATGGAGGTCATCGGCACCGGCTACGAGTTCGGGCACAACGACGACTACCAGCGCACCACGCACTACGTCAAGGACGGCACGCTGATCTATGACGATCTGACCGGTTACGAGTTCGAGAAGTTTGTCGAGAAAGTGCAGCCCGACCTGGTCGGCTCCGGCGTCAAGGAAAAGTACATCTTCCAGAAGATGGGAGTGCCCTTCCGGCAGATGCACTCCTGGGATTATTCCGGCCCGTACCACGGCTACGACGGGTTCGCCATCTTCGCGCGCGACATGGACATGGCGATCAATGCACCGGTATGGCGAATGACGAAGACGCCCTGGTAACCGACAAAGATACGCCTTGTTAGCCAACAAAAGTATCTGCGAGGAGGATGAGCGCTATGAGTCAAAATGCGGAAAAAATAATCGACCACTTTGAATTGTTCCGTGGCCCTGAGTACACGGAGATGCTTGCGAACAAGAAGTGCATGTTCGAAGACCCGGTCCCGGCTGAGGAACTGGAGCGGGTGAAGGAGTGGACCAAGAGCGTCGAGTACCGCGAGAAGAACTTTGCGCGTGAAGCCCTGACGATCAATCCCGCCAAGGCCTGCCAGCCGCTCGGAGCGGTCTTTGCGGCGCTGGGATTCGAGGGCACGCTCCCCTTCGTCCACGGATCGCAGGGATGCGTTGCGTACTATCGCAGCCACTTCTCCCGTCACTTCAAGGAGCCCACCTCTGCCGTCTCTTCTTCCATGACCGAGGACGCCGCGGTCTTCGGCGGACTGAGCAACCTGATCGATGGAATGGCCAACGCGTTCAGCCTCTACAAGCCGAAGATGATCTCGGTATCGACGACCTGCATGGCCGAGGTTATCGGCGACGATCTGAACGCGTACATCAAGAACGCCAAGGAAAAGGGATCGGTTCCCATGGACTTCGACGTTCCCTTCGCGCATACTCCGGCGTTCGTCGGCAGCCATGTCACCGGCTACGACAATGTGATGAAGGGGATCCTCGACCACTTCTGGAATGGCAAAGCCGGCACGGCGCCCAAGCTGGAACGCCAGCCAAATGGCAAGCTGAACTTTATCGGTGGCTTCGATGGATACACCGTCGGCAACATGCGCGAGATCAAACGGCTCTTCGATCTGATGGGCGTCGAGTACACCCTGCTGGGCGACAACAGCGACGTTTGGGATACCCCGGGCGATGGCGAATTCCGCATGTACGACGGCGGCACCACACTGATTGATGCGGCCAATGCGATCCACGCAAAGGCGACCATCTCCATGCAGGAGTTCTGCACGGATAAGACGCTCGACCTGATCGAAGCCACTGGGCAAGAGGTCATCGCGTTCAACCACCCGATCGGCGTGGAAGGAACGGACCGCTTCCTGATGGAGGTCTCGCGGCTCAGCGGAAAGACGATTCCGGCTTCCATTGCAAAGGAACGCGGACGGTTGGTGGACGCAATCGCGGACTCCAATGCCCACATTCACGGCAAGAAGTTCGCGCTCTACGGCGACCCCGATCTGACGCTCGGACTGACGGCCTTCCTGCTGGAACTGGGCGCGGAGCCGACGCACATCCTCTCCACCAACGGCGGCAAGGACTGGACGCAGAAGGTAGAGGCGTTGCTGGCCAGCTCGCCGTTCGGCAAGGGATGCCATGTGTACGCCGGCAAGGACCTGTGGCACATGCGTTCGCTGCTCTTCACCGAGCCGGTTGACTTTCTGATCGGCAACACCTACGGGAAGTTTCTAGAGCGCGACACAAAGACGCCATTGATCCGCATCGGCTTTCCGATCTTCGACCGTCACCACCATCATCGTTATCCGGTCTGGGGCTATCAGGGTGGACTGAATGTGCTGGTGAAGATTCTCGACCGGATCTTCGAACACATGGATGCGACCACGAACGATATATCGAAGAACGACTACAGCTTCGACATCATCCGCTAGATCACTTCATCGAGGCGTGAACACGGAGGGCCTATGAGTCAACTTCGCGCGAAGGTGCTGCAGGTGTTGAACGAGCCCGGATGCGTCACAAACCAGGCGAAGCCGACTGACGAGCGCAAGAAGGGCTGCACCAAGCTGCTGGCTCCCGGAGCGGCCGCCGGTGGCTGCGCCTTCGACGGGGCCAAGATCGCGCTACAGCCCATCACCGACGTGGCCCATCTCATCCATGGGCCTATCGCCTGCGAAGGCAACTCATGGGATGGGCGCGGGTCGAAGTCGTCCGCGTCGCAGCTCTATCGCACCAGCTTCACAACGAACATGAATGAGCAGGACATAATCTTCGGCGGGGAGAAGCATCTCTACAAGGCCATTCAGGAGGTCGTCGAGAAGTACAATCCCGCGGCGGTCTTCGTCTATCAGACCTGCGTTCCCGCGATGATCGGCGACGATCTCGAAGCCGTCTGCAAGGCCGCCGCCAGGAAGCTCGGCAAGCCGGTGGTCCCGGTGAATGTGCCTGGATTTGTGGGATCGAAGAATCTAGGCAACAAGCTTGCGGGCGAGTTCCTGCTCGACTATGTGATTGGGACCGAAGAGCCGGAAGAGACCACCCCCTGCGACATCAACATCATTGGCGAGTACAACCTCTCCGGCGAGCTGTGGCAGGTGAAGCCGCTGCTCGACGAGCTTGGCATTCGCATCCTGGCTTGCATCTCCGGCGATGCGAAGTACCACGAGATTGCGCGCTCCCACCGTGCTCGCGCCGCGATGATGGTCTGCTCCAAAGCGATGATCAATATCGCGCGCAAGATGGAAGAGCGCTACGGCATTCCGTTCTTCGAGGGATCGTTCTACGGTATCGGAGACATGAGCGACTCTCTGCGCAAGATCGCGCAACTGCTGGTGGATCGCGGCGCACCAGCCGACTTACTCAACCGTACAGAGATCGTCATCGAACGCGAAGAGGCGCGCGCGTGGCAACGCATTGCTCCTTACAGGCCGCGGCTTCTGGGCAAGCGCGCTCTGCTCTTCACCGGCGGCGTCAAGAGCTGGTCCGTGGTGGCGGCCTTGCAGGAGGCGGGCCTCGTCCTCACCGGAACCAGCGTGAAGAAATCCACGCCGGGAGACAAGCAGCGCATCAGGGAGCTGGTGAAGGACGACGCGCATATGTTCGACGATCTTAAGCCGCGCGAGATGTACAAGATGTTGAAGGAGGCGCGGGCCGACATCATGCTCTCCGGCGGGCGCACGCAGTTTGTTGCGCTAAAAGCGAAGATGCCGTGGCTCGACATCAACCAGGAACGGCACCACGCGTATGCCGGATACGAGGGCATGGTGGCATTGGTGCATGAGATCGACAAGGCACTCTCCAATCCGATCTGGGAGCAGATTCGCAAGCCCGCTCCGTGGGAGAACGCCGCGATGGATGTCGAGTTCGCAATCCGTATCGCATAGGACAACGACATGGCCAAGGTGACTGTCAGTCAAAAGCATTGCACGGTGAACCCGCTCAAGATGAGCCAGCCCATCGGCGCGGCCCTGGCCTTCATGGGCGTTGAGGGTTCCATGCCGCTGCTGCACGGCTCACAGGGTTGCACCTCCTTCGGACTGGTCCTGTTTGTGCGCCACTTTCGCGAGGCCATTCCCATGCAGACGACGGCGATGAACGAGGTCGCTACGGTCCTTGGCGGCTTCGACAACATCGAGCAGGCCATCGTCAACATCGCCAACCGCACCGATCCCGGTATCATCGGCATCTGCACCACGGGAGTTTCCGAGATCAAGGGCGATGACACGAATGGATTTCTCAAGCAGTTTCGCGCCAACCATCCCGAACTCGGCCACATCGCTCTGGTCGCTGTGTCCACGCCGGATTTTCAGGGAGCATTTCAGGATGGATGGGCCGCCGCTGTGACCCGCATGGTGGAAGAGCTGGTTGAAGTACCGATCATGGAAACCAGGTTTTCGCGCCGCGTCAACGTTCTTCCCGGTTGCCACTTATCTCCAGGCGACATCGATGAACTGCGAGACATCTTCGAAGCCTTCAACCTCGACCCACTTTTCTTGCCCGATCTCTCCGGCTCGCTCGACGGGCACATCCCGCCAGCATTCACGCCAACCACGCTTGGCGGGATAAGTCTGGAGCATATCCGGAAGATGGGCTCGGCCTGTTGGACGGTGGCCATTGGCGAACAGATGCGCGGCGCGGCCATCACGCTGGAACACCGCACGGGCGTGCCCTTCAAGCTCTTCGATCGGCTCACAGGGTTGGCTGCAAACGATGATCTGATCGGCTTTCTATCGCAGATAAGTGGGCTGCCCGTTCCACGAAAGATTCGCCGTCAACGCAGTCAGTTGGTGGATGCAATGCTCGACGGACACTTCTACTTCGGCGGAAAGAAAGTAGCCGTTGCAGCCGAACCAGACCTTCTTGCGACCCTCACACACTGGCTGCATGAGATGGGCTGCGAGATTCAGGCGGCGGTAACCACAACCGCTTCCCCTCTTCTGAAAGACATTCCGACTGACGAAGTTCTGATCGGCGATCTGGAAGATTTTGAACTGCGAGCCGCCAGGGCCGACCTTATCGTGACCCATTCGCATGGACGCCAGGCTGCGGAACGACTCGGCATTCCGTTCTTCCGCGTCGGCATACCCGTCTTCGACCGCCTCGGAGCGGGCCATCAGGTGACGGTGGGCTATCGCGGAACGCGCGACCTTATCTTTACCATCGGAAATCTATTTCTGGCGGATAACCATGAACCTACGCCGGCAACATGGCTGCCGCCCGCGCAAGAAGCCAATTTTCTTGTCTCCTTGCATGTTTCATAGCTGTTGCATAAGCCGTTCCAGGTATCGCATTCGTAGTTTGGGAGGAATATGAAAGTAGCCTTTGCAACGGAAGATTTGAAGCGCGTGGACGCTCACTTCGGATGGGCGAAAAATATCGCAGTCTACGACGTCACGCCCGAGGAGATTCACTTCGTCACTACCTACAAGTTCACCGGAGACCTGCAGGAGGATGGCACGGAAGACAAGCTCGCGCCCAAGCTAGACGCGATCGAGGACTGCGCCATTCTCTACGTCGCTGCGATTGGCGGTTCGGGAGCTGCGCGAGTCGTGGCAAAAAAAGTTCACCCAATCAAGGTTGCCGAGCCTGAACCTATCGATGGGCTTCTGCTGCGGCTTCAGACGGTGCTGCGTGGGACTCCGCCGCCGTGGCTGCGTAAAGCGCTCAACAAGGGCCATGAACGCACGCTGAATCTGGAAGACGAGGTGCTGCATGGCTGAGACCGCAACGCAAATTGCTGCCCCTGTTGCTCGGGGATTTCTCAAAGAGTTGATCAAGCAGTGGCGCGCACAGGACCTGCATGGATCGTGGGACAAGAAGGCCGATCTCGATCTGCTCGAGCCCTACATCCTGACCAGGGAAAAGCGACGCGAGCTTCCCATGATGGGCGATCCCGATCCGGAGACTCTCTGGCACATGGAGCTCTTCTATAACGCAGTCGGGCTCACGATGGAACGGATCACCGGCGTGATGGTCTCTCCTCTGATGAAGTTGCACCATGAAGGCTTCGGACGGCTCGTGCTCACCGCGGGTCGCCTGATCGTCATTAACAAGAATCTGCGGGACGTGCATCGCTTCGGTTTTGAAAGCCTGGAAAAGCTGGAAGCGGAGGGCGAGAAGCTGGTCGCAGCCGGCGTGGAGTGGATCGAAAGGTATCCGGAAGTTGCACGCTATTAGTTATCGCAGATGATTTAGCGGTGAATTGTGGCAGGTTCCCGAATCTGACCATCGATTCATAGGGTCTACCGGTAACTCAAATTGAAACGAAAATACTGAAGACTGTGGGAGCATCTATGGAAGCGACGCAAGTTGGAGTACAAGCTGTAACACGAGATGGCCGGCCCTGGCAGCCCTCTTACCTTCTTGAGATCGATCCAGAGACCTGCATCGGCTGTGGCCGTTGCTTCAAGGTTTGCGGAAACTCGGTCATGAATATGAAGGGAATCACGGAGGACGGCGAGCTTGTGGGCCTCGATTCGGACGACGAAATCGAGCGCAAGATCATGACAGTTGCAGACCCAGGCGCATGCGTCGGATGTGCCGCATGTTCCAGGGTCTGTCCGAAGGGCTGTCAGACTCACGGATCGGCATAAGGACCAGATTATGACAGCAGACGCCACAACCCTGCTCCTCGGTCGAACGCTCGACCCATCAGCGTGCGATCCGTTCGATGGCCATGTGCTTGCGTGCCTGTTTGCCATCGGCGTGGCGGAGAGCGCTTCGGGAAGATCGCTGGCAGAGGCTCTCGGCATCTCTGGCAAAGTCCTGCGCGGCGTCATCGACCAGTATTTTCCCGGCGCAATGGATTCTCTGGAAGCGTTTGGACTGGATAGCACAATACTGGTTGAAGAAGAGGAACAATCTCTGCGCAGGCTGTTACAGCGTTCACGCTCCACTTCCGCTCCGCTCAGTTCGCTGTTGGCGATACTTGTTGCGCGCAGAGCAATGCGGCCCAACCACCTGTGGCAGGACCTCGGGCTTACCAACCGGAGTGAGTTATCCGCGCTCATGAAGCGGCACTTCGCACCGCTCGCCCTGCGCAACAAGAACGACATGAAGTGGAAGAAGTTCTTCTATCGAATGATTTGCCGGGATAGTAGTGCTCGCCGATGCGTCGCACCCTGTTGCTCTGAGTGCAGCGACTTCAACGGATGCTTTGGCGACGAGTCCGGCGAAAGTCTGCTGGCACGGGTGCGCTTGCAAATGATGAGTTCAACTGTGGTGCCTATCCATGCAGTTCGCAGTGGTTGATGGATTATCGACAGGTCGCAAAGCCGACAAGAACACTGTCCTGCATCTCCATGGATCTCCTAACCAGATGAAAAGGATGATTTTTCTATTTGGCAAGCAACGTGCTGTAAACACTGCAAACCAGTAATGGAGCGGACAGATGATTCAACTGACTGAAGCTGCAGTTCAGGCTTTGCGTATAGCAATCACGAGCAGTTCAACCCCAATCGCAGGGCTTCGTTTGACAGTGCTGGCGGGCGGTTGTTCCGGTTATCAATACCAGATGGGTCTGGTGGAGAATTCTGATCCGGCCGATCTCTCCTGTGAGAGTCACGGTCTCGCCGTCTTTATCGAACCATCGAGTGTTGCGTTCATCGCTGGCACTACGATCGATTTCGTCGACAGCCTGGATGGCGTGGGCTTCGCATTTAATAACCCGCAGGCAAAGTCCACATGCGGATGTGGCAAGTCTTTTTGCTGATGGTGCGCCGCCAGGGAGACACAGCATGACAGAAAAACAATCTGCCTCTCCATGGGTATATCTGGATAACAACGCCACCACGCGCGTAGCACCACGCGTCGTCGATGCCATGCTTCCATTCTTTCGCGAGCACTTTGCCAACCCATCGTCGGCACACGCTCTGGGTACAGCTTCGAGCGATGCCATCCGGGTTGCGCGCGGGCAGGTTCAAGCGCTGCTTGGTGCAGAATTCGACAAGGAGATCGTCTTTACCTCCGGTGGAAGTGAATCCAACAACACAGCAATCCTCTCCGCGCTGGAGGTTCATCCGGGACGCGACGAGATCGTCACCTCTACAGTCGAGCATCCATCGGTGCTCGCGCTCTGTGATCATCTGGAGCGAACAAAGCGTGCAGTCGTTCATCGCATTCCGGTGGGCACGGATGGACAACTGGATAGAGAAGCGTACCGAAGCGCCTTGAGCGCAAAGACCGCGCTGGTCTCCCTTCAATGGGCCAACAATGAGACCGGTGTGCAGTTCCACGTTGCGCAATTGGCGGATGAGGCCCACCAGGTTGGAGCCTTGTTTCACTGCGACGCGGTGCAGGCGGCTGGCAAGGTAGAGATGCATGTCCAGTCAACTCGGATCGATATGCTCTCGATCTCCGCGCATAAACTGCACGGGCCCAAGGGAGTGGGCGCTCTCTTTCTTCGCAACGGTGTTCCACTGGTTCCTCTGCTGCATGGCGGGCAACAGGAACGCCGGCGACGCGCGGGTACCGAGAACACGACCGCAATTGTCGGCTTTGGGGTTGCCGCGGAGTTGGCAAAAAAAACATTGCGCCACGAGATGCCAAGGATCGCCGCTTTGCGCGACGGCTTGCAGCAGGAGATTCTGCACCTTGTCCCCGGCTCGATTCTGAACGGGGCCAGGGACAATCGTCTGCCCAATACTCTCAATATTGCTTTTGAAGATGTCGAGGCCGACTCGCTTCTGACGCTGCTGGATCGTGCCAGCATCGCAGTCTCTTCTGGATCGGCCTGCGCCGCCGGCTCCATCGAGCCATCGCATGTGCTGTGCGCGATGGAGGTTCCCTTTGCATATCTGCGCGGGGCTGTCCGCTTTTCCTTCTCACGCGAAAACTCCCAGCAAGATGTGGTCCGCGTCCTCGAAGTGCTCCCGCGAGCAGTAGAGAGCCTTCGTGCTGCGATGCTTCCGCTGGAGGCTGCGTATGCCTAGCTCAGGCAAGATCGTAATCAACGATTCGACCCTGCGCGATGGAGAACAGGCGCCTGGCGTGGCCTTCACGCTGGAGGAGAAACTCGCCATCGCGCTCGCGCTGGAGCGCGCCGGCGTGGATGAGATCGAGGCAGGAACTCCTGCCATGGGGCCGCGAGAGATTGAAGAGATCGCCGCCATTGGAGCCATGCTGTCCATGGCAGTTCCCATCGCATGGTGCCGCATGACGCGAGCCGATGTGGACGCGGCCAGAAAGACCGGACTGATGCGGGTGAACCTCTCCGTGCCACTCTCCGATATTCAGATCCACGCAAAACTGAAGGCAGATCGCGCACAGGTTCTCACGCGCATCCATGATGTAGTCTCCTATGCGCGGGATTGCGGACTAGCTGTTGCGATGGGCGGCGAGGACTCCGGTCGCGCCGATCTAGGGTTTCTCATCGCCGCGGCGGAAGCGGCTGCTCGCGCAGGTGCGCATCGCTTCCGTTTCGCAGACACCCTCGGCAGCATGGAGCCCTTTGGCGTTCACGAGGTCTTTCGTACCTTGCGCGCGGCACTCCCTCTCGAACTTGAGTTTCATGGACACGACGATCTGGGCCTTGCCACCGCAAATACGCTTTCCGCGGTTCGCGGCGGCGCAACCCACGCCAGCGTCTGCATCCTCGGTCTCGGGGAACGGGCCGGCAACGCCGCACTTGAAGAGGTGGTGGCAGGCCTGGATTGCTTCTCCGGGAACAAGAGCAGCGTGGATCTGGCGCAATTGCCAAGACTCGCCGAGCTCGTCGCCGCTGCATCCCGCCGCTCCATTCCTCCAGGAAAGTCGATCGTTGGCGCGAGCGCATTTACTCACGAGTCGGGAATCCACGTCGATGGCCTGATGAAAGATCCCAAGACCTACGAGGAATTGTCCCCGCAGACCTTTGGACGCGACCGCACCATCGTGCTCGGAAAGCACTCGGGGACCGCGTCCGTTGCCGGCGCACTGCATTCACTCGGTCTTAGCGCGAATGAACTGCAAATGAGGCTTCTGCTGAAGCAGATTCAGGAGCGCTCCATGCAGGCCAAGCGCGTGGTCAGCATGGATGAGTTACTGGAGTTTTACGTCCGGCTAGACGAAACAACGAATTGTAAAAACTCGCCAGGGGTGATGCCGTCATGACCGTGCTCGAACAGCTTTCCAGACTTTCGTCCGCGGAAGAGTTTTTCCAGTTTCTCAATGTCCCTTATGAGCCTGCAGTGCTGAATGTCGCGCGCCTGCACATTCTCAAGCGCATGGGCGACAGCGTGCGGGGATCTTCGCCCCAGTTGGACGACGATGCACTCCGCGAAAACTTTCGCACTCACTTGCAACAGGCTTATCGGGACTTTGTCCGCTCAACGCCTCTCAACGAGCGCGTCTTCAAAGTACTCAAAGACGCCGTTCGACCGAAGGCGTCGCGCCTGGTACCCCTCTCCATCCCAGGCAGTAAGGGAAATATTGAACCGCCAAAATCACGGAGCGTCTGAAATCTTTCTATCGGAGAGAGTAAGGAGGCAGTTCAAACGGTCGAACTCATCCACTTCTGAATGCCAACATCGCGCATTCTTTTGTTCCGCGGCTATTGTCAAACCGCTTTCCCTCAACGAACCATAACGATTTTTCTATCAATTATTCCGTCAATCGACCGAGAATAAAAGGAAAAACAACATGAAAATGATTAGAGCTATTTTACGTCCGGACACAGCCGAAGAAGTTGCGGATTTCCTCGCGGACGCCGGATTTGTGTCGATGACAAAGATCCAGGTGTTCGGTCGCGGCAAGCAGAAAGGCATCACCGTAGGGACGATCCACTACGACGAACTTCCCAAGACGATGATCATGATGGTTGTCGAGGACAAGCATGTTGAAAAAGTTCTCAAGATCGTCCATGACAAGGCGTATACGGGAAACTTCGGCGATGGCAAAGTATTCATAACTTCCGTCGAGGAAGCATACACCGTCCGCACCGGAGCCAAAGGACTGTAGGAGAGATCATATGAAGGAAGTAATCGCCATTATCCGTCCCAGAAATATCGGGCCGATGCGGAACGCGCTCGAACAACTTGGCTTTCCATGCATGACTGCGACTGCGGTACTTGGACGCGGAGCGCAGCGCGGAATCGCAGGAGAAGTCAAACTGAGCAATCCAAAGCTTCGCTCGTCAAGTAAATCCGGCGGGATGAAATACATTCCAAAGCGGCTCGTGTCTATAGTGGTCCAGAATTCCGACGTGGACACAGTAGTTAAATCGATCGTCGAAGTCAATCAGACCCTCCAGATCGGAGACGGGAAGATCTTTATATGCCCACTCGACAATGCCGTGCGAATCCGAACCAACGAACAGGGAGAAAGCGCAGTGTTATAAGTCGGAAATGGATAGTATCCGCATTTGTCTAAAACCTGTCTCATAAACCATATGCCCCGACATGCGGAGTTCATGGGCCCCCCCTTGTTGGCGGATCTCTGCCCACCTTCCTGTGCGAGTACGACCGCGTGGCCGGCAGTGTGCCGTCGAGGACATCGACTATCCACGCTACCTGCTGCGCATGGCAGAACTGGAGCTGCTCGACCGCGATCGCCGCGCCACCGAGCGCCGCATCCGGCAAGCCAAGTTCTCCGCGCTTGACAGCCCACCCCTGCGCAGTCGAGCATCATGCACGATGAGACTTGCAAGACGGAAACAGCCTCATCCACAAAGAAAGTCCGGCGCTCACCCCGCCCTCCAATCAAAATTCGACCGCTCGAAGAGAGAGAGAAAACCCATGAGACTTCATCCTTCGCACCCGCGCATCCCCTCCTTCCACCCGCTCGCCGCGCTCGCCTCGGTCGCGCTGCTGGCCATTGCCTCAACCGCGCTCATCGCCCAGATGGGCGCAGCCTCCGCGCAGCCGAAAGCCGTTCTGCCCAGCCCAGCCGCAACCGCCAGCGTCACCGTCGCCGGCGGCACCATCGACATCCGCTACAACACGCCGCAGATGCGCGGACGCAAGATCATGGGCGGCCTCGTCCCCTACGGCAAGGTCTGGCGCACCGGCGCGAATCCCGCCACCACCCTCATCACCTCGGTTCCGCTGAAGTTCGGCTCGCTGCTGGTTCCGGCCGGCACACACACCCTCTACTCGCTGCCCAGCGCGGACACATGGCAGCTCATCCTCAACAACCAGACCGGCCAGTGGGGCCTCACCTACAACCAGGGCATGGACCTGGGCCGCATCCCCATGCAATCCAAACCGATGGCCGCGCCGCAGGAGGGGATGAGCCTCAGCTTCGAGAACACCACCCCCACCTCCACCGAGCTGCATATCCGCTGGGAGACGACCGACCGTTACGTCGTCATCACTGCGCCGTAATCTATACGAAGTCTGTGCCTGTGGTTCCGCTGGCGAGATTTGCCCCTTTGGCCTCGGGTCCGAGCGCTGTGACGCCCGCGACGACGACGGCGACGATCACCACCGTTGCGGAGAGGGCGACGTTCAATGCTCCGCCGTTGTGGCGGTCGGCGTAGGTTTGCTGGAAGATCTGGTTGCGCGAGGAAAGAAGGTTGCCAAGCTGGTAGGCGAAGCCGGGAAGAATGGCGCGGACCGGGCCGGGTGAAAGCTCGTTGAGGTGGGCGGGAATGATTCCCCACGCGCCCTGCACCATGAACTGGATGAGGAACCCGCCGACGGCAAGCATGACAGCCGAGTGGGACCATGCCCAGAGCGGGACCATGGGAATCGCGAGCAAGGCGGCAAAGACGATGGTCCTGCGCCTGCCGAGCTTCTCCGAGAGAGTGCCGCAGCACATTCCCCCGAGTAGCGCTCCGATATTGCCGACGGCGACGATGAGTCCAGTGTGCGATGGGATTTGATGCATGTCGCGCTGGAGAAAGGTGGGGTAGAGATCCTGTGTGCCGTGGCTGAACGAGGTGAACGCGCTCATGAGCAGGATGAGAAAGAGAAAGATCGGAAGATAGCCGAGCAGAGCCTTGAGTTCGATGCGTGGGAGCAGCGTGACGGTGACATTTGAATTGCGATTGCGATTGCGATTGCGATTGCGATTGCGATGAGCGGCGAGCCAGGTGGGCGATTCCTCAACTTTGTAGTTGAGATAGAAGGCTAGCAGCGCGGGCAGCGCTCCCACCATGAACATCACGCGCCAGTTGGTCATCATGCCGATGCCGTGCAGATGGGGAAAGAGTATGGCGAAGAGCAGGGCGGCCAGCAGGTTGCCGCAGACATATCCCTCCTGCAGCAAGCCGGAGAAGAAGCCGCGATTTTTTGCTGGAAGGCTCTCGAGGACGAGCGCTGCGCCGACGCCCCACACGCCGCCCATGGCGATGCCGAAGAGAGCGCGGCAGACCAGAAAGATGTGCAGTGTGGGCGCGAAGGCGGAGGCCAGTTCGAAGGCGGAGAAGGCGACGACGTTGACGATGAGCGTGGGGCGGCGGCCGAATTTCTCAGCCATTGCACCGAAGAGAAATGCGCCAACAGGACGCATGGCCAGGGTCCAGAAGATCGCCTCCTCCATTTGCTTGCGCCCAACATGAAAGTCGGCGGCAATGGTAACCAGGCAGAAGGTGAGCAGAAAAAAGTCAAACGAATCCAGCGTCCAGCCCAGGAAGCAGGCCGAGAACGTGTTGCGCTGCACCCGGGTTAGCGCGCGTATCTCGCGGAAATACGGCATCGCAGAATCCTAGCACTCTTCCGTGTCTAGAAGTTTTCGGCATCCTGCGCGGCGCGAAACTCATCCAAACAGTACGCCGCCTCTTAAATTGAGGCGGTTTCTGTCCGAAGAAAGATGAACGAAAAAACCCATGAAAAATAGATTGCTCCTCGCCCTTACACTCTCTGGCGCCATGCTATCCGCCCATGCCTACGCGCAGACCTCCACCTGGGCGATCGATCCGGCCCACTCCAGCGTCAACTTCGAGACCATTCACATGGGCGTCAGCCACGTCCACGGCGCGTTTGGCAACGTGAAGGGAACCATCGCGCTGAATGAGAAAGACATCGCCAGGTCTTCGGTGGCCGCGACCATCGATACCACCACCGTCTCCACCGGCGTAGCCCAGCGCGACACGCACCTGAAGTCTGACGCCTTCTTCGATGTGGAGAAGAACCCCGCGATGGCCTTCAAGTCCACTTCGCTGACCAGCTCCGGCGGCAAGCTGCGCCTGATCGGCGACCTCACCATCAACGGAGTCACCCGCAGCGTGGCCCTCGATCTGGACGGCCCCACGCCGCCGCAGACCATGCAGGGCAAGACCATCAGCGGCTTCTCGGCCAGCGGCACCATCAAGCGCAGCGACTTCAGCTTCGGCCAGAAGTTTCCCCCGCCGCTGGTTGGCGACGAGGTGAAGTTCACCATCGACGTCGAGATCGACAAGCAGTAGCCGGCGATCTCCTCCCAAAGTGGAGGGGTTGCGGAAAAAACCGTCATTCTGGCTCGGCCAGGGTGACGGTTTTTGTGTGCTTTCGACAGAATAGTTGGCCGCTCGGCTACATCTTCGCGCGCAGCGGCGTCACCTGCGTCACCACAGGCAGCGGGATTACCTCAGGCTCCTGCGAGTAGTTCTTCAGCAGTTGATGATGCAGGCAGTAGAGCGCCAGTTCCAGCCGGTCGCTGACTCCCAGCTTGTCGTACACCTTGCGCAGATAGTTCTTGATCACCTGCTCGGTGGTGCCAATCTGGTAGGCGATCTCCTTGTTCCTCATGCCGCGCGTGATGCAGCTGATGATCGCCAGCTCTTTCTTGGTCAGCTTGGGTAGAACGCGAGGGCTGGTCAGCGAGCTGGCCTGCGAGCGGTAGGCCTCGATCACCCAGCTGATGGACTGGTTGTCGATCCACGTCTCTCCGTCGGCGATCTTGCGAACGCATTTGATCAGCAGGTCCGGCGAGATGGAGCGCGGTACCACTCCGCGCACGCCGCGGCGGTAGAGTTCCACAATATTGTCTTCGTCGGACTCCACCACCTGCACGATCAGCTTGGCGTCGGGGAAGTGCTTCACCAGCTCCGGAATGGCGTCGACGGTGCCGGCGATCAGTTGCCCTTCCAGAACCACCACATCGGTCGGATGGCGTTCCAGCGCGGCGCGCAGGTTCTCCAGAGTCTCGGCCTGCGCCACCACCCGGATGTCGTCTTCCAGCGCGAAGACCTTCTTCATGCCCACCCGGTAGATCGCCTGCGAGTCGGCGAGGATGACGCGAATACCCGTTGCAGCGCTGGCCTGCTCATGGCCATTGGGGGCGGCCTGCTCATGGCCGTTGTGGACGGGCGGCAAATGGCCGTTGTGGACGGGCGGCAAATGGCCGTTGTGGACGGGCGGCAAATGACCATTCTGGGAGGACTTATCCGAATTGAGAGTTGAAGTCATCATTGATTTAGACCCTAAGAGAGTATTCGTCGATCACAACGGCCACCATGGACTCTTCTTCCGTCTGTTGATGGCGCACAACGCGTCCCGTGCAGTGGATGGAAACATCGTTCGCCCAACCCATCACTTCCGACGGCATATCCATGGTGAACTCGATACTGCTGCCAATCTTCGGCAGATAAGTGGTTGCGAACAGGAGACCGTTGGAGGAGATCTCTCGTGTCGTGGCTTCGACGATCCCGCCCTCCGTCTTTAAATGGAGCGCAAGCCTGAGAGGGAAGCGGACTGCCGTCCGCATGGCATCCCTCGCTCCAGGCTTCTGCCACACGGTCAAGATTCCTCCTTTGGAGAACCCCAGTATCGCTCCGTCTGGAGCTTTGTGGTTACCAAAGTTTACGCTATAGCATCATTGTGTCATGCATCTTTAAGCTCACAATGACACTTTAGTTGCATTGCTTGGGAAAAAGTAATCAGGATGGAATCGGAACGGAAGCGCTGCCCACCATTCCCGCCTCGCATGACCCACGCCGGTTCTGTGGCCCCGGGCTATACCGGAACCAGAGTCGATATCCCATGAGCCAGACCCTTCGAGTGGATTTTTCCTCAAGAACAAGCCACCATGAATCCTCTTGGCATGGGCATGGTTACTATGGTTCCGCAGCTAGCGGATCAGGAAGTCGATCGGGGATGGGCGACCATAAACTCATGAATCTCGTGCATCTCCTCGTCGGTCAGGCGGTACTTCACAGCCGGCCATACCCCCTCCACCTGCTCCGGGCTGCGCCCTCCGACGATGGCCGCGGTGATGGCCGGGTTGGCCAGCGTCCAGGCAATGGCCACCACGCCCGCCGAGACGCCGCGCAGCGCCCCAATCTGCCCCAGCAGCTCGGCCAGCGCCAGGTTGCGGCTCAGCAGTGGCTCCTGGAACTGTTTCGCGTTGCGCCGGAAGTCGTCCTCCGGCAGCTTGGCAATCCGCTCTTTGCTCATCGCGCCGCTCAGCAGGCCGGATGCCTGCGGCGAGTAGTTGATGACCCCGATCCCGTGGTCCAGGCAGTAGGGCAGAATCTCCGCCTCCACCCCGCGGTTCAGCAGGGAGTAGGGGGGCTGTAGCGACGTGATCGGCGCGATCTTCCGGCAGCGCTCCATCTGCTCGACCGAGAAGTTCGACACGCCGATGTGGCGCACCTTGCCTTCGCGTTTCAGCTCGGCCATCGCGGTCCAGCCCTCTTCGATGTCGGCATCCTCCACCGGCCAGTGGATCTGGTATAGGTCGATCGCATCCACCTGCAACCGCCGCAGGCTGTCTTCCGCCTCGCGCCGGATCTCCAGCAGGGTGCGCCGGACCACGCGCTTCTCGTCCCACACCATGCCGCTCTTGGTGAAGATAAACGGCTTCACCGGAGACTGCTTCACCGCCTCTCCGACGATCGTCTCGGAGTGGCCAAGCCCATACACCGCTGCCGTATCGATCCAGTTGACGCCCAGGTCGATGGCCTTGCGGATCGCCGCGATGGATGCATTATCGTCCTGCGGCCCCCAGGAGAAAGCCCAGTTGCCGCCGCCGATGGCCCACGCGCCGAATCCGATCGGCGTCAGCCACATCTCCGAACTTCCAAGCTGCTCCATCTCCATCGTCTGGCTTCCTTTCGCGTCGATCTTACCCTGATTCTATAGCGGGATTCCAAATCACGGACATGGCGACGGTTCTTACCCGGTCATGTTGGGATCGTCATCAATGCAGCGCAAGGATTGTTCTATCGCGCGGAGTCCAGCAGCTTGACCGCTTGCCGTATGTCTCAGGCGTGGCGGCTGCGCGTCAGGCGGTAGTAGATGGCCGGCGTCACAATGAGCGACAGAACCACGGAGATCAGCAGTCCGCCGATGACGGCGATAGCCAGCGGCTGAAGCATCTGTGAGCCCGCCCCAATGGCAAAAGCCAGCGGCAGCATCCCGCAGACCGCCGCAATCGCTGTCATCACAATGGGCCGAAGCCGCCGCTGCGCCGCGTGCAGCATCGCCTCGCGGGCCAGGTCGCGGTTGGCAAAAGCATCCGGGTTGACCAGCAGTTCGATCTCTGCCTGGGCGCGAAACTTTTCGTCGGCATCGAGCAGCAGAATCCCATTCTTTGCCACAATGCCGATCACCATGATGAGCCCCATGAAGCTGGCGACGTTGAAGTCTGTGCCCGTGATAAGAAGTGCCAGCACAACGCCGGAGATGGAGAGCACGGAGCTGCTGAGGATGGCGATGGGCGCGAAGAAGTTGCGGAACTCCGTGAGCAGAACTCCGAAGACCAGTACCAGCGCGAGGATCAGAACGCGCAGCAGGTCGCGGAAGGACTTCTGCTGCTCCTGGTAGGTGCCGCCGTACTCGACGCGCACGCTGGAGGGAATGTGGAGATTCTGGACGGTGGCCTGGACCTGCTGCATGGCAGAGCCGAGGTCTGAGCCTTCCAGACGGCCGCTGACCGTGATCAACTGCTGCAAATTCTCGCGCAGGATCTCATTCTGTGGCGGCAGCTCAGTCACCTGCGCCAGCGATCCCAGCGATGCGGTGTGGCCGGTGCTGGAGTTGAAGACCGTGTTCTGGATTGAGTCCAGCGAAGCGCGGCTCTCGTCGGGCAGGCGAACGCGAATGGTGTAGGGGCGGCCGTTGACGATCATTGGCTCGGTGGTGGGCAGGCCGTCGAGGATCGCGGTGGCGTCGTCTGCAACCTCGCTCGGAGTGAATCCCAGGCGCCCCGCGACCACCGGATCGACCTGGAAGCTGGTGGCAGGGCCGGAGATGGTGTTGTCCACGCCGTTCTGCGTGTCCACCACGCCCGGGATCTTCTTGATGGCGTCCTCCACCTTGGGGCCGAGCTGGTTCAGCAGGGCTGAATCGCTGCTGAAGAGTTTGATCTGGATGGGTTCCGGCGAGTTGGAGAGGTCGCCGATCATGTCCTGCAGGACCTGCGTGAACTCGATGTCGAGCGCGGGTTCGGACTTCCTGATCCTGCCGCGGACGTCCTCCATGATCTCTTCGATGTCGCGATCGCGGTTCTTCTTGAGGCGGACGCTGAAGTCGCCGGAGTTGGCTTCGGTGACGGCCGCAAGCCCCAGTTGCATGCCAGTGCGGCGGCTGGTGATCTCAACCTCCGGCGTGCTGCGCAGTATCTGCTCGACGTGTTGCAGAATGCGGTTGGTCTCGGTCAGCGAGGTGCCCGCCGGCGTCAGGTAGTCGAGAATGAACGCGCCCTCGTCCATCTCCGGCAGCAGGTCGGAGCCGAGCGCGTTGTAGGCAAACCATGTGGCTACGACAAGCGCGAGGCAGACCGCCGTGAGTGCAATCGGCCGGGTCAGTGCCCAGGTCAATGCGCGCGCGTGGGCGCTCAGAATGCGCCGCATCACGGGCCCGTCCACGTGTCCCGCGTGAGCGGCTGCAACAACCGGACCGGCCGGAAGCGCTGCAATGGCAGAGGGCTTCGCATCCAGTACAGCCGGGCTGTCGACCGCCTTGCCGTGGGTGAAAAATGGAAACAGCGGCCAGCGAGCTTTGCCGCCGGCCAGCTTGCGATCGCCCAGCAGCGTCAGCGACAGCGCGGGCGTAAACGTCACCGCCAGCGCCAGCGAGGTGAGCAGCGCCGCGGTCATCGTGACCGCCAGCGCGCGGAAGAAGCTGCCGGTTACTCCCGTCGTTGCGATCAGGGGAAGGAAGACAACAACCGGGGTAATCGTAGAGAAGACCAGCGGAGTGGCGATCTCGCCGAGCGCGAGACGCACGGCCTCGGTGCGGGACTGGCCTGCGTCGCGATGCACGACGATGTTTTCCACCACCACAATGGCGTCGTCGATCACCAACCCAATCGCGGCAGCCAGGCCGCCCAGAGTCATCAGGTTGAAGGACTGCCCGATCAACCAGAGAAATAGAATCGTAACCGCAACAGTTACAGGAATCACCAGGCCGGCAACCAGCGAACTCGACCAGTCGCGCAGGAAGAGAAACAGAATCATGCACGCCAGCACAAGCCCGATGAAGATTGCATCGCGCACGCTGGCGATGGACTCGCGCACCATCTCCGACTGGTCGTAGAACGGTGCGAGATGAACTCCGGAGGGAAGCGTCCGGCTGAGCTGCGCAACCTCAGTGGCGACCGCGTTGGCCACCGCAACGGTGTTCGCAGAGGGCTGGCGCGCCAGGTTGATCAGCACGGCGGGCGCGCCGTTCGCGGTCACTGCGGTGTAGACGGGCTCGGTTCCGGCGTGTACGTCGGCCACGTCCGAGATGCGCACCGGAGCGCCGCCGGCGGTGGTCTTCACCACCAGCGAGGCGAGGTGCGCAGCATCGTGCGCCTGCGCTCCCACCAGCGCCAGGATCAGCTCGTGGTTGGCCTGGTAGAGACCGGGCGACTCGATGATGTTGGAACTCTGCACCGCATTGACCAGGTCGGTGAGCGTGACGCCGGAGTTCTCCAGGCGCGCCAGGTCGGGAACGATGTGGACCTCAGGAACCTGCCCGCCCTGCACCGTCACAGTGCTGACGCCGTCCACGCGGTTCAGTGGCGGCTTCAGGTCGTAGGTCGCAATCTCCCACAGCCGCGTCTGCGAGATCGTCTCCGGCCCGCGGTCGTCCGCCGTCAGCGCGTAGCCGAGGATGGGAAACGTGGCGAACGTGAGCCGATTCGTGGTGATGACAGCCGTTGCTGGCAGCGTCTGGCGCACCTTCGATAGTGCGGCGTCGGCCAGTTGCAACGTGTGGAACATATCGACGTTCCAGTCGAAAAACAGGCTCACCTCGGCCGAGCCCCGGCTCGTGGTCGAGCGAACGGTGCGCAGCCCGGGAACGCTGTTGACCGCATCCTCGATGGGCTTGGTGATGGTCACCTGCATCTGCTCGACCGGCATCACGCCGTTGTCGACGCCGATCACGACGCGGGGAAAATTCGTGTCGGGGAAGACCGACGTCGGGACCTGAAACGCCGCGTAGACGCCAGCCAGCGACAGCACAACTACCAGAAAGAAAATCGTGCGCGACATGCGCGAGAGCCAGAACGACGACTCCTCCGGCAATGTCGAAGATGGGTTGTGCGCGCGCAGGCTCACTCGGCGTCCTTTCCGGAATCTGTGGCGGCACCGATCTTGACCCGTGTGTTCTCGTCCAGTCCGTACGCCCCGGTCGAGATCACCACATCCGACGCGCTGATCCCGCTCAGAATCTGCACCTCGTCCGCATTCTGGATTCCCAGCGTGACCGGCCTCTTGTGCGCGGTGGAATCCGCCGCCATCACCAGCACAAACTTGCCGCTCCCGTCCGGGCTGCTCTGGATCGCCTCCGCCGGAACCGTCAGCGCGTTGGCAATCGTACGGCCCTCAATCGACGCATGTACCGGCGTTCCCGCCTTCAGCACGCCTTTTGCGTTCTCCACGCGCAGCCACACCTCGACGGTTGTGCTGCCCGGATCGAGCGCCGGGCTGATGAGCGAAACCTTCGCCGGCACGGGCTGCGCAATGCCGGGCACGGTGAGCGTGGCTGCGGCGCCGAGTTCGAGCTGCTGGGCCTGCATCTGCGCGATGTGCAGCTTGGCGATCAGCGCCGAGGTGTCCATCACCGTGACGACCGGAGTTCCCGCGGCTGCCGTCTCGCCTACAAAGAGCGGCCGTTCGGTGACCACGCCGTCGATCGGGCTGCGAATCTCGGTGTAGCTCAGTTCCGCCTCGGCCCCGAGGTACTTCCCTTTGGCGGAGTCGAGATTCCCCTGCGCGTTTGCCAGCGCGGCCTTGTGGCCCACGCTCTGCATCGACTCAAAATGTTCCTTGGCGATGTCGTATGCCGCCTGCGATTCCACCAGCGCCGCCTTCGCGGTGTCCAGGTCGCGCCCAGGAATCGCTCCCTGGCTGAAGAGCTGGCCGCGCGCCGTAGCGATGGACTGCGCCAGGGCGAGGTTGCCCTTCGCCTGCGCAAGATCGAGCCGCGCCTTGGTCAGGTCCTCGGGCGCGGTGGCCTTGGTTGCCGTATCGAAGGTGGCCTGCGCAGCGGTATAGCTTCCCTTGTTGTCCAGCGCCGCGGCGGCCAGATCGCCGCTCTCCAGCGTCGCCAGCAGTTCGCCCGCGTGGACCCGCGAGCCGCGCTGCACATAGAACTTCTTCACCGGAGCAGTCACTTTGGACGAGATGGCGGCCTGCGCCTGTGGCGCAAGAATAGCGTCCGCTGCAATCTGCTCAAAGATGTTTCCCTGCACCGGATGCGCCGCCTGTACAGCAACCTCGGGCGCGGGGGCCTCTTCGGCCTTCTTGCAGCCAAGCGGTAGCAGCACAGAGGCACACAGCAGAACGGTCGAGCGCGTGAGTGCGCGCAATGCGAGGCTTGAAAATCGGCTTGGCGGCTTCATCATTTAGATCGTTCCTGTCAGCAACTGAAGGTTCGCGAGAGCGGTCTGGTAGCGGACGTTGCCGTCCTCGCGCGCAAGTTCGGCGTCGGTCAGCGAGTTCTCCGCATCCACAACTTCTAGAATCGGCGTCTCCCCGGCGGAATAACTGAGCCGCGTCAGGCGAAGGCTCTCCGCCGCCGTCGTTACGCTCAGGTTCAGGCTGTCGAGCTGGTCGTGCGCGGCCGCTGCTTCGGCGTAGTCCTCATCCAGCGTGACGATCAGCTTGCGCTGCGTGTTGGTGAGCGTTGTACGCGCCACATCGCGGCTGATCTCGCTCTGGCGAACGCGGTCGCGCGTCGCAAACCAGTCCCACACGGGAATGTCCAGCGTCACGCTGGCGGAGTAGCCCAGGTTGCGGCTTCCGTCCGTGCCCTTGGTCGCAAACTGCGCTGCGTCGATCCCGTAGGTGTAGTTCAACGCCAGGTTCGGAAGATACGCGGCTCGCGCGGCAAAGACATTCAGGTCGGCCAGGTGGGTGCTGGCCAGAGCACTTGCCAGTTCAGGATTGTGCGTGGCCAGCGCTGCCTCCACATCGGCGCGCGCGGGCACGGAGGGCGGGGCATCGGGCACAGCCAGCGTGTACGGCGTGCGCGGATCGGCAAACAGCAACACCGCAAGCTCGAGCCGACCTCGCTCGGCCTCCAGGCGCGCATCCGCCAGGTCGCGGTCGCGCTGCTGCTGTTGAAGCTGCGCCTTCACCACATCGGCGTGTGCAACCTCGCGCGCCGTCTCGCGCTGCTGGGTCAGGGTGGTCAGGCTGGCCGCCTCGCTGGCCGCGCGCTCGGCGACGCTCACCTTGCGGCCCGAGGCCGACGCCGCATAGAAGAGCCCTGCCACGCTGGCCACCAGCCCGCGTTGCGCAACCTCAAGCTCCGCCATGGCAACCGCCAGCGCGGCAGACGCATGACCCAGCGCGTTGATCTGTTGCGCGCCGATGGTCTCGTTCACCCGGCCCTGGCTCATGTACTCATGCACCGCATTGTTGGCGATGAAGCGCGGATTGGAGCTGATGGCCGGCGATCCCATGCCAACTCCACTCGGCCCCACCACTGGCTGCGTGTAGAGGTACTGGTTGTGATACTCCACGCTGGGCAATAGCGCAGAGCGCGCAATGGAGCGGTCGAGCGCCGCGTTGCGGCTCGCCGCCACCACGGCCGCAAACGCCGGTTCGTTGGCGCGCGCCCGCGCAATCGCTTCGTCCAGGCTGATGGCAGCGGCCGGCGGCTGCGCGGCGACAGCCGTACTCTGTGGCGCAGCCTGCTGTTGGACAGCCAACGCAGCGCGTGGCGCATCGACCGCCGCACTTGGCTGCTGGGCAAGGGCCGCCGACACCAGGGACGCGAGGCAGGCGAGTTGCAGCAGGCGCTTGTGCGGACGGGGAAGAGTCATTGGTGCGTGAAGAAGTGGCATAAGGCTCAATCGGACCGTTCCGGCAAGACATAGGAGCACACTGGCTGTCCGCTGCTCTCAGTGTAACCATGTTGCCCGCGCTGTTAGCAATTCTACGGTTGGCGTAGAGATTCATCGTACAGACCGTCATTCTGGAGAAGCCAGAATCTCCGTATTTGTCTTTTGAATTCCCGATGCAACTTGGGATTGCTTCCTGAGGAATGCTTCCCGTCTCTCCAAGTCTAACTGTGCCAGCACGGGCTTAAGCAAAGATTAAGGCAGAAGTGGAAGAGTAGATTGAATTCTGATGAGAGTCCTGGTCGTTGAAGATGAAACCCGGCTCGCCAACAACATCGCCGAAGCCCTGCGCGAGCGCTGCGGCTTCGCGGTGGACTGCGCCGAGAATGGCACGGACGGGGCCGCGCTCACCGAGTTCAAGCACTACGACCTCCTTCTGCTCGACCTCATGCTCCCCGGTCTCGATGGCCTCAGTATTGTGCGCCAGGTGCGCCGCCGCAAAGACATGACCCCAATCCTCATCCTCACCGCGCGCGACCAGCCGGCGCAGGTCGTCGAGTTGCTCAATGCCGGGGCCGACGATTACCTCGCCAAGCCATTCGACCTCGGCGAACTGCTGGCCCGCGCCATGGCCCTCATCCGCCGCGGCAACGGTGCCTCGCAGCCTGTCCTCACCGTAGGCCGAATCAGCCTCAATACCGTCGAGCAGTCCGTGCGCTGCGCCGGCGAACTGATCGACCTCTCACCGACCGAGTACCGCCTGCTCGAGTATCTGATCTTCCGCCCCCGCGCCATCGTCTCCGCCCGCGAACTCCTCGAGCATCTCTACGACTACAACTGGCAGCACCACTCCAACGTCATCGAGGCGCACGTCTCCAACCTGCGCAAAAAACTCCGTGCCGTGGGCGAAGAGACCTCCATCGTCACCCTGCGCGGACGCGGCTATCGCCTGGAAGCGCCGGAGCAGCAGTTATGAGCGCCGCGGCAATCCGTACGCATTCGCTCAGCCGTCAACTGATCGGCGGAGTTCTGCTGGCCGAGCTGCTCTGCGCCGCGCTCTTCTCCGCCGCCGCCATCGGCCACGAGATGCATGGCCGCCGCCGCGCCTTCGACGTCATGCTGCGCGGTCGCGCCGATTCGCTGCTGGGAGCGGTGCGCGACGCCGAAGACCCCGAGGACAACGTCACCGTAGACCCCACCGAGCTGGTCCTGCCCGCGCAGGACCTCTACGAGGTGCTGAGTCCATCCGGCCGCGTGCTGGGCCACTCGCCCGCCTCCTCCGCCGATCTGCTTGCAGCGCTGAGTGCTCCGCGCGCTCCCGGCTACTTCAACTTCATGTTCAATCATGAGCACTACCGCGCGCTCCGCTTCGATGGCATTCGCGTCATCGACCGCGAAGACAAGGGTGGATTGCGCCGTCCCGTCACCGTCCTCTACGCCGCGCCCACATGGTATCTCTGGCGTGAAGCCGTCGAGGCGGTCCAGTTTTACCTCGTCGCAAGCGCGCTGCTATTGGCCGTCACCGGCATCGCGCTGGTCTGGTTCCTGCGCCGCCGTCTCTCGCCGCTACAGGAGCTTGCCGCCATCGCCGGTCGCGTCTCCACGCGCTCATGGGAGTTTGTCCCGCCCGCCGCCGTCCTGCGCACCACCGAGCTTGCGCCCATTGCGCTCTCGATGGAGGAGCTGCTGAAGGGTCTGCAACTGGCCTTCGAGCGCCAGCGCCAGCTCACCGGAGACGCCGCGCACGAGCTGAAGACCTCCATCGCCGTCTTGAAGTCCAGCCTGCAACTCCTGTCCATGGTGCCGCGAACGGCGGAGCAGTACGAGGCCGGACTCGAGGGCCTGCTGCTCGATTCCGCGCGCATGGAAGAACTTGTCAGTCGAATGCTCACGCTGGCGCGGCTGGAAGAGGCCCCCGTGGAACTGAGCGAGTCCTGCGAACTGCAATCGGTCGTGCGCCAGGTCGCCCAGCGTCTGCGCCCGCTCGCCGAACTGAAACAAGTTGCGCTCGATGTCAGCGCGGCAGAGACGCTCGTCGTCGCCATGCCTGCCGGCGACGCGGATCTGCTCTGCTCGAGCCTGCTCGTAAACGCCTTGCAGCACAGCTCCCCCAGCCAGCGCGTCTCAGTCCTTGTGCGGGCGCTGGATGGAGTCACCGAGCTGCGCGTCGCGGACCAGGGCGAAGGCATTCCCGCCTCCGCGCTGCCTCATGTCTTCGAGCGCTTCTTCCGCGCCGACCGTTCGCGTAGCCGGGCCAGCGGCGGAGCAGGCCTTGGCCTCTCCATCTGCAAGGCCATCGTCGAGCGCGCAAACGGGACCATCCACATTCAAAGCGCCGTGGGAACGGGCACCGAGGTCACGGTGACCCTCCCCGCTCTACCGCCTTCCGCTTAGAGCATTTTCACGATTGCTATAGAGTGACAAGAATTGTCATTCTGACCCTGAGCTTGCCGAAGAGGAAGAATCCCCGCATTTTGCCCGCAGCGCGATACATTACACCATCGCTGAAACTGCTTTAGCCGCCGAGGGAATCTCAAACACTTGTGCAGACCTTCCTTAACGCTGAAACGTCTTCCGCACCAGGCGGAAGACGTTTTCCAGCGAAACAATTCCCCTCAGCCCTCGCGCCGATCAGACGTGCTGCACGGCCTGCGCCAGGTGGCTCAGCGTGCTCTTGGCGTCGCCGTAGAGCATGTTGGTATTGGGCTTGAAGAACAGCGGGTTCTCCAGCCCGGAGAAGCCGCGCCCCTGCCCGCGCTTGAGCACGATGACGCTCTTGGCGCGGTCCACCTCCAGGATTGGCATTCCCGCGATCAGCGAGTTCGGATTGTCGCGTGCGTCGGGATTGACCACGTCGTTGGCGCCGATCACCACGGCCACGTCGGTCGACGGAAACTCCGGGTTGATCTGCTCCATCTCGTAGAGCTGCGAATACGGCACATTGGCCTCGGCCAGCAGAACGTTCATGTGTCCCGGCATGCGTCCGGCGACGGGATGGATGGCGTACTTCACCGTGACGCCGCGCGCCTCCAGCAGCTCGCCCAGCTCGCGCACGGCGTGTTGCGCCTGCGCGGTGGCAAGGCCGTAGCCGGGGACGAAGATCACGCGGTTGGCAAACGCAAGCTGCATGGCCGCGTCGTCCAGCGAGATCTCGCGCATCTCTCCGCCGCTCTCCGCCGAGGCCGTGGCGATGACCGAGCCGAACCCGCCGAACAGCACGTTGGTGATCGACCGGTTCATCGCCTTGCACATCAGCACCGACAGAATAAATCCAGAGAATCCGTCCAGCGTTCCGGCGATGATCAGCACGTTGTTGCCCAGCACGAATCCTGTTGCCGCCGCGGCCAATCCCGCGTAGCTGTTCAACAGCGACATCACCACCGGCATGTCCGCCGAGCCGATCGGGATCACCAACATGACGCCGAAGATGAACGCCACGCCCAGCATCGTGTAGAACGCCGCGATCACCGACGGGTGCATCCAGAAGTAGACGAAGCTGCCCGTCATCACCAGAAAGATAACCAGGTTGATGGCGTTCTGCCCACGGAACTGGACGGGCTTGCCCGGGATGGTGCCGTGCAGCTTGCCCGCCGCGATCAGCGATCCGGTGGTGGTCAGCGCGCCCAGCATGACTTCAAATCCCAGTGCGCCGCGCGTGACGACGGTCATCTCCGCACCGTGGATGATGAACTCGCCCACGCCCACCAGAGCGGCCGCCAACGCGCCAAAGGCGTGGGAGAGCGCGGTTCGTTGCGGCATCGAGGTCATGGGAACGAACAGCGCCATCCATATGCCGATGATCGACCCGATGGTCAGCCCAACCAGAATCCATCCCCAGGTGATGATGTGCGCGCCAATCAGCGTGCCCACGATGGCCATGAACATTCCGCCCTCGGCCATGAACATGCCGCGCCGCGCCGTCTCCGGGTGAGACATGCCCTTCAGCGCCAGTACGAACAGGATCGAAGCGATCAGGTAGGTCGCTTCCATGAAGTAGGAAGTAAGGCTCATTTGGACGCTCCCGTCGATGGCGCGGCAGGGGCCTTCTTGCCCTCGTCCTTGCGCTTGCCGAACATCTTCAGCATGCGGTCGGTGATGCCGAATCCGCCGACCACGTTGATGGTGGCCGCGGTGACGGCGATAAAGCCCAGGACGTGCGCAACCGGCGAGTGAGTGGCCCCGGCCAGCACCAGCGAGCCGATCAGCGATATGCCGCTGATGGCGTTGGTCGCCGACATCAACGGTGTATGCAGCAGCGGCGGTACGCGGCTGATGACCTGGTAGCCCAGGAACGCGGCAAGCGCGAAGACGTAGACCGAAGCGATCAGAACAGCAGGATTCATAAGCCTCTCGGGTGTATTAGAGCGTTTTAGTAATTGCTATAAACCAATTTGTTTGTCATTCCGTAGCGCATTTATTTGTCATTCCGTAGCGCAGCGGAGGAATCTGCTTTTGTTCGCTCCACGACGGACTGCACCATTGTCAAAAATGCTCGACTAAACTTGTTTGCCCGCGGCGGCTTCCAGTGCCGAAGCCACGCGCGGGTTGACGACCTTGCCCTGGTGGGCCACGCAGGAGCCGAGCAGAATCTCGTCCTCCATGTTGAGCTTCAGCGCGCCATCCTTCACGATGAGGGCCAGAAAGTTACTGATGTTGCGCGAGTAGAGCTGGCTGGCATGCCCCGGTACGGCGGTCGCCAGGTTCAGCGGAGCAAGCAGAGTCACGCCGTCGATCACCTGTGTCTCGCCCGGCTTGGTCAGCTCGCAGTTCCCGCCGCCCGCCGCTGCCAGGTCGATCAGCACCGTGCCCGGCCGCATGTTCTCCACCGCGTCGCGCCGCAGCAGCAGCGGCGAGCGGCGTCCGGGAACCTGCGCCGTGGTGATAATCACGTCGGCCGTCTTGGCCGTCTTGGCAATCAGGTCGCGCCCGCGGTCCAGGGCCTCTTCGCTCAGTTCCTTGGCGTAGCCGCCCTTGTCCTCGGTGGCAAGTCCGCCCAGGTCCACATCCAGGAACTTCGCGCCCAGCGAACGCACCTGCTCGCCCGCGGCGGCGCGAACGTCGTACGCCTCCACCACGGCGCCCAGCCGTCGCGCGGTGGCAATTGCCTGTAGGCCCGCAACTCCCGCGCCGATCACAAACACCCGCGCCGGAGCAATCGTTCCCGCCGCGGTCATCAGCATGGGGAAGAGACGGGGTAACGTATCTGCGGCCAGAATCACGGCCTTGTAGCCCGCCACCGTGGCCATCGACGACAACGCGTCCATCGCCTGCGCGCGCGTGATGCGCGGAACCAGTTCGACGGCAAACAGCGTCACCCCTGTCTCGATGGCCGGAACCAGCGCCGAAGGCTCATCCAGCGGACGCATAAACCCGATTACTACGCAGCCCGGCTTGATCTTTCTCTGGTCCTCGGCCGCGGGCGCGTTCACCACGGGCAGAATGTCGGCCGAGCCGAGCAGCGCCGTGCGGTCGGTCTCGAGCGTCGCCCCGGCCTCGGCGTACGCCTCGTCACGGATGCCCGACTTCACTCCCGCGCCGGCTTCCACCGCAACCTCAAGGCCACTCGCAATCAGCTTCTTTACGGCATCGGGAAGCAGCGCAACACGGGTCTCTCCTACGGCTGCTTCCTTCAAAATAGCAAGGCGCAAGACATTTCCTCCAAGCCGGTCGGGCTCGCACGGTTCATCCGCCCATCGCGGGCCGGTTTCAGATGTTTTGCTCAATACCGGCCTGAGCTTCCAGCCGGTTGCAAGGTTTCGGTTCTTGTTCTAACTATACTCCCGGTGCCTGGGTTGGGCCGTCGCTTGAGGCTGCCCAATACGGCGCGATTCCCAGCAATATACCAATCTTGATACCCAGTCTAGCCGCATTGCTCCGCCGCTGAATGTGACAAACATCACCGTTGCCATCCCCAACCCAACCCTGCGTCATCCCGGCCGGAGGCGATGTACTACAACCGCCGTCATCCCGACCAACCCCAAACTACCGTCATCCCGACCAACCCCAAACTACCGTCATCCCGACCGGGGATAATATGAAACCGTCATCCCGACCGAAGGCGGCGCACTTTGCCGCCGCAGTGGAGGGACCCCCGCATTTCGCTTTTGCTGTTGTCTGTTCTCGTCCGCACCCACCCACTTCGTCATCCCGACCGGAGCGAAGCGCAGTGGAGGGACCCCCGTATTTTCTTTCCTCAAAAACCCCAGCAAATCCGCATGTCAAGCCCCTCGACACCCCAAAATCCCCCTAACCAACTCCAACTAAACCACTTCCGTCCGAAAAATAGTTGGCATAGTAGTTATGCTCCGCTTGATACAATTAATATATGGATCAAATCCATCGAGGGGCAGCTTTGACCGTGCGGAAATAAACTCCCGCCGCCCGCTTGCACCGCTCTTTCTCAACCGAATAAGCAGCACCGAATCAACGTTTTGCCCGCAACTCCCACACGCTCGTCATTCTGCCGCAGCCGCCGCTGAAGTCGTCATTCTGGCGCAGCCAGAATCTCCGTATTGGCCTTTGTTGCGCCGCTGCACCTTCAGGAGAACCGATGCAAGCCGCACCGAATCAATCTTTTACCAGCAACTCGCATAGAATCAATCTTTTGCCGGAACCACCCCGCGCAAAATCCTCTTTTTCACCAATAACCCTTATGTCCTGAATATTTTATCCGCAACCTCCATGCAATCAATCTTTTAGACAACAACAGCCCACGCAGCCGATTGATTCCAAACAACTTGCTCCTAAATGTTTCATTATCTATGTTTTCCCTGTGGCCGCCACATAGCAACCCACTTACGCACCCATCCGCCGCCAAGGGGGATGGCAGGGGGGGGGGAGAACAAAAGAAGAATAAATGGCGAACAAATGACGAGCAACTCCCGAGATAGCCAACTCGCCTCAGATGTAATCGCGGAAAAGCTCCTCCGACGGCGCGGGAATCACGCCGCGCGCGACCAGCATTCCCTCTTCCGCCGCAGCCTTCGATCCGGCCTCCACCGCTGCCTGAACGCTGGATACATCGCCTGCCATCATCACGAACCCTTTGCCGCCCAGGGCCATCGCCAGATGCACTTTAAGCAGAGTCACATTGGCGGACTTCACGGCTGCATCCGCTGCGTCGATGATGCTCGACGCGGAAAAAGTCTCAATCACGCCGATGGAGCGCAGGTCCTTGGGATTGATCTCCACCGACTGCGAGATGGCTTGAAGCACTGAAGGATGCACGCGCGCAATCTGACGCCGCTCGATCAGCGAAGCGCCGGCCGCAGCGCCGCCAGCCTCCACCGCGGTCGTCACCGACGCCACGTCGCCGGCGACCGCGATCAAAAACTTGCCGGAGCAGATGCTGCGCGCCAACAGGACCTGGACCTTGGCGGCCTTCAACATCACGTCCTCGACCTGATAGCCGGTTGCAACGCTGGAGAGTTCGATGAGTCCTATCGATTGAATATCAGCCACGTGATGGGCTCCTTCCGAGCTTAGTCTTACGCGTCAAGCCAGTCCGATTCGAGCTACGCATCGATCGCCACCGAGTCGTGCGTGAGCCGCACCACGCCGCCGATGCTGGCGTGAATGCGCGCGCCCAGCTTACCTGCTTCTGGCTCGGCGATCAGGTCGCCCACGTTCACCGTTTGCCCCGTCTTGACCACCGCAACCGCTGGCGCGCCCGCGTGCTGCTTCAGCGGCAGAGTCACGCGGCTGGGCGAGAACTTGTGCTCGGTCAGCGGGCCGACGTTGTGGAACTCGGAGAGCCCCAGCCGCGAGATCAGCCGGGTCATCGGCACGCGGCGGTACTCCGCCATCGGATGCGGAGTCACCGACTCCGGCGTTCCCGTGAAGAACAGCCCGTTGGCGCGCGCGGCAGGCTTGGACTGCACGCAGACGTTCTTGGGATCCAGGTCCTCAGGACACGCGTACAGGCTGCACAGATTGCACTCGCAGCAGTAGAGCGTTCCGGCGACGATCTCTGCCGGACTGGGACTGAAGCCCAGCGACTGCATGGCGCGGTGCGGCTGGATGGGATGGCCGAGCAGATAGCGCGGGCAGAACTCCGTGCAGAAGCGGCACTGGTCGCAGGCCGACCGGCCGACGCGCGCAATCTGCGGCCACTTCGCCGTGTGGCGCTGGATCAGCTTGTGCGAGGAGGGAAGGACAACAATGCCGCCGGTGGTTTTGGTGACGGGAACATCCAGCCCGGCCGCGGGCCGCGCCATCATCACGCCGCCCAGCAGCACGCTGAAGTCGTCCACAGTGGCTCCGCCCGCGGCTTCGATCACCTCGCCTATGGTGATGCCGATCGGCACGCGCAGCGTGATGGGGTTGCGCACCGCACCGGCGACGGTGAGATACTTCTCGGTCACCGGCTGGTCCAGACCAATGTTCATCAGGGTCTCGACGTTGGCCACCATTGCGTCCACGTCCTTGGGCAGACCGCCGGGCGGGATGACGCGGCCAGTCACGATGTGGACCAGGATGAACTCGTCGCCGGCTGGGTAGGAGTCCGGCAGCGACGCCACGCGGATGTTCTTCGGTGCCTGCTGCTCCATCGCGGCGATGATGTCGTGGTACTTTTCCTTGATGCCGATGACGCCCTGCGGCGCGCCCACCATCTCCATGGCCGCAACCATGCCGCGCAGGAACGGCTCGGAGTGGTGGTGCAGCAGCTCCTTGTCCTTGTGCAGCAGCGGCTCGCACTCGGCCGCGTTGGCGATCACCAGTGGCACCCGCGTCCCCAGCTTCACCGCCGTGGGGAATCCGCCACCGCCCGCGCCCACGATGCCCAGCTCGCCGACGCGATCAATACTCATTGGCGCACTGCCTGATGTTGTCGCACCACTACGCGACAGACCCGTGTCTGGTGCCATCGGAAGAAATCCTCAAAGTCGTTCACAATTCTGATTGACTCTGACAGTCAATATACGATATGGTTTTGATGCAGTCAAGAACGATCATAATCCGTCAGAATTGATATTATGGTGAAGGAAATGACACGGTAGGTCGTCGTTAACTTAGTTCATAGTAACAACTGATGCAATATGTAGTTTGTCACTATGCAAGGCAATCCGCCACATTGGTTTTCCGTTCCCATGATATGTCTGATCCCCAATATCGGTAGCACCTCCTTCAAGTACCGCGTGCTGAAGATGCCGGAGGAGACGGTGCTGGCGAATGGACGGGTGGAACGGATCGGCCAGCCCGGCGGGGATTGCGCTGACTACCCCTCCGCGATCCGCAAGTGCATCGCCGATGTGGTGGGTCCGGACAAGGCGCTGAAGAGCCTGTCGGAGATCGAAGCGGTGGGATTCAAGGCAGTGCTTGCCGGCGCGATCAGTGGCGCGCGCCTGGTGGATGACGAGCTGCTGGCGGCGATGGAGGACTTCTCCTTCTTCGCGCCCGCGCACAATCCTCCGTATATTGCGGCCATGAAGGCCTTTCGCGACGAGCTTCCGGGCGTACCGCTGGTTGCGGTCTTCGAGACCATCCCCTACGCATCGCTCGACGAGGCAGCCACCACCTACGCGGTGCCGTACGAGTGGCGCACGGAGTTTGGCATACGCCGCTACGGGTTTCACGGTGCGAGCCATCGCGCGGCCAGCGAGAATGTGCTCAAGCAGTTCAATAAGCCGAACCTGCGCCACATCTCATGCCACCTGGGTGGCAGCTCCAGTATCGCGGCCTTCCGCGATGGAGCAGCCATCGACACCAGCTTCGGCACATCGCCGCAGTCCGGCCTGCCGCAGAACAATCGCGTGGGCGACATCGACGCCTTTGCCGTGCTCTACATGATGAAGAAGCTGGGCGTTGGCCCCGACGAGATGGCGCGCATCCTGGGCAGCCTGTCTGGGCTGGCCGGCATCAGCGGCACCAGCGGCGATATGCGCGACCTGGACGAGGCGGCCGCCGCGTGCAGCAAGCGTGCCCGGCTTGCGCTGGACGTGTATGTGCGCGCCATCCGCCACTATCTTGGCGCCTTCATGCTGGAGTTGGACGGGGTGGATGCGATCAGCTTCTCCGGCGGCATCGGAGAGAACAGTTGGGAGACGCGCGCCGCGGTGTGCAGGAACCTGGCCGCCTTCGAGATCGAGATCGACGAGGCGGTCAACCGCACGGCGCGCACGGCACAGGTCATCTCCAGCAAGACCTCAGCCGTCACGGTGCTGATTGTTCCGGCGGATGAAGAGAGTGTTGTTGCCCGCGACACGGTGAGCGTCGTGGAACAGGGCGCAGTGAAGCGGGAAAGATTAACCGAAGCAGTGAGATGAAACCGAGCGTGGTGAGTCAGGTCAGCCTATGGCAAGTGGAAGCGCAGGACTAACGAATACGTCACGACCGATCGACCGCTCCATGGTGGAGCAGATCGTCCGTCAGGTCGCATTGGAGTATCTTGTCCGCGATGGCGCGGGGCGCGGCGGCAGCGAAGCTCCGCTGCTGACCGTGCTGGCCTCGGCGCGGCACATGCACATCTGCCGCGCGGACATGGACATCCTGTTCGGCCCGGGCACGGAGCTGACGGTCTTCAAACCGCTCTATCAGGCGGGCAACTTCGCCGCCAACGAGAAGGTGACGATCATCGGGCCGCGCAGCCGCCTGATCTCCAACCTGCGCATCCTGGGGCCGATGCGCAAGCAGTCGCAGGTGGAGCTGGCGTTCACCGACGCCATCAGCCTGGGCTTCGACGATATTCCGGTGCGGCTCTCCGGCAACCTCGCGGGAACTCCGGGCGCGATCATCATGGGGCCAAAGGGCAACATCGAGCTGAAGGAAGGCATCATTCGCGCCGCCATCCACGTCCACATGAACCCGTCCGAGGCCGCCTACTTCGGAGTCAAGCAGGGCGACCTGATGAAGCTGCGCATCGGCGGCGCGGCCAGCACGACCTTCAACAACGTTCACGTCCGCATCGACCCAAACTCGCGGCTCAACGTCCACATGGACACCGACGAGGCCAACGCGTGCGGCCTGCATCTGACCAAGGACATTGAACTGCTGAAGTAAGGCAGTTCGGGCAGGTCAGGAATTCAGGTTTGGCAGAGATTCAGATCGGCAAGAGTTTTAGGAAATCCGGAAGGAAGAAGAGAGGACTCGATGAAACAAGCGCTTGGAATGATTGAAACGAAGGGTTTGGTCGCGCTGTTCGAGGCGACCGACGCAATGCTGAAATCCGCAAACGTGACCTTTACCGGCTGGCAGTCGGTAGGGTCGGGACTGGTCACCGCCTTCGTTGAAGGCGACGTGGCCGCGGTGAAGGCCTCAACCGATGCCGGCGCGGAAGCCGCATCGCGTATCGGCGAGGTGGTCAGCGTACAGGTGATCTCGCGCCCCCACGACGAGCTGCCCTCCTTCGTGCAAGCGGAGAAGAAGGCCGCAATCAAGAAATAGCCGTAGCCACCGGCAACAGGCGCATGGCCACCGGAACAAATTGCCCAAGTGGGCATAGGAGACAAGATGAGTGAAGCAATTGGATTGATCGAAACGAAGGGCCTCGTCGGACTGGTCGAGGCATGTGATGCGATGGTGAAGGCGGCCAGCGTGGAGTTGGTCAAGACGGTGCAGATCGGCGGAGGATTTGTCACCGCAATCGTGCGCGGAGACGTGGGCAGCGTGCGCGCGGCCGTGGATGCCGGGGCCGCAGCAGCCAAGGCAGTCGGCGAACTGGTGGCCTCGCATGTCATCGCGCGTCCGCACGATGCGCTGGTCGACAGCTTTCTGAAGTAAGTCGAAGCAAGATCCCAGGACCAAGGTTCGAGGTTCGAGGGATTGGACACGAGTCACGGAATAATACGGAACGAAGAAGATTGGGAGAATTGAAATGGCCAATGAAGCGATTGGGATGATTGAGACGAAGGGCCTGGTAGCACTGGTGCAGGCCACCGACGCAATGCTGAAGGCGGCAAGCGTCGAGTTCGTCGGATGGAACAAGGTTGGCAGCGGTCTGTGCTCGGTCTTCGTTCAAGGCGATGTAGGCAGCGTTCGCGCTGCGGTGGATGCGGGAGCGGCAGCCGCCAAGGAGGCTGGCGAGGTGATTAGCGTTCATGTGATCGCGCGGCCGCACAGCAGCCTCGGGTCCGTACTGCCCAAGTAGTTGCTGCGGACACTGCGGAGGGTGTCGATCCTCCGCGGCGCAAAGAGGGGAACGGGCATGTTTATCGCAAAAGTAATCGGCAATGTCGTCTCCACGCAGAAGAACGAGAAGTTCCGTGGGATGAAGTTGCTCCTGGTTCAGCCGTACATCAGCCGGGAGAGCAAGCTGGAAATCTCCGGCAGCTCGGTGGTGGCCGTTGACAGTGTTGGCGCGGGAATCGGTGAGTGCGTGTTGTTTACCCAGGGAAGCTCGGCCCGCCTGACGCCGGCGACAAAAGAAGCGCCGGTGGACGCGGTCATTGTTGGCATCGTGGATACCGTCGAGGTGGACGGCAAAATACTGGAGAAGCCGTAAATGAAGCGCTTGGAGAAACAATGACAAACCAGGAACAGGTGATTGCGGAGATTGCGCGGGAGGTTGTGGCACGGCTGCGCGCGCAGATGCAGCAGCCGCAGCCGGGCAGCGCGCCGGCCAGTGCGCCGAGCTTCGTGCAGCCCAGCGCACGGGCCAATGCAGGCAATAGCACAGCGCGCGATGGCGTCTTCCTCACCGTGGACGAGGCAGTCAACGCGGCATACGAGGCGCAAAAGAAGGTTCGCGAGATGAGCCTCGAAGAGCGCGGGCGCATGATCTCGATCATCCGGCGGATCAGCATCGATCGTTGCGACGAGCTGGGCAAGATGGAGCTGGAAGAGACAAAGGTGGGCCGGCTCGACCACAAGATTCAGAAGCTGAAGAACATGAAGTATGTGCTCGGCGTGGAGGCGATGCACAGCGAGGCGCGCACCGATTCGTCCGGCTTGCTTTTGATCGAACACGCGCCGTGGGGCGTCATTGGCATGTCCCTTCCGGTCACGCACGCGGTGCCGACCATGGTCGCCAACGCCATCAATATCTTGGCTGCGGGCAACACGGCCATCTTCGCGCCGCACCCGTCGGGCAAGCGCGTCTCGCAGTACGCGTTGCAGCTCTTCAACCGCGAGATCGAGCGTGAGTGCGGCGTTGCCAACGTCATCACCACAGTGCTAGAGCCCACAATTGAATCCGCGACGCAGATGTTCCAGCACCCCAAGGTTGCGCTGTTGTGCGTCACCGGCGGACCGATGGTGGTGGCTGCGGCGAGCAAGTTCGGCAAGCGCGTGATCGCGGCCGGCCCAGGCAATCCGCCGGTGGTGGTGGATCAGACCGCCGACCTTGACCTGGCCGCGCGGTGCATCATCGAGGGCGCGTCCTTCGACAACAACCTGCTCTGCATTGGCGAGAAAGAGATTTTCGTGGTGGCTTCGGTTGCCAATCAGTTCATGGATGCGATGCGGCGCGCGGGCGGCTTCGAGCTGAACAAGGCCGCGATCGAGCGGCTGACGAAGGCTGCCTTCACCTTCGAAGGCGACGGCAAGGGATGTGCGCGCGCGCATGTGCGCAAGGAGCTGGTCGGCAAGGACGTTTCGGTTCTCGCCGCAGCCGCGGGCGTCAGCGTTCCGGCCAACACGCAGATCCTCTTCGGCGAGACGGACGAGGACCACGCCTTCGTCGTCGAGGAGCAGATGATGCCGTTCATCCCGGTGGTTCGTGTGTCGTGCGTGGACGCGGGAATCAAGGCCGCGCTGAAGGCGGAGCATGGCTACCGGCACACGGCCATCATTCACTCGAAGGATGTGGACGCGATGACGCGCATGGCGCGCGTGATGAACACGACGATCTTCGTCAGCAATGCCTCGTCGCTGGCCTCGCTGGGATTCGGCGGGCCGGGATACCTGAGCCACAGCATTGCGACTCCCACCGGCGAGGGAATCACCACGCCGCTGACATTCACCCGCGAGCGCCAGCTCACCATCGGTGGCGCATTGAGGATCGTCTAGCCATGTTTCTCGCCCGCATCGACGGCACGGTAGTTCCAGCGGCAAAGCACGCCACGCTGGACGGCTGCCGCTTTCTGGTCGCCCAGCGGCTGGAGGCCGATGGCAGCACCGGAGCGGAGCCGCTGGTTCTGGTCGACCTGCTGGGCGCGTCATTCGGTTCCACCGTGCTGGTCTCCACCGACGGCGATATCGCGCGCCAGCGGTACGGCAACACGACTCCGGCGCGCATGGTGGTGGTCGGAATCGTGGACCCGGTGCAGGCGCGGCGCCAGCGCGCAGGGAGGGCGGCATGAGACTGGGCATCGTTCGCGGACATGTCACGCTGACGCCGGCCGTTCCGCAGTTGCTGGGCCTGACGCTGGTGGTGCTGGAGCCGGTGACGATGGCCAACCTGCGGGCAAAGAATGGCCTGGGCGGAGGCAAGTCCCTGGTTGCGGTAGATGCTCTGGGCGCGGCCAAGGGACAGATGGTGGCGTTTACAGAGGGGGCCGAAGCCGCGAATCCCTTCTGGCCCAAAAAAGTTCCGGTGGATGCGTACTGCACGTTGATCGTCGACTCCATCACAACAGGGAATTCATAGGAAACAGAATCTGAGGTGCAGCAGTGAGGAAGGGCGAAGTGAAAACGATCGAATTTACAAGTCAGAACGTTCTGGCAATGCGCGATGCGCAGAGTGCCCTGGGAACAGGTGCGACCCACGTGCAGGTGTGCAAGCGTTGCGTCATCACTCCATCGGCGCGCGACTTCCTGCGGCAGAACGACATCGAGCTGGTGATTGGCGGCGCGGCTGCGAGCGGCGGTACCGTGGTTGCGGCGGCCTCCAGCAGTGCAGCCAGCCCTGTGGCGGCGACGCGCAGCCCCGCCAATCCTCGGCTTTTCTCCACGCCCGAGGCCGAGGCCATTAAGCTGGAGATCTGCGCGGTCGGCCGCAAGCTGTGGAACCGTGCCTATGTGGACGGCAACGGCGGCAATATCTCGTATCGCATCGGGCCCAACGAGGTGCTCTGCTCGCCGACCCTGGTCAGCAAGCTGGATCTGACGCCTGCCGACCTCTGCCTGGTCGATCTGGACGGCGTTCAGATTGCCGGAACCAAGCCGCGGACCAGCGAGATATTCCTGCATCTGGAGATCTACAAGGCTGTGCCGGAGGCGAAGGCCTGTGTCCACTGCCATCCGCCACATGCCACCGCATACGCCATCACCGGGCGCGTCCCGCCCAACGGGATCATTCCCGAGTTCGAGGTCATGGTGGGCAAGGTCGCAGTCTCGCCCTACGAGACGCCGGGCACGGCAGCCTTCGCGCAGACCGTGATTCCCTACGTGCGCGAGCACAACACGGTGCTGCTCTCCAACCACGGCATCATCTGCTGGGCAGACACCGTGACCCACGCCGAGTGGTACGCGGAGGTGCTTGACACCTACTGCTGGACCCTGATGCTGGCGTCGCAGTTGGGCGTTCCCATCTCGCAGATCTCCGAGAGGCAAACCACCGACCTGCTGGACATCAAGAAGAAGCTCGGCCTGCCGGACTCGCGCTTCGATCCATCGGCGATGAAGGAGTGCCAGTTGTCCGATATGGACGACCCCAGCTCCATCGCGCGCCTTCCCTGCGTGAGGGATGGTTCCACGAACATCACAGCCGACGCTCCGGAGATGGAACGCCTGGTGAAGACGGTCACCGATGCAGTGATGAGCGCGATGGGCGCATCCTGAAGCCGTGAAGGGAGCACTCTGAGCGAAGTGGATGCATCCTGCAACTCACATCACTCGGTCACTGCACGATGAAAGCTGCTGAACGGCAACTCAGAATCCGCCAGATGCTCGAGGCCAAGGACTTCCTCGATCTGGAGACGCTTTGCCGCGAGCTGGATGCCTCCGAGTCCAGCGTTCGCCGCGATCTTGCCGTGCTGGAGGCGGAGAGCGTTCTCAAGCGTGTCTATGGCGGCGCTGTTCCAGTGCATCCGGCTGGCAACGGCACCTTCGACTTCACGGTGGAGAGCGGGCGCTTCAGCGATGAGAAGAGCCGCATCGCGCGGCTCACCGCGGGCCTGATTGAAGATGGGCAGACGGTCATCCTGGACGGCGGGTCTACCGTGGCGGCTGTCGCGGGCGAACTGGCCGGCAAGTCGCTGCACATCGTCACCAACTCGCTGCCCATCGCGGAGACGCTGGAGGCGCGGCGCAACATCGAGCTGACGCTGACCGGCGGCTACCTGGATCCGCGCATCCGCGTGATGCTGGGGCCGCTGTGCGAGCAGATGCTGGGCCTGATCCGCGCCGACGTGCTGATCATGGGTATCGGCAGCGTTACCGAGGCGGGATTCAGCAACAACAACACGCTGGTGGTCGGCTCGGAACAGAAGATGATCGAGATCGCCAGCCGTGTGATCATCGTGGCCGACCACAGCAAGTTCGGTCGTGGCGCAATGGTTCCGGTCGCGCCGCTGGAGGACGCAGATACGGTTGTCTCCGACAGCGAACTGGACGGAGAATACGTGGAACTGCTGCGCGGCAAAGGCATTGAAGTGCTGCTGGCGTAGCGGAAGCGGCAGATGGGTGAGCGTGCGTTGCCCCGATTCAGGGAGGTTTGCGCTAGAGATTGCCGTTATTTCGCTTTCTATGCGCTATTTGTTCGTCCCCCCCCCTGCCATCCCCCTTTGCGGTGGATGAATGCGTAAGTGGATTGTTATGTGGCTGCCACAGGGAAAACATACATAATAAATGATTTAGGAGCAAGTGGTTTGGAATCAATCGGTTGTGCGGGCTGCGGTTGGCCAAAAGATTGATTGCGTTGATGTTGCGGCTAAAAGATTCAGGACATAAGGGTTATGGGTGAAAAAGAGGATTTTGCGCGGGGTGGTTTCGGCAAAAGATTGATTCTATGCGAGTTGCTGGTAAAAGATTGATTCGGTGCGGCTTGCATCGGTCCTCCTGTAGGTGCAGCGGCGCAACAAAGGCAATACGGAGATTCTGGCTGCGCCAGAATGACGACTCCTGTGG
>Ga0224555_1000102_pt1 | contig 112199 bp, 108 predicted proteins | sample 714S23034metaG_FD_180687 | JGI IMG/M metagenome (GOLD analysis project Ga0224555, IMG submission 180687) | Peat soil microbial communities from Stordalen Mire, Sweden - 717 S2 30-34 | ecosystem: Environmental > Terrestrial > Soil > Wetlands > Peat | place: Sweden: Norrbotten County, Stordalen... | reverse complement strand
ATGTGATTAAGTCGATGTTTTGAAAGGGCACGGCTTTAGCCGTGCCGCAAAGGTGATTAAGTCGATGTTTTGAAAGGGCACGGCTTTAGCCGTGCCGCTGACGGAGCAGAATAATCGCGGGCTTTAGCCCCTGAGGGAAAGCTCAAAGACGGTCAGTATTCGGTTATGAAACAGCTTCTACTCTCATCCTGGAGCTATGATATTTTTTGTCACGGGAAATTCGCGCCGCAGATATACCCAGAGATAGAAGATGCTCATCACCAGCAGGATGAGCGAGGCGGGCCGGATCATCACAACGGTCAGCATCTGCGCGAAGATCCCCGTTGTGCCCAGATGCATTTGATTCGTGACACTGTTGAGAATTGCCAGCGGAATATCCGCGGTCAACAGAAGCCCCGCGGAATTTACCAGCAGCGCAATCCGTGCAATCCGGCCGCCCTCGGCCCACAACATTGCGCAGGCCGGAATGGTGAGCATCAACAGCTTGGCATCCCATGGCCGATGATAGGTGAGCAGCATGGTAAGAGGCACGATTGCAGCCAGCGCAATCCAGGCTCTGGCCGGCGAAAAGCTCGACCGCACAGTGCGCGCCGCCCATAACAGCAGAAGCGCGCCACAAAAAAGATAACTGGCCGGGTTGTAGATGCGCGGATCGTCGCGGAAGATACTGATGGCTGCCTGCAGATCGATGACCATGAAGGAGCTACGACCGGTAAGGGAGGCAGGGCCGGGTTCATTGATGCCGCCGGGCACCGAAATGGTTGCCAGGTTCGATTGCCAGTCCTGCATCCAATGCGGCGCAACATGCGAAAGCCACAGAAAGGCCGCGAGACCCAGAGCAGCAGTTATGCAAAGGGATTGCAGCGCGCGTTTCCGACTAACTCCGCCTGCCAATAGAAAATAGAGCCATACCAGGCCCGCGTCATGGGGTTTGATGGCGAGACTCAGTGCGAGGCACAGGATGCCTGCCGGCACAAACCGCTCCCGAAGGAAGCACCAGACGGCAACCACGCAAAGGCCTACGGCGATCCCGGCCGTATTGCCGGCGACGAAGATCGACTCGCAGTTGGCAAGCAAAATGAAAATCAGAAAAAGGGAGACGTCTGGCGCATAGCTCGCTCCAAGATTCCACATCAGCAAAGCGGCAAGGAGGAATACTCCGGCCGTAAGCACTAACCATAGCAGGTGTGCAGGCCCCCAAGGCAGCAGCGCAAAGGGAGCTACAACGATGAACGATGTGGGCACGTTGACATATAACACCACGGCCTGATGCGCCACGGCAGTTTCCGATGGGCGTTCCCCGCCCTCAGCCCGATAAACTCCCTCCAGCTCGCTCTGCTTGTAAGGATTGTGGTGTTCGAGCAGGCAGCGCGTGCCGTAATAAACAGCCCTGAAATCCACCCATCCGTTCCCGTTCTGGCCAGCCGAGAAACCCCAGCAGATGGAAATCCCGCTGGCCAACAGTATCCACGCCAGTGCGATGCGCCGTGTCTTTGTCATGCCAGGCCTCTTTCCGGATCGCGTCGCACATAAATCCACAGATAGAATAAGCCCATCGCCAGCAAGACGAGCGGCGCGGGCCGCGTCAGCACGACGGTCAGCAGTTCTCCGGGCAGCCCCACGGTGGTGATGTGCAAGTTTCTGGTGTGAGCTAGAAGAATGGTCAAGGGAATATCCGCAGTAGAGACAATCGCCGCGGTGCTCACCGCAAGCGCAACCCAACGGATTGACCTGCCCTCAGCCCACAGCATAGCGCAGGCGGGAACTGTCAGCAGCAGCAGCTTGGCATCGTAGGGACGATGATAGGTGACAAGGAGGGTAAGAGGCACAACTGCAGCAAGCGCAAGCCAGGCTCGCGCTAACGAGAATCGCGTCCGGAGCGTGCAAATCGACCAAACCAGCAGAAGCGCCCCGCAGACCAGATAGCTGACATAATTGTAGACGCGCTGATCGTCGCTAAAAACGTAGATTGCCGATTGAAGGCTGATGATCATGCTGGGGCCGCTGCCGTTAATTCTGGAGTTGGGTCCTGGGTAGCAGATCCCGCCCGGCGCCTCAGCCGTCAGCAGGTTGGAGTGCCACTCCCCTATCCAATGCGGCAAGGGCGCGACAGACGATACCCACAGGCAGGCTGGCACCACCAGCATAACAATCACCAAGAGGATTTGCAGAGCGCGTTTCCGATATACTCCGCCAGCTAACAGAAAATAGAGCCAGACCAAGCCAGCGTCATGAGGCTTGATGGCCAGGCTGACTGCAAGGCAGACGATACCCGCCCAAACAAACCTCTCACGGAGGAAACACCAGACCGACACCACGCAAAGGCTTATAGCGATTCCCGCGATATTGCCGGTCGTAAGAACGGCTTCGCAATTGGCAAGAATGAAGCAGATCAAAGCGCCAGAGATTACCGGCGCGTAATTGGCCCCGCGATTCCACATCAGAAAAGCGGCAAGGGTGAGGCTTGCGGCGATGAGAATCATCCATAGCCGGTGCGCCAAGCCCCACGGCAGCATCGCGAAAGGTGCAATGAAAATTGATGTTGTCGGCAGGTTTATATTCATCGACAGAACTTGCCGAAGCACGTCCGATAGCAATGGATGGTCTTTTTGTTCTGCCAGATAAACGCGCGTCGGCTCGCCGAATTGATACAGATCGCGGTGTTGCAACAGGCAGCGCGCATCGTAATAAAATCCCCTGAAATCGATCATTCCCTCGGGCGAAGCGCGCTCCAGGGATAAGGCCCATAAAGCGGATAGACCGCAGCACAATAGTAGCCAAAACAGAGCGATCCGTCGCGTTCTTCTCGTGCTCATCTTCACTCCCGGAACTTTCGGCCTTTCAGAACCTGAATCAAGGCCGAGAGGAAATAATCGAAATTCTAACACGCAATAAAGCAAGGGAGAGACCGCGGCAGCATTGGACTAGCACAGCGTGTCTCTCCCTGGTAAATACAGAGGGTGATCAATTGTACGTCCAGTCCCCATTCTGGCAGGATCTGAATAATGCCAGCCTGAGCGCCGCGCCGCATCTGTCTGACACAGCGCGCGTTCAAGGAAGTAAGCCTTTGCTGCCGGGAAGATCCGCCTTCACATAGCTTTAGGGAACCTCTGAATAAGTCGATGTTTTGAAAGGGCACGACTTTAGTAGTGCCGCAAATGCAGCAAAATCGATGCGGGCTTTAGCCCCTGAGGGAATGCTGACTCGCAAAAAAGACTTAATCAGAGCTTCCTTAGGGTACTTGCCCATCCCGCATTGGCGCTGGGTCCGGCTGTGCTGGCAGTGCATTATCAGGGGTTAGACAGCGGATGAGAAAGCCGATTCAATTATTGAGAACTGGGGCTGATAGAGTTGGCCACGATCCTCAGGCTGGCATCAGAGACAAACGCGATCAGAGCAAGAACCAATGTGTATTCAACCAGTTCCTAGCTTTCCTCACGGCTAACCACTTCTCGAACTTCACATACAACCCGAGAAGCATGGTATTCATTTGCTTTCTCTCAGTATTCTGAGTCTCCCCATATAAGGACACACGCCCTCGATGAAGGCGTGTGCTTGTCGGTCCTGACAGTGCATTATCAGGAGTTATACAGCGGTTGTGAAAGTCACAGTAATTGTTGAGAACTCGGTGCTGACAGCGTGAGCCAATCCCCTCATGCTGGCAACTGCGCCAAGAGCAATCAATGCAACAACCAAAGCGTATTCAACCAGATCCTGACCTTCTTCGCGACTAACCAGGTTCTCGAACTTCACATACAACCCGAGAAGTATGGTGTTCATCTGGTTCCTTTCTGTTCACTATTTTGAGATACCCCGCCAGAGTATGTACGCCTTCTATGAAGGCGTGTGCTTGTCAGTCCTGACAGTGCATTATCAGGAGTTAAGCAGTGGATGCGAAAATCGATTCAAGTACTGAGAACTCGGTGCTGATTGCTGTGTCCAGTGTCCTCGTGGCGGCAACAACGCCGAGGACGATGAAAGCAACAACCAGAGCATATTCAACCAGGTCCTGGCCTTCCTCGCGGCTTACCAGGTCCTGGAATTGCACATACAGTTTGAGAAGCATGGTGTTCATTTGCGTTCTCTCCGTATCTGGCGTTCTCTCAGTATTATGATACTCCAAAAAAGTACACACGCCTCCTATGAAGGCGTGTGCTTAGCTGTCCTGACAGTGTGTCATCAGGGGTTATGCAGCGGTTATGAAAATCACTGTAATTGTTGAGAACTCGGTGCTGATCGCGGTGGCCAATTTGCCCATGCTGGCAACAGCGCCAAGAGCAATCAAAGCAACAACCAGAGCGTATTCAACCAGATCCTGACCTTCCTCGCGGTTCATCAGATCCTGGAACTTCACATACAGCTTGAGTAGCATGGTATTCATTGGTGTTCTCCCCCTAAATTGGTTTTCCCCAGCTTGAGACCCGGGCACTCTGTATATAGCAAGTTGTGTGCCATTCCTGCCCACAATCGTTTATTCTTATTAATCAATCACCTACAGAGAGCAAAATCGAGGAAAAGACGCAATAGGGTGTAAACATTTGTATACACAGGGGGCCGGGCAGGCTGGCCTTGTATACAGACCCTAAAGTTTTGTAACCGGAGAGTAACAGGCATCAGATCGGGAGCGGAAGGGCGCGGGTGGCGCCGGCGCAGGTCGAAAACAGCGGTTTTGTAGCCCTGTCTTCGTCCCGTTCCCGCTGCTATCCTGGGCTGGAGTGCAACGGCGCGGCTAAGGGTATAAATCGCCTTGAACGCAGTGAGAACCGCGGACCGGCCTTGCGCGCATTCAAGAACTTGAGCCCGCGCAAGAATCCGGTCCCGCGAAGGAAGTAGAATAGCGTCCATGGCGTGCATGATTGGTAACGCACATACTCCAGCAGTAGACCCAGACCGCGAAAATGCGCGCGCCTGCGAGCCCGGCGGCATACGGCGGAAGATACTTTGCGCCGTCGCAACCTTGCCATTCGTAACCGTCTGCGCTCTGGCGGCAGGGTTCATAGCCGGGCGCTACTGCACCCTGCTTCTGTCGCCACTCGCTCCCGGCACACGCGATTTCATCATCTTCTGGGCAACCGGACAACAGCTCGCGCACCACGACAATCCCTATGATGAGGAAGCTATGTCGCGGGTCGAGCGCGCCGCGGGGCTTCCTCTCCCGTATAAAGTCGGCTTCATGCGGAATTTGCCCTGGACTCTTCCACTTGTGTTTCCGCTGGGGTTCATCAACCCGCGGGTTGCATGGCTGCTGTGGTCCATGCTCATGCTCGCGTGTCTGGCTGTTTCTGTCTACTTGCTGTGGATCCTCTACGGCCGGCCCAGGAATCGCCGCTACTTGCTCGGGCTTTCCTTCGGGCCGGCGCTGCTCTGCCTGCTCTACGGACAGACCTCGCTGTTCTCGCTGCTGGGGCTGGTCCTGTTTCTGCGCCTGCACCGCACGCGCCCCTTTCTGGCGGGAATCTCACTCTGGCTTTGCGCGCTGAAGCCTCACCTCTTTCTGCCTTTCGGCGTTGTCCTGCTGGCGTGGGTGCTGGTTTCCAGAAGCTACAAGCTCCTGGCCGGCGCGGTAGTTGCCATGGCCGCAAGCTGCGCAATCACGTATGCCATCGCCCCGTTGTCGTGGAACCAGTACTTACAGATGGCGCGCGCATCTGAAATCGAACGGGGTTTTGTTCCCTGCCTGAGCTACCTGCTGCGCAATTGGCTCAGCCCACACGCTATCTGGCTGCAATACCTGCCATCTGTCTTGGGCTGCGCCTGGGCGCTGAGCTATTATTGGCTTCGCCGCCAAGACTGGGACTGGATGAAAAACGGCAGCCCGCTGATGCTCGTTTCCATCCTCACGGCGCCTTATACCTTCATTTACGATCAGGGCCTGGTGATACCGGCCCTGTTGCGAGGCGCATTTCTTACCCGATCCCGGAACCTCTTGATTGCTCTTGCGTTCCTCAGCGCCCTGGTCGAGATCGCGCTCTACCGCAGCTTTTCGCACCCCCCCGATCTCTATCTTTGGACTTATTGGACTGCTCCCGCGTGGCTGGTCTGGTATCTCTGCGCATCCCATTTCAAGCGGACTCAATCAGAGTGAGTATGAAAAAGAATCCTCTGCGCGTTCTTGCTGCCGCCGCCATCGTGGCTGCCGGTTTTTGCTCTGTGGCCTTCATCTATTCCATCGGCTTGAGCAACCAAAACGCCTCTCAACGGGATTTCATCTCCTATTGGGCCGCCGGGCAACAGCTCATGCACGGCGCAAATCCATATGACTTCGAAGCCGTGTATCGTTTGGAATGCGCCGCGGGACGCGAGAGCAAGCAGCCTATTCTCATGATGCGCAATCCACCTACTGCCTTTTTCCTGGTGCTGCCGCTCGGCCTGCTTAGCCCAAAAACCGGCCTCATCCTTTGGCTGCTCACTCTCCTTGCCTGCCTTTCAACATCGATTTGGATTCTTTGGCGCCTCTTTGGGCGCCCGAATAATCGGTTTCATCTGTTCGGCTACGTCTTTGCGCCCGCGCTGGCCTGCCTGATGGCGGGGCAGTTTGGCATTTTTCTTCTGCTCGGAGTGGTGCTCTTTCTGTACTTTCATCGCTCCCGGCCGTTTCTTGCTGGAGCAGCCCTGCTCTTTTGCGCCCTGAAGCCGCATTTGTTCCTGCCCTGCGCCGCCGTGCTGCTCTTATGGGCGGTGAGACTGAAGGCGTACCGAATCATGGCTGGACTTGCCGCCGCCCTGCTTGCCAGTTGCGCGTTCTCTTTCTGCCTTGACGCCCATGCGTGGTCTCAATATTCACGAATGATGCATACCGGGGGAGCGCTGGATGAATCTGTGCCCGTGCTTAGCGTGGCATTACGTTTTCTCATTGATCGCAACGCCGTTTGGATTCAGTTTCTTCCCCAGACCGCCGCCTGTGGATGGGCAATCTGGTATTTCTGGAAGCGCCGCAACCACTGGAGCTGGATAAATCAGGGACTATTGCTGCTGCTTGTCTCAGCGATGTGTACGCCTTTCGGATGGCTCTCCGATGAAACAATGGCGCTTCCCGCAGTCCTGTACGGTATCTACTGTGCTGTCGAGTCAAGGCGCTCGCTGCTGCCGCTTGGATTGGTTTCTGGAGTTGCGTTAACCGAAGTGTTCGCTCAAGTCCAGCTCACTTCACCGTTCTATTTATGGACCACGCCCGCCTGGCTTGCCTGGTTTCTCTACGCGACCACAAGCAACCGTAAGTCAGCAAAGTAATTTCCTGGCGGTGTTGCGGAGGCTGCGAAATCACACGAACGGAATATGTGCTTTCTGGCGAAGCTGTCACCGGCCTGCGAAGCAGCCGGAAATTCCAGCGTGGCGCCTGGCTGTGTCTGCGTCTCGCGGATGGTGCCGGATGGAAGTTCTATTACAGAGTGCGCCCGCATACAGGCCTACAGCTGCAGCCTTCACGGAGTATGCCTGCGACTGAGTGTCCTGGACACAGCGATGGCCGCGGCAGCCACCAGGATGCCGGACAGCACGTCGACAAAATAGTGCCAGGCAGTGGTCATTGTGGACAGGATGATAAGTCCCGAGAGAATAACCGCCGGGATGCGCAAGTACTTGAAACTCCACAATGAGTTCACGCTAAGGATCGCCCATATTACGTGAAAGGAAGGAAAACAGACGACTGCTAACGGAATCAAATTGTAGGGGCCGTGTGTACGAAGAAGAAACAGGCTTTGCTGGCAGACCGCCTGCCCCCAAGTTGCCGGAAGATGATAGCCGTACCACGGTCCGACAGCGGGAAATAGGGCGAATATAGGTATGCCGACCGCGAATGCCACCAGGTTTGCCGTGATGAATTGCTGCGCCGCTTTGACTTTGCCCGTCAGCGCCGGCAAAAGATACGAAAGTAAAAGCATCGGGAACAGGAGAAGATAAGTTGCGTTGACGAAGTTGCCGAGCCAATGATGGGAGGCCCAGGCCATGATGTCCGGCACGTTGACTCCGAGTGATTGATCCAGGCGCGCGAAGTAACTGTCCTTCAGGCCTATGCCCATGCCCCACCTGCCGGCAGCGATTAGTGTGTACGGAATGACGACCATATAGAACAGAGCCCAGGGAATGGTAAGGGCAGCGTCTCGCAACTCCATCTTGCCCTTCTCGTGCCAGTAGGCCGGCACCGGAAGCATTGCCGCAATCACCACGACCAGGCAAATTGAGAAGACCGCGGCATTTGGAATCTGGACCGAGGTCTGCTTGCAGCCGACGAAGGAAACCACCACGAATGCCACACCGACAACCGCCATTAGCCGGTGAAAGAATGGCAAGCCACCCCAAATAATTCGAATCGGGAAGGAGGGCGCGTGTAAGTTCACAGGGAAACCTCCTCGCCGCTCTTGGCCGGAGGGGGTGAGGATTCCATGGCAGAGTCTGGCGCGGGAGCGTTCGAAAATTCCAGCGTGTCACCGAGTTGTGTCCGTGTCTCGCGGATTGTGCCGGATGGAAGTTCAAGTACAGAGTGAGCCCGGAGACAGCCCGACAGCCGCCACGGAGGAACCGCGCTCACCAGCTTCCTGATTCGATTCTTGCGGTCCAGATAGATCAGGTCGATGGAGAAACGCATCCAGAAGGTATGCACCGCTTCACAGGGCCGAATCCATAGGCCCTCTCCCGGCGCCAGGCACTTGCGCCCCAGCAGGCCCTTGTTGCGCTTTGCGGAGCTCTCGGCCACTTCCATGCTGGTGGCGAGCAAAGTACTGCGCGTCACGTTCGTAACCCGCAGAGGAATGTTCCGAGGGGCATGACGGCGCGAAGCAAGGCGGTTCCGCAGCCCCAATGCGATCCAGCGGAACGGATTCATGCGGTTGCCTCAGATCCTTTCGCCTGTAAGTTGCCGCCCTCTATGCGACCCTTCTCGAACTCTGCCCGCTGCCTGCGCCAAGCAGCCGTATACCTCATTGGGGCGCAGGCATAGAGGTGGTGCTCGCTCCGGATCCCCCGCCGCCCTCACCCGTCAGCGGCATCTCCGGCTTCATGCTGTCAACCAGCTTCTCCACGGGGATCGTTTGCGGCGCGGGGGCTGGAGTGTTGGCAGCGGTCTTGGCATCCGGCGTATTCATGGGTATGCCGGAGTTGGGCGGCAAGAACTTGCCTAGGAGCTTCAGATCAGGCAACGGCGCTCCAGCAGGAATGGGAGCCACAATCTCCGGCGTCACGATCACGATTAACTCGGTGTTTGCCTTGGTCTTCTGCATCGACTGGAAGAATTTTCCGAGAATTGGAATATCTCCCAGAAAGGGTATCTTGGAGAAGGTCTCGGACTCGGTGTTGTCCAGCAGCCCGCCAATGACGAAGCTTTGTCCATCGGCTAATTCGATCTCGGTTTTCACTTTCCTGGTGGTAATGGCAGGCACTTGAAATCCGGAGATCTCGACAGCATCGGCAAAGTCCAGTGCGCTCACTTCCGGGGCCACCTGCAGGCGGATCGTCCCGCGGGGAGTAATGGTGGGTATGAAGTTGAGGCGCACTCCATACTCCTTGAACATGATGGTAATCGCCGATCCCGCGCCGCCCGAGCCGCCCTGAACCATAGGATAAGGATATTCACCGCCAGCCAGGAAGCTGGCCTGCTTTCCATTGCTAGTCAGCAGGTTGGGCTCGGCCAGAACCTGCGCCCCGTAGTTGGTCTTGAGGGCCTGTATCGTTACGCCAATATTCAGGCCGGGGTAGAAGGCGGCGATATTCGTCGGAGTCGTTCCTCCCGTCACCGTGGCGCCAGTGCTGCCACTAGGAAGTGTGGACGTTAACGAGCCGGTTGAAATTCCGCCGATGGTGTTTCCAAAACCATTACTGAAAATATTGATGCCGAACTGTTCCGACTTGGTGCGGTCAATGCTGATAAAGCGAACCTTGAGGAGAATCTGCGGGTCGGACACAGGCACAGAGACGTTGAGCAAGTTGATGACTTTGCCGCCCGTGGAGGCGATCTTGACTGCGCGATCAGAGCTAATGAGATCCATGACCGTGCCGCGCAGGAAGATTGCGCCGTTCTCGGAGCTGACCCTAAGGGAATCGCCGGGAAGCTCTGCCTTGAGTTCGCGGCGTATCGCGTCCAGGTTATCGTGCAAAACGGTGGCACTGGCGCGCACCGTCACGTTGAAGAACTGACGGCCGCCGTGGGTGTCCCAGATAATCAGACTGGTTTCTCCAACAGCCTTGCCCTGCACCATGATCTCGGTTGGGCTTGTCGCATGGATTTCAGCCAAGTCTCCCTGACCGACGGCAACCCGCGCTATTGGCCACGTGCAGTCGACCAGCACGGTCTTTCCCACGCCGACGGAGAGCTCATTCGCCGAGTCCTGAGAAGAGATGCTGGCGGGTTGAACAGGCAGCGGCGCGATTTGAGCTTGCAAGCCCGGTCTGGCGCAAAGAAAAAGAGACAATGCGCTGCAATATGCGATGGAAATTCCGGTTTTCGCTCTCACTGCTGCCCTCCGGGAGAAGCAAATTTTTCTTCAGTCTGTTTAGAGCCGTTTAACACCACGACGGTAATGAATCTGGGTGCGCTTTTCTTTGCATGTGGTGACTTTGACCGTGCTCCAATTGGGCCCGAAAAGAGGTTGCTCGTCGTCGTGCCGGGAACCACGGCTACCTTTGTATCCAGCGGATTGCGCAGCACCAGCTGGATTTTCGTCTGATTGCTGGCCAAGCTGAGCGTCTCGGCCTGTTCCGGGGTGACCAGCAGGTTGACCACCTGCACCGCCTTCGCTTTACCTTCAGCATCTTTTTGAAAATCAGTTCCCGCGGACAAGACCTGTATGTTTTGCAGCAGCGTTCGCGACACGGTGCCTTGCGTGGGGTTTTGCTGGCCTGGTGGCGTTCCGGAGATAAGTACATCGACGCGCATACCCGGAGTAACAAACCCCGACACGTTCACCACATCATCAACTTTGACGGCGCAGGCTCTCATGCCTTGGGGGATGGTGGCCGCCAGTCCGCCGCCGGAGCCGATAGCAGTCAGGCGGTTCTCAATAATGGGCTCACCTTCATATATATCGGAGAGAACGCCCCTTCCTACGGCATTGTTCTTGTCTTTCGCGAGAATTGCACCCTTGGGAGTCGTTCCCGTAATCTCGATGGTCGTCAGGTTGTCAGCGGTGAGAATGGCGCCGAGTTTGATGTTCGTTTTAGCCGCTACCACCAGCGTTGTGGCCGGCGGCTTCACAGCTTTCGTCTGGTTTTGCATCAGGCGAATAACCAGAAAAGTGCATGCTAACGCAATGGCGAAAGCGACAACAAGGATCGTGAGTACTCTTCGGTTCATTTGGAGGCCTGTTTGAACTGGCTACCCAGCCAGCTTCGCCTTTCTGGTCTTTGTGGCAAGTGCCGCGCCAATAGCCTGTCTCGATTCTGGCTGAAACAGGAGTTGGCCGGGCAGTCCGCCAAGCAAGTTTAACCGCTGGTTTAGTGTATTACCTTCCAGCCGCATAGCAACATCCGCAGCGATGTTGCTGATAAAGGAGGTATCAAAAGAGTTATAGGTAAAAGCCCCGCTATAAGCGATTCTATAAGAGATTATAATTGAACTCTTGAAGGGGGCGGCAGGCCTCTCTCAGCGCTCCGCCAGGCTGAGAATGCCTGAAACGCGGCCTTTCCAACAAGAGGGCTCTGGTGGCGCGAGGGAGGAGATTCATCCGGTCATGAGATCTTCCCCTATGATTACGCTTTTTTCAGATCGACCGGAGCCGGGCCGGAACCCCTATTATTTTCTGCTTTCGATTCTGGTGCACGGCGCTGCGTTTGGACTGATTATTTTGGGGCTTGCCTCAAAACCCATTGTCAACAGCCCGTCCCTCGCCCAGCGATATGAAGTGCGGCATATTGACCTGCACACTCTTGAGCCTCAATTGCAGCGTGACGTTAGCAGCGGTATCGAGCAACTCCGCAGGCATTCCGTCCAGCACCAGCTTCCGCCAGGCGGCAGCTCCACCGCGCAGCCGCCGGTAATGCGGCAAGTTGTGATGGCCCCGCGGGGACCACAGACGCTGCTCCAGCCGGATATTCCAAAACCCGTCGTTCTCGCTCAGGAAATCCCTGTGCCGACAGTCGTAATCTGGGACGGTAAAAAGTCTTCCGCCAAGAAGCTGGTCCCGCCACAGCCCGAAAAGCCGGCGGTTGCCGACGTACAGCCTTCGACCCAGTTGCCAAACGAAGAACAGAAACTGGATAACATCGCTCTGGCATCCACCGATCTGGTTACCGCGCTCCAACTGTTTGTTCCCAGCACCACGTCGCCCGTCGTAGTTCGCGGGCCGGAGCAGGCGCCACCCACTCCGATAACCACTGCGGCAGGGTCTGCGCAGCATACTCCCGCCTCGGTGATGTCGCTCTCTGATCTCGGCATGAAGAACGGAGACGTCACGCTGCCACCCGTCAATGAATCGGCTTCCTCGAATGCTCCTGGGGCGCTGTCTGCGGGGCAACCACAGGATTCCGCGCTCTCAGGTCAGGGCAACTCGGACGGCAAGCCGGGCGGTATGGGAGCCGGACAGGGTTCAGGCGACGCCGGAAGCCCGCAGGACTCTGCCGCTGCAACCCAGGGCGCGGATGGCGCCTCCGGTCTAACCGGTTCCGGGAACGGCAACCAGCTTTCGTCGGCCCATATCTCGCTGCCCAAGGACGGTCAATTCGGAGCCGTGGTAGTAGGCTCTACGCTGGATGAAAAATATCCGGAGACGGCCCCGGTCTGGAGCGGCCGGCTCTCGTACACCGTATATCTGCCCGTTGGCCTGTCAAAGAGCTGGATCCTCCAATACTCGCTCTCCCGCGCCGACAACGCGGCTGCCGCGGGCAACATTTCGCACATCGAGGCGCCATGGCCGTATAACATCGTACGGCCCAACATCACGCCCGGCGCAATCGATGCCGATGCCCTCATGGTTCACGGGTTTATCAATCAGGCCGGCCGCTTTGAGGCGCTGGCCATCCTCTTTCCGCCGCAGTTCGCGGAGGCGCAGTTTGTCCTGGACGAGCTCGCCAAGTGGCAGTTCCGCCCGGCCACGCAAAATGGACAAATTGTCGCTGTGGAAGTGCTGCTGATTATTCCCGATGAACCTGAATAGAGCGGTTAACGGACTCGTACCGTGACCGCATGAATTAGTAAGGTCTGGAATGTAGCGCCGGCCTAGTACTACAGTTGTAGATCGTTTTTTCGGAGGGAGCAGGGGGCTTCAGCCGTGCCGATGGAAGTAGACCAGAATATGGGCTTTAGCCCTTGAGGGATACATCTTTCTTGGTTCCGCTCTAAGGAAGCTCTGATTAAATCGATGTTTTGAAAAGAAACGATTTTACAGCTTGCGGAAAAATGCAACCGGAGTCGCAGGAAGCGTCAGGGCGCGATTTTACAGCTTGCGGAAAAATGCAACCGGAGTAGCAGGAAGCGTCAGGGCACGACTTTAGTCGTGCCGCAAAAGCAGCAAAATCAACGCGGGCTTTAGCCCCTGAGGGAATGCTGACTGGCAATAGAGACTTAATCAGAGCTTCCCTAAATCACACACTCATAGCACTAGTCTTGAATTGTCTCAGTCGATGTACTGGAGAGAGGAATCGAGGCGGCGGGGACGTATGGAATATTCAGACCGAATGTATAACTTACCGTCACCTTAACCTCGCAACCCTGAGCATAAGGGCTTGCAAGGCAGCTGACTCCAGCCGCCGTTGCATTGACCGGGGTGGCCGTAATGTTGCTTGTCGCCAAATTGAGGCCGGGGTGAGGCAGGCTCAATACGTAGGTTTGCACGTCAGTCGACGCAGCCTGGCATCCAGCGGTAAGCGTCGTCGAGCAGGGCTTTGCCCAATCCGCGCCGCGCACCATCCAATATCGTGCCCCTTGCTGGGCGGCGTACGCGACAACACTTTCCGAATAGATTAGTATGCAAAACTCGATGATACCGAAGAGCAACATGAATAAAATCCAGGCAGAAATGGCAAATTCCACTAATTCGGCGGCCTCTTCGTCACCAGCAAGTCTCTTCAATCTTCGCATCTTGATCCTCCAGAAACATTCAACAGCGTATATCTATTCCTCCAAAGCGTGTACTGCTAGTAGTTGCCGCGTATGGTGGCCGAGCCGTACAAAGTGAAGGTGCTTGGAATGCCCGACCAAGGCATAAATGTCTTATAGACTGCCGAGGTGTTGACTTGGACCCTATACACCTTATTGCTGCCCCGAGTACCGGATGCCGTGCACGTCGGCGGAGCAGCGCAGTTTAGAGAGTACGTAGTGCCAACATCGCTGCATTCACAGCCATAGGTTACTATCGGCGCAGGAAACGTCACATTCGGCGGCTCGTTTGGCCTCGTGGCCGCCTTGATGATGTTAGCCGTATCGCTGGGGTGTAGCGATCCGTATTCCGCTCCAGCGTGCGCGGCATTCACCAACTCGAGGTAAACATAAAACCCGCGGCCAAGGTCGAGGGCCCCAAACACGAGAAGCAACAGCATCGGAATCACCAAGGCCAACTCGATGAGGGATGCGCCATGATCGGCTTTGCAGAGGTTGCGTAGGCGCGTTGGATATTTCATCTGCTACTCCGCCAATGAGATGGTTGCCGCACCGTTGGCAGCGCCGCCGCCGCCGTCGTTACTGTTAATGGTTATGGTGCCTGAGACCAAATTCAATTCATTAGCAACAATCAGCGCCGTGGTGGTTATGCTGCCGCTGCTGCCAGCTTGCATCGTAATTGTCGTATCTGGAGCATAGATATTCCCCGTCATAGTCAGATTAAGGCCCGAATCCAAGAGCATGGGGCTGCCATCCGTTGAAGATTGCCAGATCGACATGTCGGCGCAAGAGGTGCAATTGTTGTACGCAGAAGGGTTCGCAGCGATCTGAGCAGCCGTAGGCGGGGTCAGGGTCATATTTAAGGTTTGATTCGTCGTGAGAGACCCACTGCCTGCAAAAAATAGGGTCACGCCGCTTCCAGCAAATGTTACGTTAGTTCCTCCATTGAGGGCGCCGGTGAAGTAATACAAGCCGGGGGCAAAGTTTACGGTATAGTTGCTCCCGTTGAAATTCATGCCCGAATAAGTGCCTGGCTGCAATGTGACAGGATTCGCTGCATTGTAATCGTAAATGCCAGAATTAGTTGATGAAGTAGGCGGCGCGAGGGGCTCCGTAGGCGCAGGATTCGAAAAGGGATTCGGTTCTGCCGTGACTAATGTCGGTTTGGGTCCACAACTAGGACCATTATTGTAACAATTGCCTTGGATGTTGCCTAACTTATTAAGTGAATAGGGGGCACTAATATTACCACCATCCGCAAAAGCTTCCGAATTGGCGTAGACGCCGCCAGCGTAACCGGTCCCATCCGCGATCTTGCCCCCGTTCAAATACACAGTATTGGCCCACACCCTGTTGTTGCCCCCGCCCCCGGCCGGAGTTCCTAATCCGGCCTCTGCCCGCGCTGAGGCTTGGAATGTGCTGTAGCCGATGAAGCGCGCAAAGTAGGCTGGTATCTGCTCACTCACCACAACTTCCACGTAATTATTATTCCCGTAATTCGGATCGGCGGCGGTGGAGCCCAGCGCGCAGGGACCGTTGTTGATTGTCAGGAGCAGGCCCGTCCCGGACGCAGCCGCGCATTGCTTGAATAGGGTAGGCGCTGGGCTCCCGCCCTCAGTCAACGCCGAAGTCGCGGCGGTTTGCATCACGGTGCAGCTGCTCGAACTGGTCGTCCCGCCGCATGCGCTGATCTCCAGCGCTCCCGCCATTGCGGCGGCGTCGGCAAGCGTCTGCAACTGGCGCTGTGTGTAGTACAGATTTCCTACATCGATAGCCATTGCCATGAATGAAAGCAGCATTGACATACACAGCACCGTCAATACGAGTACATTCCCGCGTTCCTCTCTCAGAATCTTCATCGGTATACCTCCTCCCATTGTCCTACATCCAACCCTGTCAACAATCATCTTATTCGCCAAGGTCATACGCTAAAGTAACCGGCGATTCCCGGGCGCGCCCCACCGGCGCCTAGCCGTTACCGGTTCGGAGACGCTCCAGAAATTGATCCAGTTCCCTCCTGTTTACGCCGTTCACCAGCGGGTTCAACCCATTGCGCGCCGCCGGAGCATCTTGCGGGATGAACTGAAGGCCAACACCATCGTTGCCCCAGCGGACGGCCCTGGAGTGCACGGCGATTGCATGTTCGAAGCCCTCTTCCTTGTCACCGGCAGCTTTGAGCGTCATCAGGATCAAGGTGCCTGGGTACCAACGCTCCTCTGTCACCACATACAACCCTGTTGAGCTGATGTCCTTGATGCTGTGCGCGCTGGGGGCTGCGCCCGTCCAATAATAGGCAGCCAGGCCCTGCGGTGTCTCCCGTGGGGCATTTCTCTGATCCGGGGCTGTTCTTGGATCAGGAGACCACCAGCGCTTCAACCAACTCATCGGCGGCTTGACGTACTTCATCCCCGGCTCAATAAGGTCCATTTCATACGTCTTCGCGGATTTGGGGCGCTCCTCGCTGGAGCGATCCTCCAACTCCGCCACGCCGGGACCACCGCTCCAAAGCGGCTTCCCCCGCAAAAGCACGGCGCTTTGCACTCCTCCGACTGCAACGCCGGCGCTGGTAATCCGCTCCAGGCGTCCCTGCATCTCCTCGGCCACGCACAGCACCAACTGATCGCCCGGTTGGGTTTGCGACGAATAGATCGAGTGGATTGGCAGCGCCAGCACGCTGGCCGCACGCGGACCCATCGGAGTGGCATGGAATGTGGGGAATGACTCGACTACCTCAATGACCCGGCAATCCTCATCCAGATAAATCAGATCGAGAGGAGCCCGCATATCCGTCTCCGGAAGTCCTCGGAATGGCGACATCCAAAGGCCTTCGCCAGACTTCAGCGCCAACTTCCGAAGCAGAGTCTTGAGCTCTGCGCTGGCAAGATCAACCGCCGCGACCTCCAGGCCGAGAAAGCATTCGCGTGTCTGGTTGTATGCGCAAAGTCTTCGCGATTCCATCGAACCTCCGGTCCTCAGCGAGGACCCGGCAGCGGAAGATAACTCAGTGTTCCAGCCGTCTACTCAGACTCTGGCGTCAGAACTGCTCGTGCAAGTCCTGGTATTACTCGTCACCAGTGCTGCCGCGTGCTCTGCTTCACCGGGCGCGAAGGCTGCATTTGCATCGGCCCGAATGCTGTACAGAGACACGCCAACCCGCACCCGATAACGGGGTGAAAAACGGAGACACGCATCGCCGGAATGGCAATGCCCCCAGCCAGCGGGATAATCCAGGTGGCCGGCTAAGCCGCACGGCTGCACCGCGCCGCCGGACCACCCCTGAAACCCGTGTTACTTGTTCCGCCCGCGGCGGCGCGCGATCAGAATGATCACTACAATGACAGCCAATACAGCAGCGGCAATCTGAAGCATGGACATGACAGTTCCTCTTTCTTTCAACAAAATGCTGGTTGAGCTCCCCGGTTTGAGCAAACACGGGCAACACCGGGCGCCAAAACAGCGAAGTCTCCGGTCCGCAAAATTACGGGCCGGCCGGCAATGTACGCTTTCAGTGCGCCGCCGGGATAATACACTTCGCTACTTGACCTTCGTGCGGCGACGTTGGACCAAAATGATCAACACAACTACAACCAGCGCAGCGGATACGATCTGAATGATGGTGGTACTGTCCATAGCAAATTCTCCTTCCCTCAATGATTAAGACCTGAAAATGACTCCATGATGGAAATAAACGCCGGACCCAAAGTGACTACAAAAAGCGAAGGGAAAATGAACAGCACAAGCGGAAAAAGCAGCTTGATGGTGGTCCTTGCCGCCGCCGCCTCCACTGCCTGCACGCGCTGGGTTCTGAGTGTATCGCTGTGTATGCGCAATGTCTTGGCAATGCTGGTTCCATACTGATCCGCCTGAACCAGCATGGACACAAGATTGCGCACACAATCAACGCCGGTGCGTTCCGCCAGATGTTTCCAGGCCTCTCCGCGAGGGCGTCCGGCGCGTTGCTCCAGTACGACAATGTATAATTCGTCGCACAGTTCCGGCTGTGCTCCTTTCAATTCCTCCGCCGTGCGCGCCGTTCCCTGGTCCAGGCTAAGTCCAGCCTCGATGCAAATTACCAGTAGATCAAGCACATCAGGAAGGCCGCGACGAATCTTGCCTTGGCGCTTGGTAATCTGCCTGCCCAGCCAGAAATCCGGCGCCAGAAAACCGACGCCAAGGGCTACGATGTACACAAAAAATCCGGCATATGTCCCCAGCCCGGTGCCCGCGACAACAGCGCAAAGCAGCAGCGGAGTCAATACTTTCGAGCCGTAGAAGATTTTGACCGCTGACTCGTCGCGAAATCCGGCCATCTGCAGACTCTGCATCTTAACGGAAACTTCGGCCTTGCTCTTCGGCAGAATGTTCTCGAAGTGCTCGACCACGCCGCCGATCGAAAGCCCCGTCTGCTGGATGGTGCTCAAAATGGATTTCTGTTTGGGATGCGGGGTGATCACTTCGGTAATCCGCTGAATCATTTCTTCGCGATAGAACAACAGCAGTCCGCCGCTCACGATCAGCAGAAACACGACGCCAAATGTAAAAATTTCAAATCCCATAAGTCCCTTCAAACATCCATGTTGACAATTTTGCGAATGATAAAGCCGCCAACCACGATCATGCCCCCGGCCGTCCACAGCATCTTAACGCCCATCGGATTCGTCCATAAGAGGCTCATCATCTTCGGATTAACGAAATACATAGCGGTGCCCAGCACCACCGGAAGCAGAGTAAGAACCCACCCTGTCATGCGTCCCTGAGCCGTATGCACTCCGACCTGCCGCTTGAGGCGAAATCTTTCCCGGATAACATGAGAGGTCTTGTCGAGCACCTCGCCAAGATTTCCCCCGCTCTCCTTCTGGATCATTATCGCGGTTGCGAAGATGCGAAGATCCTGAAGGGGAACGCGTTTGATCAGGTTGTCCATTGCGGCCTTCAGTTCCAGACCGTAATTCTGCTCCTCGAAACAAGCCTTGAATTCGCAGCCCACTGGATCGGCGCATTCGCGAGCCACCGAGCCCATTGCGGCGATCAGGCTGTGTCCGGCGCGCAGAGCGCTTACCATCAGATCCAGGGCTTCCGGCAACCCCTGCTGAAACGCGTCAAAGCGCCTGCTGCGTTTATGAAGAACATAGGCAAAAGGCGCGGCGCCCAGCAGCAATCCAACCGGCAAAGCTATCAGGATGGAATCGAAACGCAGGTAAATCAAATAAGTCGTGAGCGCAAAGCAGAACACGCAACCGGCCACCAGGGTTCCAGCGTTCCACTTGAGATCAGCCTGATAGAGCAGGGTATGGAGAAGCGGCGCCAGTTCGTACTGCTGCAGCTTGCGATTGAGCCAGGGGATGCTGCTGATCATCTCGTTCTTGCGAAGACTGACGTCCTTGTCGCTCTTATCCAATTCAACTTCGGTGGCCAGAGCCGAGTCCAGCGCGGCGTAGACTTGCTTTGACTGCTTGGAGGCCCCGGAACTGAAGGCGAAAGCCAGCAGAGCAACAACCGCGAACGCACCCACAAAGACCATAATAACGATCAAGCTCATATCTGTTGCTCTCCTTTCCGCCTAATTGACTTCTGTTTCGCGCTCGAATAAAGCCGGCGGCAGAACGATGCCCGAGAGGCGAAGCCGTTCGAGGAAGCGGGGACGAATACGGGTCGGCTGAAATATGCCGATAACCTTGCCGTCGGGCCCGATCCCTTTCCTGGTGAAAGTAAAAATCTCCTGCATGCTGATGACGTTCTCTTCCATGCCGGTAATCTCGGAGACGCTGGTTACTTTGCGCGTGCCATCGCTCAAGCGCGTGGACTGAACGACGATAGTAATGGCTGATGATATCTGCTGGCGAACGGATTTTTCCGGCAAATTCATATTGCCCATTGCGACCATTGATTCGAGCCTGGAAATCGCATCGCGGGGAGTGTTGGCGTGAATCGTGGTCATCGAGCCTTCGTGCCCGGTATTCATGGCCTGGAGCATATCGAAGGCTTCTTCGCCGCGGATCTCGCCCATGATAATGCGGTCGGGACGCATGCGCAGGCAGTTGATCAGCAGTTGCCGCTGCTTGATAGCGCCCTGCCCTTCAATATTGGGCGGCCGGGTTTCAAGGCGCACAATGTTTTCCTGCGCCAGGCGAAGTTCGGCGGCGTCTTCAATCGTCACGATGCGTTCATTGCGTGGAATGTACTGCGAAAGAATGTTCAGAAAGGTGGTTTTGCCGGTGCCGGTGCCCCCGGAGATGAGAATGCTGATCCGGGCTTTTACCGCCGAGCTAAGCACCTCCATCATTTCCGGCGAGACGCTCTTGAGTTGAACCAGCTGATTGGCTGCCAGGGGGCCTGTCCCGAAGCGGCGAATGGACATGGACGGTCCGTCCAGCGCCAGGGGTGGAATGATGGCATTCACGCGCGAGCCGTCGGGCAATCGGGCATCGACCATCGGCGAGGATTCATCCACCCTGCGGCCCACGCGCGACACGATCCGGTCGATGATCTGCAGCAGGTGGCGATCGTCGCGAAACGTCGTATCCACCCTCTGCAGAAGCCCGTTTTTCTCAATAAAAACATGATCTTTGTCGTTGACCAGGATGTCTGATATCTTTGCATCTCGCAGCAGTGGTTCCAGCGGACCAAGGCCAAAAACCTCGTCCAGAAGGTCCGCCTGTATCCTCTCCTGTTCGTCGTGGTTCAGGGGCACGCGCTGATCGGCGATGATCTCTTTTACGATGCCGGCCACAGCCTGGCGCGCCTGGCTGGAATTGACGCGCGACAGCTTCTCCAGATCCAGCTTGGAAATCAGGGTCTTGTGTATCTCCGCTTTGTACTTCTCCAGATTCAGCAGTTCCACGTTTGACCTTCCATCAGAACAGGTTATTCATCCGTTACTCCAGCTCTTTATAGTGAAGCTCTCTGCCCCAAAAAAGCGGCAAAAGCTGAGGACTCGTCAACCACCCAAGGAGAAGGTCACGCTCACCGTGGTCTCCACGTCCACCGGATCGCCATCCAGCAAGTAGGGCTTGTAGCGCCAGGTCTTCACGGCATCCAGCGCGGACTGCCGCAACATGGTCGGTCCACTGACTGCACGGAGATTTTCAATCACGCCCTTCTTGGAAATGGTGGCCTGAATCACCACCGTGCCTGAGACGCGCGCTTCCCTGGCAATCTGCGGATAAACCGGCGAGGTCTTCTGCATCAGCAAACCGCCGGCAACACCTGCCGAGATGCTGATTTTCGACGGAGCAGCGACCTTCACCTTGGGCGCGTTTTGCCCATTGAAGACGTTGCCCGCCACTCCACCGCCGCCCAGGCCATCCATGCCGGACGCGGCAAAACCCGAAGATGGCGGCGGTTCCTTCCCGGCCAGCATCTTAAGGTCACTCGGAATCCGCGACGGTGCGTTCAGCTGATGGCTCATCATCTCAGACTGTGCGCGCTGGCGATCATCTCCGCTGGTCGCTGGCGTCGGCGCCGGCGCCGGCGCGGATGCTGGCGTGTTCGTAACCGCCTGCTGAGGCGTATTCGCCGCTGCCGGCTGCTGCGCAACCGGTGGCTTCGGCGCAGGCGTACCGGGACGCATCTTGGAATAGGTCATGAAACCGAGGACAAGAACAAACGTAAGTGCACCAGCACCAATAAGCGGCAGCAACTTCTTCTTCTTGCCCTTGCTCTCGTCCTTGTGTGTCTCGGCGTATGTATCGGCTTTCGGCTTAGGCGGCTGAAAAACCTGCTCAGCCTCCGCATAGGCCGCCGAGGATGTGCGCGAAACGGAGGCCGGCACACGCTCCACCACGGGCAACACTGCAACATGCGCGGTCGCGGGTTTCGCAGGCTGTTTCGCCGGAGCTTCCCCGCTATCCCATTCGCCGAAATCCGCGGGAAGCGTTGTAGGTGCATTCAATTCTTCTATTTCTTCTGGAGGTACCATTGGCCGTCGTCTCCCTTCACATAAGTTGCGCCTTTGTAAGTGCGCGTTTCAAGTTGTCCCTGTTGATTGATGGCATTGCCGTTGTGTTGCGCCCCCTGCTTTGCATCGCCATAGTCCGCGCGGCCCACTTCCGCATCGGCCGTTTCCGGCATGAGCATAGCGATGTTAGGCAACGCTTCCACCACCAGCGACACTGTGGCTTGTGCCGTGGTGTAGTTCGCGATGTCCGTGGGGGTGAAGATTACTGATAGTGTCTGTGTCCCTGCTGCAATCACGTTGCCCGCAGTTGGAGTATAGGCGAAGGCGCCGGGAATCAAGGCCGTGGCATCCAGCTGAACAGCGCTAAGCGGTGTCCCATAGGAAATGTGGGCTGGCGCCGGCCAGGTGATGATGGGCGTTGCCTTGGTGACCGTGAGCTGCGCGCTGGCTTGCGCCTGCGCGTCGTCCGAGCTGTCCCTCGGAGTAAAAGTTGCCGAGAGCGTATGCGTTCCCGCAGCCAGCATTTCGCCTGCCGCGGGAGTGTAGGCGAACGTGCCCTCGACCGAAGCCGTGGCATTCAACTGAGTAAAGCTCAGCACCATGCCATAGGAGATTGCGGCGGGCGCCGGCCAGGTAATGACGGGCATGGCCTTGGTGACGGTGAGCTGTACAGTGGCCTGCACCTCGGGAAAATTGACGTCTGACGGCATAAAGGTTACCGAGAGCGTATGTGTTCCCTTGGGAAGGATCTCGCCCGCGGCAGGCGTGTACACAAAGATTCCTGGCACCGATGCCGTGGCATTGAGCTGCGCGGCGCTCAGCGCGGCGCCGTGCGAAATTGCCTCTGGCGCCGGCCACGTAATCGTGGTTGGCTTTGCTTTGGCGACAGTAAGATGCACTGTGGCCTGCACCGCGGCATAGTCCGTGGTGTCGGCAGAATTAAAGATAGCCGAGAGCGTATGCGTTCCCGCCGCCAGCACCTCGCCCGCGCCTGGGTTGTAAACGAATTTTCCCGGAACAGATGCCGTGGCATTGAGCTGCGCCGCGCTCAGCTCGGTGCCGTATGCAATCGATGCGGGCGCCGGCCATGTTATGGACGGCGTCGCCTTGGTGACAGTGAGCGACACAGCGGCCTGCGCCATGGTGTAGTTCACGCTGTCGGCCGGAGTGAAGGTTACCGAAGGCGTATGCGTCCCCGCCGTGAGCACGGCGCCGGCAGCGGGAATGTAAACAAGATTTCCCGGCGCCGATGCTGTGGCATTGAGTTCTGTGCTGCCCAGCGCGGTACCGTAGGCAATCGGCGCCGGCGTCGGCCACGTAATAACCGGCGTCACTTTGGTGACCATCAGCGTCACCTCGCTTTGCGCCGCGGTGTAGTCCGCGGCCGCCGGATTGAAGGTCGCCGATAACGTATGCTTTCCTGCTGAAGGCACCTCGCCCGCGGCAGGAGTGTAGACAAAAGTGCCTGGAACTGATGCTGTGGCATTCAACTGAGCGTCGCTCAACGCGGTGCCGTAGGCAATCGATGCCGGCGCTGGCCAGCTAATCATCGGCTTGGCCCTGGCGACTGTGAATGACACGGCAGCCTGTGCCGTGGTGTAGTTCGTGGCGTCGGCCGGTGTGAAGCTTGCCGTAAGCGTCTGCACTCCTGCTGCCAGCACTTCGCCATCGCCGGGAGTGAAGACAAATTTCCCCGGAACCGATGCCGTGGCATTCAGCTGAATAGAGTTGATCGCGCCACCGTAAACAATCGGGGCTGGCGTCGGCCATGCGATGGCCGGAGTCGCCTTGGTGACCGTGAGAGTCACCGCAGCCTGCGCCGTCGTGTAGCCCGCGGCGTCCGCGGGAGCGAAGGTCACCGAGATGGCATGCGTTCCCGCCGCCAGCATATCGCCCGCGGCAGGGGTGTAGGCGAATCTCCCCGGAACCGATGCCCTGGCATTCAGCTCCGCGGCGCCCAGAACTGTGCCATAGGCAATCGGAGCGGGCGTCGGCCAGGTGATGACCGGCTTCTCCTGACTCGCTGCGATGACCGGCTTCTCTTGAATCGCTGCGATGACCGGCTTCTCCTGACTCGCTGCAACGACCGGCCTCTCCTGACTTGCTTGACTCACTGTTTCAGCCGGCGTTTTCTGCTGGTGCCATTCGCCATCCGCGCCCTTCTCATAGACGGCGCCCTTGTAGGTGCGCGTTTCTGGTCCGCTCTGCTGAACGGAGACGCTGGCGCTCGGTGTTTTCTTGAGGTGCCATTCGCCATCCGCGCCCTTCTCATAGACGGCGCCCTTGTAGGTGCGCGTTTCTGGTTCAGTCTGTTGGCTGGGAGGACTGAGGCTGGGTTGCGCCACCTGCTTCGCGACTCCAGGGTCTGTGCGTTCCTCCTTGGCCGTTGGTTTAGCCGTTGGCGTAACCGGCTTCTGTGGCGCTGCTGCCGGCGCGGCGCTTGCGGGAGGAGTTTGAGGAATATGCGCGGGCTTGCTGGGAGCCTTGGCCGGTGCTTCTGGCTTTGCGGCTATGATGTCCCGGTCGGTGTCCAGCCCTAGCTGCGTCAATGCCCGCGCATCCCCGCTGGCGGGAGCCTTCGAGGAAAAGCCCCGGCTGAAACTCTTGAGACTGAAGCCGCCCTTCTTCTCCGGAGTTGCGGGCAGGCCGCAAGCGGTGCGGGCCATCTGCCGGATGAGTCTGGAAATCGGCGAATCTTCCAGCGCCAGCGGAATCGCCGTGGTCTGCATACGCCGAACAGCGTTGTAATCGTTGGGTATCTTCCACTGCGCTGGCCGGGTGAGAGCTTTTGTAATCTGATCTTCGGATACGCCCAGGGAGCGAGACTCAAATCGGTTCAGCACGATCTCCAGATTGGGGACTGGCGTAGAAAAGTACTGCGAAATCAGGCGATTTGAGTTGCGCAACCCGGCTATGCCTGCCTGGATAACCAGGTAGACCGTGGAGCCGTCCTTGAACAGGCTCGTACCCATCAAATCGAGCCTGGACCCCATATCAATGACCACGTTTTCAAAGTCCTGCCGCGCAACGGTGATGAGCCTGTCGATGGACTCATCGGAAGCCTCGTACTGTGGGAACTTGCCCGGAGCCGCAAGCACCGAGACTCCAGAGTTATGCTTGACCAGAAGCTTGGAGAGGAAACTTGAATCCAGCCGGCTGAAATTCTGAAGAGCATTGATGGTCGAGTATTCCGCGACCACGCCAAGATTCAGCGCCGCGTCACCCAGCGGAAGGTCGAGATCGATCAGCAGAGTGCTTTGCCCTGTCTCCTGGGCCAGGGATACCGCAAAATTGCAGGCCAGCGTGGTAACGCCGTCGCCGCCCTTGGCCCCCAGAAACACCAGCAGCCTGCCGCCCGTCTTTTTCGGAAGACGCGTTGCCGGACGCCGCGCCGAAGCTCTAACCAGGGCCTCGGCCATGGTGCTCTGCGCAAAGGGCAAGGTGAGAAACTCGCGAGCGCCCGCCCTCATGCAGCGAACCAGCAGCTCCGAATCCGCCTTCATGGAATACACCATCACCGTCGCCGAGCCGTTGGCGCAGATGCTCTCCACCAGTTCCAATGCGTATTCGGGGTAGCTGTCCAGGTCGATGATGATGACGTCGTAATGCTGCTCCAGCAGCCGGGGCACGTCGTCCAGGCTGGGAGGATAGGTTGAAAACTCCCGGATTTCGCCCCCTTGGCATCCTGCCAGCGCGGTGGCCGCCGCCTTGCGACGCCCCTCGTCCGGGCCGATCAGGGCAATCGACAGCACGTTGCCGCCGAGTGAGTCCGGATACTGATCATCAATAAATGAAGAAGACTCTGAATTCACGGGACTGCTTCCCCCTGACGTGTGCGACTTGTCTTGCGGGTTAGCCGAGAATCGATAAGACGATTGCCAGTTTGACATAATACCCTGCTCCAAATCCTCAACGAGCAAAAAATGACAACAGTGTTCCCACGGCGATGGCTGGTTCGTATGGCATCTTGCGCTTTAGTAATTCAGCGAGTGACGCCTCTGGTTTGCGATTCAATTCGTTCCCCTGCCCACGAAAAACCCGAGCGCCCGCCCTCAGAAACAGCACCTTTAAAACCTTGCGATAAGCGATCCAGCACAAAACCATGATTCCCCCGGCAAGGCTCGTGTAAAACAGCGCCCAGAACATTTGCATCGGGCCAACCCATGCCCCGATTGCGGTGCACAGCTTCACGTCCCCGCCGCCCATGCCGCCCAGCCAAAAAAGAAAGCCAAAAATCAGCAACCCAAGCCCCAGGCCGGCAAAGCTCTGGCCAAGGCCATACCACCTGAACTGGCCCAGGCCATGCCAGCCAATACTATGGCTGTTGCCGCCCCAGTCTTGACGCCACGGAGAAACCACGATTCCGGCCAGTAGAAAAGGAAGCGCCAGCCAGTTGGGGATGCGGCGAGATCGCAGATCCGTGAACATCGCCACAGCGAGCACGATCAGCGTTGGCCACCATGCAAACGAACGCATACCCCGTATTCCTCCCCTCCCTATATGCAGGGAAAACTACAATATAGCAGTAGTTTAATTAGTGTTGCAATTGTTTAACCAAACTGTAAAAGCTTAAAACTCTCCAAAATCAAGTACTTGACAGCACACTGCCTCGATTAGTGTACACGGGTGTTTACGGAAATGCTCTCCAGGGTGAAGCGTGGCGTATACACCCTTGACGCGCGCATCTCCTGTCGCATGAGCAGTGTACGGGAGCAATCGATACAACTTGCAAGAACTTTTTTTGGGGGGTGTCCGCATGATAAGTACTCAGGATATTGCTTACTAAGGAGACTCTGAAAGCACACATCGGAGTTGGTTATGGTTCCAACAAATTGGCTATCCGGCGGACATAGTCTTCCATTCAGAAAGTGGTTATCATGGTTATACGATTGATAATAAAAGAGCTATCGCGCATTATTATGGAGAAGAATCAGGTCTGCTGGCTATTACTCTCTTCCGTCTCTTGCTGACTATGCCGGAATTGTAAAAAAAATGTACGTTTTGAAATAATTACTAAAGTAATCTCGACACAACCCTGATCCGAAGCTACTATGATTAACCAGAGCCGACCATTGCCATTTGAGATATTGGAATTTGGAACCAAGGGGGTTTCATGCCATCTGCTTGGCGCCATATCTCATTTGGCTTCCTGCCGTGAATGCAGGGCAGAGTGATCGCTTTTTCGCTTCTTCCCTCGGAAGCGAGTGGATGTGATTTGGCAACGGGCAGGCCCAAAGATGATCAAGATCGGACTGTATTCGGAAGATCGTACGCTCCACACGCTGCTTTCCTCGGCACTGGGAAAGGACTTCGAGATCTTCTTGGAGGCGGATGAGGATGGCATGAATCTGCTCCGAACTGCCGGAGATTGCGATGTCATGATTCTGGATCTGACTTCGAATCATGATTCATTGCAGGAGCGGATTGGGTGTACCCAGCGCCTGATGGCATCTCAGGTTCCCTCGTTGATCATGGCCGATGATGCCCTTCGGTCTACCGCGTTTGAACTGGTCCGGTCCGGAGCCTTCGGTTACTGCCGCAGGCCGCCCTCCATTCGCGATCTCAAGACCATGCTCAGCCGAGCGTATGAGAACTCCACGCTCAGGCAGCAACTGCAGACCGTGCAGCAGCAACTGGAGGTTCCCGGCAATTGCGATAAGCTGATTGGATCCAGCCCGCGGATGCAGCGGGTTTATCAGTTGGTGCATCGCGTTACCAACCTCAATGCCGCTGTCCTGGTGACCGGAGAAAGTGGAACCGGCAAGGAACTGATTGCCCGCGCCATCCACAATCTGGGTTCCCGCGCCAGCCGTCCCTTTGTAGCTGTCTCCTGCGGCGCCATCCCTGAAACCCTCATCGAGGCCGAGCTGTTTGGCCACGAAAAGGGCGCCTTCACCGGCACCGTCGGGGCGCGAGAAGGCTACTTCGAGCAGGCCGCCGACGGCACTCTATTCCTCGATGAGATCGGCGACCTCAGCCTGTTCACCCAGGTCAAGCTGCTGCGCGTCTTGCAGCAGATGGAATTCAACCGCCTGGGAAGCACCAAGCTCATCCCTTTGAAGGCGCGGCTGATCTTCGCCACTCACCGCGACCTGGACAAATTGGTGGCCGAAGGTAAATTCCGCCAGGATCTTTACTATCGCATTAATGTCATGCGGATTGAAGCGCCGCCTCTCCAGGACCATCCCGAAGACATCCCCAGGCTTGCCCGGTATTTCCTGCGCCAGTACGGGCAAATGTTTCAAAAGCCGATGGAGGATATTGAGCACGCCGCCATGGCCCTGCTCCAGAGTTACCCCTGGCCCGGCAATGTGCGCGAGCTGGAAAACGTGCTGCAGAGAGCCATCATTCTCGCGCCAGGAAAGATCGTTCGCGCAGAAGATTTCAATTTGAACATTATCGATGAAGGCGATGTTGACATCGGCGACATCGACGACGTTGTCGATATCGGCGATTACCATCCCGCCGGCTCATTTGAACGGCAGATTCGCGACCACAAGGTCAAATTGGCCGTAGCTGCCGTCAGAGAAAACCATGGAAATAAGACGCTGGCTGCCAGAAGCCTGTGTATCTCCCGCGCTTATTTGCATCGCTTGATCAGGCTTGCCGAACCCGACACGGTCTTCGAGCAGGATATCCGTGACGTGGCGAATGGCTGAGCGGACGTAGCCAATGGTTGAGTGCGGCATTCACGGTTGACCCAGCATTTCCTCATTGCCTCGAGAAATAGTCTTCTTGCTAGAAGCTGTTTCATAACCGGGTTTTGAAAGGGCACGCCTTTAGCCGTGCCGCAAAGGTGATTAAGTCGATGTTTTGAAAGGGCACGCCTTTAGCCGTGCCGCAAAGGTGATTAAGTCGATGTTTTGAAAGGGCACGCCTTTAGCCGTGCCGCAAAGGTGATTAAGTCGATGTTTTGAAAGGGCACGGCTTTAGCCGTGCCGCTGACAGAGCAGAAAAATCGCGGGCTTTAGCCCCTGTGGGAAAGCTCAAAGACGGTCAGCATTCTGTTATGAAACAGCTTCTAGTGTCCTGAGTCAGAAATACGCAGCACAATAATTGCTGTCATCCTGAGCGAACGGGGCCCCAGGCGTACTCTTCAGACTTTCCGGGGTCCCCACGAACAGGTCTTCGTTCGTGGGGTGGAGGTTGGGGGTGGTGAGTCGAAGGATCTCTCGCACACACTCTCGCACACACTCACACTCACACTCACACTCACACTCACACTCACACTCACACTCACACTCACACTCACAGCGGTTGTTCTTCAATGAACTTCTGACTCACAACTCTACGTGTGCGTGTTATATTCCGGTGGCCCGGATATGACCAGCCCGCTATTCTGCCGCCCGTGAATATACCAGCAGCACCAGTTCGTTTCATGAGCTTCGCTGTCGACCGGCGCGGTCAAATCCTTGTAGATTACCTTTCCGTAGAGAAATATCTTTTCTTCCCAGGTTTCAATGCGTCTGAATCTTTCCTCCGAGTCGCAAAGACCTCTCGCATCCTCGCGGCAAAATGGCTTGATTGCCGTCGATTCCCCCGGAAGCAGAATGATGGGAGTATACGGGCCAACCCGTTTCTCATCCATATACTCGGGGGTGCTGGCAAGATGCTCTTCGTCGATGGCCAGCCTGATTCGTTCCACCCTATCGATGATCTTGGCCGGAGTGCGGCCCCGGTTCGTGGCCATGACGGCAAATCTGTTCTCCGCGCTCGGCGATGGCTCCACTGAAATCAGAATCCAGGACCTTTCCGCATTGAGAATCGCCTGGGCATTCATGAGCGCGGCTTGAGAGCTTGCGGCAGCGGCTTCGGCAGCGATTTCCGCGTATTCCGTTTGGCGGTCAATCTTTTTCAGCAGGGAAAGGGCCATCAAAATCCCGGCGTATCCCAGAATGACCAGCACCAGATTGGCCGCCCAGGTGATCTTCTCGTGCACATTCCAAGCCGGCGGCGCGGGCGCTGGATTGGCAACACTGATGTGCGACGGCTGGATAATCGGAATACCGCCTTCGCCCTCAGTCTTTGCCGCTGGGTTGGCAGTCTCACCGGCAGGAGGCGCTGAAAGAGGCGGTGTCTGCCGATTCACGCCACCCTGTCCGCCTGACTGGGCAGTATTTGCCGCAGGCGCCTGCGTGAGGGCCAGCAGCACCGCGAATATCGCTAAACCCTTCACCCTCATGGGAAAAATGTATCACACGCCTCTGGCAAAGTCCCGCGCATGCAAGCCGCCCGAAGCGACCTGCTATGGCTCGACGACGTCCACGCCCCGCCAGAAGGCCACGTATCCCTTGATCTTGCGCGCCACCGGCTTGGGGTCGGGGTAATACCAGGCTGCGTCTGGGTTATCCTCGCCGTCGATCAGCAGCGACATATAGCGCGCCTGCCCTTTCGCTGGGTCCAGGGAGGTGGTCGTGCTGGGACGAAAATGCTCGCGTTTCAGGCTGGATTCAGGAAAGTAGACGTTCCCGTCCGCCGTCACCGTCTTCTCGCTTTCGGCAATCACCTTGCCGTTCCAGATTGCTCGTGCCATAGGTTGTTCCGATTTTTCCGTTATAACTCTCTATCGGCCCTAATTCGGGTCCGATGAGAGGGTCGGATACACATTAACAGAGATTCGCCGAGATTGCGAGTCTCCTTCAGGGCTTGGGAGGATAAGAATACTGGCCGTGAGCCTCCTGCCGGGCAGGCAGGCTGTTGCGCCGGGCTTCCACATTCTTCAGCACCGCCTCGTAGCGCAGGGACGCGGCTGAAAACCGGTTCACCAACTCGGCCGTCTTCATCAGGAACCCTGGATTCTTTTCCCGTATGCCGTCCAGAATGGGCGCAAACTTGGCCAGCATGAAAAACCCTTCCGAATTGCAATCCACAAACAGCTCCGCCGAAACCGCCCCGTGCAGCACCATCGCCGCGGCCATCTCCCAGTAGGTGAGAACCTGCCGCAGCCACGCGTTGTGCGGGTCGGCGGGGTTCTCCGCCACGGCAAAAAAATCTTCCGCAGTCGCCGGCCAAAACTCGCCCGTCACCCACGCGCGCGCCTGGCGCATCACCGCCTCGGTGCGCAGTTCGTACAATCTGAGAATGATTTCGGCATCCGCCGGCGTTGCAAGCATTCGTTCCATAAATGAGTTTCTCCGTTGCCAATACTACAGCAACCCGCCGGAGATTGCTGTGCAACTGCCTAGAGCAGTTTTCCTGTTGGTGTAGAGTTGATTTCCGATTGCGTGTTCAGTGCCGATGCGTCGCGAACCTGTAGCGCCGGCCTCCCGGCCGGCTGTTGCGTGGACCTCCTGGTCCACGCCGCACTCTAGACCATCTGTAAAAATGCTTTATGCCGCGTTGGACTTGACCGGCTTCACAGGAGTGCGCTTCCCGCCAGTTGCCGCGCCCGCCGCCAGTTCCTCATCCGTGTAGTACCGCCCCGACCCATCCAACTCGCCGGAGGCCAAGCGGCGGTCAACTTCGGCAAGAGCTTGTCTGACCGCTTCATGCATTTCTCGCGATGTCATTTCGCCAACCGACTTTTCGCTCATCGCTCCCCTACACCGTCTGCAAAACCTTCTTGCCGCCCTTCTTCGCCGACTTCTTCACCGCAGGCTTCACTGCCGCCTTCACCTCCACCTTGGCAGATTCTTTCTCCACCACCGGCCCATGCGTCTCGGCGGTCGGCAGCGGTGGCGCGTCGCCAATCCGCTTCGAGTAGCTGCAAACCACCGCGCTCTCAACCGGCGCGGCTCCCTTCCCTGCCCGCTTCTTCGGCGCAACCTCTTCCTCAGCCGCCTTTTTCTTGTTCGGACATTCCAAATAAATCCCCGACCGCAGCACCTTCTCCACCAGGTACGGGCTGCCGCACTCCGGACACTTCTCCGCCACCGGCTTCAAATTCGAGGTAAAGTCGCACTTCGGATAATTTGTGCAGCCCCAGAAGATGTTCCCCCTGCGCGCCTTGCGCTCGGCTATATCGCCCGTGCCGCACTTGGGGCACTTCAAGCCTTCAATCAGATTTTGCTTCACGTACTTGCATTTGGGATACCCGGAGCAGGAAACGAACTCCCCATAACTTCCCTGCCGCAGTACCAGCGGCTTGCCGCATTGCGGGCAATTCTCGCCCGTAGGCTTGGGCGCGGCCACCTTTTGCTGCTGCTTCGAGCTCAGCTTGCGGAAGGTCTTGCAGGGCGGGTCCTCGTTGAACCCTGGGCACGACATGAACATCCCAAACGGCCCGCGCCTGAGCACCATCACCCGCCCGCAATTATCGCAATACTCCTCCTGCTCGCCCACCTCCTGCGCCTCCGGCGTGTTCATGTCCGGCTTGCCCGCTGTGTTCTCTTTAGTAAATGTGCAGCTCGACTTGTCTTTTTTGTCGTAGGCCGAACAGGCATAAAAACTGCCGAACTTGCCCCACTTCAACAGCAGCGGCGACCCGCACAGATCGCACTTTTCGTCCGTCTTTTGCTCCATGCGCTTGATGTTTTCCATGTTCGCGCCGGCGTCCTTCAGTTCCTCCACAAAGTAGCCGTAGAAGCCGTTCAGCAGGTCGGTCCACTTCTCGTTGCCCTCTTCGATCTCGTCCAACTCCTCTTCCAGTTTGGCCGTGTACGCGATGTCGAAGATATACGGAAAATTCTTTACCAGCAGGTCGCAAACCACCATCCCGATCTCGGTCGGATAAAAGCGATTGCTGATCTTGGTCACATACTCGCGGTCCTGGATGGTGTTGATGATCGACGCATAGGTCGATGGCCGCCCGATGCCCCGCTCTTCCAGCTCCTTCACCAGCGAAGCTTCGTTGTAGCGCGGGGGCGGCTCGGTAAATTTCTGAACGGCATGAACAGCCGACGGCCTCACTTCGAGCGGAATCTCCGGCTCTGCATAATCGGGAATTGGCTCGTTCTCGCCTCGTTTTTCGTTTCTGGCTTCGATCTTTGCAATGTCCAGGTTGTATTTCTTTCGAGCCTGCTCCAACTTTACGTTTCTTGCCTCCTCAGCCAGTTTCTTCAATTGGTCCGCAGTGGCCAAAGGCAACCGTGCGCCTTTTGGAATTTCTGGCAGCCGGTCCTCCTCTTCATCGTCGGCTGGGTAAAGGCGCAAGAATCCGTCGAACTTGAGAACCGATCCGGATGTGCGGAAGTTATAAGTTCTGTCGCTGACCGCATCGATTTCGATAACCGTCATGTCATAAATTGCGGGAGTCATTTGCGACGCCACAAACCTCTGCCAGATGAGCCTGTAGAGCTTGAATTGCTCGTCGGTCAGAGATCGCTGAATCGACTCCGGCGTCCGGGCAGCGTCGGTCGGACGTATCGCTTCGTGCGCGTCCTGCGCCGCCTTCTTGCCTTTGTAGTAGTTCGGTGAATCAGGCAAATACTCAGGCCCCAATTTGCCGATCCACTCCCGCGCCGCTACTATCGCCTCCGGCGCCACGCGCGGCGAATCCGTTCTCATGTAAGTAATCAGGCCGGTTATGCCCTCCGAGCCCAGATCGATGCCTTCATAAAGCCGCTGCGCAACGCCCATCGTCCGCCGCACGTTGAAACCCAACCGCGCGGAAGCCTGCTGTTGCAGGTTGCTCGTCGTGAAAGGGGCAGGAGGAGATTTCCTTCGCTCTTTTTTCTCAAAAGATCGAACCGTCCAAGTCGCCTTAGTCGCAGCTTCGACGATTTTCAACGCAGTCTTTTCGTCCGGCACAGCATTGGCGATGAACTGGTCTTTGCCGTCCTTGTCCTTGCCGTTGGCCACACGCACCGGTTCGCCATCAATGCCGACAAATCGGGCAGTCAGCAGCGTCGGTTCCGCGGCAGTGCTTCCCGGCGCCTTGAACTGCAAAATCGCGTCGATAGGCCAGTACTCCACCGGACCGAACGCGCCAATCTCCCGCTCCCGCTCCACGATCAGCCGCACCGCTACCGTCTGCACGCGCCCAGCCGACAATCCCCGCCGCACTTTGTCCCATAGCAGCGGCGAAATCTGGTAGCCCACCAGACGATCCAAAATGCGCCGCGTCTGCTGCGAGTCCACCAGGTCTTGATCCAGGTCACGCGCATGATGAAAGGCCTCCTGCACGGCCTTCTTCGTAATCTCGTTGAAGGTCACGCGGCGAATCTTCTTCCGTTCCTTGGCCGTCGTTCCCAACTGCAGCGCCAGATGGTAGGCAATCGCCTCGCCCTCGCGGTCCGGGTCAGGCGCCAAATAGATCTCGTCCGCCTTGGCCGCGGCCCTCTTCAACTGCGCCACAACCTTTTCCTTGCCCGGAGAAACTATCAGCGTCGGCTCAAACGTCCGATTCTCCAGCTCCACGCCAAGTTCGTTCTTCGGCAGGTCCATGATGTGACCCACCGACGCCAGTACCTCAAAGCCCGCGCCAAGATATTTCTCGATTGTCTTCGCCTTGGCGGGAGACTCGACGATCACCAGTGATTTGCTCATTGCCATCCTTGATTCCTTGTACACTCTAACCTGTCCAGCTCGTTCCGTCTGTCGGACTCTGCCCGGCTCCGTTTCGTTGACCTCGCAAACAGTCCAGATTCGGCCAATGTCTCCGGCCGCTTTCCCCCTCCGGGAAAAATCAACCGCGAAAGTTGGAAACTACCACGGAACACCGTCTCATTTCCAGTCGTGAGAGTTCTTTTCTCCCATTTCCGAGTAGAAAATTCTCCTCATATACCCATCAAATCAAGCACTTCCATTGGCAATGCAGGAAGATATTTGCTATACTTCGACAAGAAGTAGCAAATATTACTCTCGGACGAAGAGGAGTCACCGTCATGCCGGATGTTCAAAAAGTCAGCATCGCTTTGACTGGGGAGCAGCTTGTCGCCCTCAAAGCCGCCGTGGAAACGGGAGAATATGCCACCACCAGCGAGATCGTCCGCGAAGCGATCCGTGACTGGCAATTCAAGCGTGAGCTGCGCCAGGAAGACCTGAGGCGGCTGCGTCAACTCTGGGATCAAGGCAAAGCCAGCGGCGCTTCCACTCCGGCGGACTTTAACAATGCTCGGCGAGAGGCGCGGCAGAGATTGGCAATTGCCGCAGAGGGTCATGCCATTGCCAATTGAACTTCTCTGGACTCCGCAAGCCCGCGAGGATTTGATCGATATCTATGTGTACATCGGTCTCGATAATCCATCCGCGGCGGAACGCATCTTCGATGCCGTCGAAGCGAAGGCTAATTTGCTCGTCGATCATCCCAGGCTAGGAGTGCGGCGTCCGGACATTCGTCCATCCACCCGCTTGCTCATCGAAGGTTCTTACCTCATCCTTTATGAGACGCATCCCGATTGTGATGAAGGCAGTATCGACGACGTAGAAATCGTGAGAATCGTGGACGGGCGCCGCAATCTTAAGAATCTCTTCTGAGTTTGTCGCATGATTACTCGGTTGACGGTGGTCTTTGCTCGCTGTAGTGGCTACTCCCTATTCCCTGTTCCCTGTTCCCTATTCCCTGTTCCCTGTTCCCTGTTCCCTGTCTTTCTCACATCACCCTTACATAATTCTTCCCCGGCATGCACCGCACCCGGCCCGTAATCTCCAGCTCGAACAGCGCCGTAAACACCTCCGAAGAAGTCAGTTGCGTCTCCAGCAGTTCCAGAATTTCGTCGATTTGCAGGCTATCGTCGACGCGCAGAACCTCCAGCACCAAAGACTCCTCGGGCCGCAGAACTTGCTCGGGTAATAGAGATGCGGTAGTCGGCGATTTCGATTCAGCCGGCGACTCGGCCTCCAGTTCCAGCCGCACCTGCGAGGGCAAATCCTCCCACACGTCCTCCCACGTGGCCACCAGCTTGGCGCCCTGCTTAATCAGCGTGTTAGGAGTCCACGACCCCTTGTTGGTCACGTTGCCCGGCACCGCGTACAAGTCGCGGTTCTGCTCGGCGGCGCAGCGCGCTGTCACACGCGTCCCCGAGTTCTCCGCCGCCTCCACCACCAGCACCGCCACGCTCAGCCCGCTCAAAATCCTGTTGCGGCGAGGAAAGTTCTGCGGCGCGGGAAAGGTCCCCATCGGCAGCTCGCTCACAATCGCCCCACCAGTGGCCAGAATCTCCTCAGCCAGCTTTTTATTCTCCTTGGGATAAACCACGTCGATCCCCGTGCCCCAAACAGCAACGGTTGGCATGCGCGCCGCCAGAGCCCCGCGGTGCGCGCAGGAGTCGATGCCCCGCGCCATGCCGCTGATAATCAGCAACCGCCGCACCGCCAAATCCCGCGCCAGCATCTCCGCCACGCCCGAGCCATACGGAGTCGGATGCCGCGTGCCCACAATCGCAATCCCCGGCCTGCTCAACAAACTGACCGGCCCGCGCACCCATAGCACCGGCGGCGGATCGTAGATCTCCTTGAGCCGCTCCGGATACTCCGCGCAACTGTACGTCACCAGCGTCGCGCCCTGCGCATCCACCCGCGCCCACTCTTCCTCAGCCGCCTGCCGCGCCTTGCCGTCGAAGATGAACTGCGCCGCCTGGGCAGGAAACCGCAACCCTTCCAGTGCGGTCAGCGGCAATGTAAAAATCTGGCTCGCTGCCTCCAACTGCTTCACCGCGTCCAGAATCCGCTTCGGACCCAGCCCCGGAGCCAGTACCAACGCCAGCCACGCAAGCCGCTCTTCGTCCAACGGCGTTGCCGCTGTTGTAATCGCTTCCTGGGCGAGTGTGCTCATTGTCTTAGGCTCCTGTCCGAAAACTGGACACTATATTTTCCTCACAGGAAACCAGAACCCATCCTGTGACTCAATTTTGTCCACGGTATCCACCTTTATTAGAAGAAGTCAAGCCAGGAACGCTCACTCTGAGGATGCGACCCTGCATCTTGAGCCCTGTATTGGTAGTCTATGTGAGCGTGAATTTTCAGCCCCAATCCCGTCTGCGCATCGCCGCCATCAACTTTCTCAACCCCGCGCCACTGATGTGGGACTTCGAGCACCCGCCCCTGCAAGCCCCGCTCGCCCTCCGCTATAAGATTGACCGCATGACTCCCTCCGAGTGCGCCTCCCAGCTTGCCTCGGGCGCTGCCGACATCGGACTCATCCCCATCGCCGCTCTGGCCACCACCCCAGGCCTGCGCATCCTGCCCGGCTGCACCATCGCCTCCAAGGGCCGTGTGCGTTCCCTGCTGCTGGTTCGCCGAGCCACTCAGCGCCTCCAAGCCCTGCGCTCCGTAGCCGCCGACATGGCCAGCCGCACCACCCTGGCCCACGCCCGCATCCTCTTGCGCCACTGGAATAATCCGAATGTCCCTTTCCTGCCCGCCGCGGCCGACCTCGACTCCATGCTCCAGCGAGCCGACGCCGCCATCCTCATCGGCGATCCCGCGCTGCTCGCTCTCGAAGAGCGCGCCAACCGCTTCGAGCGCACCGGCGAAGAGCTGGTCTACCACGACCTCGCGGCTGAGTGGCACACCCTCACCGGCCTCCCCTTTGTCTCCGCCGTCTGGGGTGCCGCGCCCCAATCCTCGGGTGCCCCAGGTTCGGGGTCCTCACGGACAGGTCTTCGTCCGTGGGGTGGAGATCCCTCGCATTTGGGGACCTGGGAATCCACCATCACCGACTTCATCCAATCCCGCGATCACGGCCTCCAGAACATCGACGCCCTGGTAGCCGAGTGGTCCGGAAGAATCGCCATCCCCGAGCAGACCATCCGCACTTACTTGACCACCAACATCCACTACGTCCTCGACGATGAATGTCTCGAAGCCATGAAAGTCTTCTTCCGCATGGCCGCCCAAGCCGGTGCCCTGCCGGAGTACACCTTCTCAATGGATGAGTTGCGTTAAGCTGAGCATGGCTGTGCTCTCAAAAGGAATCTGACAATAAAATAGCCGCCCCAAGAAGGAGCCGGTACGCTAACTTGCTAACTCGCTAAAAAGGCCGATCCGCAAAGCGGATCGACCTGCTAACCTGCTATTTCGCAATCGACCTGCCAAGAATCCGTAGCTGTTAGCTGTTCCCTGTTCCCTATTCCCTATTCCCTGTTCCCTATTCCCTATTCCCTGTTCCCTGTTCCCTATTCCCTGTTCCCTATTCCCTATTCCCTGTTCCCTGTTCCCTATTCCCTGTTCCCTGCTTTTATATCTCCCACCTGAGCAGCACCGCTCCCGTCGTAAATCCCGCGCCGGCCGCGGCCAGCATCACCAGGTCGCCCTTTTTCAGCTTGCCTTCTTCAAAGGCCGTTCCCATAGCCAGTGGAATACTTCCCGCCGAGGTGTTGCCATACTTTTGAATGTTGATAATGACCCGCGACGGATCCATGCCCAGCCGCTCAGCCGTGGCCGTAATAATCCGCAGATTGGCCTGGTGCGGAATGAAGCAGCCCAGCTCCGCGCCGGTCACGCCGTTGCGTTCCAAAACTTTGCTCGAAGCCTCCAGCATCTTGCGCACGGCAAACTTGTACACCGCCTGCCCGTCCTGGTGGATGTAGTGCATCTTCTTGTCCACCGTCTCGTGAGTCGAGGGATTCAGGCTACCGCCGCCCGGCATATTCAGCGCCGCGGCGCCCGATCCGTCGATCTCGTACCAATAATCAATAAAGCCCGTCTCGCCCTCCGCACACGGCTCCAGCAGCACCGCTCCGCCGCCGTCGCCAAACAGCACGCACGTAGTCCGGTCGGTGTAGTCGGTCATCCGCGTGTTGGCGTCCGCGCCGCACACCAGAACTTTTTTGTGCGCCCCGCTTTCCACCATCTTCACGCCCGCCTGCAAGGCAAACACAAATCCCGAGCAGCCCGCTGAAACGTCAAACCCCCACGCTCCCTTGGCCCCAATCTTGTTCTGCACCAGGCAGGCCGTCGCCGGGTACATCATGTCCGGCGTCACCGTGCCCACGATGATGACCTCGACCTCGCTGGCCGGTATCCCGCGCATCGCCAGGCATTTTTTAGCCGCCTCGGTGCACATCTCGCTCACGCCCAGCCCCTTGGCCAGCACATGCCTCTCGTGAATGCCCGTCCGCTCCAGTATCCACTGGTCGCTGGTATCCACCATTTTTTCCAGGTCTTTGTTGGTCAGAACTTGCGGCGGGACGTAGGTTCCCAGCGCCGTTATCTTCGCGCGACAACCCACGATGGGACGAACACTCAGCGTCAATGCATTTCTCCTTGCGCAGGGCTAACCAGCCGGTTTTTGTTCCCTGTTCCCTGTTCCCTGTTCCCTGTTCCCTATTCCCTATTCCCTATTCCCTGTTCCCTGTTCCCTGTATTTAAGCGCCGGGTTACCCACTGCGCCCGTACGAGCCCGTTACCGTTGCTTCCTTCCGGACCTGGCGGGGTTGGCGGGATTACGTCGCGTAGGACCCGGCACTTGTCGATTTTACCACCACCGGGCTGACGATACGATACGCTAACAACCATGCAACCGGTAAGTCCAACAAGGCATCCGCAATCAATACGGACAATTTTCTGTACGAAGGGACGTCGAATGAACATTCGGATACACACTACCTTGGTTTTCCTCATTGCTTTGTTCCCAATTCTCATTGCACCGCGCGCAATCGCGCAAAACACGGCAGAAAAGATCGCTGGCAGCGAAGCAGCTTCGCCGGCGTTGAAAGTCGACCCGCTGTTGCTGGCCGAGGCGCATGAAGCGTGGAGCTTGATTGGCTCGGCCAATGATCCGGTGTGGCCGGGCTGGGATGCGTCCTCGACGCCCATGCTCTTCTACATTCCCGGCGTGCAGGATGTACTGATCAATCACCCGCATCCGCCGCAAGGATTCCAGCTCTATTCCGGCCCGGTCCAGTTTCCGGGCTGGAAGATATTCGTCAAAGACGGGCCGACGATTATGGAACTCGATGGCCAGAACACTTCGACGGAAGTGGACGGCGTGCCGACGCTGGTGGTGGCCGATACGCTGTCAAACCTACGCCAGCAGGTCTTCGGCATGGTGGCGGATCCACGACCGGCGCAGGAAAAATTCCCGACAATCACGCCCGCGTCGCTGGCAACCGATCCCTACGATCAGTTGGCCATGGTCGTTCACGAGGACTTCCACGTCTATCAGAGCAAGATGGCCCCCGACAAAGGCGCTTCCGAGTACCTGTTGCTCTACTACCCGGTCCTCTCCATACAAAACAATGTCGATTTCGCGCTGGAAGGCTCGGCGTTGGCCGACGCGCTGCGCTCCACCGATGCGGGACAACTCCGCCACGCTGCCCTGCGCTGGCTGGCGCTGCGCAAGGAGCGGCGCACACAGTTGCCCGCGAAGGCCATCGAGTATGAAGACGGCGTCGAGTTCGTCGAGGGAACGGCGAAGTATACCGAGTACCGGCTCTTTCAGGTTTTGGAGGGGCGCAAGCCCGGCGCGGCGCTCAACTGGGCGCAGGGATTCAACGGCTTTGACAATCTAGCTCCGCAGCGCCAGCAATTGATCGACAAGATGGTTCAGAACATGAGCGGCAAGGTCAGCGTCAATAACGACCCATACGGCACTGCGCCTGTGCGTATGCGCCTTTATTACTCCGGCATGGGCATATCTGCTGTGCTCGACCGTTTGATGCCCGGATGGCAGAGCCGGATATTTGCCGCCGGCGCCTCGCTCACTTCTTTGCTGGATGAAACCCTGAAAGCCACGCCGGAAGAGTTGAACGCGGCCTTGAAGGAGGAGAAAAGCAAGCCGGAGTACGCGGAACTGGTCCGTGAAAAGACCAAATTGGCCGACGAGGGTAAAGCCCACACCGAGGCGGTGCGCAAGGAGATCGAGGAAGGACCGGGCGTCGGCTTGACTGTGGACTACTCGCAACTAGCTTCTTCCAAGGTGGGCATGGGCTTCACGCCTTTCGGAATCACTGTGATCGACGCCGATCAAACCATCTTCGCCCAGGTTCCCATCTCGGTGCGATTCGGCAAGCAAGGAGAACTGGTCCAAACGCAGCCTGCTCCGCTGCTGCGTGATACGAGCCGCAAGCTGGTCCGCTTCCGTCTGCCGCAGAGCGTGACCAAGACGGAGTTGGAGAAGAAGTTGGGATCGATCCCGGGTTCCGCAGCAACCAACCTGAATCTAGAACTGCCCGGAGTAAACCTGAAGGCCGCCAAAGCTCAATTGCATTGGAGCGGCAACGAGTTGATCGTTGTGCTCATGGATGCAGAAACAAGCGGACAGCAATAGTCGGAACGCCTGTGGAGCCCCGTGCCCCATCCAGGCGCCAGCTTTTCGAAGAAAACTGGCGCATGGGTGGGAAACCACGAATCTCAATATGCGTTCTTTCCACCTCAGTACAATAGAGAGGTGACCAAAAACTCCCCACCCGCTTCCCCCACCGTGGGCTTCATCTCCTTAGGCTGTCCCAAAAACCTCGTTGACTCCGAGGTGATGATGGGCATGCTGGACCACGCCGGCGCGCGTCTCACCGCCCATCCCGAAGAGGCCGAAATCCTCATCGTCAACACCTGCTCCTTCATCGACACAGCCAAGCAGGAGTCCATCGACACCATTCTGGAAATGGCACGCCACAAAACCACGGGCGCGGCAAAAAAGCTGATCGTCGCCGGCTGCCTGGTCGAGCGCTACCGCGACGAAATCCGCAACAGCATTCCCGAAGTGGACGCTGTTGTCGGCACCGGCGAACTGGAATCCATCCTCGCCGCCGCAGGCCTTGCCGCCTCGCCCGCTGCACCCTCGCCCTTCAACATTCTCACCGCCAGCGGCTCGGCAGAGGTTCGTCCCGGCGTCGAAGCTCGCGCTGCAACACACATTCAGTCCTCGAAAGATTCAAGTCACGTCTTGTATCAGGGCGCGACTTCACAGCCTGCGGAGAAACTCGAAATTGAGGCAGCTTTGTATCAGGGCGCGACTTCACAGCCTGCGGAGAAACTCGAAATTGAGGCAGCTTTGTATCAGGGCGCGACTTCAGTCGCGCCGCAACATCCGCAAAAAGAAAGCGGGGCTTTAGCCCCTGCGACTACATCCCGCCCCGAAGGCGACCACCGCGAACAGCAAGGCCGCTTCCGCCGCGACGACTGGCAGGGCGCAACACATCTTCTGCCCACTTATCTCTACGACGAAACCACCCCACGCTTCCTGACCACGCCCAAATCCTCTGCCTACATCAAGATCGCCGAGGGCTGCGACCATCCCTGCAGCTTCTGCGTCATCCCCAACTTGAGAGGCAAATTCCGCTCCCGCCGTTTCGAATCGGTCGTCGCCGAAGCCCAGCAACTCGTCGCCCGCGGCGTCCGCGAAATCACCCTCATCGGCCAGGACACCACCTGCTACGGCGAAGACCTCGGCCTCAAGGACGGCCTCGCCCAGCTCCTCGACGCGCTCGCCCAAATCGACGGCCTGCGCTGGCTGCGCTTTCTCTACGCCTATCCCAACCGCATTACCAACCGCCTTCTGGATACCATCGCCAAGCACGACAACATCTGCAAATACCTCGACCTTCCCCTCCAGCATGCCTCACCCGCCGTCCTCAAGCGCATGAAGCGCGGCGGCAGCCCCGAAATCTTTCTCAAAACCCTGGAAAAAGTTCGCGCAACAATCCCCGGCGTCGCACTCCGCACCTCCTTCATCGTGGGTTTTCCAGGCGAGTCCGCCGATGACATAACCCTCCTCGAAGACTTTGTGAAGGAAGCCAAATTCGACTGGCTAGGCGTCTTCAACTATTCCGATGAAGAAGGCTCAGGAGCATTCTCGCTGGACGGCAAACTCCCCAAGCGCACAATCGAGACCCGCAAGCGCCGCCTGATGAAACTTCAGCAATCCATAAGCAAGCGCGCCAAGCAGCAGTGGATAGGCCGCGAGCTGGTCCTGCTGGCCGAAGGCGAGAGCGAAGAGACGCCGCTCCTCTGGGAAGGCCGCACCCAGTTCCACGCCCCGGAAATCGACGGCAAACTCTACATCAATGACTTTGGCGACCTGCCCGCCCTCGAGCCCAGCCGCTTCTACAAAGCCCAAATCACCGAAGCCCACGATTACGACGTTGTCGCCCGCATCCTCAGCGGACCGCTGTAAAGTGGAATAGAAGATGGCCGCCAGAAAAAAATCCGTCAAACTCCTCCGCTGCCCCACCTGCGGAATGCTCGTCCGCTTCACCGACGAGGACTTCCCTTTCTGTTCGGACCGCTGCCGCAAGATCGATCTGGGCAAGTGGGCCATGGGCGTCTACAAGATCAGCTCGCCGGTCCTCGACCCTGAAGTCCTCGAAGACCTCGGTCGCGACATGAAGGATGACTCCTATGAAAACTAGCCCCACGCCCAACGCCGCCACGCCAGCACCCGTTCGCAAAACCATCTGGGCATGGACGGTGGCGACTTTCTTTGGCGCGGGTTTCGGCAAGCCCGGTCCCGGCACCTGGGGCTCGGTGGCCGCCGTGCTTCTCTGGGCCACCTACGCCTGGCTCGCTCACCCCGCCCCACTCACACTCACACTCACACTCGTCCTAGCCATCGCTCTCACGCTCCTCTTCGGCATCCCCGCCTCCACCATCGTCGCCCGCGAATCCGGTCGCCACGACCCGCAATTCGTCGTCATCGATGAAGTCAGCGGCCAATGGATCGCCCTGCTCTTCAGTCCCTTCGACTGGCGCCACGCCCTCATCGCTCTTATCCTCTTCCGCCTCTTCGACATCACCAAGCCCTTTCCCGTCCGTCAACTCGAAAATCTCCCCGAGGGCTGGGGCATCGTCCTCGATGATGTAGGCGCAGGGTTGTATGCTTTGGGTGTAGCATCCTTGTTACGCATTTGGTTCCATTAACGGATTTTCGATGATAGTTTCCAAAAATTCTGTCATCCTGAGCGGAGCGCAGCGGAGTCGAAGGACCTGCGGTTGCTTTTCGGTCAGCTCTCATTCATGAACCAAGCAGGATCTAGGCCATGCCCCCAGCCATCCCCCAATCCGCCGCCGAATTCACGCCGCGCATCGACGACGTTCTGCCCGCCGCCGCGCTGCCGGGTGGCGACGTCGAGTTGACCGGCGCAAATCTCGGCCCAATTGGCTCTGCCCTGCCCACAGTCCTGGTCGATGGCCATTCCGCCCACATCCTCATGAGCCGCCCCGGCGCCCTGGCCCTCCGCGTTCCCGAGAAGGCCACCACCGGCCTCATCGAGGTGCGCAACTCCGCCGGCTCCAGCAACGCCGCTCCCCTGCGCGTGGGCCGCCAGCTCCTCGAGGGCCTGCACCCGGTCACCAACCCCGCCGTCAGCCGCTCCGGCATGGTCTACGCCACCATCAGCGGCCAACGAGGCAAGCAGACCCCGGTTTCCGTTGTGCGCGTCAGTTCCGACGGCCGCGGAACCCCCTTCGTCTCCGGCATCCTCAACGCCACCGGCCTGGCCTTCTCGCCCGACGGCGACCTCTTCGTCACCTCCCGCGCCGAGGGCAATGTCTACCGCATCGACGAGGCTGGCGAGTCCTCCCTCTACGCCGAAGGCATGGGCGTGGCCACCGGCGCAGCCTTCGACGCTGAAGGCAACCTTTTTGTCGGCGACCGCAGCGGCACCATCTTCAAAATTGATCCCGCGCGCCAGATCTTCGTCCACGCCACCCTCGAGCCCAGCCCCGCCGCCTATCACATCGCCGTCAACGCCGCCGGAACCCTCTTTGTCACCGGCCCAACCCTCAGCTCCAACGACGCCATCTGGGCCATCGAACCCAATGGCGACGCCCGCCCCTGGTATCGCGGACTGGGCCGTCCGCAAGGCCTAGCGCTCTCCAAAGAAGGCGACATCTATCTGTCCGCCAGCCTCCACGGCCGCCGCGGCATAGTCCGCGTCACCACGCAAGGCGAAGCCACCCTCGTACTCTCCGGCGCAAACCTCGTCGGCGTGGCCTTCTCTCCGCTCGGAACCACCATCCTCGCCACCAACGACGCGGTTTATGATGTGGACTTGGGAGTCGAAGGTCTGAATCTGTTTTGACAGTTGATAGTTCTCAGTTCACAGTTCTCAGTTCTCAGTTCGCAGTTCGCAGTTGTCAGTTGTTTGCCTATACTGGTCGTAGTAAAAGCAAGGTTTTGAAAGGGCACGACTTTAGTCGTGCCGCAAGGCGCTGATAATAAAGGAAGGGCTTCAGCCCCTGAGGGAAGGTTTTCAGAATTTCCGGCTTTGACCACAGGCTGCGAGGAGAAGGGCCATGACTGAGATGTACAATCCACCCCACCCCGGCGAACTATTACAGGAATGGCTTGAAGGTTTGAACCTAACTGTAACCGGCTTCGCCAAACACATCGGAGTATCGCGCGTCACACTCTCTCGTATTGCGAATGGCAAAGCGTCCATTACCGCAGATATGGCATTGCGATTTTCAGCGGCATTCGGTGATCGTCCCGCAATATGGATGGCCCTGCAGACGCAGTATGACTTATGGCAAGCAAGCCGCAAACAAATGCCCAAGATCAAGAAATATCCCATCGCGGCATAATCGAGGTTCATCGTCTCCCAGGTCTCAAAATTGATGCTTGGGGCACCCTTCTTACCGCTTGGGCATCTTCAAGCGGCGGACTCCAAAGGCTTCCAGTTTGTCATCGGTGGTGAGAATCGGCAGATTGTGCTGGATGGCGTGCGCCGCGATCATACGATCAAACGGGTCGGCGTGGCTATCATCGAAACGCGCCGCTCGAACCATGACCTCAGGCTCCAGAGACAAAACCAAATATCCTAGTCGCCCCTCAATGTTCTCCACCAAATCGCTCTCAAACTCCGCCGCCTCGGGGAGTTTGCCCTTTCGAACCTTCAAACTGATCTCGTAAAGCGATGCGGCTGAGACTAGAATCTCGTTGTTCAGGTCGATCAGCAATGCACGCGCCCAGGGTTGAATCGATTCAGGATGCAAGGCCGACCAGAGAACATAGTGGGTGTCAATAAGGATTCTCATTCTGTTTCACCCATCCACGCTTTCAATTCAGCATCCGGCAACTCGTCAAAGTCATCCGGGATGTTGAAACTCGGGCGGTAAAACTGACCTAACACCCGCTCCGTCACCGGCTTGAGGGCGACGATCTGCGCCACCGGCAGCTTCTTCCTTCCGGTGGTCAATACAATCTTTTCCCCGCGCCGAGCCCGCTTCACCAGATCGGAAAGCTGGGTTTTGGCCTCGAACATCGTGGCTTCAATCATCGTACCTCCATACTGCTAAGAATAGATTAGCTAATTTATTGTCAATTTGCAAGGCGCTGGCTATCTTGCTGCCCGCGGCCTTAAAGGGAATAGCGGCAGCTCATCCAGGCCACAAAACCAAAGATGCAGACGCAGTATGATTTATGGCAAGCAAGCCGCAAACAAATGCCCAAGATCAAGAAATATCCCATCGCTGCATAATCGAGGTTCATCGTCTTCCAGGTTTCAAATACGAGACCTGGGCCACCCGTCAATTTCTAAGCATCCTCTGGCGCAACAAGCTTCTTCACTCGATCATGAAACGCGAGATATACTTTAGGCGTCCACACCGCGAACCAATCACAGATATTCTTCCGATTCCCTTCAATATCAGGATCTAGCTTCTCTTCCAGCACGATTTTGGAGCAGGTTTTATCGGGCATTTGGCGCCACTGTAAAGGCTTTCCAACCTCCGCCTCGATTTCCGGGGCTTCCAGTTGTAACTGTTCAAAGGCTGAATCTTTCCACCCTGCCGGTTGAACGATCATTTCAAGCACCACGCTCTGGTTCTTTGGCGTCAGAAGCATGCTCACATGGAATCCAGATCGGCCTATAGCGATGCTGGACCAATGGCCTGGCCCTGGCTTTTGAAGCCGGAAGGGGATTTTCTCTCCCTTCAATCGGTGATGGATTTCCTGCCAGAAGGCGATACGCCATTCTCTTCGCTTACGATCCCCTTCCGTAAGACCGGCGTTGGTCTGCTTCATGGTCACATTGGGGCGGCAGACCAGATCGAGCATTGGAGCGGCGGCGCTCGCTCCAATGGTGTAAGCCTTCAACTCCGCAAGGTAGAGGGCAACCGTGTCGGGCGTGTTCTCGTTCAGCCAGTCGATTACCTGACGGTGATCGTCCGCAACTTCTTCTGCGATCCAGATCCCGGTCATGGCCTTGTGGGCTGCGGCATAGGTCAGGAGTTTGGCCAAATGGTCATGATTCGTCCGCCCAAACTGGTTTTCAATAACTACAATATGCTTCTCGTCGCCCACGAGATTCGCCACGACGTCACATGAGAAGTTCGACCCCTTTGCTTCCCGCCTTGGGTTCTCGATCTCAACTTCCAGTTCCTGTGCAATAAGCTCAATGCCCTCTTGCGTCGTCAACCAATCGGAGAAGTCGGGCTCCTTCGGCCAGACCGACCGAATGTTCTCAACAGGTGTACGCTTGGCAATGGAAAGTTTAGTCATGGAAAGCCTCAAAGTGCAACTTGTCCTGAAAGAAAGTATCTCATGGCAGGTGGACCGCTCAACAACACCGAAGAATCGCTCTGAGCCTTGAAAAGCTGTGCCCTGTTCATCACAGTCTTATCGCGATTACGGTACACTGACGATGATGAGCTACAGGCTTTTAACTGTGAACTGAGAACTGCTTTTATGAAATCCGAAATCATCGCCGTCGGCTCCGAGATGCTCACCCCCTTCCGCCAGGACACCAACTCCCTCTATCTGACGGAAAAACTCAACGAGCTGGGAGTCACCGTAGCCTTCAAGACCATCGTCGGCGACCGCCGCAAGGACCTGGTCAGCGCCATCACCGCCGCCCTCAGCCGCTCGGATATCGTAGCCATCATGGGCGGCCTCGGCCCCACTGAAGACGACCTCACCCGCGAAGCTGTCGCGGAAACGCTCTCTCTCACCCTGCAACGCAACGCCGCCCAGGTAGCTGCTCTGGCCGCCCGCGCCGCCACATGGCGCGTTCCCATGCCCGAAAACAATCTTAAGCAGGCCGATGTTCTCGACGGCGCAACCCTGTTGCCCAACCCCAACGGCAGCGCCCCCGGCCAGTGGCTTGACCTCACCTGGCAGGGCTATCGCAAGCTGCTCATGCTGGTTCCTGGCCCGCCCAACGAGTGCCGTCCGCTCTTCGACGCCGAGTGCCTCACCCGCCTGCGCGAAATCCTGCCCCCGCGCCACATCGCCAAACGCACTTTGCGCGCCGCCATGATCCCCGAGTCGCAGGCCGACAAGCTGCTCGCCCCCATCTACACCGAATACAAGGACGTGGAAACCACCATCCTCGCCCACGCCGGAGACATCCAGCTCACCCTGCTCTGCACCAAATCCAATGCCGCCGCCGCCCAGCAGCGCGTCGACGAGCTGGCCGGGCGCATGGAAGAAGCCCTCGAAGACTGGCTCTACTCCACTGGCGGCGCGGCCTCCGAATCTCTGGAGCAGATCGTCCTCTACTATCTCGAACTCCGCCAATCCACCCTCGCCGTCGCCGAAAGCTGCACAGGCGGAATGATCGCCCAGCGCATCACCAGTGTTCCCGGCAGCTCGCGTTCCTTCCTCGGAGGAGCTGTCGTTTATTCCAATGAATTGAAGACCGCCTTCGCCGGCGTCCCTGCCAATCTGATCACCGAATGCGGCGCCGTCTCCCGCGAGGTAGCCGAAGCCCTCGCCTACGGCATTCGCCGCTACACCGGCGCAACCCTCGGACTCGCCGTAACCGGCATCGCCGGCCCCTCCGGCGGCACCGAACTCAAGCCAGTAGGTTTTGTCCACATCGCCCTCAGCGACGCCCAGAAAACCGAATCCATCGAGCGCACCTTCCGCGGCGACCGTCAGCGCATCCGCGAATGGACCACCCAGCAAGCCCTCGACCTTATCCGGCGTCGGCTGCGGTAGGAGTGAAGATAGCGTGGGTGCCCCACCTTCGGCGCGTCTTTGTCTTTGCGCCTAAGATGGGATATTTATACTTACAGCTTTTTATAGTCTTTCGGTTAGTCTTGCACTCACATCACGCCGCTTGCCGAACCGGCTGCACGCGAATCAGTTTCTCCCGCCTCCGCGTCTGGGCAATCTCATAAGCCGACTGCATGCGCATCAGAGTATCCATCTTCACGCCGAATGCCTTCTCAATCCGCAGTGCCATATCGCCCGACAAACCAGCCTTGGCGTTCAGCAAGCTGGACAATGCGGGCCGGGAAACGCCCAGCGCCACCGCTGCCGCCGTCACCGACAGCCCCGCGGCCTCGACAATCTCCGTCCGGATAAAATCCCCTGGATGGGGCGGATTCTTCATGGGCATAGCATTTTCTCCTCGTTTCCTAGTACCGTGACCGCATGAATTGGTAATGGCCAGAATGTAGCGCCGACCTCCTGGTCGGCTGTAGCGCGGACGTCCTCGTCCGCGCTTGTGCATAATGAATTACCAATTCATGCGGTCTAAACACTAGTGGTAATCCTCTAAATTCACGTCGCGGATTTCGAATTCGACAGCATCGATGCGAAATGTCAGCCGCAAATTGCCGGTCACGCTCAAACTCCACGTGCCTTTGAGGTCTCCGGTCAACGTGTGTGCCTTCCAGGTGGGAAGCCTCCGCAACTCCTCCGCCTCGTCCATCCCGTCCAGAAAGGCAAGCATCTTGCGCAGCTTATCTGCCGCGCTCGCCGGAACCCCTTTCGCGCTGTCTTCTTCATAAAGCCTCTTCAGACCCTTATGAACGAAGTCCCGTATCCTCATCTCAACTACTGTAGCCTGTAGCCTAACACTTGTCAATCTGAAGTTTCCGCCGCCCGGCCAGCCCTGCCGGAACGAATTCCAGCACCCCACCCCTCCATCCCCTGCAATCCTATTCCCCCAGCCTTAACCACCAATATGTGACGCCCATCACTAAAAATAAGCCCCTTTTAATGACACCATGCCCCTACAGGCCATCAGATCCATCTTTTTGCCATTCATTCCCCGCTTTCATCCATGGAGGCCCAAAAGTGAAACTAGACCCATCTGCATTCGTCGCCGACCCAGAGCTGATCCAGGCTCTCGAGAAGCATTCCACCCCTATTTCATGTGATACAGATCACGTCCTCTTCAACCAGGGCGATCATCCCAAGGGCCTCTACATTCTCGATAAGGGCGAGACCACCATCACCATGGCGTCACCCAAAGGCGAGCAGTTGATATCCATCCAGGCGCATGCCGGCTCCCTGCTCGGGCTGCCGGGGCTGATCGGCAACGAGCCTTACACGCTCACGGCCATCGCCCGCAACGGCGCGCGGCTCAGCTTTGTCCCCCGCGACGAGTTCACCAGCCTCATGCGCGCCGACCCGTTGCTCTCACTCAAAATGCTGCAAGTGCTGGCCGCCGAGCTTCGTTCCGCCCGCCAAGTTCTGTCTAACCGATAGGGGCGCTGGGACCATCCGCCGCCAGTCGCACGAATCCGCTAACTGGCTAACTGGCGATTTCCGCGAAAGCCTGCCCTGAGCGAAGTCGAAGGGCGGAAGCTAACTTGCTGCCTTATGCCATATTCGGTCAAGCCGTCTATGTGGAAAGGAACGCAGCTGGGTGCCCCATCCTTGCTGTCATCCTGAGCGGAGCGCAGCGGAGTCGAAGGACCTGCTTTTTGTATTTCTGTCGCAAGGGTGGGAAACCGCAATAGATGATTGGCCCACCGGCAACGATACGAAATTCCTGATTATGCGGAACCGAACACCGCCGCCAGCGCCTCTTCAGGCTCCGGCCGCACACGAAAATCAGCGTAAGCCTCGCTGAACAGCACCCGCCCATCGCGCCCAATCACAAAAGTAGCCGGCAACGGTAGCCGCCAACTAGCCTCGCCGTTCACAAACGGCACATTGATCAAGATGGAAAGGTAGTACTCTCTCAGGTACTCGGGCACAGTGTGCACCACGCCGAATTTTTCCGCCAGCGCGCAACCGGGATCGCTGAGCACAGGAAACGGCAGGCCATGCTGGCTCACCATGAAATCATTCTGCTGCTCGGTCTGCGGCCCAATGGCCACCATCAGTACGCCGCGCTCGCGGAGTGTGCCGTGCAGATCGCGCCAGGCCTCCAACTCCGTCACACAATAAGGGCACCACCGCCCGCGAAAAAACTTGACCACCAGCGGCCCCAGCGCCAGCATATCCGCGCTCCGCACCAGCCGGCCCCTGGCATCGTTCAGAGCAAACTCCGGCGCCCGTGCACCCACCGGCAAAATCCGCTCCTCGATTCCGCTGGCAAACAACTCCTCAACCGCCCGCTCCCCCACCGCCAGCCGCTCCGCCTGCACCAGCTCCCGCGTGCGCGCCGTAATCTCGTCGAGTTGGTCCTGGAGCGTGGTCATAAAACCTTATCGCCCAAACCGCTGTTTTCCGCCCATCCCCATTGCGCCCATGCCGCCGCGCATCATTTTTCCCGCCAGCCCGCCTTTGCCCATCTGCTTGAACATCTTGGCCATCTGCGCGTACTGCCGCAGCAGATGGTTCACGTCCTGCACCGAAGTCCCCGAGCCCGCCGCAATGCGCTTGCGCCGCGTGCCACTGATGATCTCGTGATTGCGCCGTTCCTTGAGAGTCATCGAGTTGATGATCGCCTCCAGCCGCACAAACTGCTTTTCGTCCACGCTCTTCGACGCCTGCTGCAACCCGGCGAACGGCCCCACCGACGGCAGCATCTTCAAAATGCTCTCCATCGATCCCATCTTCTTGATCTGAGCGAGCTGATCGCGGAAATCCTCCAGCGAGAAGCCGTCGCCCAGCAGAGCCTTTTTGGCAAACTCCTCGCCCTTCTTGCGGTCGATAGTCGAATCAACCTTCTCGATCAGCGACATCATGTCGCCCATGCCCAGAATGCGCCCCACAATGCGATCCGGATGAAACGGCTCGAAGGCCTCCGGCTTTTCGCCCGTGCCGATAAACTTGATCGGCTGTCCGGTCACGTGGCGAATCGACAACGCCGCGCCGCCCCGCGCGTCGCCGTCCATCTTCGTCAGCACCACACCGGTCAGGCCGAGCCGTTGATGAAACTCCGCCGCCGAGTTGACCGCGTCCTGCCCGGTCATGGCGTCGGCAATGAACAAAATCTCGCTGGGGTTGAGCAGCTTCTTCAGCCGCTCCATCTCCGTCATCAACTCTTCGTCAATGTGCAGCCGTCCGGCGGTGTCCACGATCAGCGTGTCGCAACCCATGTTGCGAGCCTCGCGCCGCGCCTCTCCAGCCAGCCGCTCCACTAGCGCCGACCCCGCGGCCTCGCCCTTCTGGTCGCCCTCGTAGAGCCGCACTTCAACGGACTTGGCCACCACCTTGAGCTGCTCGCGCGCCGCAGGGCGATAAACGTCCACCGAAACCAGCATGGGCCGGTGCCCGCCCTTCTTGAGCCATGCCGCCAGCTTGCCCGCGGTGGTGGTCTTGCCGGAGCCTTGCAACCCGGCCATCAAAATCACGCTCGGCGGCTGCGAGGCGAACTTGAAGCGCGCCGTATCCTTGCCCAGCAGCGTGATCAGCTCGTCGCGCACAATCTTGATCACCTGCTCGGAGGGCGAAAGCGCGGTCAGAACCTCAGCGCCCACGGCCTTCACGCGAATCTGCTCGATCAGAGCGGTGACCACGTTGAGGTTGACGTCGGCCTCGAGCAGCGCCACGCGAATCAAGCTCAGGGCTTCGCTGATGTTCTCTTCGGTGAGCGTGCCCTGGCCGCGAAGAACCTTGAAGGCGCGCTGCAATTTGTCTGTCAGATTTTCAAACATTAGGTCCCCATACACACGGTCTACATTCCAGTGTATCGTGGGTGCTTCGCGCCGGGTGCTGCCGCTGGGGCTTGCGGCTGGATCGATGCGGTCCCAGCAGCTTGGGCAGATTGGATATAATGGCTCACCAATACGGTTGATGAAGACTGGCGGGCATTCCATTGCGAAAGGGCATTGGAGCTGTCAATGCGGAGTATTTTCGGTCACTTTCATCTGGAGCCAGGTGAAGCGCATGAGGATTTGGATTAAATCGCTTTTGCCAGAGACAGTTTTGCGGTATCTTAGCCAAATCCGTCAGATTTGGTTCACCACCTACGCAAAGGAATCCTATTCGCAAGAGGGCGAGGACATGCTTCTTGATCGATTCCTGGAGTACAGGGAGCCTGGATTCTACGTCGATGTAGGTGCGCACCATCCAATGAGGTTTTCCAATACTTTCCGGCTCTATCGCAAGGGGTGGAGAGGTATCAATATCGATGCGAACCCTGGTAGCATGGAGATGTTCCAGCGCGTTCGTCCCAGGGACATCAATATTGAAGCCGCAGTTTCCTCTACGCATCAAGAACTGACCTATTACATATTCAACGAACCGGCGCTGAACACTTTCAAGAAGGATTTGGCCTTGGAACGTGTGGGCGGAATTTACTCGATTATCAAAGAAGTGAATATTATGACCGAGCCGCTGCGGAAACTTCTCGATCAGCATTTGCCAGCTAACACCAGTATCGATTTATTGACCATTGACGTCGAAGGTCTGGACTATGATGTGCTCTTGTCGAACGACTGGAGCCGCTATTCGCCGGAGTTCATTCTAGCGGAGTGCTTAGAGTTGTCGGCTCTGGACCATGCAAAATCGGATCCAGTTGTGAATCTTCTTTTCGAGCATCATTACACGATGGTGGCCAAGACCATGCACACCGTTTTATTCAGGCTCACGCTGCCTGATCCAACAGGAACATCAAATGAGGCGCGAATGAGGTAATTCATCGGAGCCGACCTCATTGTGAGAAATCCCAAAACTTGCCCGGATGAAACGACCGCATCTGCATGAAGAATACGGGGCGGGTCCGCGCGCTGAGCGCGTTTGCGAATACCGCCGAGATCGCTGAGGCGACGACCGTGGCGATTGCCGCGCCCATTGCCGCTATGATATGTTTCGGTCCTGGCTTCGGCTGCCTGCTCTTACCTCAGCCTATCCTATATGCTACGATGAATCGCAAGACCCCAACGGCTCCAGAGAGGCTTTCCTCATGCAGTCAGAGACATTGCAAACGCCTGTTGCGTTTTTTGTTTTCAAGAGGCCCGGCACCACTCGTCGAGTGTTCGAGGCAATTTCCAAGGTCCGGCCCACGAAATTGCTGCTTATAGCCGATGGACCAAGGCAAGACAGAGAAGGCGAGGCGGAAGCCTGCCGCCAGGCCCGCGACATCGTGGCCCGCGTCGACTGGCCGTGCGAGGTATTCCGGAATTTTTCCGAGAGCAATCTCGGCTGTGAGGATCGAATCATCAGCGGCCTGAATTGGGTGTTTTCCCTGGTCGAGGAAGCGATCATCCTGGAAGACGATTGCATGCCGGACTTGTCCTTCTTCCCCTTCTGCCAGGAATTGCTTGAAAAGTACCGCGGGGATGGAAGAATTGCTTCTATTTCTGGTAACAACTTTGTGGGAAGATACATGAGGTCTGAAGATAGCTATTATTTTTCTCGACTATGTGCCACCTGGGGATGGGCGACCTGGAGGTCCGAATGGATGCGCTACGACCGTCATCTTAGCGATTGGCCAGAGCTCAGAAGGCAGCGGATGTTAAGGGAAGTCTTCGACAACCAAGAGATTGTTAAATTTTGGACGCATATCTTCAATGCCATGCATGAAAATAGAGGTCCCAATACATGGGACTACCAGTGGGCATATACGGGTCTGATAAATAACTTGCTTACCCTGACTCCCTCCGTAAATTTGGTCACCAACATCGGATTCGGAGAAGGTGCAACTCACACCCTTAAAGAGAATCCTCGAGACATGATCCCGTCAAGTTCAATAGAGTTCCCGTTGAGGCACCCTTCCAGTTTTATTCCATTGAGCAGCCTTGACCTGCGTCGCGTTCAGAGCATGTTTCCATCAATTCCTCATCGTGTCTTGAACAAGATCCGCAGTGTTGCTGGCAGGCTCAAACGATTAGCCGGTCAGTAACATTGTGAATCTGACTCCGTTAGCTAAGGCCATGGCGCAGTTGCTTTTCAATAATGAGGACAGCGCGATTTGACAATCGCGGGGGAGAATATAAATGTTTCCATTTCCGTGTGGGGTTTCACTGTGATTCCAAGGGGGGGAGCCCAATGGCAGACAAATGCAAGGTATGCGGTGCAAAGTCGGTTTATTTTGGAGATGCAGATGTACTTAGGAAGTTGCGCGTTCAATACTTCCGTTGCCCAAGATGCGGGTTCATGCAGACCGAGACGCCATATTGGTTAGACGAGGCGTATTCCTCCGCGATTGCAAGTCAGGACGTCGGAATCATGTTTCGAAACCTGATGAATCGCGAAGTGACCTCGGCGGTTATCAACCTGCTCTTTTCAAGTACAACGAGTTGCCTCGATTTTGGCGCCGGACATGGAATGTTTGTTCGACTGATGAGAGATAAAGGCTTCAACTTCTTTTGGTCAGATCTTCACGCCTCGAATGATTACGCGCGCGGCTTCGAATGCGAGAATGGCGCGACCTATGAATTCCTGACTTCATTTGAAGTGATGGAGCACTTGGTTGATCCGATCTCTGGCCTGGAGGAGATGATGAATCTGTCGGAGAATGTTTTCGTCTCGACTTGTCTCGTACCGGAACCCGCGCCCGGACTGGCTGATTGGTGGTACTACGTGCCAATGACCGGTCAGCATATCTCCTTCTACACGAAGGAATCGCTGAATCTGTTGGCGGCCCGCTTTGGGAAACATCTATTGTCAGTAGGAACTTATCACCTCTTCACCAAAGAACCGAAAAACTCGCTACTATACCGGCTGGCCTGTCGACCCAGGCTTGCGAAAATTGTGAACTGCGGATATCGCCGCACAGGCCTGATCCAAAGCGATTTTCAGCAAATGACCAGGTAGCTATAACTGAGGGCCGCTTCAATGAAATCGCGGAGACCACACGGAGCAGCGAACTGGATTTCTTTCGAGCTGTGCGACGGTATGCGGCCGCGCAGCAGGAAAAGTTAAGAGGAGCCATTGCCAGTGCAATCAAAGAAATAACTGGCCTTCATTGATCACTCTTTTCACAAAGTGACTCGAAGCTCGGAGTTCTTTCAAGCCATCCTCCGCCGGGAATGCGATAATGCTGTTTTCCCGCCCCTCCCCCAACATTTGAAAACGCTGCGGCAATTCACACATTCTCACCTCAACGACGAGGATGAATGTTCTTGCTACCAGCCGGAGGTCCGCGCAATTCCATAGCGCGTTGCGTAAGCGACCATGCCTGGCACTCAGGCTCGCTGGACGAGGGACGACCTCAATCCCTCCGCTGCTCCTGTCATGAAGCAGGTCAGCGTAGAGCTGCGCTCGACTTCCGCGCTGTGTTCACCGCTGGCACCCGCCTATTCCGCCGGCGCAATCAGGTACTGCTCCAGCTTGCCGTCGGGATAGGTGTAGGTCGTCAGCCTCAGCCGCTTGCCGGGATACACAATCAGGAAGCTGCGAAAGGTCATGCCGCCGCGCAGTTCACTGACGTTCTGCTGGAAGCTGAGCGGCTCGCCTAGCGGCGCCAGGCTCTGGCGGAAGTCGGCCACGGCCTCGGCGGTAAAGTAGTCGCTTAAATTCGGCGCCAGCAGGCTCCGGTCAATGCGCCCCTGTTGCAAATCGCGGAAAATCGCGACCGCCTGTTTTTCGGCGTCCGCCGGCGGGAACTCCGCCACCATCGGCGCAGCCAGACGCGCAATCGTCGCGGCCGCGCCCACGGCGTCCTGGTTGGTCAGCACCGCTACGGCCACGCCATCATCCACCAGCACGATATTCTCCGCAACAAAACCGGAGACCTCGCCGCCATGCTCAATCGAGCGATGGCCGTCGCGGTCCTTCACGTCCACGCCAAGCCCGTACTGCGTTCCCTTGCCGTCCTTCAGCTTCACCTCGGTGAACATCTGCTTGTAGCTCTCCGGCTTGAGCACCGTCTGCGCAATCAGACTCTCGTCCCACAGCGCCAGGTCGTGCGCCGTCATGGCCAGCTCGCCCGCCGCGAACATCCATCCGCGTCCCTCCTTGGGCGCAGGACGCAGCGGACCGAGAGCGTTGCGATAATACGGCGTGGCGTCGTCTTCAGTCAGCTTCACCTCGTCCGAGTTCCACACCGACTGCATCCCCAGCGGCCGGAAGATGTGCGCGGTGAGAAACTCCATGTACGGCCGGCCCGTAACCTGCTCCACGATGCGCCCGGCAATCACGAAGTTGGTGTTCGAATACTGCCACTGCGTTCCCGGCTCAAAGTCCAGCGGCTTCTTGCCCCACGTGTCGATGATCTGCTGCGCCGTCTCGTCGTGGTTCATGGTGGTCATCACGTAATCCTCCGGCCAGTAGTCCTGGTAGCCGGAGGTGTGCGAGAGAATCTGCCGGATGGTCACCTCGCCGCCGCGCGTGAGGCCGGGAACGTACTTGCCCACCGCATCGTCCAACGCGAGCTTGCCCTCCTCCTGTAGCAGCAGAATCGCCGCGGCGGTAAATTGCTTGGAGATCGACCCAATCGAGTAGCGCATCTCCGGCGTGGCGGCCACTGCGGGAGCCGTACCCGTAGCCAGCCGCGCTTTGCCGTAGGCGTGGGTGTACGCCAGCTTGCCGCCCTTCACCACGGCCACCGAGGCCGACGGCACGCCAGTCTGTTCCAGCACTTGTGCGGCAATCCGGTCAACCCTGTTTTGGAGAGCCGGGGTCCCCACGGACAGGTCTTTGTCCGTGGGGTGCAGAGCCGGGGTCCCCACGGACAGGTCTTTGTCCGTGGGGTGGAGAGCCGGATCAAGCGCATTCATCGTCTGCGCCCGCGCCACCACCGATGCCAGTGCCAGCACCATCAAGCCCGTGCAAACCAACATGTTCTTCAGTTCTCTCATCGTCCCCATTCTCCTTTGCATCCTGGCGCGCTCACAGTACCGACACCGATAAAGGTATCAGGCCTCCCTCACAGATTGCTTTGGGCTGTTTATAAAGCGCGTTTTCCGGAATTCAAAGATATTTCTGATGCAATCAGGCAAAAGTACAGTAAACTAGTTTGTAAACTAGTTGATTCACTGAACGATCAGGCTGGAGGAATCATGCCGGTAGTCGAGACCACCTACACCGAAATCGGCGCCTTTGACGCCAAGACTAAGCTCTCTGAGATTCTGCGTAAAGTCGAGCAGGGAGAGCGGTTTACCATCACTCTGCGGGGGCGCGCTGTGGCAGACATTGTGCCCAGCCAACTCAAGAATCGAGAGCGCGTGGCTGAAGCTGTGCGCCGGCTCTTGGCCATGCCGAAAATCGAGGGCATCCCGCCGGAAACCGTCAAGGCGTGGATTGAGGAAGGCCGTCATTGAACCTGATTCTGGATGCCTCGATGACACTGGCGTGGCAGTTCAAACGCGTCGATCCAGCCGAGATTCTTTTGGCGAAGAGGGCGCTTGCCGAGCTTCCTTCCTATCAGGCAATCGTACCCGCGCTCTGGTATTCAGAGGTTGCAAACAGCATCTTGCGCGGTGAGCGTCAAGGGGCGATCTCGAAGATACAATCGGCATACTTTCTCGACGAACTCGCTCATGCGGAGATCGTAGCCGACGAGGTTTCCCCTCGCGCCCGGCAGTCCGCAGTGATGGATTTGGCGCGCACTTACGGGTTGACCGCCTACGACGCCACCTATCTGGAACTGGCCATGCGCCGCGCCGCCACTCTGGCCACCTTCGACCGCAAACTGGCCGACGCCGCAAGAGCCGCCGGCGTACGGGTGTTTGGCGAGAAGCAGTAATTGCGCGCTCGTAACATCAACTTTTGCGGGATACTGCGGCGTTTATCATTACAAATATATTCACCAATCACGATAAGGAATTGAGCTTTCTACGACGACAACTTGATCATTGAGCCTTTTCTTAATTGTAGCGATGGTTTCAATCTGGTGAGGACTTGGTCCGACGGTGATACGTTGTATTAGCGGCCAGACAGACTGGCCTTTACCTAAGTCAAAAGGCACAAAAGGAAGCATCATTGACTTGCGCGTCCTAAAGTGAACTGAGTCCTCTGGTACATCGAATATCGCGATTCTCCACTCCTTCTCTTCATGAAATGCTTTATGTTTAAACCTCGACGATGAAAGGGAAATTCTACGACTAAACACCTCTTCTTGACTGAAACGGCTTTCGTGTTCTGTAGGGTTTGGATTGTCAATAAAGATGTCAATAATCTGATTGGACTGCTCATCTCCAGTTGGTTCGATGTAACGGACCTCGTCGAGAAGAAATGCCCAGCCCATTGGAAAGGGCTGATTGTGCGACATCGCTTTGGTAAAACCAGAACATCTCTTTTTCAATTCACTCGGGTCGAATCCTATGGCAACACCAGCACTTCCCCCGTAGCCTCTCCATTGGCCTAGCGTATCTCCGCCATCCTTAGAAAAGCAAAGAATATATATATCTAGTTCAAGTGGGGAACTAGCTAGCGATTGAACCTGTAGGAGTCTATCTCGATCATTTCCGCTTGTCGTCGCGAGTCTGGCCTTAATACGAGCTCGGACGTGGTCCCAAATTAAACGCTGCTCGGATATGTCATTCTGATAGCGAATGTGACTAGCCCACAATTCTCCGCTGTTCATGATACTAACGAATGATTCGACAGTCGTATAGTGGTACAACAGTTCACTTGCCTGCCTTGCTGTTGAACTTTCTAAAGCGATATTGCTCATTACAAATTTCCTCTCTTCGTACAGCATTCATTAGAATGCTGTACGCACATCGTCTGTCAAGTATAGAATAATGAATTCTTCAACTTGGATAGAGTCACGTTACTGTTATTTGATCAGGCCTCGCTATTAAACGAGTCTGAGAATATGGAACGATAAGTCGGCTTTTATCCAATTATTTCGATATTTCTATCCGCACTTTCTCAATGCATCCCCGGCGGCAGCGGCCCATGCTTTTCCGGCTTCTTGAACAGCCACGCCGCCCCCGCGCAGAAAAACGCCAGCAGCGCCGTCCAGCGAAAAACATCCACATAAGCCATCAGCGCCGATTGCTGCTGCATCAGACCGTAGACCAGCCCCATCGAGCCAGGCCGCGCCTGCGCGGGACCAATATGCTGACCAAGATAGCCGCTGATGGCATACGCTTTCTGCTGCAAGATCATATTCGACGGCCCAAGCTGCGCGCCCAGCTCGTTCTGGTGCAGCGCCGCGCGCCGAATCAGCGCCGTCGTCGCCATCGAAATCCCAATCGACCCGCCAATATTGCGCAGCATGTTCGACAGGCCGGTGGCGTTGCCCATCTCGTTGTTGGGAATCGTGGCCATCGACATGGTGGCCATGGGAACAAACACAAAGCTCAGCGCAAAGCCGGTCAGCGTGATGGGAATCAGCAGCGTGTAGGGCCCGATGTCCAGGTTGACCATGCCGAACATCAGCGCGCAGACGCCAAAGCCCAGAAATCCCGCGCACATCAGTTTGCGATTATCGATGCGCGAGCCCAGAATGCCAATCACCGGCGAGCCGATGAACGAGCCAATGCCGCGCGGCCCCACTACAAGTCCCGCCGTAAATGCCGTGTAGCCCAGCACCTCCTGGTAGTACAGCGGCAGGATGGCGATGGTGATATAGATGCACATACCCAGCATGGCGATTAAAAAGCATCCTGTACGGAAGTTGCGGTCCTTCAGCACGTGCAGATCGAGCAAACCTTTGGGATGGGTCCACGAATGCCAGATCCACAGCAGGAGCGAAACCACCAGCGCGGCCACCGCCCAGCGCACCCAGGCAGCGCCGAACCAGTCGTCCTCCTGGCCTTTGTCCAGCACAATTTGCAAGGAGCCGGTCCAGACCATCAGCAAGCCAAAGCCGATGTTGTCAAAGGGACCCACCTTGGCGTTCTTGATGTATGGCGGGTCGTAGACGAAGCGGCTGATGAGGATAAACGCCAGAATCCCCACAGGAATGTTGATGTAGAAGGCGTAGCGCCAACTGAAGGTATCGGTGAGCCAGCCGCCCAGCGTGGGCCCAATCACCGGGGCCATCACAATCCCTAACCCATATGCTGCCATGGACATAGAGCGCTTTTGAATGGGAAAGCTCTCCAGCAGAATCGACTGCGAGAGCGGTTGCAATGCCCCTCCGCCGGCCCCCTGCATGATCCTGGCCAGCAGTATCGCGCCCAGCGAGGGCGCCGCGCCGCAGAAAAACGAGGCCACGGTGAAGATGGTCACGCAGATGAGCAGGAACCGCTTGCGGCCCCAGCGTCGCGCAAACCAGTTCGAGGCCGGCAGAATCACCGCATTGGCCACCAGGTAGCTGGTCAAAACCCATGTTGCTTCCGAGTTTGACGCCGATAAGCTCCCTGCAATGTATGGCAGCGCCACCGACGCGATGGCCGTGTCCAACACTTCCATAAAGGTGGGCAGCATCACCGCAACCGTCACCAGCCACGGGTTCACGCCCTGGGATAGCGGGTAGCGGGCTTGGGCGGCGGCTGGCGTCATGGGCTGAACATTAGAGATTATAGAATGCAGCGTCTTACCGCCAGTGAGCGACCGCCAGAGGTCTGTAAGACATTCGCGGGACGCGTAAGACACTCCTCAGCGCAGTAAGACATTTGCAAGACAAAAACTTTTTTAATGCTAGCCGGTTGTATGACCTCCGAGATGCACCCTCTTTAAGGACTGGAAACCCTGGAGGAGACGAAAAACCTCTATCTTTAACCCCACCGAATTTGTCGCTAAACTGATACAAAATCGCAGGTCTTGGGGTATTCTGTGCGAAATCTAGGCTGGATGAGGAATATAAAGGTGCTAATTGGCTCCCGTCCGATAGCTGGCAGCATAGGGAGGCGAGTTGCTCACGCCTCCGCCGTGACTTTTTGCTTGATACGCGAGCGCACCGAGGGAAGCTGGTTTATCTTGATGGTGAGGCGGAAAGATGAAATTTGACGAGTTGATGCAAGCGCGCCGCAGTGTCAGGAAGTATCAGCCGAAGGCGGTGGAACCGGAAAAGTTGCAGGCGCTGATTGAGGCCGTGCGCATGGCGCCCTCGGCCAGCAATTCGCAGCCATGGAAGCTCATCCTGGTCGATGATCCGGCGATCAGGCAGCAGGTGGCCAGGGCGACATTCGACAAAATCCTTTCGTTTAATCAATTCGCAATGGAAGCGCCGGTGATTGCCGTGCTGGCCGTCGAAAAACATTCCCTGCTGACGCAAGTCGCCGGCTGGCTGAAGGACCGGCCGTTTTATTTGATCGATATTGGCATTGCCGCCGAGCAGTTTTGCCTGCAAGCAACCGAGCTTGGCCTGGGAACGTGCATGCTGGGCTATTTTGACGAGGACGAGATCAAGAAGATCCTGAAGATTCCGCGCGCCATCCGCGTGGCGCTGGTCATTACCGTGGGGTACGAGGCGGAGAATCAACCAATACACGCCAAGGTGCGGAAGGCGGCGGATGGGATGAGCAGCAGGAACAGATATTAGAGCATTTTGCCTGTTGGTATAGAGTGTATTTCTTGCTTGGCTCAGGCTTGGGCGCGTTGAATGAACAGGTAGCGCCGGCCTCCTGGCCGGCTGTCGCGTGGACCTCCCGGTCCACGCCGCACTCTATACAAATAGGGAAAATGCTCTGGCTGCGCTATTTCTACTCGGCGTTGTCTTTCTGTTGCTGCGCGTGGATGGCCCGGACAATGGAGGTCATCAGATCGTCGAGGGTGCGGCCCGGCGCCAGGGTGCAGCCGCTGAAGGTGTCGCTATCGAGCTGCTCTTTGGCGCAGGTCAGCAGCAAACCTTTCGCATCGGCCACCGTAAAGTTCAATGCGGTTTTGGAGGGAACGACGGCGGCGGCGGGAATTGGTTTGAGGTTGCCAGCCGGAGCAGCCTTGAAGGACGGCGCTGAACCAGTGGATGCGGCCATCTGCTTAGCTGAGAAGGCAAGGAGGACGGCGAGGGCTAGAAGCGTTGCAGCTCTTTTCATAATCACCTTTCTACTTGCTTGCGCCTGAGTTCCGGTGTTAGTTGAGCTATCGGCTGAAGGAGCTGTTTTGATCACCGGGAACTAGCCAGAGGCAATGGGACCGCCCTTGAGTCGCTCCGGATGTGCGGCTAGTGAGCAAAATTGAACATGAGCTAATTTATACACACAGTGGCATAAAGATCGGCTATGTGCAATTGAAATATATAGACATATCGCACTGGCAAGGGTGAGGGATTGGCGGAAAATAAAGTTTATGGAGATTGCATCATATAAACTTGACAATAAATCACTCAATCTGGCATCCTAAGACAGTCGAAAATTCTCTCAAGGCAGGCAAATCATGGCAAAGATTATCGGCATCGATCTGGGAACCACCAATTCGTGCGTCGCGGTCCTCGAGGGCGGCGAGCCCAAAGTTATCCCCAACGAGGAAGGCGCGCGCACCACTCCTTCGGTCGTCGCCTTCACCAAAAGCGGCGAACGGCTGGTTGGCCAGGTGGCCAAGCGCCAGGCCATCACCAATCCGGAGAACACGATTTTTTCCATCAAGCGCTTCATGGGCCGCCGCTACGACGAGGTCAGCGACGAGATGAAGATGGTGCCCTTCAAGGTGATTCAGCAGGGCGACCATGTGGGCGTGATGGCCCAGGGCAAGGAGTACACCCCGCCGGAGATTTCGGCCATGATTCTGCAGAAGCTGAAGGCCTCTGCCGAAGCCTACCTGGGCGAGAAGGTCACCGAGGCGGTGATCACCGTGCCGGCATACTTCAACGACGCGCAGCGCCAGGCCACCAAGGACGCGGGCAAAATTGCCGGCCTGGACGTAAAGCGCATTGTGAATGAGCCGACGGCAGCCGCTCTGGCTTACGGGCTGGACAAGAAGAAGGACGAGACCATCGCCGTGTACGACTTTGGCGGCGGCACCTTTGACATTTCGATTCTGGAAGTGGGCGAGGGCGTCATCGAGGTCAAGTCCACCAACGGCGACACCCACCTGGGCGGCGACAACCTCGACCAGCGCATCGTCGAGTGGCTGATTGCCGAGTTCAAGCAGGAGCAGGGGCTGGACCTCGCCTCCAAGGGCAACGAGATGGCCCTGCAGCGCCTCCGCGACGCCGCCGAGAAGGCCAAAATCGAGCTCTCCACGACCATTGAGACGGAGATCAATTTGCCGTTTGTCACCGCCGACGCCAGCGGACCCAAGCACCTGGTGCGCAAGCTGACCCGCGCCAAGCTGGAGCAGTTGGTCGAGGACCTGGTCGATCGCTCTACGGAGCCTTGCAAGAAGGCCATTGCCGACGCCGGCATCACCATCGACAAAATTGATGAAGTCGTCCTGGTGGGCGGGCAGACGCGCATGCCGCGCATTCAGGAGATTGTCAAGAAGCTCTTTGGCCGCGAGCCGCATCGCGGGGTCAACCCCGACGAAGTTGTTGCCATCGGCGCGGCGGTGCAGGCCGGCGTGCTGGCCGGCGAGGTCAAGGACCTGTTGCTGCTGGACGTGACGCCGCTGACGCTGGCCATTGAAACGCTGGGCGGCGTGGCCACACCGATGATTCCGCGCAACACCACGATTCCCACCAAGAAGACGGAGACGTTTTCCACGGCTGCCGATTCGCAGACCGAGGTCGAGGTGCATGTGTTGCAGGGCGAACGGCCCCTGGCGGCGCAGAACCGCACGCTGGGCAAGTTCAAGCTAGGCGGCCTTCCTCCGGCGCCGCGCGGAATTCCGCAGATCGAGGTCACCTTCGACATCGACGCCAACGGCATCCTCAACGTGACCGCCAAGGACAACGCCACCGGCAAGGACACGCGCATCACCATCACTTCCAGCTCCGGCTTGAGCAAGGACGAGGTGGAGAAGATGGCCAAGGAAGCCGATGCCCACGCAAGTGAAGATAAAGAGAAGCGCGAGGAGATCGACTCTCGCAACTCGCTCGACGGGCTGGTTTATAACATCGAGAAGATGCTCAAGGACTCCGGCGACAAGATGCAGGGCGCCGATGCGGCTCCGGTCAAGGCAGAGGTCGAAACGGTTCTGGCCGATTCCAAGAAGCTGCTGGAAGGCACGCCCTCCGTGAAGGAGCTGAAAGACCAGCACGAAAAGCTGACCCACGCCAGCCACAAACTGGCCGAGATTCTCTACAAGGCCAATGCGGCAAGCGCCGCGGCTGGAGCCGCTCCCGGCGGCGAACCCACCGCCGAACCACACGCCGAAACCAAGAAAGACGAAGGCGTGATCGACGCGGAGTATGTGGACGTCGAGGACAAAAAATAAGCAGAGATTCCGGAGGGAGGCGGGGGTTTCAACCCCCGCATAAGGCCAGCAGAGTATTCGTGGGCTTTAGCCCCGGAAAGATTGCCGAAACAGCCGGATGAATATTGGGGTGAGCGATGCTTCCATCGCCCACCCCGAACTTTTGATCATCTATACACTGTCATCCTGAGCGAAGCGCAGCGTAGTCGAAGGACCTGCGGTTGCTTTTACTCGGTCGTCAAACCAATATTGTTCTGTTTGGTCATTCCGTCTGCCCCCTTATCAAGGCTCTAGTAACCATTTCGAAAAGCTCTTGAGCGTTGTTAGTGCACCCCTGTCCGCCATGCTCACGTGTCTCAAGTTTATGCTCGGGCGCATTGGAAGTGGCGTAAAAGAACAGTGGGGTGCCATCTCCCTCTTTTCGTAAGCGATCAAGTAGAACGTAGCCTTCACGCGGACCTTCGCGACGACCCATGTCTGAGATTATCGCTGCAAATTTCGTTTGAGCCAACCGCTCGAAGGCCTCGTCAGTGGATAGCGCCAAAGCGAACCGGAGACCCATCGCCTCGAATGCCTGACGGGCGTAGATATTGTTTTCAGGTCGGTCGTCGACCCATAAAATATGATTTCTCCAGCCGTTACTAGTTCCCGCACGTGCTGGTCCAGCAGCCCGCACCACTTCGACAATCTTGTGTAGCTCGGCTTCTGAAGTTGGAGTATCACTCTTGGCCGTCGCGGCGGTGAGTGATGCAACTACTGACATTTGCATCTTTACGTAGTTGTCCTCGTCCTTGAAGTCGCTCGGTGCGAAGAGTTTTCCACTATGCTTACTGACGAGCCAAGCAAAAACACATAAAACGAGAATGGGAAAGACAATGAGAAAATAGATTAGCGGAAGACGTTCTGCAGAAGTAAAAGATCCCGTAAAGGCCGTTACAAGAGAAGCAAAACCATATACGAGCACAATGAAAAGCGCGATGATACCCAAAGGATTCCGTGCCAGTGATTTGGCAGTATCTCCGAAGTTGCGTAGTTGATCACTCATCAGGATTCCTCGGTGTTGCTACTAAAGCATCGCACGATTTGCCGTACAATTCGTCTGAAAATGAGAAAAATAGCCGGGTGCCGGGTGCCCCATCCTTCCGCGATCTTTGCGGAAGGGTGGGAACCACGAACCTCAATCAGACGCCTTGTGTCAGGGCACGACTTCAGTCGTGCCGAAAAAGCCCATAAAACAACGGGCTTTAGCCCTTGAGGGGCGGAACGAAACCCATTGCTTCCAAATCCTGCCGCGCCTATACTAAACCCATTCCGGCAAACGGCAGAGAACATAATGGACTACTCGCAGTTCATCACCATCGAACCCGGCAAGCGTAGCGGCAAACCCTGTATTCGAGGGCTGCGCATTGCCGTCTACGATGTTCTGGACTACATGGCCTCTGGAATGAGCCAGGAGGAGATTCTGGCCGACTTTCCCGACCTCACCGATACTGACATCCGCGCCTGCCTGGCCTATGCTGAAGACAGCTAGCATCGATTTAAAATAGTCTCATTGACGGTATAACGTTGTCCTCCACTCCCGGAGGGAGTGGGTGATAATAGCCCAGGGTGAAGCGAAGCGTAACCCTGGGAAGGCAAGTCAATATAGCGTCGCGCCCTGTAGGGGCGCTGTGAATCACATACGGAGGTCATGCAATCATGAGCAAGGTTGGCGAACGCATCATTCAAGGACTTAAACAAGCTGTGATCTATTCCTGGTAAGAATTGGAAGCACCCAATAGTGAGTATCGCCCCGGCCCTACGGGACGGCACTAACAAGGTGCGCATTTCAACCCAGGGCTGCGCTTTGCTTGCCCTGGGCTATTATCGTTTCCTCCCTCCGGGAGGATATTCGCCCCCAACATTCGTGTTAGTATTAGTAACCTAAGCGCTGGCGGACCCCTTTCCGCTCAGCTGGACTGCACGATGAACCTTTACCTGATGCGTCACGCCAATGCGGGACTAAGCCGCGAGAATCCGCTTCTCGACGCCAAGCGCTCGCTTGTCAAAGAGGGCAAGGAGCAGTGCATCCTGATGGCGCGCACGCTGAACGCTCTCAAGATTCAGGTGGATGTGATCGTCTCCAGCCCGCTGAAGCGCGCGCTGCAAACCGCGCAACTGGTGGGCACGGAGATGGGCTACGATGCGCGCGTGGAGATTTCGCCGGCGCTGGGGCTCGACGCCGATTTCGCCGACTTTCAGCGGATGCTGGCGCACTATTCCGGCTACGATGGCGTGCTGGTGGTGGGGCACAATCCCAATCTCTTCCATTTTCTGGGCCGGCTGATTACCGGCAACGGCGGCGCGGCCATCCGCATGCGCAAAGGCTCCGTTGCGCGCATCGATCTGGACAAGCATCCGCCGCTCTTGCAGTGGCTCATCGATCCGCGCACGGCGCGCGCCATCTACGCCAGCGTGCAAAAGAGTTCGCGCCCGAAGACCTCCAAAAAGTAGTCCGCCTCCTTGCGCAGCGACCACAACTCCAGCTCCGCGCCCGTGCTTCCCGGCCGCAGTTCCAGATGAACCCGCTTGGGATAGACCTTGATCGTTACTCTTAATACATCAGAAGCGCGGTCCTGGTTGAGCGCAACAGCCAAACGCAGCATCACCACGGCCTTCTGCACACGCGAGTGCTCGACGGCGGGAATGTTGCGCAACGCGCGGTCGCCGGGCTGCGGGCGGCTTTTGCCCAGGTAGCGCGCGATGGCCGAAACCAGCGTGCGCTGCAACGGCGTGTAGCCGTAGATCTCCGAACTGGAAACCACGTACTGCGTGTGCCGATGGTGCCCCTGGTAGTTGATGAACTTGCCGGTGTCGCGCAGCATGGCCGCGGCGGCCAGCCAGTTCTCATACTCCGGAGGCAACTGATGCAACGCGTGCAATGCGCGGAAAAGCTGCATGGCGTGAGCGTGGACCGGCTCGGCGTGGCGCAGATCGACGCCATAGCGCCGCGCAGTGGCCAGCACGCTCTCCCAGCGCTGCTGTTCAAATACGCGGTGAGCCATGGCGCGCGCATCCTGCTCGGCCAGCATCTGGGCCAGAATGCCGTCGCGCAGACCGAGCGGCGAATAGCGGAAGCCGGGCAGCTCGAAGCTCTCCAGCAACTCGGCAAAGACCTGCGCGCCGGCCACGATAATCTCCGCGCGCCGCGGCCCGATGCCCTCAACTGCCATGCGCTCGGCCAGCGTCATGGGAACCAGTTCATCGGCCAGCTTGCGCACCTCCTGCGTGGGAACCATGTCCGCCATGCCCACGTTCAGCGGAGCCTGACTCACCGCAAGCGCCTGGATTGCCTTGCTAATGGATTTGTCAGCGAATTTCTTTTTGGATTTGCCCGCCGGCTTGTTCGATTTGTCCGGCTTGTTCAACTTGTCGAATTCGGCATCCGCTTCAGCCGCAAAGGCCTCGCTCAGCGCTGCCGCGGTGCCCGAGGTGCCGATCACCTCTGAGATATTTCCGGGCCGAATTCTGTCCTGCGCTTTGCGCAGCTCGCGCGCAATCAACTGCCGCATCCGCGCCAAGCCATCCGCCGGCGCCGGGTCGCCCGGTAAAAACTCCTCGGTGAGCCGCACCGCGCCTAGCGGAACGCTCACCGTCTCCCGAATGCGCTTGCGCTCGGAGAGCGTAATCTCGCAGCTTCCGCCGCCCAGGTCCACGAGCAGCACGCGGTTCGCCGCGCCAGACTCGACGCCGGGCTCGGCGCCAGGCGCGAACTCAAGCTCCGCTTGATCATCGCCGCTGCCCATCACGCCGAGATGAATCAGCCGAGCTTCTTCCAAGCCAGAGATAATCTCCATCTCCCAGCCAGTCTCGGCCTTCACCATCTCCTGAAAAGCCTGCCCGTTGCGCGCGTCGCGCATCGCCGAGGTAGCCACCATGCGAATCTGGTCCACTCCGCGCGACTGCACCGCCCGCTGAAAGCGCTTCAGCGCCTGCAACGTCGCCGCCATCGCCTGCGGCGAAAGCATCCCGCTCTCGAAAACGCTGGCCCCCAGCCGCGTCACCTCGCGGTCCTCGTGCAAGGTCTTCAAATGGTGCGCCGCAACTTTGGCAATCTTTAATCTGCACGAGTTGGAACCGATATCAATGGCGGCAAAAGTCGGCATAGAGGGGCTTGCTCCGGAAAAATGGCTCTGCGGTCAAGATACACGAGCAGGGCGAATCTCCGCCGCCGCCTCAAAATAAATTTCCATCCCATATTGCGGAAACCGCCTCTAAGCTGTCATCCTGAGATGAACACAAAGAATACGCACATCTCATCTTGAACGGCCCGGAGCGGAGTCGAGGGAAATTTGTATCTTTCTTCCGGCCCACTCTTTCCGGTTGTTTTTTGCAGCAGAAAATAATTGAGGAGAGCCACATTGTTCTGCATTTTTCAATATTCGAACCCACCCATAAACATCAAGCACATTGGATTTAGCCTGATGGCCTGCCTCATGGCCGCGCTGCTGTTCAGCGCCGCGGCGCGCGCAACCGAAAATGGCGGCAGTGTTTATCCGGTCGGCGCGGAGACCGTTTTGCAGGGCATGATGCCTGCGCCTCACGCCACCGGTGTTGCCACCTTCACCCTGTTCATCACGGCAAACGAATTTGACAATTCCAACGGCCAGCCCGCATTGCCTGACTTCAAAGCGAGAATCTTCGGCAACGCCGTGAAGATCGAGCACAACTGGGGCATTCCTGTTTTCGGCGGGATGCTGGAGAGCACCGTTGCAATTCCCGTACTCTATGAACAGGTGCGCGAAGGAACCAGTCACGCAAATTCAGAAAAGCTCACCCAGTTCGGCCTCAGCAACTGCCTGATCGTTCCCCTTGGCGTGGCTTATCACAAAGGCCACTGGAACGGCTTCTATCAGGTCGACTTCTATCCGCCCGCTGCTCCGTATTCCACTGCCACGGGCAAGCTCAACGTCGGCCAGCATCACACGGCTCTCTCTCCGGTGGGCGCCTTCACCTATTTGTCTGACAAGGAAAAGTGGGAGGTCAGCTCCAAGGTGGATTACATCGTCAACTTCACCGACAACAACCCGGCGAACGGTGATGCGAGCTATCGCAGCGGCAACGAACTGACCTGGGAGTACTCCGCGATGCGCGCCGTCTCCAAGAAGATGGCCTTGGGTCTTAACGGCTACCTTTATCAGCAGACGACAAATGATCAATGCACAGGCGCCGGCTGCACGGTCACAGGCAATGGGCGCGACCTGGCTGTCGGCCCGGAGATGCGCGTCTTCTTTGGCAAGCACAGCGCCTTCGCGGTAAAGTACTTCCGTGACACGCTGGTGGAGAACAAGTGCCGTGGCAATGGCTTCTGGTTCGAGACCGGCTTCCCGCTCAACTTCGGGAAGCACAAGTAGGCCAAACTTATCCGCAACCTGACCGCAGGAACGGCAGCACACTCAAGGCCGTCCCGCAGTCTCTCCCGGTGCGTCATGGCTCTGAAACCAGCCAAGCAGCCGGCGCTCATATTCCTCCGGCTCCGCGGCGGCTGCGCCCGTGTGGACTGCTTCCGCGGGCTCCCAAAGCTCGAGTGCGGGAATCCGATTCTTGTTGCGCGCCAAGATCATCTCCGAGTGGCGCGAAGGAAGATTCGTGTCTTTTAGTCCATGAATCAGCAGCACGGGAACGCTGCTTGCCGCCACGGCATTCTCCGGCGATGCCTGCTCCAGGTCCAGCCCGTACTTCCAGCGCGCATAGAGAAACCCCGTCTCAACCGCCGGACGCAGCAGCGTGCGCCCCAACCACGCCCCAGCGCCTAACCTCTCCGCCAGCCGGTCATAGGACGCTTCCCGGAAATTTGCGAAGGGCGACTCCGCAACCACCGCGCAAAATCCGGGCGCAGCCGGGAGAGATTCGAGCAGCAGCGCCGCGCCCATCGAGTTCCCCAACCCATCGATGCAGCGCGGCCGCTCGGCCTGCTCGACCCAGTCGTACCAGCGCCTCACATCGCCGGCTTCCTTCACTCCATAGGTCGCCAGCTCACCGCCGCTCTCCCCATGCGCCCGCGCATCGGGCAGCAGCACCGCATAACCGTGGCGCAGCAACAGATCCGCGTAGCCGATCATGCCCATCCGGTTGTCCGCCACGCCATGCAGCAGGATCACCGCATCGGCCTTGCCGTGCAGGGGCCGGATGCTCCAGCCGCGCAAGGTTGTTCCATCATCCGCGGTGACGGAAACCTCCGACAGCACCGCATCATCGCGCGCGGCGATGGCCTGGGCCAGCGCTTCCGCCTGCGGCGTCAATGCGCGCCGCCACGGATGCAGCGCCCACTGCGTGGCTACAACGCCGATAGCCATGCAGAGAACGAGCCAGATTCCAACAAAAATCGCAATCCGACGAAGAGAAATTCGCATAATATTCATCGATTACAGGATACGAAATCAGCATACATCCAGTTCAACTGCTGCTCGTCTTTGAGCTTTCCCTCAGGGGCTAAAGCCCGCGATTTATCTGCTCTGTCAGCGGCACGGCTAAAGCCGTGCCCTTTCAAAACCATATTATGAAACAGACCATAGGCAATCCTGAAAATCGCCCCGTCTCGCGGCTGTTATCCTAGATTCGTCCGTCCACTTAGCCATGACAAACCCGACAAACACTTTCGCTCGCCCGCAATCCGCGCTTTCCACGCGGACGGTGTGGCTACTTTTTGCGGCCATCTTTGCCGCCGTGTATTTTGCCTCGCTGTTTAACCCGCCGCTGATGGATGACGTGGATTCCACCCACTCCCAGGCCGCGCAGTACTTCTCCGAGCACAGCGACTGGATCACGGCTCATATCAACGGCATACGTTACATCGAGAAGCCGCCGCTGCCCTACTGGACGGTGGCCGTTCTCTTCCATGTCTTTGGACAAAACGTCTTCTCTGCCCATCTGCCCAACACCCTGGCCATGCTGGGCCTGACCTGGCTGGCGTGGCTGTGGGCGCGCCGGGGTTGGGGCCCACGCGCCGGTCTCTATGCCGGCCTGGGCGTACTCACCTCCATCGGGCCGTTTCTCTTTACACGCTTCATCATTCCCGAGGCGCAACTGAGCCTCTTCCTGCTGATTGCCCTTTACTGCCTGCTCACTGGCTTCGAGCCGGGACGCGCCGCGCGCTTTTACTGGATGTGGGTATTCATGGGCTTGGCACTGATGACCAAAGGGCTGATCGCCCCGACATTTTTTATCGGCGCGGCCATACCTTATCTACTCATCACCGGCCTGTGGCGGCGCTGGCGCGAGATCAAGCCGGTCATCGGCCCGCTGATCTTCATGGCCATCTCCGCGCCCTGGCACATTCTCTGCGGCCTGGCCAATCCCGACCAGGGACACGCCGTCGGCAACCACCCCACCCTGGGCAACGTCCACGGCTTCTTTTACTTCTACTTCGTCAACGAGCACTACCTGCGCTTCTTCAACCTGCGTTATCCGCACGACTACAACAAGCTGCCCGGCCTCGCTTACTGGCTGCTGCATCTCGTCTGGATCTTTCCCTGGAGCCTCTTCCTGCCCGCCCTCGTGGCCCTCGCGTGGAAGACTCGCCACCACTGGATGCAGTACCTGCGCAGTGACGACGGCCATGCGGTGAACTTATTCATGGACCAGACCGCCCAAGACGACGTAGCCGATTCCGTCTTCCTGCTTCGTTTCCGCGCACGCTCCATTTGGCTGCTGAGCCTGTTCTCCGCATGGACGCTGCTCTTCTTCTCCATCTCAACGAATCAGGAGTACTACACCTTCCCGGTGTGGCCGCCGCTGGTGATCCTCATTGCCGCCGTCGTGGCTGGCATCGAGGAGAAGCGCGCTCCCGAGGGCGCTCCGCAAGGCGGCAAACCCTTGCTCTCCACCGCATGGCTGACCGGCGCGCAGGGAGTCTTCGCCGTCCTCGGCGTACTCTCCGCCGTGGTGCTTGGCTGGGGCTTGTGGCAGGCGCGCCATCTGCCCTATGTGGACGACATCGGCACCCTGCTGGCCCATCGCAGAGTAGGCGACTATACGCTCTCCATGTCCCACCTGTTCGACCTAACCGGCCCCTCCTTTGCCGCGTTGCGCTTGCCTGCCGTCATGGCCGCCGTCATTCTGCTCATCGGACCCGCGCTGGGCTGGCTGCTGCGCATCAAAGCCGGGGCCCCCAGCGACAGGTCTTCGTCGCTGGGGTGGATAGATAAACACCTGGCCGCCACCATCAGCGTCGCTCTCACCATGTCCGTCTTCCTGATCGCCGCGCACATCGCCTTTGCACGTTTCGATCCCATGCTCGGCTCCAAGCGGATGGCAGACACCATTCTCGCCAAAGCCTCGCCCGCCGACACCATCATCATCTACGGCGAGCAGTCGGAAGGCTCGTCGATCATCTTTTACACGCACCACTTCTTCGGTAAGCCGGCGATGTTTGTCTATCCGCGCTGCGGTCAGCACGGCGAGGGCTCGCCCCTGCTGTGGGGCTCCTGCTACCCCGATGCGCCGGATATTTTTCTCAGCACAGATAAGCTGTCCAGCGTCTGGGGCACGGGCGAGCGCAAATGGCTCTTCGCCCAGGATTTGAACCAGCTTAAAGCGGAGAGCCTGCTGGCCAACCGCCTCATCCTCGTCCAGACCATCGCCGACAAGGCCCTGTGGACCGATAGGCCGCTGCCCACAACCGGCTCCGGCCATTGAGCCGGAGGGTGAATGAGGAACCATGACATTTGGCCACTTTTTATTCGTTGCGCTGGGCGGTCTTGCCGTCTTTGGAGTGATCACCTCCACCGTTTACAGCCTGATGGTTGCCTGGGCTGTCGTCCGCTTTCTCCGCCGCGCGGCCTCTGCCAGCCCGCGCGTTTTCCAGCCTCCGGTGAGCGTGTTGAAGGCTGTGCATGGCGATGAGCCGAACCTGGAAGAGAATCTGTCGAGCTTCTTCCAGCAGGATTATCCCGAGTATGAGATTCTCTTTTGCGCGCGCCACAGCAACGACGCCGGCCTCGAGGCGGCTCGCCGGGTTGCCGCGCGTTTCCCGCGCATCACAACGCGCATCCTCACCTGTGGCGAGCCTCCGTGGCCGAATGCGCGTACTTTCTCGATGGAGATCATGCGCCGAGAGGCTCGCTATCCCATTCTGGTGGCCTCCGACAGCGATGTGCGCGGCGGCCCCGATTACCTGGCCTCCGTGGTCGCCCCGCTCGCCGATCCCAATGTCGGAATGGTCACCTGTCTCTACCGCGGCGTTGCCCGTCAAGGCCTTTGGGCGCAATTGGAAGCCATGGGCATGAGCATCGAGATGACCTCCGGCGTCCTGGTCGCCGAGATGCTTGAAGGAATGCACTTCGCGCTCGGCCCTTCCATGGTCATACGCCAAAGCACTGTGGAAAAAATCGGCGGCTTCGAGCCGGTCGCACAATACTACGCGGAAGACTTTGTGCTGGGCAATTGGACCGTCGCGGCCGGTGAAACCGTAGTCCTCTCCAACTACATCATCGAACACCACGTCCTGAATGAACAGTTCAAAAAGAGCATGGCGCATCAGCAAGGATGGGCCACTAGCACGCGCTTTTCCCGGCCCTTGGGCCACATAGGAGAAGTGTTAACCTACGCCGTTCCCTATGGCCTTCTGGGATTGGCAGTCTTCGGCGCCGCCGGCCACCTGGCGCTCGGCCTCGCTCTCTTGACAATCACCATCGTCAACCGTGTGCTGCTCTGCCTGCTGGTTGCGGGCCGTGTGGTGCGCGACCGAGCCGCCTTCCGCAAAGCCTGGCTCTATCCCCTGCGCGACTTTATGGGTTTCTGCTTCTGGGTTAGAAGTTATTTCAGTTCGCGCAAACTGAGCAATCGCGGCGACCCCTACGAGCTGCTGCCCAAAGGAAGGCTGCGCAAGCTGACGGAATAACTGGCGGATTTGCACATTTCCCGATTTGTAGTGCGCTATAGCTTCACATTTTGCAAAAACCGGTAACCTAAAGCGCACCATTTCTCGATCTCCAATCTCCCGCCGCACTCCTCCCCTCGATGCTCTAAACTCAAATCTGGAACCCTCGACGATGAAGCTTTTTGGCGGCAAAAACGACAACCCAGCCACCCCCGAATCCGGCCTCTTCAGCCGCATGAAGCAGGCTGTCTCGCGTACCCGTGAGTCGCTCTCCGCCCGCATTGAGACGGTCGTCGCCCTCACCCGCACGGTCGATGAACAAACCCTGGAAAGCCTTGAATCCGTGCTACTTACCAGCGACCTGGGGGTGCAGACCACCAACGCCATCCTCACCGCACTGCGCGACCGCGCCCGCCGTCAGGCCATCGAAGGCGGCGAAGAGTTGCGCACCCTGCTCAAGGCCCAGATCCGCGCCATCCTTGAAGCTCCCATCTCCAGCCAGTCCAATACTTTACCGCCTTCCGATGCTCCCAACGTCATCTTCCTCGTCGGCGTCAACGGCACCGGCAAAACCACCTCCGCCGGCAAGCTGGCCGCCTGGTATCGTGCTGAAAATAAATCAGTTCTCCTCTGCGCCGCCGACACCTTCCGCGCAGCGGCCATCGAACAGCTTGAAGTCTGGGCTGCCCGCTCCGGCGTGGAGATGATCAAAACCCGCCACGGAGGCGACCCATCGGCTGTGCTCTATGATGCAATCTCCGCCGCCAAAGCACACAAAACAGACGAGTTGATTGTGGACACCGCCGGACGCCTGCACACCAAATCCGGCCTCATGGACGAGCTGGACAAGATGCGCCGCACGGCTGCAAAATTGATTCCCGGCGCGCCTCACGAGGTGCTGCTGGTGATGGACGCCACCACCGGCCAGAACGGATTGCAGCAGGCGCGCCAATTCACTCAATCCGCGGGAGTTACCGGCATCATTCTCACCAAGCTCGACGGCACGGCCAAGGGCGGCATCTGTGTGGCCATAGCCCAGGAACTCAACCTGCCCGTCCGCTTCGTCGGCGTAGGCGAACAAATGACCGACCTGCTGGAGTTTTCTCCGGCGGAGTTCGTTGATTCGTTACTGGAATAAAATGAACACTTTGGATCAAGATCGCTATTGGATGCAGCGCGCCCTCGAGCTGGCGCGGCGCGGCATCGCTGTCAGCTCGCCCAACCCCACCGTGGGCTGCGTGATTCTGGACCGCGCGGGACAGGTGGCCGGCGAAGGCTGGCACGAGTACGACCTGCTGGACCACGCTGAAGTTGTCGCCCTCAGGGCCGCCCAGCAGCATGCCGGCGAGCGTCTGCGCGGCGGCACGGCCTACGTCACGCTGGAGCCTTGCAACCATACCGGACGCACTCCTCCCTGCACGGAAGCCCTTATCTCCGCAGGAGTTAGCCGCGTGGTCGCCGCCACCATCGACCCCAACCCCGATGTCGCCGGACACGGAATGGAAGCATTGCGCGCCGCCGGAATCGAAGTTGTTCTCGGAGTCTGCGAAGCCGAAGCGCGCCGACTGAACGAGGGCTTTGCGCGCTGGAGCCAGCACCATCGTCCTTTAGTCCTGATGAAGGTGGCCATGACCCTGGACGGCCGCATCGCTCCGCCGCCCGGTGTGCAAGCGCCACGCGAGCCGTATTGGATTACCAGCGAAGTCGCGCGCGCCGCCGTGCAGCCGCTGCGCTGGCAGGCCGACGCGGTGATGGTCGGCGTGGACACGGTGCTGGCCGACGACCCGCTGCTGACGGACCGCAGCGGTCTGCGCCGTCGCCGGCCGCTGCTGCGCGTAGTGCTCGACTCGGCGCTGCGCATGCCGCTTGACTCCAAAATGGTGGCCACGGCTCACGACGATTTGGTGATTTTTACCGTCTCCAACGACGAAGCCCGCATTCATGAATTGCAAACCCGCGGCGTGCGCGTCGAGGTGCTGCCGGCTGAAGCTGGGGTCCCCGGCGACAGGTCTTCGTCGCGGGGGTGGCAAGCTGGCCGTGTCCCGCTCTCGCAACTGCTGGACAAGCTGGGCGAGGAGGGCATTCTCACCCTGCTTACTGAAGCCGGCACACGGCTGAATACGTCGCTACTGGCCGGCGGTCATGTGGACCGCATCCACCTTTTCGTCTCCCCGCAGATCATGGGCTCCGATGCCGTTCCCGCCTTCAAAGGCATGGCCAGCGCCATTCAGATGGCCGCGGTCGAAGTCGAGCGCTACGGCAACGATTTGGGGCTGTGCTCGCTGCTCAGAGATCCCTGGCCTAAGGCATAGAAGTAGTGGACTGTGCGTAGCATGAGTGATAGAAATAGCTTGTATCGCTCATAAAGCAGGGCAATCATGAGCGATAGAGCGAATTTCTATTGCTCATGAAGCTAAGAAATCCGCGTGAAAATCCCGAAACGCATCCCTCAGGGGCTAAAGCCCGCGTTCGTTTTGTTACATTTACGGCACGACTAAAGTCGTGCCCTGATACAAATCCGATTCATGTAACCAGTTCTTGTCCCTGATCTCTGATCTCTGACCCCTTAGAATAGAACCATGTTCACCGGCATCATCGAACAGACGGGTACGCTGGTTGGGTTGGAGAGTCGCGGCGGGGTGCGGCGCATCACGGTTGAGGCTCCCGGCCTCGCCGGCCGGCTGCGCGAGGGCGATTCGCTGGGCGTTTCCGGCGTTTGCCTGACGGCGCTGGACGTGAACCCAACGCTCTTCCACGCCGATCTGGCGCAGGAGACGCTGGACTGCACCTCGCTGGGCGCGCTGGCTCCGGGAGCGAAGGTCAACCTGGAACTGCCCACGGCCGCGGGAAGTCCGCTAGGCGGCCATATTGTGCAGGGGCACGTGGACGGCTGTGGAACGATGACCGCGCTGGAATCGGTGATTCCGGAGACGAGCCCCCAGTTTGACCGGCAGACCACCGATTGGACGCTCAAGGTGCGTGTTCCGGAGAACGTCCGCCCGTGGATGGTGCACAAAGGCTCGGTGGCCGTCGAGGGCATCAGCCTGACCATTGCCGATTTCGACGGCGAAACGATTACCATTGCGATTCTGCCGCTGACCTATTGGCGAACGAACCTGCACACGCTGGCCGCCGGCGCTCCGGTCAACGTGGAGGCCGATGTGCTGGTGAAGCTGGCCCATGCGCAAATGGCGGCCCAGACGAAACCTGAGTTGGAGTTGACCGAGGCCTGGCTGGTAGCCAGCGGCTACTGACCGGCTCCCAGGCTGGATCTTTGGGGCTGGATCTTTGGGGCTGGATGAATCGAGACGGGAAACAAGCCGCACATCGGCTGGCAAAGTCCCTCGGGACGCCGCCAGCCGCTCATGCAGACCGGAAAAAACGGTTTATTTGAACTGTTTGATGAAGTCCAATACCCAGTACGCGATCACGATCACGGTCACGGCTGTAACCAGCCAGCCCAGGACGTGAATCGCCGGCTGAACCTTGTTGACCTTGGCGGCAAGGGCCTCATTCTCGGACCTCTCTCTTGCAAAGGTATCGTCCAAAGAGACCTGGTCTATTTCGTTGCCTTGCAACCTGGCGCGATAAAACATGAGAGCGCCGGTAATCACCACCAGAGCTCCCCAGGAAATCATCATCACCATAGCAAATTGCGTCATGCTCCACCTCGAAAAACTTTCCAGCCCCGAAGACTGGCGGACCCAAAAGAGAATTTCCAGTCCCGTCAAGCAGAGGAGCCGGCCCGCTGACCATCATACCCCTGAATGGTCAGGACTGTCCCAATAAAATCACAGACATTTTTCAGACCAGGCCACACGCTGGTAATGCGACTTTCTATCCTGCCGGTGCATCCAATACGAAGAAACGCCGATCTGGGGCCTTGTATCCCCGCTGGCGAAGCAGTAAAGTTACGTAAAAGGCAAGCAATTCACTTTATTGGGAGATTTTATGGCAACAGCTACATCCGTACCCGCGCAGGAAACCGTTAAGAAAGCGCCTCTTACCCTGACCCCCCAGGCTATTGCCAAGGTGCGCGAGATCATGGCCACCCAGGACCCCCTGCCCGCCGGGCTGCGTATCGGCGTCGAGGGCGGCGGCTGCTCCGGATTTCAGTACTCCATGGCCTTTGAAAACCAACCCGGCATGATGGACAAGGTTTTCAGCTTCGAGGACCTCAAAGTCTTTGTGGACGCCACCTCGCTGATGTACCTGAACGGCTGCAAGGTGGATTTCGTTGAGACCGTCGAGGCCGCCGGCTTCAAGTTCGACAACCCCAATGTGAAGTCCACCTGCGGCTGCGGCTCCTCGTTCAGCACGTAACGGCGCGGCTTTTCTGTTGGGTTCGCTCCAAATGCAAGGCCCGTCCCTTTCGCGGGGGCGGGCCTTATTGCGTTTGGGTTTTTGCTGGAACTATTGCGGCGACACCGTGGGCGTCGTAGGTACTATAGGTGCCGTGGGCGTCGTTGGCGACGTGGGTGTCGTGGGCGCACCTGGCTGCCCCGTTTGCAAGGGATTGTTTCCCGTGTTGCCGCCGGCCTGCTGCATCATCTGCTCGGCAACCGGGTCGTAGACAAACTCCCACTCGTTATAGTGGTTTTTCTTCTTATAGACCATGATGGACTGCTTGGGGCTGTTGGGCGAGAAGCCCATGATGGGTCCACCGCCGAAGGTCGGGCCGCTCAAGCCGGTCGTTGAGCCGGTGGTCGAGTTCGTGGTGGTACTAGCAGTAGCAGCATTGGGATCGGTGGGGGGCGTTCCGCTGGGGCTGGTTGAAGTATCACTGCTCGTGTTCAGGCCCGTTGGACCGCAGTTTGTACTGCTGCTGGTCGAGGAGTTGGATGTGCCTCCGATGGTCGAGGAGCTGGATGTGCCTCCTATGCTACTGCTGGATAAGCTGCCTTGCGATGTAGTTGTGCCTAATGGGTTAGCAGGGCAACCACCTACCCCGCCAATCGCCTGCCCGAAGAAGCCCATGACCGTCGGAGCCTTGTTCTGGCCCAACAGAACCGGCTTCCAATCCTCCTTGCCGGTGGTCGGGTCCGCATACTTCTTGCGCATAAAGCGGATATTGTTGGTGGGCTTGACCAGAGCATCGACGCTGGTCGGATAGGCGTTGAACTTCTTGTAATACATCCTTATGCCGCGGATGTACTGTTTGCCGCGGTGCATGGTCTCGATCTCGCGGTCGCGCTGAATCTCCTTGGAAATCTTGGGCAGGGCGACGGCCAGCGCGATAGTAAAGATCGCCAGCATGAAAATAGCCACAACCAGGATGTAGCCCTCTTCGGACTTGGAGGGGCGGGGGCGGCGGATTGGGGCGGGCTTTGTCATACAGCTTCTAGCTGCTAGCTCCTAGCTTCTAGCTCCCTCTAGCGAGAACAATCTTATGCCGTATACAACAACTTACGTACAGATACAAACAGTCCTTGCGCCGTCCCTACGGGACTCCGTAACGTACTTATGGAATCCCTTTTCCCCACGCTGAAGCGCGGGGCTAACAACCATTGCGCCTACGGCGCGGAGTGACGGGCTACTGGTGCGCCTCCAGCGCGTTTGTGCGGACATTACTTATGCAGTCCTCAATAAAAGCTAAAAGCTGCTTTTCAGTTCGCCTGGAAATTCAGGACTTGCATATTGTTGTAGCTCAGGTCGGTAACCTGAACGTTGCCTGGCATAATGGCGCCCACCTTGTAGCGATGGTCGATAATGTCACCGGATCGGGCGATAAAAATGTCATCCCCGCGGCTGAAAAAAGCCTGAATGGATTTGTTTTTGGTCTGGGTGTAGCCGAAGTACTTCAGATCGATGGCCGGCGGCTTGGGCTTTTCGGGCACAACCGGGCCCGCGTTCGCGCCAGGCTGTCCGGGCTGGCCGGGCCGTGCGCCGGCTACCGGAGCTTCGATCTTCGCGGGCGCCGACTCGGCGGAGAAGATGTTCCTGCCAGTGCCACGGTACTCCACCTCTTCGCTCAGCGCCAGCTTGTCGAGGTGCAGCGTGGGGTCAATGCCGGCGTTGGAGAGCTTGATGGCCTCCGGCCCGCGGGGCAAAGAGGTTGCCGCCGGCGCGCGACCGATTTCCGGGGCAGGCTGAGGATTGGCAGGCCGGGCTGCCGGTACGGGACGCGGCGCGGGCTTGGAGCCTCCAAAAATCTCGTAGCCGCCGGCGCAGACAATCACCACGGCGAGGGCGATCAGAATGTAGACCTGGCGCTTGTTTTCCAATCCCAGCGGGATGGCCATGGCTATTCGCCCTCCTTTCCCTGTGGAGTGGCAGCCGCGGCGCCTGCTGGCGGAGTGGGCGCCAATCCGCTGGGAACGTCGGCAGGCCTGAGCCAGGTGGAAACGCGCAGCCGCAGGTTGACCAGGCCGCCCTGCTGGCCGGTCAGCGCCATTCCGCGAATGACAAAGAAAGTCTGGTCGCGCTCCAGGCTGTTCACAAAGCGCATGATCTGCTGATAATCGCCGGTGATGCCCGCGTCCATGGTAATTTCCGTGAGATAGGAGCCGGCAGCGCCTTGCGTATACTGCACGCGAGTAAGCCGGACAGGGCCTTTCAGCGCCAGTTCACCGATGCGGGTGGCGATGGAGGAGTAGTTGGGCGGGATGCGTTTGGAATAGAACGCGCGCATCTGGGCGCGGGAGTCCTCGACGCGCTTTTCCAGGCCGCGCAAGGGAGCGGTCTCCAGGTCGCGAGCCTTCAACTGCACCTGTTTGGCGGCCAGCGCGTCGCTGGAGCTGCCGTTGGTAGCGGACCAGTCCAAGCCGAAGCGGATGGAGAGGACGATGACCGCGGCCAGCAGCACGACAAAAGCGGCGTAGTGCCAGGTAAGCGGGGAGGTCAGGCGCTCGCGCCACAACGATGGGATGCGGCTGCTGCTCATCGCTGGCCTCCCGGCTTCTGATTCGGTGGATTGAGTTTGTGTGGCCCTGTGCCGGTTTTGGACGGTCTCATAAGCTTCTGTCCGTGAGCGGCTGGGACCGGAGCCTGGTGAGGCGGTGGAACACTTTGGCTTTCGTGCTCTCCGTCGGCCGTGGGCTTCTCAGACTTTTGTTCCGCTTTGCGATCCACCGGCGTGGCCGGATTGTACTGCGCCTGCAACTCGAAGTTGACGCGGTTGGAGGCGCTGGGCGGCCCCAATTTCTCTCCCGGACCGCCGGCGGACTCAGTGCTTTCTCCCACGATGATGGGCAGCAGAAAGTGTTTGGAGTGCTCCAGGTTCTCCACCAGATCGACGGCGCGGTCGCGAGGTCCAACCACGCGCAGCTTCAGAGTGATGATGCCGGTCTTGGGGTCGCGCACCGGATCCAGGGTGTTTGCCTGCACGCCGCCGGGCAAAACGGTTTCCAGGTCTTCCATGGCCAGCGTCCAGGAAAAGGTTTTTTCGTCGATGAGCTGGTTGAGCGCCGCGACCTGCTTCAACAGCGCGTCGTTGGCCGGCTGCCGCATCAGATCCTGGTAGCCCTGCCGTTCCCGGTTGATGGCGTCGATCTTGCTCTGCACAAGCTGCTCGGTAGCGCGCGCATCTTCGGCCTTTTGGTGGAGTGCATGCAAACCCACGCCGAGGCCAATTCCGACGACCACCAGCACCGCCATGGCGATGCGCAGGCGCTTGAGTGCCGGTCCGATGTCGGCGTATGGGCGGGTGGCGAGATTGAGAGAGATGCGCATCAGTTTGCTCCCGCCAGCGCGCCGGTTACGCCCGCCAGAGTCACCAGATGGCCCAGCGGCGTTGCCGCTCCGGTCTCCGGCCTGGGCGCTATATCGACGACGGTCATATCGGAATTGCTGGGCGATTCAGGTGAGAAAATCCAGCGGGCAAAGTCTTCCGCCGCGCTGTTGCCGCCCGCGCCGATGCCCGCAAAGTACAGGAGCCGTGGACGCGCGCCGAGTTTGTCTTCATAGTAGGCGCCGGCCACGCTGATGCCGCGCTGCACTTCCTGAAGGCGCAACGCGGGATCTTCGGGCAGGTCGAGCGTGCGATAGAGCAGCAGGTCTTGAGAGTTGGTGATGGAGGTGGTCAGCGCCAGCGGGCTCAGGTTGGCGGCCAAAACCGGCTCCGTCGAATCGATGGCCCCCAGCGCCGCCAGACTCGTCGGCAGCACGGCTCCGGGCTCGTAGCCTGCCTCGCGCACGGCAGCCTCATACTCCGCCAGAACGGGTCCGGGCAGAACCGCCGCCAGCACCTTGCATTCGGTCTTGTTCTCCACCAGCACCTGGTAGCTCAGCCCAGCGTGCTCCACCTCGAAGGGTATCATCTTGCGCAGGCGGAAGCGGAGAATGGGAAGGACTTCAACGGCCTTGGCGGGCAGCGAATCGAAGTCCAGAAAGAAGACGCGAACCACGGTGTCGGGCAGAACCAGCGTGACGGCGCGGGTACGCGGTGAAACCTGCCCAAGCGCGGCGCGGATAGCATTGGCCACCACCTCCGGCGCCCTCAGATTCTGCTCGCCGATGCCCGGCACAATCGCACCCGGCGGCAACGGCTCAAAAGCATAGACGGGCGGCTGGCCCGGCCCCGGCGAAGCTGCAGCCAGCACGCCCTGCGGAGAAACCTCCACCGCCGCCGGAGGACGCGCGCCTTGCTGAGAACCGAGTTTGGCCTTGCTGAGAATCGATCTCATTGCCCCTCGTATTGTTTTATCAATTCGCGCAGTTTCTTTGTTTGTTCCCGCGTCAGCGAGGCTCGAACGATGTTAAAGTCACCAGGGTACTTACTACCGTAGTATGCCAGCTTGTCTTCCGCTGGGAACATTGCTTCAAGGTAGGCATCCCGATATTGAATCCAAACTCTCTCAGCATCTTTGACCTTTGCAGTTGCTCTAGGCTCCTTCTCTGCCACTGATAATAAGTGCCTATAGACATCATTCAACTCGGAATCAGCTCTCGCATCCTCGTCATTTGCGCAAGAATTTATCTCTGCTTGGCTATGTGCCCTCTGGTCGCAATCGCGATATTGCGCCGACACCTGAGAATGACACGGAACGGAGTTAAGCAAGAAAATGGCAGTAAGTAAAATAAATGAACGGCGCAAAATCGAAATCTTCATCGATTCACCTATTGCAAAATGCGGTAGTGCCAACGAAATCTCCGAAAAGCATCCCTCAGGGGCTAAAGCCCAGCCTCTTTTTTCAGCGTTTGAGGCACGGCTAAAGCCATGCCCTTTCAAAACGTTTGTTTGTGCAAAGCTTCCCATGTCCCTTAGTCCCTTAGTCCCTTAGTCCCTAGTCCCTTAGTCCCTTAGTCCCTAGTCCCTAGTCCTTAGTCCCTAGTCCCTAGTCCCTAGCTACCGTGACGCCTCGATGAACGTAACCTTGTTAATCTCCTTGAGCGTGGTCAACCCGCGGCGCACGCGATCCAGCGCCGACTCGCGCAGAAAGGTCATGCCCTCCTTCTGCGCCAGCTTGCGTATTTCGGAGGTGGGCTTCTTTGCCAAAATGATCTCCCGAATGGTGTCGGTCAAATCCAGCAGCTCATGAATCGCCGTTCGGCCGCGATAGCCGGTGCCGCCGCACTCCATGCAGCCCGGGCCCTCGCGGAATTCAAAGCCTTTCCAATCCTTCGGGTCCATGCCGCTGGCCAGCAGTTCCGCGTCGCTGTGCTGAATGGGGCGGGCGCAGTACTCGCAGATGGTGCGCACCAGCCTTTGCGCCAGAATGCAGTTCAGCGCGGAGACAAAGTTGTAAGCCTCCACGCCCATGTTCAGAAAGCGGCCCAGCACGTCCACTACGTTGTTGGCGTGCACCGTCGTGAAAACAAGGTGCCCGGTAAGCGCCGAGTTGATGGCGATCTGCGCCGTCTCCTGGTCGCGGATTTCTCCCACCAGAATTTTGTCCGGGTCGTGGCGCAGAATCGACCGCAACCCGCGCGCAAAAGTCAGCCCCTTCTTCTCGTTGACCGGAATCTGCGTGATGCCGCGAATCTGGTACTCCACCGGGTCCTCGATGGTGATGATCTTGTCCTCGTCGCTTTTAATTTCGTTCAGCGCAGCGTAAAGCGTCGTCGTTTTGCCGGAGCCGGTCGGTCCCGTCACCAGCACCATGCCATACGGCTCGCGGATGTAAGCGCGAAATCGCTTCAGGTCCGCTTCGTTAAAACCCACTACGTCGAGGGTGAGATGGTGGAACTTCTCGCTCATCGACTCCTTGTCCAGCACGCGCAGCACGGCATTCTCGCCGTGAATCGTCGGCATGATGGAGACGCGGAAGTCAATCAGGCGGTTCTTGTAGCGAACTCTGAAACGGCCGTCCTGCGGCACCCTGCGCTCGGCAATGTCCAGCTCGCTCATGATTTTGATGCGGCTAAGGATGGTGGAGTGATGCTCGCGGGCGATAGGCGCCATGGCCTCCTGCAAGACGCCGTCGATGCGGTACTTCACGTGCACCGAATCGTCATAGGTCTCGATGTGAATGTCGGAGGCGCGCCGCTCCAGAGCGGTGAAGATGGTGGTGTCCACCAGGCGGATGATGGGACTGATGTCTTCTTCACTGGTCAGCTTTTCGATGGAAATATTTTCGTCTGAATTTTCGTCGCCGGTCAGCACGTCGAAGGTCAGTCCCTCGCTAGCTTCGTCCAGCACGCGCTGCGACTGCTCGGTCTTCTTGAGCAGGTCGGTAATCTGCGAGAGCGTCGCCACGCGCGGAATAATGCGATGCGAGAGCAGCCCGGCAATCTCGTCCAGCACCATCAACCGCGATGGGTCGCTGACGGCAATCACCAGCGCGTCAGATTGTTGTTCGATGGGCACAAAGTTGTAGCGGAACATCAACTCCACCGGCACGGTGCGCAGCAGCTCGTGCTGAATCTTGAAGTTCTTCAGGTCCACGAACTCGGCGTGATAGCGCATGGCCAGAGCTTCGGCCTGGGCGCGCTCGTCCTGGACAGCGGAGAGTGGAACAACAAGCGTGGTTGCCTCAGCCATGGTTTATCCCTGACCTCCGGTGGCTTGCCCCAGCGAGAAGATGGGCAGGTAAAGCGAGATGAGAATGAAGACCACCACCACGCCCATGACGATGAGGATGGCCGGCTCAATCAGCGCCAGGGAAGCGGACAGCGCCGTCGCCACGTCTTCCTCGAAAAATTCCGACACCGAGTTGAGCATCTGCGGCAACGCGCCCGTCTGTTCGCCCACCGAGATCATCTCTCCGGCCAGGTCGGGAAAGACTTTGGTCTGGATCAGCGCATCGGCCAGGCTGCGCCCCTCGCGCACCGTGGTGATGGAGTTGGCGACCGCGCGGGAGACGCGCAGCGAACTGATGGAGCGGGATGCGGTTTCCAGCGACGGTACCAACGGCAACCCGCCCGTCAGCAGCGTGGAGAGCGTGCGCGCGAAGAGCGCGACTTGGTACTTGAGCCAGATTTTTCCGAAGATGGGCAAACGAATGCGGACGCCGTCGATGAAGTCGCGGCCCCGCTCGGTGATGGAGAAGCGATAGCCGCCGAAAATTGTGCCCGCGATAATAAGCAGAATCCAAAGCAGATTGTGGTTGAGAAATTTGCCGAAGGCCAGCAGGTCCATGGTCATGGCCGGCAGCTTGGAGCCCATCTGCTCATAGAGGGTGCCAAACTGCGGAATCACAAAAACGAACATGAAAAACATCAGGCAGACGACCAGCACCATCAGCACGCAGGGATAGATCAGCGAGGTCACCAGCTTCTTGCGGAAAGTGAGCGAGGTGCGCTGAAAACTGACATAGCGCTCCAGCACCTCCTGCAGGTTGCCGCTGCGCTCACCCGCCAGCAGCGTGGTGGTGTACATGATGGGAAATCCGCTCTGCGCCTCGAAGGCCGCCGAAAGCGCGTCGCCCGTCTTGACCCGCGCGGCCACATCCTCCAACTGCGCGGCAAAATGCTCGTTCTTCTGATTCTTGGCCAGCATCTCAATGGAGCCCAGAATCGGCAACCCCGCGCGAATCAGCGTCAGAAACTGCTGGTTGAAGATGAGAAAAGTCTCCAGCTTGACCTTGCGGCGCTTGAAACCGCCAAAACCGCCGCGGGGACGCACATGATAAACGTGATAGCCGGCATGAACAAAGCGTGCGCGCAGCTCATCGGCCGTGGCCGCCGTCTGCACCTGCTCCTGCACGCGGCCGCGCTCGTCGGCCACCTTGATTACGAATTCCGCCATGCCTCTCGCCGCCAGCCGGACCCCTGAGTGAGCCTGACCTGTCTGGCCGGCTTTTCTCGGGATTTCTTCTCAGGATTAAGGGTATCAGTTCCCGCCTGCTTCGCTCGTAACGGATAGACGCAAAAGGGAGAAGCAGCGCTCAACGCGGGAAGGTGGTCCGAGAAGAGCTTTTGCCCTGATCCACAAGCGCTGTTCAATGGGCAAAGCAGGCGCTGGGCTTGTCCGAAGGCTGAGTTCAGGCCGTGCAATCCGGGTCAGCATTCCGGCGCCACACCGCCCAAGATGAATTGAGTACAGGTTCCTCGCCATCCACCCTTGACCGCCGCGGAAACCCCGCGCAGGAGAATGTCATGCAGTTTCAATTCAACGGAGTACTCTATAGCATCACGAATAACGAGCTCATCATCGCCGCGGTTATACTCGTCGTCCTGGTGCTCGTCGCCATTGGCGCTTACCTTGAGCGCCGCAAAGTCAAAACCCAGGACCTTCGCAATCGTTTCGGCGCAGAGTACGACCTCGCCGTTCTTACCCAAGGCTCCGTGCACAAGGCCGAAAGCAAGCTGGCTAACCGCGAAACCCGCGTTGAAGCCATGAAGATCCGCGATCTCAGCACCACAGAGCGGGATCGCTTTATTGTCGAATGGCACAACGTCCAATCCCGCTTCGTCGATCAACCCGTGGCCGCCGTCACGGAAGCCGACAACCAGATCAACGCGCTTCTTGTGGCGCGCGGCTATCCCGTGGCCGATTTCGAGCAGCGTGCCGCCGATCTCTCCGTCACCTACCCCAGCGTCATGGAAAACTACCGCCTCGCGCACGGCGTTGCCGTCCGGACCGGCGATGTTGAAGCCACCACCGAGGAACTCCGCACCGTCATGATCCAATACCATGCCATCTTCGATGAGCTGCTCCTGGACCAAAAGCCCATCCAGCACTTAGTCGCCGCATAACTCGAAGTTTGCGGCACGAAGGGCTCCGTCTCCATGCGGATGCCCTGGAGGATCGCAAAATGAGACCACTTACGAACGTGATTCGATGTGCCCGCAAGACAGGATTCTCCATCCTGCTGCTGGCGGGCACATGCACGATGGGAACCGCACTTGGATTCGCCGCCAGCCCGAATTCCGAGACCATTCAAGCCACATATACTCAGGCAGGTAAAACCATCGGCATCACGCTGATCATTTACAACTACTCCACTCCATCGGACCTCCAAGTTCTCTCCCGAGCATTCGAAGAGGGCCAGGATCGCGCATTGGCCACCGCTCTTTCCAAGACCAAAGCGGTCGGGCATTGCTCGATTACAGGGGCTCTCAGCTATGACGTCGCCTTCATCCAGATGGATGTAACGCCAACCGGGCGGCAGATCACCTTTGTCACCAGCCGCCCGCATCCGTTGAATGAAGCCGGCGCGGATGCGCAGTCCCAGTCCTTCGACCTGGCCGTTGGCCAATTCGACCTGAATGACACCGACAGCACCAAGAACAAAGGATTCTTCTATCCGGCAAGCAAGCTGGTGATCGATAAGCAGGGAGTGTTTCGCTATGATCTGTCCGGCAATCCCTGGTCGCTGGTCAACGTCCTCGATTCGAAGACGGCCCCCGGCGAGACTTTAGCGCTGGGCCCCGAGAATTGATTTTGATCGGAAGTCACCAGCCGTGCGCCCCACGTAAACCCTCCAATATCACCGCCCTGCTGCATCTGTTCTGCCTCACTGCTGACCCTGTATCCTGATTACGTTTCATCTTGCGGCGGGAAAGAGGTCTGAATTGACGCAGGCAATGAATTGGACAAGGCGCAGGTACGGACAACTGGCCGCTGTCAGCGCCCTGCTGCTTGTCGTAGCCATCGGCGCGGCCTTGCTGGCAGGCATTTATTCCAGCCGCTCGGCGGCGGCGGTCATTCCCTATCCGCGCGAACTGGCGCAGGTCAGCTTTGCCGTAGCCGGTGACGTGATTCCGCATGGAGCGGTGCGTGCCGCCGCCGCCGCCGCCGGAGACGGCGCGCAGGGCTGGAGCGCGCTCTTCGCCGATGTGGCCGACGTCTTCCATCACGCAGACTTCGGCTTTGTGAACCTGGAGACTCCGGTGGCGCCGGAGCACTCGCACGGGACCAAAGAGTTTATGTTTGACGCGCCCATCGCATTGATTGACGCGCTCAAGGCCAGCGGCATCAAGATCGTCTCCTCCGCCAACAACCACATGATGGACCAGGGCGAGGCGGGCTTTGCCGAGACGCGCGAACACCTGCGCGAACGCGGGATGCTCTTTGCCGGCACGGGTGACACGGCGCAGCAAAGCTGGCAGCCGGTCATCACCGAGGCCAACGGAATCAAGGTGGGCTGGCTGGGAATGACGCGCTGGCTCAACGGCAACCGCAATCCCGACGACGACAACCAGCCGCACGTAAACTTCTTCCCCTATCCGGACGAATCCAAAGGCGCACCGGGACTCGACGAGGCCGGCGTACTCGACGCCATCAAAAAAGCGCGCGGCCAGTGTGATTTCCTGGTGGTTTCCATTCACTGGGGCGTGGAGTACGCGACAGCGCCGCAGCCCGCGGACGTGGAAACGGCGCACAAGATGCTCGAGGCTGGAGCCGCGGTGATCGTCGGCCATCATCCGCATGTATTGCAGCCGGTGGAGACGTATCGGACTCAGGACGGGCGCGACACGGTCATTTTCTATTCGTTGGGAAATTTTTTGTCGAATCAATCGCGCACGTATGTCGATGGCCTGATGCCCGACAAAGAAGGCGACCCGCGCGACTCGATGATCGGGCTGTTTTCCGCTGTGCGCAAGGACTACGGGCCAGCCGGCGTGCGCGTCGAGCTGGGCCATGTGGGCGTACTGCCCGTGTGGGGCGAGAACAATCGCAACGAGCTGGCCAGGGGACAAACCAAAACGCCGGTAATTCGCCCCGTCCTGATCGATCGCGAGATTCCGCGCGTACAGACAAGACTGGATGATCTGAATCAGCTCAGCACTCCCGCGAAACCGCTGACGGCAGAGCAGAAAAAGGAGTTCATCGAGCTGACCAGCCGCCTGAAGCTGCTTTCAGACCGCCGCGCCCTGTTGCTGGCGCGCATCGGCGATGAGTATGTCACCGACCCGCCAAAACAGGCGGCGAAGCAGTAGAGCGGGTTGTTTGCGGGCGGAGTTTTATTCGAGAAGCGGAACTCCGGCTGCACGGGCGGCATTGCGCAGATCTTTATCGAGCGTTGCCAGTGGGAGCCGGTAGCGAATAGCCAATTCAAGATAAGCGGCATCGTAAACGGATAGTTTGTACTTTCTCGATAGATCGATAACCTGCGTTCCGTCGCGAGGGAAATCGAAGTCGATGGAAAACATATCCAGTGATTCAAGGAATTGAGTCACGTCCTCCGGCGTAATCCGGTTGCGCCGTTCGTTCAGCACCAGGACGTTGCGTATTTCGTACCACCAAATGCCGGGGACAATTGCGGAGCCGGATTGAATTTCAAGGAACGCCAGATCGGCTAGCGGGTGATCTTCGTCCCGCAAGGCCCATGTGATCGTGATCGAGGCATCCAGGACAAAGCGCATGGTTACATGCGACCTTCATCGCGCATGGACAGAATCTCTTCCAGGGAAACGGGCTTGGTGCGTTTGCGAATCTCCTTGATGCTCTCGACGGCCCATTGAACCCGCTCCCGGTCGATCATACCCTCAATGGCCCACTGTAAGTGTTCCCGATCAAACACCACTTCTGGCACGAGGCGTACGACCTGTTTGCCATTCCGTGTAATGACTATGCTCTCCCCACGCTCCGCCGCATCGAGAATGCGGTGAAAGTTATTTCCGTCATCCGTTGTTTGAATGTTTTGCATACACTATCCAATCCACTTAACTGGTCAAAGTATAGCAAAATCCGGGAAAATTGACCGGAATCCATCTGTTCCCGAATTTCTGCAAAGCGCTACTGCACCGTTCCCTGCGGACGCAGCCGGCGCAGGTCCATGGCGCAGGCCACGGCATTCTGCGCCTGCAGGCGAAGATTGTCAGAGGCTACCCAAAGCCACAGCCGCGTAATCTGGCTGGAGTTGCGCGCGCCCGGCTCGGGATGCAGCCGGACCAGCACATCGTCCTGTCCCGTGGAGGCAAGGTTGGAGGGCGAATCGGTGTCTTCCAGCACCAGGTCGAGGTGTCCGCCTCTCAGAGCCTCTTCCAGGGAGGCAATCTCCGCTGGCTGCTCCAGTTCGATGGCGATGGAGAAGGCATGGCCGTGGAAGACGGGCGCATGAACCACTTGCAAGGCCAGCGCGGGCCAGCGGCCGGCGGAGAGCGCGGCGTAGTGGCGGCGCACCCGCGCCTCCACCGCGCCCAGGCTCACTTTGGCGGATTCGCCCAGCCCGGCCAGCAGGTTATAGGCCGCCTGCGTATCGTAAAGGCTGCGGGGCATCCCCTGAAAGCTCAACAAGCTCATGGTCTGCTGGTGCAGTTCATCCAGCGCGGCGCGGCCAAACTCGCTGGCAGGCTGCAAGAGCGTGGCGAAGGCGATGCGCACCGGGGCGGCCTGTTGCAGCCGTTCCAGCACCAGGGCCAGCGCCAGCGCCGCGGGGTGGGCGGGAACCACGGCGGGAGTGAACAGGTCCACGGTAGCCGCCTCGGAACCCAGCCAGGGCGCGCGCACCACAACGCCTGTCTCCTGGTCCAGAGCGCCGCTCAGGTCGAGTACGGTCGAGCCAGCCCTGAGCGCATCCCGCCAGTGCTTGCGGGTCAGGTCCTCGGAACCGCAGAAAAAGGTGAAGTCGATGCGGTCGAAGGCGTCCGGTCCAATGGTCTGGACAAAGGTGATCTCGTCGCCCACCTGGTCCAACAGGCCCTCTGCCTCCTCCTCGTCCAGCAGCACGATACTGGCCGCCGCCAGGGGCGACTCCGATAGAGCGTCCTTCAACTCCCGGCCCACCAGGGTTGAGGCTCCGGCAATGGCGATCTTGTACACAGGCGTCCTTTGATTCGTTAAAAGCAGCTATTAGCTTTTAGCCTTTAGCTGTTCGTAAATCAGCGGTCAAGCGGCCCCGGTTCCGAGACAACAGCAGGCGCGGGCTTCAACCGCCAGCGGCGGCGGCGCGACCACGAGTAAGCCGCCCGCGCCCAGATGCCGCTGAACATATACACCAGCGCCCACAGAAACAGCACCGCCTGGGAAAATCTGATGATGACATACAGCGCAATGGCAATGAAAAACAGAGTACGGAAGGAGTGGCGGCGGGAGAAGCTGAGTTCCTTGCCGGACCAGAAGCGCCAGGTGCTGACCATCAGGAATCCGGTCACACCAACAATTCCAATCCAGATGAAGGCGACCCACCTGTTCTCCACCGGATAGCCTTGGCAGACATGCACACAAGCGGCCAGCAGGCCGGCCCCGGCGGGAATCGGCATGCCCACAAAATACTTGCGATCCGGACGTCCCGGATTGCGCGGCAGGGGGTCGTGGCTGATGTTGAAGCGCGCCAGCCGCGAGACCCCGCCGATGAGATAGAGGAAACAGATGAAAGATCCGGCGTAGAGCAGGTCCTCGTGCAACTGAGGATTGATGGAATCGGGCAGAAAGTGGAATCCCCAGATAAGCGCCAGCAGGCTGGGCGCCACACCGAAGGCAATGGCGTCGGCCAGTGAATCCAGTTCCCTGCCAAAATCACTGCATGTATTGGTCATGCGCGCGATGCGTCCGTCCAGCCCGTCAAAGGGAATGGCTAGAATGATGGCGATGGCTGCCCAGTCAAGGTGGGTGTGCGCGTTGCCGGAGTCGGTAAGGGCCGCCATGGTCTGGAGAATAGAAAAGAAGCCGGCTGCGATGTTGCCCGCCGTAAACAGCGAGGGCAGCAAAAACATTCCGCGGCGCAACTGCGCCCGCGCATTGGCCTTGACCTGTGTGGCATTGGGGGGCATCATCGGCGGCCTCCGCTTGATTCGTTGGGCAACACGCTGGCGCTCTTCGCGGTGGAAGCAACCGGCGGCCTCTCAAGCTCCGCCATGGACGCCAGCACGCTGGAGCCGCCTTGGACGCGCTGGCCCACTTTCACGCATAAAATCGCCTCGGCCGGCAGCAGCACGGTGACGCGGGAGCCAAACTTGATGAGGCCCACGCGCTGGCCGCGAGCCAGAGTGTCGCCTTCCTTGAGGTTGAAGACGATGCGCCGGGCCAGCAGGCCGGCAATCTGCTTGAAAGTAACTTCGATCCCCTCGCCGCGTACCGTCGCAATGTTCTGCTCGTTCCGGTCCGCCGACGCGGGGTTCATGGCATTCAGGTACTGGCCCTTCTGATAGCGCATGGAGGCGAGTACGCCGCCGATGGGCGAACGGTTCACGTGCACATTAAAAACGCTGAGGAAGATGCTGATCCGCTGCCGAGGACCTTCGGGAGTGTTGATGGAGGCTGTTTCGGTCACCAGCCCGTCTCCGGGAGAGACGATCAGGCCGGGGCCGGTGGGAATCGTCCGCTGGGGATCGCGGAAAAACCAGAGAAAAAACGCCGCCAGAAGCACCGGCGCGATGCTCCACGCCCAGTTGCCCGTAGCCCACGCCAGCGCAGCCGCCACTGCCAGCATGCTCAATCCGTAGATGTAACCGTCACGAACCATTGTCCCAAACGATTATACGGCTATTCGGCTCATTGCTGACACAGCAATGCGCGGCACGAGTGGCACACTGCCCGCTCGGAGGCCGCGCATGGCTGGCACTCAGGCAAATCGCCCGCAATCTACGATGCCCGCAAAAACCTAAGCAGTGATCGGCAGTCTGCGTTCCAGGGAGATAATCATGTCCTTGGCGTGCAGTTTCAGCTTCTTGAGCTTGATTTCCTCGATCTGCTCCTCTGTGGAGAGATACGGTTTCTGGAGCAACTCTTCCAACCGCTGAGCGTAATTACGATGTTCGGCATGCAGGCGATCAATTTCTGCGCTCAGCGTGGAATCCTGTACTTCATCCATCAAGCACCTCCGAGTTATAAGGAACAATTACATATATCGCCCCCAGAGCGCAATCCGCAAGTCAAAAAAAGACCAGAAGTAACCTCGACTGTGGAATTCGCCCCAAAAAACTCCCTTGCGTGACCGCAATCACGCCTGTTCGTTTGACTGTCAAGGCTTCCCGGCGTGAGCAGCCTCAGGTTCAAAGCCCTCCAGCTCCAGGCGCATCAGAATAGCATCTTCCGCCGGAGCCTGATAATAGCCCGGCCGGCGTCCGATTTCCACAAAGCCCAGCCGCCGGTAAAGTCCAAGCGCCCGCTCGTTGGATGCGCGCACCTCCAGAATAATCTCCGTAACCCCAGCCAGTCGCAGCCTGTCGGCCAGCTCGGCAAAGAGCCCCCGCGCCAGGCCGCTTCGTTGGTAATGAGCATCAACCGCGATGGTCTCCAGCTCGGCCTGCGGCGGAATCAGGCTGGCCACCGCCAGGCCCATCACCTTGCCCGCCTGCCCGCCATCCGTCACCAGCGCAATCCGCCGCGGTGTAGCATCCTGGTTCGGATCCATATCCAGCGCCGCCGTGTAGGCCTCTCGCGGCCATTGGGGCGCATCCTTCAGGCTCGCGGCGATCTCCATCACCCGGTCGAGGTCCTCCGGGCTCATGCGGCGAATTCGTGCGGCTTGAAATGCTGCGGGATAACTCGATTCGGAGGGAGGCGGGGGTTTCAACCCCCGCATTTTGCCAACATATTCGATGCGGGCTTTAGCCCCGGAGGCATCTTCTTCGTGCGGTGTATCGGCGCGCTTCATGCCTTCGCCACCGCCGCCGCCTCGCCAAAAATCTCCGCATCCGAGCGGCGCAGGTAATTGCCGTCCAGCAGCGCCAGGTCAACAAACTCCCCGGCTGCCACGCGCGGCGCGCAAAGCCGCAGCGCATCGGCCGCGGTGGGCGCGGCCACGCGGACCAGCTCCGCATCCGGCCAGGCCGCGCTTAGCAGTTCAGCGGCGGTATCGTCGCAAACGGCAATCCGCTGGAGCGGCGTTACAATCGCCGCCAGCTCCGCGGCTCCTGCCAGCAGTTCTCTTGCCTGCCCATCCGGCCCGCCTACCCGCAAAAAAACCTCTCCGCGATGCGCATCCAGCGCCGCCGAATCAACGCCTGCCTTCCACCCCAGCGACGAAGAACTGTCGCTGGGGGCCCCGGCCTTTGCGGCGAGCACCTCAAGCCGCGAAACCGCGACCACCGGAATCTGCGCCGGCTCGGCCAGCCCCTTCACGGCAGCCAACCCCACGCGCACCCCGGTAAAGCCGCCGGGACCATTGACGGCGATGATGGCGCCGAGCTGCGGCAGTTGCACCCCGGCCATGCGCAGCATCTCGCCAGCGGAACCCACCAGCGTCTCCGAGGGGCGCTGTCCGTCAAGAGAAGTTTCGCCCAGGATATGAACCTCTCCGCTCGCCACCATCCCCAGCGCCAGCGAGCCGGTGGGGCCGCAGGTGTCAATGGCCAGCAGAAGCATCGATTCCGCCATGCGCCTCCTTACACCGCCTTCAGCGCCTGCTCCAGATCGGCGATCAGGTCGTCCTTGTCCTCGATGCCCACCGAGAGGCGAATGCGGCCTTGCGTAATTCCCATCGAGGCGCGTACTTCATCGCTCACCGAGCCGTGCGTGGTGGTGGCCGAGTGCGAGGCCAGCGACTCAACCCCGCCCAGAGACTCGGCGCTCAAGAAAATCTTGATCGCCGCGAGGAATCGCCCCGCATCCTCGCGCGACTCGACCTCAAAGCTCATCATGGAACCAAATCCCTTCTGCTGCTTCACGGCCAGATCGTACTGCGGATGGCTTTTCAATCCGGGATAGGCCAGCTTGCTCACCTTGGGATGCGTCGCAAGATACTCCGCCACGGCGCGTCCATTCTCCTCGTGCTGCTGGATGCGCAACGGCAGCGTTTTGATGCCGCGCAGGACAAGAAAGCATTCAAAGGGCGACATCACTCCGCCGGCCGCCTTCTGCACCAGCAGAAACCGCTCCTTGTGCTCGGGCGTCGAGCCGATCAGCGCGCCGCCCAGCCCGTCCGAGTGGCCGTTGAGGTACTTGGTTGTCGAGTGCATCACAATGTCCGCGCCCAGCGCCAGAGGGCTTTGCAGCGCCGGCGACAGAAACGTATTGTCCACGCTGACCTCGACGCCGTGCGCATGGGCAATCTTGCTGACCGCCGCAATATCCGTCAGAACCATCAGCGGATTGCTGGGCGTCTCAATGTGCATCAGCTTGGTGTTGGGCCGTATCGCCGCTTCCACCGCATTCAAATCGCTGGTGTCCACATACTCGATCTCGATGCCGTAGCCGGAGACGATGCGGTCGAAGAGCCGCACCGTGCCGGCATACACATCCTTGGAGCAGATCAGGTGATCGCCCGCGTGCAGCATAGCCACCAGCGCGGAGATGGCCGCCATGCCGGTGGTGAAGGCATGACCGCTCATGCCCCCTTCGAGAGCCGCCAGCGCCTCCTCCAGCCGGTCGCGCGTAGGATTGCCGGCGCGCGAGTAGTCCCAGCCGCGGTCTGTGCCGATGCCGGTCAGTTCAAAGGTCGAGGAAAGATAAACAGGCACGTTCACCGCGCCCGTCTGCGGGTCCGGGTACTGCCCGGCATGAACGGCAAGGGTCGAGTATTTGTAGTTGGACATGGTCAGCGAATAGCTCCTAGCTTCTAGCTTATCGCGGCGGAGCAGGGGAACGGAAAACTCTCGACCTCCGGCTCAAGCAGGGGTACAATTGAGTTGCGATCATGATGACCAGCGCCCAGTTCTATCTCGCGATCGGCCTTCCCATCTTCTCCATCCTGCTCGTGTGGCTTGGATCGACGGTGGCAAACAATCGCGCCATCAACGCTCTCGGCCAGCGCATCGACGACCTCGGCCAGCGCATCGGCGACTTGAATCAGCGCATCGACGACCTGCGTTCGGAGATGAGAGCTGGATTTGCCGCCGTGAACGCGCGCATCGACCGCCTGGAAACCCGCTTTGATCGCATCGAGGACGAGGTCCACAAGGATCACGAAAGCCGACTGTCGCGTCTGGAAGCCCGCGTCTTCGCCCGCACCGCCTGACTCAACTCTCCCGCCACGGCGCACTCTTTGCTTTGCCCTGCATGAACGGCAAGGGTCGAGTATTTGTAGTTGGACATGGTCAGCGAATAGCTCCTAGCCTCTAGCTTATCGCGGCGGGGTCCTACTTTTTCTCTGCCGCCTCAGGTTGCTTGACCACCCGCGCCACCGGGAAGTAGCCGGTGCGCGTGCGCACGATAAGCTTGCCCTTGCCCTCGGCCTTGACCTCCACGCGACGGAAGCCCGGCTCGGTGTATGGCTTGGTGGAGTGGTAGCCCAGCGTGTACTGGTTGCGAATGTCTCGCGCCACCTCGGCGGCGATCTGGTCGATCTGCTCGATATTTTTTGGGAAGAAGGCCATGCCGCCAGTCTCGGTGGAGAGCATCTCCAAGGCCTTTCGCGCATGCTTCACTTCGTCGCGGCTCATCTCGTCGCCAAACAGCAATCCAATGGAGTAGATGACCGGGCCGGAGAGCTGCTGAACTTTGCGGATGGTCTGCTCCCGGTTCAAAGTCGAGGCGTTGTCCTCGCCGTCGGTGATGAGGATGAGAACCTGCTTGGGGCGCTTGGCGTCGCGCGCCAGTTTGTCGGCCGAGGCTGCCACGGCATCGTAAAGCGCGGTGCCGCCCTTGGCTTCGATGTGGCTCAGCCCCGCGCGCAGCTTGTTCACGTCGGAGGTGAACTCCTGGTCGATGAAAGCCTCGTCGGAAAAGTTCACCACGAAGGCCTCATCTTGGGGGTTGGAGGCCGCGATCAGGTCCATGGCGCTCTTGTTCACCGAGGGGCGCTTGCTGCCCATGGAGCCGGAATTGTCCACCACCAGCCCTATGGAAACCGGAAGGTCGGTGTGCTGGAAGCTGATCAGCTTCTGTTTGACGCCATCCTCGAAGACCTGAAAGTTTTCCTTCTTCAGGTCCGGCGCCAAGCGGTTGCCGTCCAGCACCGAGCAGTTGAGCGACACCTCTTCCACGTCGGTGTGCAGAACGTAGCCTTCGCCCTCCTTGCGCAGAGCCGGGAGCGCGGGCGGCTCACCATCCGGTGAGCGCACCGGATCGCGATCCACAGTGAGCGATGGAGCCGGAATTCGATCCTGGGCCGGAGTCTGGGCAGGGACCAGCGGCGCGGACGATTGTTGCGCCGCCATTGAAAGAGCCGCCAGGGCAAAAAGAAGCACGAGATTACGACTACGCATAGGAACCGGCATGAGCATGGACGATAAGACGAGGCCATCCCCACTGGAGAATTGACCTTCCCCTTCACTTTACGCCTCCACTGGCTGCGGAAAAATACATTGTTTTGAAAGGGCACGACTTCAGTCGTGCCGCAAAGGCCGCAAAATGATCGCGGGCTTTAGCCCCTGCGGGATGTTTTTAGTCAATCTCGCCTGAAATTCAGAGTTTTTACGCAGCCTGTCTAGCCGCCGCGAGTCAGTCGCAGCGCCTGCCTGCGCAGGGCCGCAAAGACTCCTGCGATACAATCGACTCAAGCGCAAAACGGCTCCGGAGCGCACGGAATGGGGCTTTCGAGCGTAAATTCCACCGCTGCATCGAGGAGAAAACCTTCCGCATGGCTAACATTTATCCCTTTCGCGCCTGGCGCTACTCGCCCTCCGCTGTCCGCCTGGAGGATGTGGTCACGCAGCCCTACGACAAAATCTCTCCGGCCACGCAGCAGGCCTATTACCTGCGCAGCCCGTTTAATTTAGTCCGCATCATTCTGGGCCTGCCGGAGCCTGGCGACGCTGAGCGCGGCCAGAGCGTTTATACCCGCGCCGCGCGCGACTTGAGAGCCTGGCGTGAGCAGGGTGTGCTGGCGCAGGAAAAAAACCCGTGCATCTTCGCCTATGCGCAGCAATTCAAGGTTCCCGGAACTGAGATTGTTAAAGTCCGGCGCGGTTTTATCGCTTTAGGCAAGCTGCACGACTACTCCGAGCAGGTCGTCTTCCGCCATGAGCAGACGCTCAGCAAGCCAAAGAGCGACCGGCTCAACCTGCTCAAGGCCACACACGCGCACTTCGGGCAAATCTTCATGCTCTACTCCGATCCGGCTGGCAGCGTGGACAAGATTTTGTACGATGGCGCCGGGCCGGCCGAGGCGGAGATCACCGACGAGTACGGCGTGCTGCACCGGCTGTGGAAGGTCAGCGATCCGGCGGCCATTCGCGCAGTAACCGCGGCCATGGCCGACAAAAAGCTGATTATCGCTGACGGCCACCACCGCTACGAGACCGCGCTGAATTACTCCAAAGAGCACGCGGCCCCTGCGCTGGCCAAAACGGAGACCAGCGTCTCTGGGTTGCCGCAGCCCGCCTACCCCGAGGCCGCGGTCATGATGACCTTCGTCAACATGGACTCCGATGGCCTGGTGATTCTGCCCACCCATCGCGTAGTGCATAGCCTCAAGAACTTCGACCCTGCCGCTTTTGCGCGCGCCGCCGAGGAGTTTTTCACCATCGAGCCATTGCATGGAGCAGCCTCTTCGGGCTTCATCAATACTCTGAGCAGCCAGCAAGGCACAGCCTTTGTCGCTGTCACTCGCGCCGGAGCGTTGCTGTTGCGCGCCAAGCCGGAGCCGGTAGCCGCCGCGCTCGCCAGCCTGCCTGAGCGCCAGCGCCAACTCGATCTGAGCTGCTTGCACTCCATCGTCCTCGACCGGCTTCTCGGCCTGGACGCCGAAAAGGTTCGCGAGCAGACTAACATTCGCTATCTGCGCGACGCCGCCGAGGCCGTCGAGCAGGTTCGCGGCGGCGAGGCTGACGTCGCCTTCCTCACCAACCCTGTTTCCATGGAGCAACTCCGGGAGGTGGCCTTTGCCTGCGACGTGATGCCGCAAAAATCCACCGACTTCTTTCCCAAGCTGCTCAGCGGTTTGACGATTTATGCGCTGGATTAAGTACTCATGGTTGGCTCTTGTTCTGGCCCCGCTGGCCGCGCAATCGACCCTCGCGCAGCCCGCGCCGCCCGCTCCTCAAACTCGTTTTGTTGTGGTGCTCGACGCGGCCCACGGAGGCGACGACACCGGCGGACGCCTCGCGCATGGCCAGCTTGAAAAATCCTTCACACTCGCCCTCAGCGTACGCCTGCGCTCTCTGCTCGCCGCGCGCGGCATCCCCGTAGTCACCACGCGCGACTCCGATGCGGCGGTCGATCCGGTCAAGAGAGCGGAGATCGCCAACCGCGCCCAGGCCCAGGCCTGCCTCAGCCTGCACACCTCTGAGAGCGGCTCCGGCATTTACCTCTTTGTCTCTTCGCTCGCACCCGCCGCTCCCGCGCGCTTCCCTGCCTGGAAGACAGCGCAGGCCGCTGCGGTGATGCGCTCGCTCAAACTGGCCGGAGTGATCAACTCCGCGCTGCTGCACGCCGGCATGAGCGTAACCCTGAGCCGCACGTCTCTGCCTGCCATGGATAGCATGACCTGCCCTGCGGTGACCGTCGAGATTACACCCGAACAAAACCATGAAACAGCCGCCGGCTTGGACGACAAGGACTATCAGGCGCGTGTGGCTGCGGCGCTGGCCGCGGCGCTGCTGGAATGGCGAACTGATACCGGGCGAACGGAGGCGCGTCCGTGATTCCTCGCCATCAGAGAATTCTCTTCGTCCTTTTGCTTGTGGCCTCGCTGGCCATGGGCGCGGTGCTGTGGCTTCTGCGCCAGCATGCTCACCAGCGGCTGCTCGCCGGCCTGGACTCCGCGCCCACCAGCGCTCCCGCCGTGGCGCCCGCCGAACAGGCAACCCTGCTGATGGCCAATGACAGCGACGGTTCCATCCTCACCCAGCTTCATTCCCTGCCCCTGCCCGCCGACCCCGGCGCTCTCGCACGCGCCGTGTTGGGCAAGCTGCTGGACCTTTATGCCACACCCGATGCCGCCCACCCCGTCCCCGGCGGCGCAAGCTCCGTGCTCCAGGTTTTTCTGCTGCCCGCTCCTGAAATTACAGGCGCCGTTCCCGCCGCCGGCATTCCAATATCAACAAAATCCAGAACTGTCGTGATCCTGCCCCGCCAATTCCGCGCCAATCCTCCCGCTGCCCCATTGCAGGGCGCGCCGCAAGCCGGCCCGCTACTGGCGGTCGTCAACCTCTCCGGCAGCTTTGCCGCCAACCACCCATCCGGCATCGAGACGGAAATGCTCACCGTGCTCTCCATCTGCGGCACATTGCGCGCCAATCTGCCTCGCGTCACCCAGGTGCGCTTCCTGGTGGACGGCCAGCAACGCGCTACGCTCGCCGGCCACGCCGACCTGACCCGCACTTACCTGACCGGCGATGCAGTACCATCAAATGAAGCGCACCCATGAACAAGACAGCAAACAATTCAGGCACAACTTCCCCCACCATAGGCGTTTTCGATTCCGGATTTGGCGGCCTCACCGTGCTGCGCGCACTGATGGCCCAGATGCCCCACGCGCGCTTCGTTTTCTTCGGCGACACGGCGCGGCTGCCCTACGGCTCAAAATCCCGCCGGACAATTGCTCGTTATGCCGCCCAGTGCGCGCAATTTCTGGTCAACCAGCAGGGCGCGGAGTTCCTGGTCATTGCCTGCAACACGGCCAGCGCGTTAGCCCTCGACGCCATTCAGGACTCAGTCACGGTTCCCGTGCTGGGCGTGATTGAACCGGGCGCCGAGGCTGCCCGCGCCGCCTCCCGCACCGGCGATGTGCTGGTCATCGCCACCGACGCCACCGTGCAAAGTCACGCCTATGCCGCCGCCTGTCGCGCTCACGGCCTGCGCGCTCTGGAAAAAGCATGCCCCCTGCTCGTCCCGCTGGTCGAGGAGGGATGGACCGGGCCCTTGGCCGGTGATGTCACTGAAATCTCTGCGGCGCAAGCCGCGTTCACCTCACCGCAGGTGGCTGTTACTGCCGAGGTCATCCGCATCTATCTGGCCGAACTCACCGCCGAAGCCGCCGCCCAGGGCATGAATCCCGATGCGCTGGTACTGGGTTGCACACACTACCCGCTATTGCGCCCGCTGCTGGAACGCGCTGTCCCCGCCGGGATGAAGGTCATTGATTCTGCCGATGCCACCGCCGAAGCTGCCGTTAAACTCTTCGGCCAGCAAGAATCGGGGAAACGTTCGCCGTCCGCGCAGGACCCGTCCGCGCAGGACCCGTCCGTGCAGGACCTGTCAGCGCAGGACCCGTCCGCGCAGGACCCGTCCGTGCAGGACCTGTCAGCGCAGGACCCATCTGCGCAGGACCCATCTACGCAGGATCAGGTCCGCTGCTTCGCTACCGATTCCGTCGAGAAGTTCGAGCGCCTCGGTTCCCGCTTTCTTCGCCGCCCCACCGGCAAGGTCGAACTCGTGGACCTGGGCGGCTGATATTCTTACTAGAGGCTGTTTCATAACCAGGTTTTGAAAGGGCACGGCTTTAGCCGTGCCGCAAAGGTGATTAAGTCGATGTTTTGAAAGGGCACGGCTTTAGCCGTGCCGCTGATAGGACAGAAAAATCGCGGGCTTTAGCCCCTGAGGGAAAGCTCAAAGACGGTCAGCATTCGTTTATGAAACAGTTTCTAGAAGGTAGGTCCGCATCCCCAAAGCCCGGACCCTGGAGGAAGTTAGAAAGCATGATCGATCTGGCAGGTAAGACGGCTGTAGTCTTCGGGCTGGCCAACAAGCGTTCCATCGCCTGGGGCATCGCCCAGAAGCTGCATGAGGCCGGAGCAACCCTGGCCATCTGCTACCAAAATGACCGCATGAAGCTTGAGGCCCAGAGCCTCATCGACGAGCTGTCCGGCGCCAGCGGCTTCCAGTGCGATGTCTCCAACGACCAGGAGATTGAAACCCTCTTCGCCGCCCTCAAAGAGAAGTACGGCAAGCTCGACATTCTTGTCCACGCCGTGGCCTTCGCCCCTGCCTCGGAGTTGCGCGGCGAGTTCATCGACACCACCCGCGAGGGCTTCCGCATCGCCCACGACGTCAGCGTCTATTCGCTCATTGCCGTCACGCGCGCCGCCGCGCCGCTCATGACCGAGGGCGGCAGCATCCTGACGCTCAGCTTCTATGCCGCCGAAAAGGTCGTCCCCCACTACAACGTCATGGCTGTGGCCAAGGCCGCCCTCGAATCCACCGTCCGCTATCTCGCCTGGAACCTCGGCTCCCGGAACATTCGCGTCAACGCCATCTCCGCCGGCCCCATCAAAACTCTCGCCGCGCGCGGTGTCGGCGATCTCGGCGACATGCTCAAGTCCCACGCCGACCGCGCCCCGCTCGGCCGCAACGTGGACCAGCTTGAAGTCGGCGGCGCGGCACTGTTTCTGGCCAGCGACCTCTCCAGCGCTATCACCGGTGAAATCATGTACGTCGATTGCGGCTATAACATCATGGGGTTTTAATGTCTTGAGTCAGAAATATGCAGCACAAAAATTGCTGTCATAAGAACCACTTGCAAAATTCAAAAAGGAGTGCAAGTAGTGTCAGCAAGAGGCACAGATGTTTGCAGATAATTTCGGCATTTTGTAGCACAATCATACTCAGGTGCTTTTTCTCCAATCGTCCTCCAAATGTGCCGCTAACTCCTTATCCTGGACGACTTTGCAAATAACTCCTTTGTTTTGACGACTTTACAGCGCAACCCTGTCTGTAACATCAAGAAAACAACGACTTTGCGTCCAAAGTACGGGTGGGGGGGTACCATACAATGCAGCACCAGCTTTGCCGTCGGAACGAACCAAAGCTCCGAAGGGGTGCATGAATAGGTAATGCCGGTTTCCTGGTTATTTTGCAAGAGGCTCATAATTCGCAGTACAAAGATGCTGTCATCCTGAGCGAACGGGGCCCCAGGCGTACTCTTCAGCCTGGGGGTGGTGAGTCGAAGGATCTGTTGTTGTTCTTCAATGAACTTCTGAATCACCGCAGTAGTGTGTGTTGAATAAACCCGCTTTGTATCAGGGCACGACTTCAGTCGTGCCGCAAATGCAACAATAATGAACACGGGCTTCAGCCCCAGAAAGACGCTTGATTCGCTAACATCGTTTTGAGGGTTTCACATGCAAGGAAGATTAGAACTGATGATGGGGCCGATGAGGAGCAACAAGACCGCGGAGCTGTTGCGGCGCGCGGAGATGCGCCGCCAGTATGCCAGCCAATATGTCATGGTCCTCAAGCCCAGCGACGACACCAAGGGCGGGCCTGGAGTGGTAGAGAGCCGCAATCCCCTCGGCCACGGCAAGATGAATGCCGTGGAATTCAACTCCGCCAATCCATGGGAAGTCCTTCAAGTGATCGCCACTACAGAAAAGAACATCGGCAAAAGAGTGGAGTGCATCGCCATCGACGAAGGGCAATTTGTCTCCGACCTCTTCGCCTTCACGCGTTATCTTCTCGACGCCAACCATGACGTTCTGGTCGCCGGCCTGGACCTCGACTTCCGCGCCCTGCCCTTCGGAGAGATGCTCAACCTCTCGTGGTTTGTGAACTCCTACGGCGGCATCATCACCGAATGTATCGCCTACTGCGCCTGTGGCAACCGCGCTTTTTATTCGCAGAGGCTGATCGAAGGCCAGCCCGCCCCCTACAACAGCCCCATCAAAATGCCCGGCGACTCCTACGAGCCGCGTTGCGCCGAGCATTTCGTCCTGCCCGGAAAGCCGCACTGAGCAGGTGCCTCCGCTATCTTCTGCTCTATTCTTTCAGCGTCACAATAATCTTGCGCGCATCGCCGCCGGCCGATGCAATCACAATCTCGCCGGTTGCTTTCTTGCGAATGCTTTTGAACTTCTCGCCCCACTCCACCAGCACCAGCGCGTTCGGCGTGAGCAACTCATCCAGCCCCAGCGTCTCCAGTTGCCGTTCGCCTTCCAAGCGATAAACGTCCAGGTGAAAGAGCTTCACCGGCTGGCCTTCCCTCGCGCCGTCGTACTCGTGCAGCAGCGTGAAGGTCGGGCTGGTCACCTCGTCCGCCTCGGCGGCGTCCAGAGCCTGCGCGATTCCCTTCACCAACGTGGTCTTGCCCGTGCCCAGGTCGCCTCTTAAAATCAGCAGTTGCGGCGGCGCCAGCAGCCCGGCCAGTTTGCGCCCCACGTCGATGGTCTCCGCGCCGCTCGTGGAGGTGAACTCGTGCTTCAGAACCAATGCGGCGGGGGCGGCTTCACTCATGGCGTGGCCTCTTGTCGGGATGCTGCACGCACTCCCTGCAACCAAAGATACCCGGTTTGACCGCTAGTGTGAAAGCGAAAAGCACGTGCAAGATGAGGAAGACTGTCTGTGGCCAACAATGTGTGTTCGTCGTCACGTCGCACGGCCAAATCGGCGGCCAGCCCGTGCAAATAAACCGCCGCCTCCACCGCCCTCGCCGGCTCATCAGGGTACTGCGCCAACAATCCGGCAATCAGCCCGGTGAGCAGGTCGCCCGAGCCGCCTTTGGCCATGCCGGGATTGCCCGTGGTGTTCACGGCCACGCGGCCATCGGGATGGGCAATGAGCGTGCGCGCGCCCTTGAGCACCAGCGTCACCCCGTTGCGCTGGGCGAAACTGCGCGCCACTTCCAGCCGGTTGGCCTGGATTTCGATAATGTTAATCCCCGCCAGCCGCGCCATCTCGCCGGGATGCGGCGTCAGCACCAGCGTCCGTCCCTTCGCCAGCTTGGTCAGCAACACCGGCTCCGCCACCAGAATGTTCAGCGCATCGGCGTCAATCACCGCCGGAATCCTGGTGGCCGAGAGCAATCCGGTGGTGAATTTAACCGTCTCCGGACTCTGCCCCATGCCGGGACCGATGGCCAGCACCGTCTTGCCCGCCATGAGCGCGAAAATAAATTCCGGCGCTAGATTCTCTGCTGCAATGCAGCCTGCCGCAGTCGCCGCCAGCGGCCAGGTCATCAACTCCGGCGCAACCGCCGCCACCAGCGCAAGCGCCGGAGCGGGAACCGCCGCTGTCACGAGGCCGGCCCCGGCCCGCAACGCGCCCAGAGCCGTCATGGCCGGCGCGCCGGACTTGCCCCCTGCCGTTCCCAGCGTCCCTCCAACCACCAGCACGTGCCCAAAGTTGCCTTTGTTGGCCGCAGCTTTTCGCGGCGTCTGCGTGAGCGCCAGCGCCGAGCCGGCCCACTCCAAATTCAGCGCCGAGACCATCGCCTCCTGCGGCGAGCCGATGGGCGCCACCACAATGGGCTGCGACCAATGCCGCGTCAACTGCCCAAAGACGTGCGCCGGCTTGGGCGCTGTGAACGTAATCACCGCATCGGCGGGAAAGACCGGCCCTGCCACCATCGAGGCAGTCTCGTCAGCCGGCCAGCCGGAAGGCAGATCGACTGCAAGAATCGGCGCTTTGCTGCCCTCGATCCACTTGAGCGCAGCCAGCGCCAGCCCCTTCAGCGGCGGTTTGAAACCGGTGCCCACCACGGCGTCGAGAATCAGATCAGCTTCCAGCGCGCTGTTGTGCCGGACCAGCTCCTCGGCCGTCGCTATGATCTGGACAAGCCCGTGCGCCGGGCTCGTCAACTCGCGCCAAGCCTCCGCCGCATCGCCCTTTAACTCATCTGGCGCGCCCAGCAGCAGAGTGGTCACCTCCAGCCCGGCCTCGGCCAGCAGCCGCGCGGCCATCATGCCGTCGCCGCCGTTGTTGCCGCGACCGCAGAGTACCGTCACCCGCCTTGCAGCCGGAAACTGCTCCCGCGCAAAGGCCGCCACCGCCCCCGACGCCGCCCGCATCAACTCCAGCGACGCCACTCCGAACCGCTCGCTGGTCAAGCGGTCGCAGACCTGCATCTCGGCTGCGGAAAGAATGTGCATGGCGACAGTGTACGACAGTTGTCAGTTCTCAGTTCTCAGTTGTCAGTAAAATGCCCGATTTCCGAGAACTGAAAACTGAGAACTGAGAACTGACAACTGGCATCACCTCGCCATCAGCACCAGCAGCCAGCCGTTCAATCCGGCAATCAGCACGGCGACAATCCACGCCAGCCCTTGCAGCCAGGGTGCGTTCACAAACTCGCCCATCTTCTTGCGGCTGCCGGTAAATAGCACCAGCGGCACCACGGCAAAGCTCAGTTGCAGCGAGAGAATCACCTGGCTCAGGATGAGCAGTTTTTCCGTGCCCTGCTCGCCGGTGACCGCGACCACGATGATGGTGGGAATGATGGCCAGCGAGCGCGTGATCAGCCGCCGCAGCCAGGGCGACAGCTTGAGGTGAATAAATCCCTCCATCACCACCTGCCCGGCCAGTGTGCCCGTAATCGACGAATTTTGTCCGCTGGCCAGCAGCGCAATGGCAAACAGCGTGCTCGCGCCGGTCACGCCGATGATTGGGCTGAGCAGCTTGTAAGCGTCCTGAATCGCCGCTACATCATAGTGGCCGCTGCGATTGAAGACCGCCGCCGCCACGATCAGAATGGCCGCGTTCACAAACAGCGCTACGGTCAGCGCCAGCGCGGAGTCGATGTTGGCCATTTGAATGGCCTCGCGCTTGCCCGCCGGCGTGCGCTCGTATTTGCGGCTCTGCACAATCGAGGAGTGCAGGTATAAATTGTGCGGCATCACCGTCGCGCCCAAAATCCCAATCGCGATGTACAGCATGTCGGGGTTGGTGACGATGGAGGCCGAGGGAATGAAGAAACTTTTCAGCGCCAGCCAATGATTCGGATGGGAGAGCAGAACCTGCACCAGAAACAGCCCCGAAATCGTGGCGATCAGCGCGATCACCAGCGCCTCGATGTAGCGGAAGCCCCAGCGCTGCAAAAGCAGAATCAGCAGCACGTCCGTCCCGGTAATCAGCACGCCATAGAAGAGCGGAATGTGGAAGAGCAGGTTCAGGGCGATGGCCGAGCCGATCACCTCGGCCAGATCGCAGGCGGCGATGGCGATCTCCGCGCCGATCCACAGTGCATAGCTCACCCTGGGGCCGTAGCTCTGGTGGCACATCTGCGCCAGGTCGCGCTCCGTGGCAATGCCCAGCTTGAGCGAGAGGCTTTGCAGCAGAATGGCCATCAAGTTACTGGCCATGATGACGAACAGCAGCGTGTACCCGAAGCGCGATCCGCCGGCAATGTCCGTAGCCCAGTTGCCGGGGTCCATGTAGCCCACCGAGATCAGAAACCCGGGACCGAGAAAACCCAGCAGCCGCCGCCAATAATTCGGCGAGCGCGAAACCCCCACCGTCGCATGAACCTCCGGCAGCGAGGGCACCAGGTGCTCGGGTCCCGGCGCAAGACCGGGAATTGCCGGCAATGGGGTAAAGTCAGTCAGGCTCATACAAGAGAGTATGCCACACCTAGTTAACCATAGTTAACATCTTTTCTTATTTTTAATTATCCCAGAAGTTCAGGCCGGAGCCAGACCGCCTCCGCAGCCGGGCGACTCAGGATGGAAATCCCCGCAGGTAATTCAATCGAAATGGTTTGGTCGTAATTCCGACTTATCACAAGCATACTTTGGCCGGGGCCAATGCCCGCACCGTGCAGAAAAAGCAACAGTTTGGGGTCGCGCTCAAAGAGACTGACCACTGTGTAGCGCCAGCCCTCGCTGGCCTCTGAAAGCGGTGTCTCGCCGCGTTTCTTGCGCTCGGCCGGACTCTCCGGCAGCACAAGGTTGCCGTGCGGACAGGCACCGCATTCGCCCAGCTTTTCCTTGAGCTTGGTTTCAAAGGCTGGAGAGACGGCATGTTCCAGCCGCTCAGCCTCCTCGTGAATCTCGTGCCATTCCATGCCGAAGATCTCGCTCAACATGCGCTCGATCAGGTGGTGGCGCAAGGCGGTGCGATAGGCTATCTCGCGGCCCGCCGCAGTTAGCCGCACAATGCCGTCCGCGCCCACCTCGACAAAGCCGTCGCGCTTGAGCCGCTTGAGCGCCATGGTCACCGCTGGCGCTGAAACCTCAAGCCAGTGGGCCAACAGTACCGGAATCACCTCGCGCCCCTCGGCTTCCGCTTCCAGAATGGCTTTGAGGTAGTTCTCCTTCGAGACGTGTATCGAGTCTTTCATGGATGTGCTGCAAGCAGTCTATACGGTAGAACTGTTACTAGCTACAGGTCTTTGGCACTCCCTCGCAGAGGAGGCGCCCCATGCTGCCCAAAAACAAAAGTCCCCAGCCTTGGTTTCAAGGCCGGGGGCAAAAAAGCTAAAAGCTAGCAGCTAGAAGCTGAAAGCTGTTTTTCTCACTTCACCTTCACCTTCGGCTCCACGGACAGCCCCGGCCGCAATTCGTGATTAGGGTCCTCGTTCGCCAAATCCGTGAAATCGATGCGCACCGGAACCCGCTGCACGACTTTGACGTAGTTTCCCGTCGCGTTTTCCGGCGGAAAGAGCGAAAGCACCGAGCCCGTCGCGCCGCCAATCTGCGTCACCTTGCCGTGATAAGTTTTGTCCGTCGAGTCCACCTCGATCCCCACAGCCTGCCCTGCGAACATGTGCCGCAGTTGCGTCTCCTTGAAGTTGGCCGTCACCCACAAGCCTTCCAGAGAAACCAGCATCGTCAGATTCTGCCCCGGCGCAACATTCTGGTTGATCTCCACGCTCTTGCGCGTGATGATGCCCGCCGTCGGAGCCACGATTTTTGTGTAGCTCAGATTGAGTTGGGCCATGTCCAGTTGCGCCTGCGCCTGCTCCACCTGCGCCTGCGCTTGCCGCGCGCGGGCGCTCTGCGCGGCCACCTGCTGCGGAGCGGTCTGCGCGAACTTCAATCCCGCCTGGGCCTGGACCTCGCGCTCGCGGGCCACCTTCACGCCGTCTCTTGCAGCCTGCTCGGAGTGCCGGGCGGCGTCGGCGGCGGCCACCGCGGCGTCAAACTGCTGCTTGCTGATTACGTCTTTCACAACCAGAGGCCTGTAGCGCTCCAGATCGGCCTGGGCTTTGATGTTGTTGGCCTTCGCGGCCTCCAGTTGCTGCTGCGCTTGTTCCACGGCGGCGTGCGAGCCGCTCACATTGGAGTCCGCTGAACTCAGATTGCTGCCCGTGTTCACCGCGGTGATGGGCACATTCACGCTGGCCGCCGCTGCGTTGGCCTGCGCGCTGGCCAGAGCCGCTTCGGCGTTCTCCACCGCGACTTTGTAATCGCTGGGGTCCAGTTCCGCAATCACGTCGCCCGCCTTCACCACCTGGTTCTCATCCACGTAGACCTTGGCCACCTGGCCTGCGACGCGCGCGCTCACCTGAATCAGGTGCCCGTTGACCTGCGCGTCGTCGGTGCTTTCGCTATAAGTGGAGCGCCACCAGATTCCGGCGGCCACCAGCGCAAGAATCGCCACCACGACAACCACGATGACTCTGCGGCGCGTTTGCCGCTGCGCGCCCTCCATCTCTGGGTCCTGCTCGATTGGCTCCGGTGTTGGAATATTATCCGCCACGTCTACCTTCCTCCTAAAAATTTCCTGTAGTCCTCGCCTGCTCCCATTGCACGAGCCAAACTGAGCTTGGCCACGTTGTGCCGGTAGAGGCTGCTCACGTATTGATCGTTGGCCTGGGCCACCGACTGTTGCGCCTGGCTCACGGCCAGATTATCGCTGACTCCGTTCGCATAGCGCTGCTGCGCCTCGCTGAGCGCCTCACTGGCCAATTCAACCGAAGATCTGGCCACCTCAACCTGCTTCTGCGCCGAGGCAATGTCCAGCAGCGCGTCGCGCACATCGGCGTCCACCTGCGCGTTTTTGTCGCTCAACTGAGCCCGCGCCGTATCCAGTTGCGCCTGCGCCACCTGCGCCTCGCCGCGCAGTCCGTATTCCCTGAATAGCGGAACGCCGAGATTACCCGTAGCGTCGCCCGTGCCGTGCGAATGCGACAAGGTCGTGCCGATGTCGCCGTAGTCGCCATTGAATGTGAGCGTCGGCAACCGGTCGGCCGTGGCCGCCTTGCGCTGCTGCTCAGCCGCCTTGACCTGCTCCACCATCGCCGCCAAGTCCTTGCGGTTAGCGTGTGCCTCGTGAATCGCCGCTTCCACGTCAATCTGATCGAAGACCGCGTAGGGCGCCTTGTCGGCCAGCGTGAAGCTCTGCTCCAGCGGCAGCCCAATCACCCGCGCCAGCGCCAGCTTGTCTTTTTCCAGAGCGTTCCGCGCCACAATCAATTGCTGCTCCAGCGATTGCGAATCCACGCGGGCGCGCAATTCGTCCAGCAAAGGCGCGGTACCGGCTTGATGGTTGTCAACCGCCTGGTCAAGCGAAACTTTGGCCGTGGCCGCCTGCGCTTCCACGCTGCTCACCTCGGTCTCATCGGCCAGCGCCAGCAGGTAGGCGTTGCCCGCGACCAGCATTACCAGATCGCGCGCGTCCTCAGCCGATAATTGCGCGGCGGCAAAGTTGTGCCGCGCCGCCAGATAGTTGCGTAGCGAAGCCACATCGATCAGAGACCACGTCAGAGAGGCTCTCAGGTCGGTAAATCCAAACGGCCCGAGGATCTTGGGAAAGCCCGGAATGCGCATCCCCTCGGCGGGCAGGTCTACCTGCATCACGGTTTCCTTCAGGCTGCCGTCAACCGAAGGCAGCAGCGCCTGCAACTGGCTCAGCCGCTCTCCGCGTGCCGCAGCCGTCTGCGCGCCGCTCAGGATTACCCCCAGGTTGGTCTTCAATCCTCTCTGAATAGCCTCGTCCAGCGTGAGAGAAACCGGTTGCGCTGAAACCTCGCCCGTAGCCACGCTGCCCTGGAAACTCTGCGCGGTCGGCGCGGACGAACTACTGGATAGACTAGGCAATGTCTGCGCCCCCAGCCCGCACTGAAGCAGCCCCGCCAGCGCCAGCGCGCGGGCTATGCAGTGAATCGAGTTGTTGCTTGAATCAATGAAAAAAATCAAGGTCGTTCGACTCTCAGCGAAGCGATGCGGCCCAAAAACGCTCGCTCCTTAATAGATGCGAAAAACAGGCAGCAGGGTTCGTATCTCTAGTGTATCGAATGAGCGGGCCAAGCGGCTCGATTCCGCCGCAAACAATCGGCCTTATGGGCAAAACCGGAACGACCTTCCCACCCAATTTCGAAACGGCAAAGAAAGCAGGTCGTGGAGAATCGCCAGAAGCATTGCATACAGTGGACATGAATGCCTGGGATGGCCAGTCCTATTTACGAATACGGAGAGGAAAGGAGGTCTATACGAATACGGAGAAGAAAGGAGGTCGCGGAGAATCGCCAGAGGTTAAAAGCTAGAAGCGGGTGTCCCACCTTCGGCGCGTTTTGTTTTTGCGCCTAAGGTGGGATATTTACAGTTTTTTATAGGGCGGATTCAACAACGAAGTGCAACGGCAACTCCGGAGGCAGGTGGATGGGATGGGGTAGCATCCAGGAAGCCTAACCACCAAGTAAGGTTTGCCGAATGTGCTACCGCCATCTCATCCAAGAAGAACGATACCAAATTTCTGCCCTCAAGGAGGCCGGTTGGT
>Ga0224555_1000101_pt1 | contig 112332 bp, 87 predicted proteins | sample 714S23034metaG_FD_180687 | JGI IMG/M metagenome (GOLD analysis project Ga0224555, IMG submission 180687) | Peat soil microbial communities from Stordalen Mire, Sweden - 717 S2 30-34 | ecosystem: Environmental > Terrestrial > Soil > Wetlands > Peat | place: Sweden: Norrbotten County, Stordalen... | reverse complement strand
ATCAATCGTCGCCCAAACCTGCCCCGGCTGCTGCTGCCCCTGTCCTCGACCAACGACAAAAGCAAAGACAACAACAAAAACAACCCCATCGATGTGCACAGGTTGACGGGTCACTCCATATCAGGGATGTTCTGGAACAGGCTCGCATTCATGGCGTGGGCCTGCGCATGGTTCCAGAAATGTACGATAGCCTGGCTTTGAACAGTTCTATCGAATACATCGGCCAATTTCCCACCATTCCGCTGCATCGCGGCCATGTGCCCGAGGTGAGGCTGCTGCTCAAGCGCGGACTCGATGTTGTCTTTTCCAGCATGGTGTTGATTCTTGTTTCACCCCTGTTTCTGGTAATCGCTATCGCCATCAAGCTGGATTCTCACGGCCCGGTTTTCTACGCTGCCGAACGCGTGGGCAAGAAGGGGCGCGTTTTCCGCTGCGTAAAGTTCCGCACCATGGTTTCCGACGCGGAACAGCGGCGCGTTGACCTGATGCACAGGAACGAACGCGACGGCGTGCTTTTCAAGATCGCCAACGATCCCCGCATCACAAAGCTGGGCCGCTTCCTGCGCAAGCACTCGCTGGACGAGTTTCCTCAGTTCTTCAATGTGCTGTGCGGCGATATGAGCGTGGTCGGTCCGCGGCCTCCCTTGCGCAGCGAGGTGCGCGCGTATGAGCTGAGCCACCTCCGCCGGCTCGCTGTGACCCCGGGCATCACCGGCCTGTGGCAGGTTCACGCGCGTCAAGAGCCCTCGTTTGACAGCTATATAACAATGGACACGATCTACATTGAAAACTGGAGCATCTGGCTGGATTTGCGGATCATTCTGCGGACTTTCGGCGTGGTTTTAGCGGGGACCGGGACTTAGCGCAAGCTAAGAACTGGCGGCTCTCCGCGGTGGATTAAACTAGTGGTGTGAAGATCGCACTGGCACAGATCAATCCAACCATCGGGGATTTCACCGGAAATCTTGAAAAGATCATTGCGGTCACCCGCCGCGCAGCCGACCAGGGCGCGCGGCTCACAGTCTTTTCCGAATTGGTGATCTGCGGTTACCCACCTGCCGATTTCCTTGAGAAGCCGAGCTTTCTGGCCCGCTGCCGCTCGGCCGTCGGCGAACTGGCAGAGTCTACTCGCGACTTGCCTACCGCCGTGCTGGCGGGCGTGGCGCTGCCGGCAGGGGGCGAAAGCGGCAAGCCGAGGGTCCCGACAACGGATCCAGGCGCCTGGTATGGCAAGCCAGCCGTGAACGCTGCGGTTCTGCTGGATGGTGGCCGTATGCTGCTCGAGCAGCACAAGCGCCTGCTGCCGTTCTACGATGTCTTCGACGAACAGCGCTACTTTACTCCGTCAAGGCCTCAGCAGGTTGTGGAACTGGACGGTGTCCGGCTGGCCATTACCATCTGCGAGGACGCATGGAACGACAAGAGCTTCTGGCCACGCCGCTTGTACACCTTTGATCCCATGGAAGAGCTGATGCGCCATCATCCCCAGGTGCATATCAATCTCTCCTCATCGCCTTTCTGGCATGGGAAGCGCGCGATGCGCCGCCAGATGCTGGCTGCCATTGCCCGGCGTGACCGTGTGCCAGTGTTGCTGACCAACCAGGTGGGTGGCAATGACAGCCTGATTTTTGATGGCTCCTCGCTGGCCCTCAATGCGCGCGGAGAATTGATCGCCCAGGCCACGTCCTTCGATGAGGACCTGATTGTCGTTGACCCGTTCGATGCGCCGGTCCAGCCCGCCCCTGAAGAGGACGACACCGAGGCCGCCTATCGCGCTTTGGTTCTGGGCACACGTGATTATGTGCGCAAGTGCGGATTCAAAAAGGCCCTGGTGGCCTTGAGCGGGGGCATCGACTCCGCATTGGTAGCAGCTATTGCCACCGATGCGCTGGGCGCGGAAAACGTGGTCGGCATCGGCATGCCCAGCCCTTACTCGTCATCAGGCTCAATCGACGACAGCCGGCGACTGGCGGCCAACCTCGGCATTCGCTTTGAAGTGATCGGTATCAGCGACTTGTTCGCGGAGTTTACGCGCGCTCTGGAGCCGCTGTTCGCCGGGACCAAGCCCGACACCACTGAGGAGAACATACAGTCTCGCATTCGCGGCGACCTTGTGATGGCTCTCTCCAACAAGTTCTCTGCGCTGGTGCTCACCACCGGCAACAAGTCGGAGATGGCCGTGGGATACTGCACTCTCTATGGCGACATGGTGGGCGCGCTGGCGGTGATTGGCGATCTGGTGAAGACTCGCGTCTACGCTGTCTGTCGCTGGATTAACCGTGACAATGAAGTGATTCCGTGGACAATCCTCGAGAAGCCGCCCTCGGCTGAGTTGCGCCCGGACCAAAAGGACACCGACTCGCTGCCGCCCTACGATGTCCTCGATCCCATTCTCGAAGCTTACGTGGAGCGCTATGAGACCCCCGAACAAATCGCCCAGGCACACGGATTTCCCCTACCGCTCGTCCAACAGGTGGTGCGCCTTGTCGAACGCAGCGAGTACAAACGGCAGCAGGCTGCCCCGGTATTGAAGGTGACCTCGAAGTCATTTGGCATGGGTCGCAGATTCCCCATTGCCGTCAAAGTTCAGGTATAAGCTAGAAGTAGGGAGCCTTTTGCCGTCGCAGGGGCTTTTCCACAGTTCAGCTTTTGCGCAATTTTGCTTTTCAGAAATTTAAGGAGAAACCGCTTGATTCGTCTTTCTGCCCGTATTGCCAGCGCCGCGGCGCTGATTGCTTTGTCTCTGCCCTTCTTGCAGGCCGTTGCGCAACAGGATGTGCCCGCCGCGCCCGAGCAGGCCCCGTCCGCGCAGATCCCGTCTGCGCCGGCCCCATCCGAGCCGGCTCCTGCGGCAGCACCCGTGTTTCCCAAGCCCGATCCGGCTAACTTCACAGCCGCGACTCCCACCAAAGAGGCCGTCAACGCTTTTCTCACCGTTAGCTGGGGCTATGACGAGAGCCGCGTCTGGCAGGTGCAGGCGATATTGAAGACGCCCGCCGAGGGCGTCAGCAAGGTGGTGGTCTTCATAGGCGACAAGACCGGCAAGCAGAAGCCGAATGCGCTTCAGTTCTTTGTTCTCCCCGACGATAAGCACATCATCGCCGGCGACGACATGATTTCGTTTGGCGAGCATCCTTATGCGGAATTCCGCGCCATTGCAGAAGAGCGCGCGGATGGACCTTACCGTGGATCGGCCGCGAAAAACCTGGAGATTATTGAATTTGCCGACTTCCAGTGCCCCCACTGCAAGGACGCGCAGGCCAACATGGACAAGCTGGCCGTGGATTTCCCCAAGGCTCGCTTTGTCTTCCAGAACTACCCGCTTCCGCAGCATCCCGCAGCGGCCGGGGCAGCTGCCTATAGCCTTTGTGTAGCCAAAGAGGGCGGCAGCGGATCGTTCTACACCTTTGCCTCTGCGGTTTTTGACGGCCAGGAAGGATTGGAGACGCCCGATGGAGCTACTCTGACCCTGAATAGCGCTGTGAGCAAGGCCGGCCTGGACCCGGCCAAGATCGCAGCTTGCGCCGCAACCCCTGCAATCATCGCCGCGGTCGACTCATCAAGGAAACTAGCTCAGGACCTGAACATCACTCAGACTCCGACGCTGCTGGTCAACGGCCGCCAGATTCCAGCCAATGCGCCCTATGACGTTATCAAGCAAATCATTCAGTACCAGGCCAAGCTGGACGGCGTCGCGAACTGAAGCGGGCGAATGAACATGTCCGCGAGTCAGCGACCCAAATGAATAGGCTGCGACCAACCATTGAGCGAGGGCAGACAGGGGCTTTGGGCCTGTCTGCCCTCGCCGCTTTTGCGGAGCTTTGCGAACATTACGCGCAACCAGGCTCGCTGACTTACTACGGCGTCTGCCCGCGCTCCACGCGCATCATCGGCGAATGGCCGGCGGCTTGTGTGCCGCGCAACACATGGGGCGTGATGACAATCAGCAGTGTCGCGGAGTTCTTCTGAGTGTCATTGCCGGTGAGATCGCTGAGGCCGGGAATCTCGCTGATCCCCGGCGTGCCGCTGATGGCGCGGCTTTCTGATTTGTCCAGTTCGCTCACCACCTCGACGGTCTCGCCCTGCTTGAGCGTCACCACTCCGGACCAGGCGCGATTGTTGAGCACCGGATTGCCGTTGATAAAGGTGCCCGCGAGCGCATCGATCTTCAGATCGACGGTGAGCGCCACTTCGTCGTTGCGCATCACCTTGGGTGTCGCCTTCAGGGTCAGGCCCAGGTCCTGGTATTCGACCTGGGGAATATTCGGTAGGCTGCCTGAGTAGGAGGCCAGCAGCGAAGACAGGCTGCTGGAGCTTCCCGCGCCGGTAAGCCCCGGTATATTCGGCACGCTGGCCCCGAGGCTTGAGAAAGACGATGTCTGAATGGGGTAGCGCGACCCCAACCGCATGGTAGCGGCCTCGCCGTCACTCAGACGCAATTGCATCTGATCCAGCTCGCGCGAGTCGGAGGAGTTCAGGTTCAGGTTGGCCGTGATCGATCCCGGAGCCAGCGCGGATTCTGTCAGTCCGCCGCCGAACGTTGCAACGCCGTTGGAGAACAGGGAACTTGACACCTGTCCGGAAGCCAGCAGAATGCCAAGAATCGCCAGCGTGTCGCTGGGTGAAGCCAAGCCGGAGGAGATGATCTGCTGCACCAGGCTCTGGTTTGCGTTCAGTAGGGATTGCTCCTCGGCATAAACGTTGAAGGCCGATATGCTCTGTGGGGGCTGGACCCCGGTGTTGCGCGTGCTGGAGTGCGCAAGTTGTATCATGCGCACCTCGAGCAGCACCTGGTTGCGTCCGTCCAGCAGTTCGCTCATGGTGGCGTTGAAGGCATTGAGCGTCCCGTGGGACGCGCGGATGGTAATCGTATTAGATGTGGGCTCCGCCACCGCCTGCTGCGCATTGAAGACGTTTTTTGCCAGGTTAACCACGTCGGTCAGCTCCGTCGCGCTAAGCCCTGAGAAATAAACTGTCTCGAATTCGAGTGGCGTAAACTTCAGGCGGTTCTCTCTCGTGTCGCCGGCAGCCAGCGCGCGGTGCGCATCCAGCGGAACATAGAACGATGCCGTCACCATTCCCACGATGCGCGCCGCCTGCTCGAAGCCTGCGTTATCCATATCCAGCCGGACCGGGACTGCGTGAACGCTATCGTCCACCGTGACATCGATCCCGTAGGCCTTGAAGACCTGCTGGATGATCTGGCGCGGGTCGGCGTGCAGGTGAAAGCTGTGAACTCCTGCAGCAGGCTCCAGTTCCACCGCTTCGCCGGCTGTCTGTTCACCATTCTCGTAGATGGGCCGTGGCTGGCCCAGCAGGGCATCGTCTCCCAGTTCGTAAAGGTGTTGCTTCACCTGGGTGCTTCCCGGCTCCAGTTCAAGCGCATGGACCAGGGCCGCTCGCGCTTCCGCCGCATTGCCGCTCAGGCGATCCTTGGCAGCTGCCTGAATCAACGCCGTCACAGCGTGACTGCGAGCGACGCTTACCGCCAGCGGGTAGTCGGCATTGCCGGGGTCCAGCTTAGCCGCTTGCTGATAGCCGCGCAGGGCCTCTTCAAACTGTCCATCAACGAAGAGCTTGCTGGAGGAAAGATAGAGCTTGGAAGCCCGCCGCCCGTCGGCGTTGCGCGTTGGTCCGGCCAAGCTGGCATCCTGAGCTGGTTCAGGTTTCTGACCTTGAGAAGCAGTTTGAGTTGAGGCAGGCAGTGCTTGTGCGGGTCCGGACTGGGCCGGCTTCGCATGCCCAGCGCTTGCAGACATTGTCAGCAACAGTGCTGCTACGATTACAAGAGGATTCTTCCTGACCGCAAAGCGCGATTCTAATCCCCGCATAAAGTCAATCAGATTAGCGGTGGCCTTTGCTCCTGAGCGATGCTTTTCGGGCTCTACGTCGAAAGTTTCAGCAGCCTCTTTAGTCTGTCTTGATTTTGGCGATTGGATGCGCGCTTCGCGGACCTGTGGGTTTGTCTGCATGTTCTTATGAGCGCCGTCAGCCCCGGCCAAAGACCTGGCGCACTGCGCTATAGACAGGACGTTCGCTGCGCGGCGGACGCTTGAGGCCGGCGCGCACTTCGGCCAGGCTTAGCCCCAGCTCCGCCATGGTGCGGCTCAGAGTGTTGCGATGCATGCCCAGCTCCTCGGCCGCCTTACACTGGTTTCCTCGGTGCGCCACCAGCACTTCGCGCAGGTATTGCTTCTTGAACTCGCGTACGGCGTCCTCGTAGCGCATACCGCTGGAGTGCATTTGGGTCACCAGGCTGTCCAGTTCTCGTCTCACGTCCACCTCAGTTGGTTCTACTAGCTTGCCATATTTCCCTGGGCTGCGTCCCGGGAAAAAATCACAATTTGCCGTCGCCGGGGTGCAACCACCGGGGCGATTGTTCTTCCAGTGAATTGAGTCCGTGCCGGACGCGCTCGGCAAGCTCGTGTGGACCCACGTCCGTGCTCAAATGACAGGCCCCGAAAAACAGCCTGGGGAGCCTGGCCTCCGTCAGCCAATGGGCTCTGGGGAAAAAGGCCACGGTCACCAGAATCACCAGCGTCACAAGGAGCGCGCCCTGGAAAAAGCCAAATGCCGCTCCTGCCAGCCTGTCCAGGCAACCAAGTCCGATGGAATGGATAGTTTTCGAGAGGATTTTCCCCGCGAGGCCGGCCAAGGCCATCACAAGAAGCGCAATCAGCAGAAAGCCGATCGCATTGGCCACCGCTTCGATGCGCACCATGGGCAAAATCAGCTTTGCGATGCGGCCGTAGTTCCATGCTGCGATCGCCAGGCCGAGCAGCAAGCCGCCCAGCCCACAGACAGCGCGGAAGAATCCCTGGGTGAACCCTCCCAGTACCGCCAGCACCATCACCACAACAATACCCCAGTCCACCAGCCCCATCTCGTGCTCCTTCTAAACTCACTTGGGTCCCAATAAGCCCTCAACAGGCTCCGCCCGCGTCCAATGCTTGCAGGTCGCGTCCTTTGTCCCGGGTCAGCAGTGGGGGTTGCGTCCGGATTCGAGTTCACGTGAGCGGCTGGGGGAAGATCCGCATCGGAGGGAACTGAAGCTCCGATTTTCAAATGCGGAGCGCGGTTTGTCAATGTTCCTTTTATGGCTGCACAGGAGAGAGCGGTCTAGCCCTGCAGTTCAGGCGTGCAGAATGAGGGCCTGAGCGCGAGGTGCTCAAGATTGACCATCGAATTTCTCCAGAATCAAGTCAAATTTAAAATGCGTGCGAATTTTGGAACGGATACGCACACGTGTGATGGCCGTCACGGAACGCGTTTTCAACTTAGGAGACACTCCATTTGTCAACAAGGTTCGGAGGGCGTTTACGAAAGCCCTCTTTGAGCCGGGCGACACGAAGTAGCCGTGGAAAGGGGAAGCCGCAGCTAGCTTCGTTTGTACAGGGATCACCAGTAGCCGCGCGCTACCGACCTCCAGCGCCGGCTACTGGCCCCACTAACTTGTGTCATGCAAGCGCCTCCGAAGAGACGTCATCCTTCGGAGGTGATTTTTTGCCTCTGAGGCGGATTGCCTGTTTACAGAATCATCGTCCCCCCGACCCCACGATATTTTTGACCCAAAAACCGTACAGATGATTTCCGCGCATCAATCCGTCCCAGGCGGTTGCAATCTCTTAGCTCTTATTTGATGAGAATCATGACTCGACCTTGGTTGTTAGCTCCGATCTGAACGCAAACAGCCGGTCCGTATCACTTGGCGATACGGACCGGCTATTTGCTGATTAGATGACCTGCGGACTCGTCTACCGGCTCTTCGCCACTTCCTCCACGGTAACCGGATCGAGAAACGGCATGGCGGCGCGAAGCTTTTTGCCGACGATCTCCACTGGGTGCTTGGCTTCGGCTTCGCGGAAGGCCAAGAATTCCTTGCGGCCGGAGTTCTGGTCGGCGAGGAAGCGTTTGGCAAAGCTGCCATCCTGGATTTCGGTGAGAATCTGCTTCATTGCCTTGCGGCTCTCTTCGTTGATGACGCGCGGGCCGCTGACGTAGTCGCCCCACTCGGCGGTGTCGCTGATGGAGTAGCGCATGTAGGCCAGGCCGCCGCGATAGATCAGGTCCACAATCAGCTTGAGCTCGTGCAGGCACTCGAAGTAGGCGCTCTCAGGCTGATAGCCGGCCTCGACAAGCGTCTCGAAGCCTGCCTTGATGAGCGCGCTTACGCCGCCGCATAGCACCGATTGCTCGCCAAAGAGATCGGTCTCGGTCTCTTCCTTGAATGTGGTCTCAAGTACTCCGGCGCGCGTGCCGCCGATACCTTTGAGGTAGCTGAGGCAGAGCGCGTGAGCCTTGCCTGTGGCGTCCTGGTGGACGGCGATGAGGCAGGGAACGCCGCCACCTTCCGTGAAGACTTCACGCACGCGATGGCCGGGCGCCTTGGGCGCGGCCATGCCTACGTCAATGCCCGCTGCGGGGACGATGGTCTTGTAATGAATGTTGAAGCCGTGCGCGAACATGAGCAGTTTGCCCGCTGCCAGGTTGGGGCCGATTTCTTCGGCATACAACTTTGCCGCTGTCTGATCGGGGACAAGAACCATCACCACGTCAGCCCACTTGGTGACTGCGGCGACCGTGTCGACCTCCAGGCCGGCCTTCTGCGCCTTGGCGATCGACTTCGAGTTGGCTGCCAGGCCCACTTTTACCTGGACCCCTGAATCCTTGAGGTTGAGGGCATGTGCATGTCCCTGGGAACCGTAGCCTATGATGGCCACCTTTTTCGCTTGAATGAGGGAGAGGTCGGCATCGTGATCGTAATAGGTCTTCGCCATGATTTTCCTTTGCTTGTTGGTTATGGTTATTTTCAATCGGTTTGGAACGCTGCCTTCGCGGCGTGTCTATTCCTGTTGGCAGGTTGCGCTATCTTCCGTGGGCTCTAGCGCAGCCTCGTTCTCGTTTGCCCCCAGCGCCTTGAGGACACTTGAAGTGTGATGGCCGCGGCGCATGGTCATCTTGCCGCTGCGGCAGATTTCCAGAATGCGCTCCTCGCCCTCGTTGAGCACCTGAATGAGCCCTTCGATCTTGCTTTCCACGCCGGTCATTTCAATGGTCAGCGATTCCGGCGCCAGGTCCACGATGCGTGCGCGAAAAACTTCGACTAGCTCGAAGATTCCCGAGCGATTGCGCGGTGTTGCGGCCACCTTGATGAGCACCAGTTCGCGGGTGACCGACGGCGCCTGGGCGATGTCATCCACATCTACTACATTCTCCAGCTTATATAGGCTGGCCCGGATGCGGTGGCCGGCCTCGGCCGAGGCCTCGCAGACCAGCGTCAGTCGCGACAGGCCCACGCGCTCGCTGCGGCCTACGGTGAGGGAGTTGATGTTGATGTTCAAGCGGCGGAAAAGCGAGGCCACGCGCGTGAGCACGCCCGGCAGGTCTTCCACGTAAGCGACGAATGTGTGCAGCATAAATCAACCTCTAGTTCTAGCTGCTAGCTTCTAGCCCCTAGCTTCTAGCTTGCATGCGAAGCCAACACAATAATCGTCGGCAACGAAGAACTAGGAGCTGGAAGCTAACAGCTAGGAGCTGGTTTCTTACGTTTCCATCAGTGGATCTTTTTCGGGACGGCGAATCATCTCATGGAGTGATGAGCCGGCGGGAATCATCGGATAAACCGAGTCTTCCTTTTCGACCATGAAGTTCAGCAAAAAAGTTCCGGGAGCAGAGCGCGCCTGCTCGACCGCGGAAGCCACATCGCCGCGGGTGTGAACGGCGAGACCGGCAATGCCGTGAGCGTCGGCTAGTTTGACGAAGTCGGGACTGACCAGCGGCGTGGCTTCGTAGTTGCGCTCATAGAAAAACTCCTGCCACTGGCGCACCATACCAAGATATCCGTTGTTGATGATAGCTATGTTGATCTTGATGCCTTCCTGGGCGATGGTCGACAGCTCGGCCGCCGTCATCTGGAATCCACCGTCGCCGGCGATGACCCAGACTTCCCTTTCAGGGCAGGCAAACTTTGCACCGATGGCCGCGGGCAGCGCAAATCCCATTGTTCCCAGGCCGCCCGAGGTGATCAGTGTACGCGGGCGCTCGTGATGGAAGTATTGCGCCTCCCACATCTGGTGCTGGCCAACATCGGTTACCACGATGGCATTGCCGCCGGTGATGCGCCAGATGTCATGGATGACGTGTGCCGCGAAGAGGTGGCCGGAGTCGGGCAGATTCTTAATGTCGCGCACGGCCACCGCGCCTTTGCTGGATTCGATGGTCTTGATCCACGTCGAACCGTCGCGGCCGCTAATGCGCGGCAGCAATTCTTCGAGCACCATTCGCAGGTCGCCGATAAGGGCCACATCCACCTTGATGTTCTTGTTCACTTCGGCGGGGTCAACCTCGATGTGAATCTTTTTGGCTTTGGTGGCATAAGTCGAGATTGTGCCGGTAACGCGATCATCGAACCTCATGCCGCAGGCGATCAGCAGGTCGGCCTCCTGGATGGCCTGGTTGACCCAGGCCTCGCCGTGCATGCCCATCATTCCCAGGTTCAGCGGGTGTGAGGCAGGGAAGCCTCCCAGGCCCAGCAGCGTGAGAGCCACGGGAATCTGTGCGCGCTCGGCCAGTGAGTACACCTGCTCCTCTGCGCCTGATTCGATAACGCCGTGGCCGGCCAGGATCACTGGACGCTTGGCATTGCGGATCAGCTCCGCGGCATGGGCGAGATCGTGCTCCTCCATCTTCAGCATGGGATGCGGGCGATGGGGACGCGGTTTGGCAGCGGCAAAGTCGAAGACTGCCGTGCCCTGTTGCGCGTCCTTTGTAATATCAACGAGCACTGGGCCAGGACGTCCTGTTTGCGCGATCTGGAAGGCGTAGCGGATCGCCGGGGCAATCTCCTCGGCACGGTTGATGAGAAAGTTATGCTTGGTTACCGGTAGCGTGATGCCGGTAATGTCCACTTCCTGAAATGCGTCGGTGCCCAGCACTTTGCTGGAGACATTGCCGGTGATGCAAACAATGGGAATCGAATCCAACATGGCTGTCGCGATGCCGGTAACCAGGTTAGTTGCGCCGGGGCCGCTGGTGGCGATGGCGACGCCGACCCTGCCCGAGGCCCGCGCATAGCCATCGGCCATGTGCGCGGCGCCCTGCTCGTGGCGCACCAGTGTGTGGTGAATGGGAAATTTGCGCAGCGCGTCGTAGACAGGGAGAATCGCCCCGCCCGGGTAGCCGAAGACGTCGGTAACGCCCTCGCCCACCAGCGTGGCCCAGACGATCTCCGCGCCAGTCAGGCGAGTGGGAGGGTTATTCGATGCGTGCGTGTTGGCGTCGTTTCCCATGTGAGACTCCTTTGTGAACTGCCGGATGCTGCCTTTACGTCGTTGCGCCTTCTGAGGCCGAACTTACGCGGTCAACATATTTGCGGAAGACGCCTTTGGGCCAGCGCAATGCGGGCGGCGCGAAGTTCTTCAGGCGCGCGGCCATTTCCGCCTCGCTGATTTCTACGTCGAGTTTGCGGTTGGGAATATCGAAGTGAATGATGTCTCCCTCGCGAACTGCGGCGATGGGTCCGCCTACGAAAGCCTCAGGAGCAACGTGACCAGCGGTAAAGCCTCGCGTCGCGCCGCTGAAGCGGCCGTCGGTCAACAGGGCAACCGTCGCGCTCAGTTCCGCGTTCGAACTGATGGCCGCCGTCACTTGAAGCATCTCGCGCATTCCGGGTCCGCCTTTGGGGCCTTCATAGCGAATCACCAACACATCGCCGGGCTTGATCTGACCGGACTGCACTGCGGCAAAGCAGGCGTCTTCCGTGTCAAAGACGCGCGCCGGACCGCGATGCTCGTAGCGGTTGGCCGCAGCAATTTTCATCACGCAGCCTTCGGGCGCAAGATTACCCTTCAGGATCACCAGACCTCCGTTGGGCTTGATGGGCTTCTCAAATCTTCCGATGACCTGCTGTCCGGGAGTCTCTTTGGCGAGCGCGGCTTCTTCAGCGAGCGTCTTGCCGCTGATTGTAAGCGTGGCCCCGTCGGCGTGCCCCGCGTTGATGAGTCGCTGGGCCAGAAGGCGCGATCCGCCTGCGGCCTGGTAATCCGACGCGACAAACTTGCCTGCGGGAGTTAGCGAACAGATGTAGGGAGTGCGCTTGCTGATGATGTCAAAGTCATCAATGGTCAGTGGGATGTTCAGCTCTCGTGCAATGGCCAGTAGATGCAGAACGGCATTGGTTGAACCGCCGCTGGCGGCTACGCTGGCGATGGCATTCTCGATAGACTTGCGTGTGATGATCTGCGAAGGGCGACGATTGGCGCGGACCGCATCCATCAGAATATGGCCGGCTTCGCGGCAGGCTTCGAGCTTGTTATCTGAGGTGGCGGGAACGCCTGAGAGTTGAATCGGCGAGATGCCCAGTATCTCGCCGCTCATGGCCATGGTGTTGGCCGTGAACTGGCCGCCGCATGCGCCTGCGCCGGGGCAGGCGTTAGCTTCCAGAGCTTCAAGGCCAGCGTCGTCGATGCGGCCGGCGGCGTGTGAACCGATGCCTTCGAAGACGTCCTGAATTGTGATGTCCACACCGTTCAGTTTGCCGGGCGCAATGGATCCGCCGTAAAGCATAAGGCCGGGAATATCGAGCCGGCACAGCGCCATGATGATGCCGGGCATGTTTTTGTCGCAGCCGCCGATTCCCACCAGGCCATCGAAGAGATTGCCGCGCGCAACCAACTCGATGGAATCGGCAATCACTTCGCGCGAAACCAGCGAGGCCTTCATGCCTTGCGTGCCCATGGTGATGCCGTCGTGGATGGTGATGGTGTTAAATTCCATCGGAGTCCCGCCAGCCTCGCGAATGCCCTCCTTGAGAGCCTCGGCCAGCTCGCGCAGATGCATGTTGCACGTGCCGATCTCGGTCCACGTGTTGGCGATGCCGATGATGGGCTTGTGCAGGTCTTCTTTGCTGAAACCGGAACCGCGCAGGTACGAACGGGCGGCGGCCCGGTCTGGGCCTTCGGTCAACGGGATGCTTTGTCGCTTGCCTTCAATGGTCATTGTCTTTCCTTCAAACGTGGTTAGCGGTGCTCGCGGAGTTACCAACGGCCGCCAGCGAGTGAACTAACTCCTCTAGCTCCGCTACCGCTAACCCCGCTGTCATTTCGCTTTCAACCAGTTAGCCTGGTCGTGCTTTGTTTCAAATGTGTCGAGCGCCGCTTCATGGCGCAGAGTCAAGCCGATGTCGTCGAGTCCTTCTAGAAGACAGAACTTGCGGAATGGGTCAATCTCAAAGCTTGCCGAGAAGCCCTGATTGTCAGTAACTGTCTGCGCTTCGAGCGAGACGGTCAGTTGATAATTCGGAATGGTCTTCGCGTTGTTGAGCAGCGTGGCGACTTGCGTCTCACTGATCCGCGCTAGCACAATGCCGTTCTTGCCCGCGTTGGAAAAGAAGATGTCTGCAAAAGTAGGCGCGATGACCGCGCGGAAACCGAAGTCCGAGAGCGCCCAGGCGGCGTGTTCGCGGCTCGATCCACAGGCAAAATTCTTGCCGGCGATGAGTATTTGCGCGCCCTTGTAACGCGGGTCGTTGAGCACAAAGCCGGGGTCCGGTTCGCCTGTGGCCATGCGCCGCCAATCGAAGAAAAGAAACTCGCCGTAGCCGGTGCGCTCGATGCGCTTGAGAAACTGCTTTGGAATAATCTGGTCGGTATCAACATTCGCCCGGTCCAGAGGCACGGCCAATGCGGTCAATGTGCGAAAGGGTTCCATCAGCCTTTTACCTCCCAATTGCGAATGTCGACAAAGTGGCCTGCAATGGCGGCCGCTGCGGCCATCTCCGGGCTGACAAGGTGCGTACGCCCGCCTCGGCCCTGGCGGCCTTCAAAGTTGCGGTTGCTGGTCGAGGCGCAGCGCTCGCCTGGCGAAAGAATGTCGGGATTCATGCCCAGGCACATGGAGCAGCCGGGCTCGCGCCACTCGAAACCAGCCGCGCGGAAGATGCGATCCAACCCTTCTTTTTCAGCCTGCGCTTTCACCGCCTGCGAGCCTGGAACCACCATTGCGCTTACCTTTGTGGAGACCTTGTAACCGTCTGCGATGCGGGCGGCGGCGCGCAAATCTTCGATGCGCCCATTGGTGCAAGAGCCGATGAATACTCGGTCAATCGCAACTGTTTCAAGCGGCGTTCCGGCTTTCAGTCCCATGTATTCGAGAGCGCGTTCGAGTCCCTTGCGCTCTTGTTCGTTGGATGTCGCGGCAGGGTCGGGCACGGTAGCCGTAATCGGCGCGACCATGCCGGGACTGGTACCCCAACTTACGTACGGAACCAGCGTGGCGGCGTCGATCATGAGTTCGCGATCAAACTTTGCGCCAGGATCGCTGGGCAGTTTGCTCCATTCACGGACGGCTTCATCCCATGCTGCGCCCTGCGGTGAAAAACGGCGGCCTTTGAGGTAGGCAAAGGTCTTTTCGTCAGGAGCGATCAGGCCAGCGCGTGCGCCGGCCTCGATGCTCATATTGCACACGGTCATGCGGCCTTCCATGGAAAGCGCGCGAATGGCTGAGCCTGCGTACTCGACAACGCAGCCCGTTGCGCCATCGGTTCCAATCTGGCCGATGATGGCGAGAATGATGTCCTTGGCGGTGACGCCGCGCGGCAGCTTGCCTTCGACCGCAATGCGGAATGTCCTGGGCTTGGATTGAGGCAGTGTTTGCGTGGCCAGCACGTGCTCCACTTCGCTGGTGCCGATGCCGAAGGCCAATGCCCCGAAGGCTCCGTGCGTTGAAGTGTGCGAGTCGCCGCAAACAATCGTCATGCCCGGCTTGGTCAGCCCCAACTCCGGTCCGATGATATGAACGATGCCCTGACTGGGCGAGTCCACATCGTAAAGCTCGATGCCGAACTCCGCGCAGTTGGTGCGCAATGCGGCAATCTGCGTGGCGGCAATTTGATCGACAATGTTGAAGCGTTCGGCGATCGTGGTGGGCACGTTATGATCAACCGTTGCGATGCAACGGTCAGGCCGCCGCACCTTGCGGCCGGCCAGCCGCAGCCCTTCAAATGCCTGCGGCGAGGTGACCTCGTGCAGCAATTGCAGGTCGATGTAGAGCAGCGTTGGCTCGCCCTCAGGCGAGGCCACAACATGCTGCTCCCAGACCTTTTCAAATAGCGTTCTTGGTTCGGAACTCATTGATCACCTTTGTTTCAATTCGTTGCTTCTTGCGAAGGAACAGTGAAGAGGGAACAGAAAACTTACGCGCTAACCAGCGATGCTTTAACCGTCTCCCGGATTTTCTTGCCCATCTCGGTTGTCGATAGCACAGTAAACCCTTGGGAGTGCGAGCGCGCGAGATCCGGCGTGCGGAAGCCTTGTTCCAGAACCTTGCGCACAGCCGTCTCGATAACAACAGCTTCAGCTTCAAGGCCGCCGGAGTGGCGCAAAATCAGTGCGCCGGTCAGAATCGCGCCCATCGGATTGGCAAGTCCCTTGCCTGCGATGTCCGGCGCGGAGCCATGCACCGGCTCATACAAATTGACCTTGCCGCCGATAGTGGCCGAGGGCAACATGCCGAGCGAGCCAGTGATAACCGCCGACTCATCGGAGAGAATGTCGCCAAACAAATTCTCTGTCAGCACTACGTCGTAGTTGCGCGGCTGGTTCATGAGGTGCATGGACATGGCGTCCACATATTGATGCTCGAGCGTCACATCCGGAAACTCCGCGGCCACCTCAATCACCGTCGAGCGCCACAGTTGCGAGACTTCGAGCACGTTGGCCTTATCCACGCTGGTGAGCTTCTTGCGGCGCTTCTGTGCGAGCTTGAAAGCCACGCGGGCTACGCGCGCCACTTCATCGCGCGTGTAACGCATCGTGTTCCACGCTTCGCCGGTCTCGCGATTCCACTCGCGTGGCTGGCCGAAGTAAAGGCCGCCGAGTAGCTCACGGACAAAGAGAATATCGGCGCCATCAATAATCTCAGGACGCAAAGGACTGTTGGCGGCCAACTCCTTGAAAGCGAACGCGGGACGCAGGTTGGCAAAGCCGCCCAGCGCGGCCCGCAGTCCCAGCAGGCCGGCTTCCGGGCGTTTGTCTGGGGGGAGGGAATTGAACTCGTTGCCGCCTACCGCGCCTAGCAGAACGGCGTTGGAGTCCAGCGCGGATGCAAGGGTGTCCGCTGGCAGAGGCGTGCCGTCGTTGACGATCGCAACGCCGCCGATGCGCTTCTCTTCGATTTCGAGCGTGTGACCGCCGGCTGTTGCAACTTCGCGCAATACGGCAACTGCCTCGCGGGTGACTTCGGGCCCGATGCCGTCGCCGGCTGTGACAAGAATCTTCAGCTTCATGCGTACTCTCTTTAGTTGTCAGTTATTAGCGGTTAGTTGAGTCTCAGGCCAGTTCGGAGAGCGGCTCCTGGCGCCGTTCGCGAATCGGATCGGGCAACAGGCTGACCAGATCGTAGTCGTAAATGTTTTTCTTGCGATCGGCCAACGCGACAAAACGGTAGTACGTGTGTTGCAGCTCGTCACGGGTAAGCGTGAACCCCAACTGTTCCAGTCTATGCCTTAGCGCCGCGCGGCCGGAATGCTTGCCCAGCACCAGATGCGTCTTGGCCACGCCCACCAGCGCGGGAGTCATAATCTCGTAGCAGAGCGGGTTGGCCAACATGCCGTGCTGATGAATGCCGGATTCGTGTGCAAAAGCATTGTCGCCCACGATTGCCTTGTTGGGCGAAGGCCGGAAGGTGATGATCTGGCCCAAGACCTGGCTGCAAGGGTAGAGCTGATTCAGATTGATGCCGGATGTGACGCCGAAGCGGTCGCCACGCACATAGAGAGCGGCGGCAATCTCTTCCAAAGCCGCATTGCCGGCGCGCTCGCCGATGCCGTTGATGGTGCACTCCACCTGGCGTGCGCCGTTATGGATCGCAGCCAGCGAGTTGGCCACGGCCAGGCCAAGGTCGTCGTGGCAGTGCGCCGAAAGAATGACGCCCTGCGCGTCGATGGCGGGAATGCGCTCGCGCACCTCGGCGAACATGCGGCCATATTCTTCTGGAGTGCTGTAGCCCACGGTGTCAGGCATATTAATCGTTGTCGCGCCGGCTTCGACAGCCACTCTCACCATCTCGACAAGGAAGTCGCGCTCCGAGCGTGTAGCGTCTTCGGGCGAGAACTCGACATCGTCCACCAGCGAGCGCGCCAGCCGCACGCACTCAGCAGTTTGATCCAGCGCCTCGGCGCGGCTCATCTTAAGCTTGTACTCGAGATGCAGATCGCTCGAAGCCAGGAAGACATGGATCCGTGCGCGGTCGGCGAACTGCAGGGCGCGTGAGGCCATCACGATGTCTTCGGATTTAGCACGAGCCAGCGAGGCAATGCGCGGCTTTCGTATGGCCTGGGTAATGGTGGCAATGGCAGCGAAGTCGCCCTCGGAAGCCATGGCGAAACCAGCCTCGATAATATCCACGCCCAGATCTTCCAGGGCATGAGCCATGGTCAGCTTTTCCTGCGTCGTCATGCTGCAGCCGGGCGATTGCTCGCCGTCGCGCAGTGTGGTATCAAAAAAGACGATGCGATCTGACGCCATGAATCCGCCTCCCAGGGAAAATTGTCCCAACACTTGCAGTGTCCAGCATTTCGCTCCATAAGGCAAAGTTATAATTGTTGTGGAAGCGATTAGAATTGCTTATGATGGAAGAACAGCTTATAGCCGCCAGCTTCTAGCTTTCAGCTTGGACCACGCCTCGTGAACAAAGTCGTGTGAAGATCGGATCGCGTTCCTGGCTGGGTTAGGACCGCATAGTGCCAGAGCTAGAGGCTAGAAGCTAGCAGCCAAAAGCTGCCTTTCAGAGGCCTCCATGGAACTCAACCAACTCGAAACCTTTCTCGCCGTCGCCGAGGAGCATAGCTTTTCGCGTGCGGCCGTGCGGCTTCGCAGGACGCAGCCTGCGGTGAGCCAGGTGATTCGCAAACTGGAAGCCTCAGTGGGTGAGACTCTCTTTGACCGGGCGGCGCGGGATGGATCGCTGACCGCGGCGGGAGTGCTGTTGCGCGATTATGCGCTGCGCTTGTTGGCGTTGCGTCGCGAAGCTTCCAGCGCGCTCGATGAGCTGAAGAGCCTGGAGCGAGGCAAGCTGCAGCTGGCGGCCAATGAGTACACCTGCCTCTATTTACTGCAAGCCATTGACCGGTACCGGCGCGAATTTCCCCATGTCACGGTTGCCGTACACCGTATGTTGGCCTCGAACATCCCCGACGAATTGAATCTGCGCACCTTCGAGTTGGGAATGATCTCCTACCGTCCCGACCCGGCGCAGTACCGCAGCATCGCGGTGTACGCCGACAGCGTGGCCCTCATTGTCAGTCCCGGCCACGCGCTGGCCGGGGCCAAACGCGTCTCCATCAACGACCTGGGCGAAGAAGTCTTTATCGCCCACAACGTAGCTTCGCCGATGCGGCGACGGGTGATCGAGGCCTTTCAAAAGTACCGCACGCCGCTCAATATGGGCATTGAGTTGCCCACCATCGAAGCCATCAAACGCTTTGTTGCCATGGGCAACGGGGTGGCGCTGGTGCCGCATCTAACCGTAGCCAGGGAACTGGAGGCCGGGGATCTGGTGCGCGTGCCGGTGGACGAACTGGAGGTCAAGCGCGTACTCAGGCTGGTTTACCGGAGGCAGGCGACACTTTCTTACGCGGCCAGAGCTTTTTTGCGCACAGTCAGAGCGCTGGCCCGAGAACAGGGTCCGCCATTCCACTACCATGTGGAGCGGGCCGGTTGAACGGGTAGATTATTTTGGAAGGGTTCGAAGACCCATTTGGTCCCGGAAAAGCGGCTCTTTCTGGCGTTTTGCCCGGTGGAAAGCGCCCGTTTTCATCCCTTTGCGTCTAAGGCCTCAGATCGTTCCCGGTCTCGCTTCTGTCATGGACCCGCTCCGGCCAGTTACAATGCTGAGAGTGGGGCCCGGCTCGAACCGGAGCACCGGAATCGACAAGCTCGTTGCCAGCCGGACGGTTGAGCAGTCGTGAGGATCAGGACCGAATGAAGAAGATCGCCTTAATTGCATTTCTGCTGATCGTATGCGTGGCGGCAGGCCGCGCCCAGGAAAGCCGCCAGGATATCAGCCTTAGCGGCACGGGTTTGGTTGAGCCGTTCATCGCCTCGTCCACCGACGTTCAGGTGAGCGCGAACCGCGCCTTTGGCGCCATGGTCAGCTACCGCTTCATGCTTACGCCCTCGAGCGCCATCGAGGCCAACTACGGAATGACCTACCAGAACACAATTCATTACGTGATCAGCAACACCAACCATTACCTGGTGCTGACCCGTACCCAGGAAATGTCGGCTGCTTACGTCCGCAGCTTCAACTTCCGCAAATACAATCCTTTTGTCGAGGCGGGCCCGGCCGCATTCATCTTCCTGCCCATCCGCAATTCCGGCACCACCTCGCTTGACGTCAAGCAGCAGACCGACATCGGCGCCATCTACGGAGCGGGCATCGCTCGTGAGATCAGCCCCAGCTTCGACATTCGCGCCGAGTTCCGCGGCATGGTCACCAAGGTGCCTACCTTCGGCGACACAACGCTGACCACCAACAAGTGGTACAACATCTACAATCCGGTGATCGGCGTGGCATACCACTTCTAGAGCAGTTCTCCAGCGAGCGTAGAGCGGTTTTGAGTTTTGAAAGGGCACGGTTTTAGTCGTGCCGCAGAAAGCGCATAAAACCGCGGGCTTTAGCCCCTGAGGGAATGCTGCACTCACTACACATCATTTGGAGAATCGCTGTAATCCCGCAGATTTCACAGGATAACGAAGGGGATGGGCTGAGGCTCATCCCCTTCGTTTGCTTCAAACTTCTGCATCCACTGGAAAGATGCGCTACAGTGGCTTCCGCATCAGTGACGCTGCGGAAGGACCTGCCAGATGGCGGGGTCTTCGTCGCCGAGAACCCAGGAGCAGAAGCCTTCCAGCCCATTCTGCTGCGCCAAGTCGTAACGCTCCTTGAAGGTGCGCTGATCGGTGAAGAAGACCCATTCGCGCAACTGGTCGCGGTAAAAGAAGAACCATGCGCTGCGGTCCAGCTCATCCCACTGGATATTGCTCTTATAGGCCTCGGCGAGTTGCTCGGCGTTGAGCGCAGTGACGGCGTCGGCGGTGGGATTCATCTTTACCTTGTCGGCGGTGGGATCTTTGATGGGCGTACCGGTGTACCAGTGATAGTCGTACAGGGGAATGCCAAGCGAGAGCTTCTCTTGGGGACAGTCTTGAGGGCGTAGTTGAGATTGTCCACGGTCCACTGCCAGCCGGCGACGGGGCCGGGTGCTGTCCCGCGGGAGTGCTGATCGTAGGTCATCAGGCAGATAAGGTCCACGTATTTGGCCAAGGCCGCAATGTCATAGGCGCCCCGCCAGTCGGTGAACATCCACTTGGAATATCCCCCCTGGCCGGGGTACCCGGGCGCATTAGGCACGGTGGCGATGGTCAACTGTAAACCGGCCGCGTGCATCAACTCGGCAGAAGTCTTCACCAGCGCCGTCAACAAATCGCGGTCGGTCCAGTCGATCTCCTCGAAGTCGAACTGGAAGCCGGTGTAGCCGTTAAGCCTGGACTCGCGGATCATCGCCTCGTTCATGTGAGCCTGGGCGGCGGCGCTGGTAAGCAGAGTGTGGAACTCCTTCTTATTCATTAGCGAGACGATAGGCATAACGGGCAGCTTTTCGTCGTGTGCGCGCTTGAGCACGGCCGGGTCGGGAGCGCCGGTGACAAGCCCATTCTCGTCCACTTGGTACCAGGTGGGCACCAGCAGATCGATCTGCGAGGAGTGCGCCAGGAACGAACGGATCGAGTCCGGAGACCTGGTCATGTAAAAAAGCGCCACTGGCGGCGCCGCCGAGAGGCAAGGAACTGCCGCGAGAAAAAAGCAAATCAAGAAAAGTAGTCGTTTCATGGTGTGTCTCCGATAGAAGTTTCATAGCCAATATAGCCGCTTCCGACGGAAGGAATTCCGCCTTGTCTCATTCTTATTGCGGAGTTCAAGCAGACATTCCGGATAACTGAAAGGCTCGCTGCTGATTCTCACAGCCTGTAGCCGCTTGTGGCGCAACCGATGTATCCTCACCCCATGCCCAAGGACGTTCTCCCCACGCCCTCTGAATCCACGCCCAGCCCCGGCAATCTGCTGGAACAGGCAGCCAGTTCCTATCTGCGTTCGGCGCGCCATCAGCCGGTGCAGTGGCATCCATGGAGCGATGCGGCCTTTGCCAAGGCCCAATCCGAGGACAAGCCCATCCTGCTCGACATTGGCGCCGTCTGGTGCCACTGGTGCCACGTGATGGATCGGGAGTCGTATGAGAACCCGGAGATCGCCGCGATTATCAACGAGCATTTTGTGGCCGTGAAGGTGGACCGCGACGAGCGGCCCGACGTGGATGCGCGCTATCAGGCCGCCGTCTCGGCCATCAGCGGGCAAGGCGGCTGGCCGCTGACGGCCTTTCTTACGCCCGACGGGCGACCCTACTTTGGCGGTTCGTATTTTCCGCCCGATGACCGCTACGGGCGGCCGGGTTTTGGGAGGGTGCTCACTGCCATGGCCCAGGTGTGGCGTGAGCGCCGTGATGAGGCGCTCGAATCTGCCGCGAGCGTCATGGCAGCCATCGAGCACAATGAGTCCTTCTCCAGCCGCGGCGGAGAGCTGACGCTAGCCCTCGTGGATAAAATTACCGGCTCGATACTTAGTCAGTTCGATTCGCGCAACGGCGGCTTCGGCTCACAGCCCAAGTTTCCCCATCCGGCCGCTCTTGACCTGCTACTGGAAGTGGGCATGAATCGCGGCAACCAGCACGCCGTAGACGCCTTCTGTATAACGCTGGAAAAGATGGCACGGGGCGGCGTCTACGATCACCTAGCCGGCGGTTTTCATCGCTACAGCGTGGATGAGCGCTGGCGCGTTCCCCACTTCGAGAAGATGCTTTACGACAACACTGAGTTGCTGCGCAACTATCTGCACGGCTACCAGAGCCTGGGCCGCGAGGATTTTCTCCTCACGGCCAGGGAGATTGTTGGCTGGCTGGAGGAAACGATGAGCGACCGCGAGCGCGGCGGCTTCTATGCCTCGCAGGACGCGGATATCAACCTGGACGACGACGGCGACTATTTCACCTGGACGCTGGCCGAGGCGCGCGAGGCATTGCAGGCGGCGGGATTCTCCCTGGATGAGTCAAAGATTGCTCTGCGTTATTGGGACGTCAGGGAACTGGGCGACATGCACCACAACCCGGCCAAGAACGTCCTCCACATTGACCAGACCCTGCAGGAGCTGGCGGCTGAGGCGGGCAAGAGCGTGGACGATCTGCGGCAGGTGGTGGACGCGGCCCGGCGAACGCTCCTTGCGGCGCGCGCTGAACGGCCCACACCGTTCATCGACCGGACACTCTACACGGGCTGGAACGCGATGGCGGTGACAGCATGCCTGGAGACGGCGCGGGTGCTCGGCAGGGATTCGACGCGCGAGTTTGCTCTGCTCACGCTAGACCGGCTGCTCGGCAATACTGAGAATGGCGGGGCCTGGGATGGGGCCCAAAGTTTGAGCCACGTCATTGCTTATGGCGATCTACAGGGCGACGGAGCGCAACCAGAGGAAAAAACGCCGGGCACGCTCGACGACTATGCCTTCACGGTTCATGCCTGTATGGATGCCTGGTTTTCGACGGGCGAAATGAGTTACTACCATGCGGCCGTCAAGCTGGCCGATGCGATGATTGCCCGCTTCTACGACCGCCAAGCGGGAGCATTTTTTGACGCCGCTGCGCCCCAGGATGGGGTTGCACCGCTGGGCGCATTGGCCGCGCGGCGCAAGCCGCTGCAAGACACGCCCACCCCGGCCGGCAACCCCACGGCCGCTTCCGCCCTGCTCCGCCTTGAAGCTCTGAGCGGACACAGGGAGTATCGGGAGATCGCCGAGGAGACTCTGGCCTCTTTTACGGGAATCGTCGAGCACTTCGGCCTCTATGCTGGCTCTTACGGGCTGGGACTAGAGCGGCTGTTGCTCGACCCGGTGCAGGTTTTAGTAATCGGTTCTCGTCCTGAGGTCGAGCGCCTCGAATCGCGAGCTATGGCTGGGTTTGCTGTCAACAAAACCGTGATCCCCATAGATCCGGAACGGCTGGTTCCAGGGGGCATTCCCGAGGAGCTGGCCGAAGTCCTGCTTCAAGTTCCAAAGCCAGTCGGCGCAGAAGCCTGGGCGATAGTTTGCCGCGGACGCACCTGCCTTCCACCAGTAACGGATGCCGAGGCCCTTGAGGATGCGCTGAATAGCCCTGTTCAAGGAATAGGATCCAGCAAACCGACGCCCGGATAAGCCTCCCGTAGCCAGCAACGCAATAGATGGTGCATTCGCGCTCCGTTGGCCCTTTCGTAACTAACGGCCGATAATACTTCTGTGGCGCTTCGCTCAAGTGGCTGTATTGTAAAGGGAAGGCATGGCGCGGTTTGGCTCAATCCGGGTTCTCGCCTGTTTGTTGGCTTTTTCAGCAACCCTGCAGGCGCAGCAGTATGTCTTTCGCGCCTTTCGCCAGGCCGAAGGGCTCAATAACCTTGGAATCAGCTCATTAGAGACAGACCGCAACGGTTTCCTGTGGATGGGCACAGAAAACGGCGTCTACCGGTTTCTTGGGTCAGGCTTTGAGCGGTATGGCGCGGAGGAGGGAATTACCGACCTCAATATCAGGGACGTAGTTTCTGATCCGAACGGCACCGTGTGGGTGGCCACCGATAGTGATTTGTATCGCTGGGACGGCCAACGATTTCTCCCTGCCGGGCGAGATCCAATTCACGTAGAAGGCCAGTGGCGCATCGTAGTGGAAGATGCGCACCACCTGCTGATTGTCGAGAAAGGGCATCTTTACCGGTTGGAGCATGATGCAGATGGCAGAATGCTCTCTTTTCTGCCCCTGTTTCCTGACCATCTGCTGGCTTCCATGCCGGATATGGCCAATGTGACCAGCGTGAGCGTCGTGCGGGAGCGGGGTGGTGGTATTCGCATCTGGGCCGGATGCGGCAAAGGCCTCTGCTCCTGGCTGGAGCGCGAGGTCGGGGCTGCCGGCGATTGGACTTCTCTGCAAGGGTCGAAGACCGGGGCTCCTGTCCAACTGAGCGACGGCGTGGTGACCGAATGGGGAGAGGACAAAGGCCTGGCCGCCGACCGCTGGGCGGGGGTTCTGCTGGATCGCACAGGCGCTCTCTGGGCTGGAGGCGTTACCCACGTGGCCGTCTTGTTGCCGGGGTCCGCGGGATTTATTGATCGCTCTATTCCCGGCTCCGAACTGTTGAGCCGATACAGCCATGCTCCCCTGATCGAAGATCCGGAAGGACGGATTTTAGCGCCCGCCAAAGAGGGAATTGCCCGCTGGGATGGATCCAAGTGGCGGACCATTGGCAAGCCGAACGGCATGGAGCGCGCCCCCCGCATCGTAGACATGGCCTTTGACGCGGCCGGCGACCTTTGGTTCGGGAGCCGGGGAGACGGGCTCTACGAATGGGCCGGCTATGAGGATTGGGAAGGATGGGGCGATCAGCAGAACCTTCCTTCCGCAAGCATTTGGGCGATTGCGTTAGTCAGTGCGGATCGAGTTTTCCTGGGAACAGATCGCGGCCCCGCATGGATTGACCCGCACGATGGTTCGTCAGGCCCGCTGTCAGACGGGCGACGGTGGGCCTATGGCCAAATGGGTGGGATGGTTGTCGATCGCGACGGCTCCTTGCTGGCGGGGACAGCTTCAGGCATCATCCTGCGCATCGATCCCAGGACGGGCCGCATGGAGCAAACAGCAAAAGTGCCGGCACGGATCATCAATGCCCTAAAGGATTCCTCCGGACGCATTTATTTTGAAACGCTTGACGGTATCTATACCCGCGAAGCCAAGGGTTCCCCGGGCGCGTTGCCCAGGGTTAAAGCCGTGGATGCGCTGCTGGGGGATCCCACCAGGATTTTGGGAGGCTGCAGGTCGCCCAACGGCGATCTTTGGTTTCTGGGCAACAATCGGCTGGTTCGCTTCAAGGACGGCGTGTGGTCAGCCCCGCTTATTGACGGACTCTCCAAAATGCGCGGTTCGCTGGCGGCCGTTGCCTGCGCACCCGACGGCGCCATCTGGGTTACGGGTGATCAGACCGGCACGTGGCGTCTGACGGCAGACAAAGAGAAGATGCAGGCCTGGCAACTGGAACTTCCCCCCGACTTGCGAATTCGCGCTCCCCTGGCCATTCTGGTGGACCATCGCGGATGGGTATGGTTGGGAGCCGATATGGGCCTCGTGGTGTGGAACGGCCATAACTGGCGCCAGATTACCCAGGAGAGCGGCCTGATATGGAACGATATCAATCAAGGGATGATGCAGGAGGCCACCGATGGTTCATTATGGATTGGAACCAGTGGCGGAATGAGTCATCTGCTATATCCCGAGCGGGTCTTCGACACAATCCCGTTGACCGTTTACCTGACGGAGCTTCGACGCGGCGCAACGAATTACCTCGGAACGCGAGAGATTACCATGCCGTGGGCCGGTTCGCCGCTTATCATACGTATCTCTTCGCCTACGATGCGCAATCGCAGCGAGTTGGCCTTGAAGATACGGATGGTGGGATATCAGTCGGAATGGATGGATACCCACACCGGCAACGCGACTTTTCCCAGATTGCCTCTTGGGTCATACACCTTTATGGCCATGGCCTGCAATCCAGGCTTGAATGCGTGCTCTGTTCCGGTGAAGGTTGACATCAAGGTTCTTCCGCCCTGGTGGAGAACCTACTGGTTCTACGGATTATGCACCCTGGCCATTCTGCTTTTGCTGGCCGCCTCCATTCATTTTTACTCCCGGCAGTTGCGCGCAAGAAGCCAGCATCTGGAGATGCTGGTTCGCGAGCGCACCAAGGAGTTGGAGGCCAGCCGCGAGCAGTTGCGCATCCAGGCGACCCACGATGGGCTCACTGGAATGTTGAATCGCGTGGCCATCCTGCGCGCTCTAACGGCGGAAACGGACCGCGCTCTGAGGGAGAACCGTACCATAGTTGTGGCACTGGTTGATCTGGACCACTTTAAGCGCATCAACGATCGCTACGGGCACCTGGCCGGCGATGAGGCGCTGCGCTGGTTCGCCGCCGCGGTGGGAGCCGCCATCCGTCCCTATGATCATGCCGGCCGGTACGGGGGCGAGGAGTTTCTGCTGACCCTGACCGAGGTTCCGCACGAGGCTGTCGAACCGAGATTGGTCAGCCTCCAGAACGCGATCTCCAACCTGAAGGTCTGCGCTCGCGGTTCCGAGTTCACACTCAACTGTAGCATGGGCGCGACCGTATTCGACCCATCCGATGGACCCGCTACCGTCGAGTCTCTGCTCACGATCGCCGACGATGCTTTATATGCCGCCAAAGCCGAGGGCCGCAATCGCGTCGTCTTCCGTCTTGCCGGTTCCTCAGGCCCCGGCGAGGACTCGCAAGCAACCCTCCAGTTCCCTGTGAGGGAGCAAGCCTCGGAAAACGGCCGTGAGCAGAATAAAGGGTAGCCTGTGCCAGCCCCACCACAACCCGCTAACTTGCTGACTCGGCTCCCTCACCCACTGCTGAAGGGATTGCCCCCCTGCGGTTTGAGCGTGGTTGGGTCATGTTCCGGTGCGGCCTCGGTGGTTGGCCGGCTACGGCTGCTCGCAGCGCTGTCCATGAAGGTGTTGAACACCCGGTTGGGGTCGCCGGGAAGCAGAGCTTGCTGTTCGAGCGCCAGCCGAACACGGCGGCGAAACTCTCGCACAGGGGCGTATTGCTGAGTCGCCAGCGTCTTGAAGACCACCGGGAAGATCAGCTCCGAGCCTTTGATCGCATCCACGCCCAGAATTTGTGGGTCGTCCACGAAAACCTCCCGGAACTCCGTGCTGTTGCGGATCTCCATAGCAATGCCCTTTAACAACTCCAGCACTTTGTCGGGGTTGGCAGAAAAATCCACGCTCACGTTAACGGTGGCCACCGAGTAGCCCACGCTCAGGTTGGCCACGGTGGTGATCTGCGAATTGGGGATAATGTACAGGGTCCCATCGCCGTCGCGGACCGTGGTCTTGCGCAGGGTCATCGCCTCCACTGTTCCGGTCAGGCCCGCCAGTCGCACCGTGTCCCCCACGCTGAACTGGTCCTCGATCAGGATCAGCATGCCGTTGAGCATGTCGCGCACGATATTCTGCGCGGCCAGGCCGATGGCCACTCCGGCAATTCCGGCCGAAGTGAGCAGAGGGGCAAGATTGACCCCCACGACATCCAGAATCTGCAAGCCGGCGATCAGTCCGATGATTGCCAGTCCGGTGGCGTGAATCACCCCGGAGAGAGTCTTCACCTGCGAGACACGGGCAGGCTCGGGTGCGTGCTGCTCAGCTACGTGAATCATCCGGGTCGTCAACAGGCGCAACAAGCGGCTGAGAATAAAGGCGATTACTGCAATGACGAGCAGGTGCGGCAGCTTGGTGTGGATAAATTCCTGAGCATCCGCGGCCCATTCGTCCAGCACTTTGCCCAGAAATCGCCCTTCGGCGAATAGGCCCGTCCTTGCCGCTAACAAAAAGGGATGCATAGGGAAACTCCTGTCTCTAGATTAGATTGCCAGAAGGGTTTGGGTTGTTACAATCGGGATGTAAGTTGAAGTTCCCCGCAAGAGGTAAAACAGGCTTTTTGAGGAGTAAAGGAAATGGAACTGGTAGCTTCCAGCGTCCGCGAGTCTGTGTCGGCAGGCTCCGGCAGCCTAAGCCCTCGGCAATTGGTTGAAATCTACCGGCTGATGCTTCTTTCCCGCCGCGTGGATGACCGCGAGATCCTTCTCAAACGCCAGCAGAAAATCTACTTCCAGATCTCCGGCGCGGGCCACGAGGCGCTGGGCGTGGGCGCGGCGCTGGCCATGCGTCCCGGTTACGACTGGTTCTTTCCCTACTATCGCGATCGCGCGTTGTGCCTGGCGTTGGGCTTCACGCCGGCCGAGATGTTGCTGCAAGCCGTGGGCGCGGCCACCGATCCGGCCAGCGGCGGACGCCAGATGCCGGCCCACTATGGCAGCCGGGCACTGAATATTGTGAGCGTCTCTGCCTCTACCAGCACACAAGTGCTCCATGCCGTGGGTTGCGCCGAGGCTGGACGCTACTTCAGCCAGTATCCCGAGGCGGCCGCTAAAGCCGAGGGAGATTACCGCGCCTTCCGTGACGTGACCTTTCATGGCGATGAGGTAGCCTATGCCTCGGTGGGTGAGGGTTCAACCTCTCAGGGAGAGTTCTGGGAGGCGATGAACACCGCCTCCAACAAGAAGCTGCCCGTAGTTTTCTGCGTGCAAGACAACGGATACGCCATCAGTACGCCGGTCGAGGTGAGTATGCCCGGCGGCAACATCTCACGTCTGGTGGCTAACTTCCCCAACTTCCACTTTGCCGAGGTGGACGGCACCGATGCGGAGGCCAGTTTCCGCGCCTTTCAAGCCGCAGTGGCATACTGCCGCGCCGGCCATGGGCCTGCCTTTGTCCACGGACACTGTGTGCGCGCCTACTCCCATTCACTTTCTGACGACGACCGCCTCTATCGCACCCAGGCCGAGCGCGAGGCCGACGCGCTGCGCGACCCATTGGCCAAGATGCAGATGCGCCTGCTGCGCGAAGGCATCCTGACCGCCGAAGAGATTACCGCATTGGAACAGTCGCTGGACCAGGAAGTCGCCGAAGCCGCTGAGCTCGCCCTTCAAGCGCCGCTGCCTGTGGTCGAGGGAGTTACCCGCCACGTTTGCTCCGAGGATCTGGACCCAACCAGCTCAGCCTTTGCCACTGAAGAGGTAGCCGCGCCGGGAACCGTAGCTGGAGGCAAGGCTGGCCGCGCCCCGAGCACCGAGCCGCGCACCATGGCCGATTTGATCAACGCCTGCCTCCACGATGAGATGCGACGCGATCCCCGCATAGTCGTCTTCGGCCAGGACGTGGCCGACGCCAGCCGCGAAGCCGCGCTGGCCGAGGTCAAGGGGAAGGGCGGAGTCTTCAAGCTCACCGCCGGCCTGCAATCCGAGTTCGGCTCCGACCGGGTCTTCAACTCGCCGCTGGCCGAGGCTAACATCGTTGGCCGCGCCATCGGGTACGCAGTGCGCGGCATGAAGCCTGTGGTCGAGATTCAGTTTTTCGATTACATCTGGCCTGCCTATCACCAAATCCACAATGAACTGGCGCTGATGCGCTGGCGCTCCAACGGCCAATGGGCCTGTCCGGTGGTGCTGCGAGTGCCCATCGGCGGTTACTTGACCGGCGGCGCCATCTATCACTCGCAATCCGGCGAGAGTCTCTTCACGCACATTCCCGGCCTGCGCGTCGTCTTTCCCTCAAACGCGCTGGACGCCAACGGCTTGCTGCGCACCGCCATTCGCTGCGACGACCCGGTGCTGTTTCTCGAGCACAAGCGCCTCTATCGCGAGACTCACGACCGAGCGCCTTATCCTGGTCCGGAGTTTGCCATCCCCTTCGGCAAAGCCAGAATCGTGCGTCCCGGCGCTGACCTCACGCTCGTCACATATGGCGCTCTAGTGCCGCGCTCGCTACAGGCTGCGGAACGCGCAAGGCGAGAGCACAACATTGATGTGGAAATCATCGACCTGCGGACTCTGAATCCGTATGACTGGGAGGCCATCGCCGAGTCCGTCAAAAAGACCAGCCGCGTGATCGTGGCCCACGAGGACATGCTCAGTTGGGGTTACGGCGCGGAGATCGCCGCACGCATCGGAGATGAACTGTTTGACTATCTCGATACCCCGGTTCGCCGCGTCGGCGCACTGGACACCTTTGTCGCCTACCAGCCGATCCTGGAAGACGCCATCCTGCCCCAGCCCGAGACCATCCTGAAAGCTATCGTGGATTTGAAGGCGTATTAGCTGTTGAGCTGCTTGGCAGGTGACCCGTTCATCAGTCCCGAAGAATCACCATGAGCGAAAGCTGTGCCCCATTCATCGCGGCTTTATCGCGATGAGCGGGCGGGTGGCTTGAGGTCAGATCGTGGCCGGACTATGATGGTGACTCTGCTCGCTCTGAAGTGATCCGCCACATTCATCGCAACCCGGGGCCCCAGCGCACGAACTTTGTGCGTTGGGGTGGAAGCCGGTAAAGCGCGGATTGGTAGCCTCTCTCGGCGACTACCCATGGAGCAGCTTCAATCACTATGCGACCGGCGTTCGAGGAACGGTTGAAATCGAGTCAGAGTGGACGGCAAGTCTTCGCGGCCCACTCATCGCGATAAAGCCGCGATGAATGGGGCACAGCTTTCCATCTTGGCTGATGATTGAAGGAAGTTGAATTGATGCCTGGGCCACCTGCCTCAAAATCGAGACCTGGGTCAACTGCCCGCCAGTCGCTTTCAGGCTTCAGCGATGAACATACTCGGGAGCCCGCTCTTCACGAAAAACGACTAATCCATCCAATACCTCGTCCCAACGGGCCGTTATGAAGTTCGTTCCTAACGGGCGAGCTGCAACTGCTCCGAACTTTCGAAGCTGCTTGCCAGAAAAGTAGACGGTATCTGACTCGCGCTCTGCGATTGATCGTCCTTCGAGGGAGTTGTCGGGAGCAGCGCTCAACGATCGGACAGGCTGACGGACCATCGCATAGTTACCGGAATACGCAGAGAACCCAAGAGTGAAGGCCCGGTTCTTGAAGTCTTGCTTTATGTAAAACCCAAGTGGAACCCTGTTGTCTAGTCCACCAACGATGCTCAGATCCTTGGCCACATGCGTCGTTGCGGCCCACACGATGACCTTGCTGTGACTCGGCAATCCAGACAATAGCCACCGGAAGTTCAGATACATCGATCGATCCCGCTCGTTGTCAAACATCACGGCTTGATCGGCGCTCTTCGGAAGCCCCTCAGGGAAATCTCGGGCGAAATTCCTCTTGAGGCTATCGATCATAGCCCTGTCCTCTTCAGTCCACGGCGCCCCACTCGCTCCCGGTTGTGAAAGGCGGGCTCCAATTTGGTCCAGACAACCGAGAATCTGCGTCTTATCCTTTGGGCTGTATGGAGCATCGACGGTGTATTGCCACAGCATGTGTTTCTGCAGGATTGCAAGGCACCGCAATCTCTCGTCGCCTTGAAGATACTCCACCAAATCGGATGACATCTCTCGTGACGCGTAGGTTCCTCTTCCAATCTGATCATCGAGGCCGCCCAGGGTAACGCTGCCTGCTCTCACCTTATCCCTGAGGAACGGAATCAGCGGCTGCACTTCCTTCGTCTCCCAAAGGCCGCCTATTGCGGCCGAAATCATTGAGTCAGTCACATCCTGGCCGGACTTCAACTTCTTCTGGATGTTTATGTAATCGTATAGGCCGCTCTCCACGAACAGCGCGTTGTAATGGCACTCTTCAATGAGCCGGTGGACGAGTTCAACTTTGAATTCCAGCGTCTTTCCGAAACCGTGCGCCGGCGATTCACCAAGCAATGCGACACTCCTGCCGCACAACTCATGCACGATCGGATCGATATCCTTAATTTCCATTGCTGGACCTTCTGCCCAGCTAACTCCCGGCACGAATGCAGCTCCGATAAAGATCAACAGAGGTACGATGAGAACCACTAAAGTTGGCTCTCTGACAGAGGACGGAGCTGACGAGATATCAACTCGAAATCGGGACCGATTGGTTTCGGTTCGTTGGAAACCAGAAAAACGCATATGCGCGCCTCGTAACGGTAAAATCAATTGCCAGTCGGGTGGCCTCATCTGATCAATCATTCAAGGTGCCCAGCTCCGGATTTTCGGATATGGGAACGCAGAAATCCAACACACATTGCCCGAAGGGCGGTTGGCCCCACCGCAGGTGGTCACCGCTCCCCCGGAGGCAGCTTGCAGCAATCCCCAGCGGACACCGGCTCATTCGCGCCCGCGTCCAGAACCGCCTTCCACTGGCCGTCCGCGCCTTTGCGCCAAATCGTCATGTACCGCCCCGTCGTCGTCACAGGATTCCCATTCACATCCTTGCTGTGTCCCTCGAAGTGGCCCCAGGTGTAACCAAAATCTCCAGACGGGCCCATCATGGCATCTGTAGGCGTCCACGTCAGTTGATAGACCTTTGGATCCCAGTTCGCTGATTTGGCGATGGCCACGCGGCCCACCAGCGGCGCGGCTCCGTTGCCCAGCGCCACACCGTCCTCGGCAAACCAGTCGGCAAAAGCCGCTCCGCCGCGCGCCAGCACGTCTTTGGCAAACCGCGCTTCCAGGTCGAAAAGCAGTATCTTGCCGGGGTTCATCGTTGTATCGGTCAGCGGATTGGGCGCGGCCTGCGCTGTGGAATCCGGAAACGCCAACTGCCCTTGAGCACTCCCCGAAGACAGGCAAAACCCCGCCCCCGCCAGCACCGCCGCACAAAGAAAAACTCTCCAATTTCCAGCCATCTTCCGGCCCTCCCGCGACACATAAACGTCCATCTGCCCATCGTACAACGAGGGGTTGCCGAGCGTGTGGGAGGCGGAGCGGAAACCGAACGTCTGCAAGCGCGATTGCCGTTCATTCGGCAATTTACGAAACAACCGTTCGCGCAGTGAGGTTTTAGTAACAGCAATCCGGATACCTGTCAAAGTGTGCAATTGGGTACAGACCGGGCGCCTCTAGCAATACTTAAATCTTCGCGTGGGGAATCCGAAATGAAACCCCCGATTCAAGTCCATCAGGAAGGAGTTACTGGAGCAGAATGAAAAAGATCCTGATTTTCCTGTTACTCGCTGTGTTCGCGATATCCGCGGCCACTCCTGCGTTCGCCGACCACCACCGGAGACACCACAGGTACCACGGAGGTCAACCTGTCATCGTGATCCCGCTGTAGCATACGGTGATCCCTGGCCATGTTGCCTCCTCGTCAGGCAACATGCGGGTCCAGGGCTGAGTGTTTGCGCATGGAGCGGACTCTCATCCCAGAGACGCGCTTGGAGCTGGGTTTACCTGGGCAACTGCGGTACACGCATGTTTCGATCCTTTGCTCTTTCGCAATTTCACTTCTTGCCCCCTGGAGGTGGGCAGACATGAAGAAATGGCTTTGTTCCCTCGCCGGATTATCCCTGGCGCTGCCAGGCTTCCTGGCCGCACACGCACAAGCTCCGGCAACTCCGCCACCCAACATCCTCAACATCGAGACGATCAGCATAAAACCGTACACGGATGGCCCCTTCGACAAAGTAGCTTCGGAATACCCTGCCTTGTCGCAGCAAACCAAGGATCCGTTGCACGTCCTGGCGATGGAGGCCCTCACAGGCCCGCCTCGTGCGATGTACGTCTCCGGCTTTGATTCTTTCGAGGCGTACGAAAAGAGCGAGGAGTGGCGCTCAAGTGACGCGGCGACCGACGCTAAGCTCGACGAGCTGGATGCGCTCCAGGCCTCTTATATATCCGAGGTCCGCCACGCCCTTTGGCACTACCGCCCCGACCTGAGCAACAACGTCGCCGCAGCGGACATACCGCACTCCCACTACTGGGAGGTGATCATCTTCCATATGCGTCCCGGCCACGACGAACAGTTCGCGGAATTGACGAAGCTTTATCGCGACGCCAATCTCAAGGTCGGCCAGAACGTTCCCTGGGCGAGTTATGAAGGAATGATGGGCGTGACAGACGCCTACCTCGTCCTGATTCCGATGAGGTCCCTCAAGGATGAGGACACTGGCCTGGCGCATCAGAAGGATTTCGGCGCTGCGCTGGGCGATCAGGGGAAGAACCTGATGAACAAGCTTACCGAGGAGAACGTAGCCAGCGTCGAGGACAACCTCTGGATGGTGAATCCGGAATGGAGCTACGTTGAGAAATCCTGGGTCGAAGCCGATCCCCAATACTGGGGGAGCGAGCCGGCCGCGAAGCCCGAGCACTGAGTAAGACTGATCAAAGCATAAGGGGCGTCGGTACTCGGCGACGCCCTTTGTGTTTTCCATCGCATATGTGATTGACATCGACGCGCCCAGCCCCCGCATCCGCGCTGCAGTCCTTCAATCCATAGCCATAAGTTGGCCCTTATCTGTTGCCCGCGATCGATCCACAATCATTCAGAGCGTCTCTTCCCGCCCGCGCCGTATCTTGCGCCGTCCAAGCCGTCTAACCCTTCAGCGCCCGAATCCTTCGCGTTGGTATACTATCGGTTGGCAAAGCTGCTTTCGATGGCCCCGGCGTGTTGGGGCTTTTTTGCTTGTTTGCCCGGCCTTTATCGGGAGAAGGGAAACATGGGAACACTGCTGGAGTCGATTCACTCGCCCGCCGATCTGAAGCGCCTGAACTTTGCGCAAATGGCGGAGCTGGCCGAGGAGATTCGCGTTTTCCTGATTCAGACGCTCTCCAAGACCGGCGGCCACCTGGGGCCGAATCTGGGAGTGGTCGAGCTGACCCTGGCCCTGCACACGGTATTCAATACTCCCGAGGACAAGCTGCTCTTTGATGTTAGCCACCAGGCCTACATCCACAAAATGCTCACCGGACGCCTGGAGCGAATGGATACGATTCGCCAGCCGGGCGGGCTGAACGGCTTCATGTTGCGCTCCGAGAGCGAGCATGACTGCTATGGCGCGGGGCACGCCGGGACAGCTCTATCGGCCGCGCTGGGCATGGCCGTGGCGCGCGACCTGGCCGGCGGCAAGGAGCATGTAATCGCCGTGGCCGGCGACGCAGCTTTTACCAACGGAATTACATTCGAGGCGATGAACAACATCGCCGAGCAGACCAAGCGGCTGATCGTGGTTCTCAACGACAACGAGTGGTCCATCGACCGCAATGTGGGCGCCATCGCCCGCTACTTTCACAGAATCGTCACCAACGAGCACTACAAGAATCTGCACGACCAGGCCCACCGCATCATCGAGAAGATCGGCGGCAAGACGGCCATCGAAATGGCGCGCCGCGCCGAAGAGGCCGCCAAGAGCATGTTGTGGCCCTCCATCCTCTTCGAGGAGTTTGGTCTGCATTACTACGGCCCCCTCGACGGGCACAACATCCCCCTGCTTGTGGAGACTTTCAAGTTTCTCAAGGCGGAGAACCACCCCGTGCTGCTCCACGTGCTGACACAAAAGGGCCGCGGCTACCAACCGGCGCTCGACGGGCAGAAAAAATTTCACGGCCTTGGCCCTTATGACCCGGAGACGGGCGAGACCAAGCCGGCCGGCCAGCTTACCTACGCCGAGACCTTCGCCACTACGCTGGCGCAACTAGCCGACAAGGACGAGCGCATTGTGGCCATCACGGCAGCCATGCCCAGTGGCACCGGCCTCGATCTCTTCCGTCCGCATCACCCCAAACGCTACTTCGATGTGGGCATCGCCGAAGGCCACGCAGTGGTCTTCGCCGCCGGAATGGCCGCGCGCGGCTTCCGGCCCGTCTGCGCTATCTACTCGACCTTCCTGCAGCGCTCCTTCGATCCCATCATTCACGACGTGGCTCTGCAAAAGCTGCCCGTACTCTTCTGCATGGATCGCGCAGGGCTCTCCGGCGACGACGGGCCCACGCATCACGGCCTCTTCGACATCGCCTACCTGCGCAGTATTCCGGGGATGGTCCTGATGGCTCCCAAGGATGAGGACGAGCTGGCCGACATGATGAAGACCGCCCTCCAGCTTCCCGGTCCGAGCGCCATCCGCTATCCACGCGGTGTTGGCCCAGGCGCGGCCCGCAAGCCCGAGCCGGAGGTGATTCCGGTCGGCAAGGCTGAAGTGCTCAAGGACGGCTCCGACGTGGCCATCCTCGGCCTTGGCCCCATGACCACCTTGGCCCAGGAGCTTGCTCGCCGCCTGGAGCACGATGGCTACTCCGCCGCAGTCATCAATCCGCGCTTCATCAAGCCGCTGGACCGCGATATGCTCGCCGAGTATGCCGGCCGCGTGGCCGCTTTCGTCACCTTTGAAGACCACGTGAAGATGGGCGGCTTCGGCTCTGCCGTCATTGAGGCGCTTGCCGAACTGGGCAGGTCGGTCCCGGTCGTCCGCATCGGCTGGCCCGACAAGTTCATCGAGCACGGCAAGGTGGACGATCTGCGCGCCAGGTATGGCCTCACCGTCGATGAGGCCCAGGCGCAGGTGTTGCCGCTCCTTACTCGCCGACAGCGCCCGACGCTGGTCGCCAGCTAAAGGCCCGCCACGCGCGCGGATGTTAAAGTAAAGTTTCAACCCCTATGTTTGCCACCTCCCAGCACGCGCACTTCATCGGCATCGGCGGCATCGGCATGAGCGGCATCGCGGAGATTCTGCTCAATCTCGATATGAAGGTTTCGGGCTCTGACTTGCGCCGCGGGCCGGTGACCGACCGTCTCGCCCAAATGGGCGCCACCATCTACGAGGGTCATGACGCTGCCAACATTGCCGGGGCCACGGTCGTGGTTACCAGCTCCGCCGTCTCCGCGAGTAACCCCGAAGTGCTGGAGGCTCGCGCCCGCAAGATTCCCGTCATTCAGCGCGCCGAGATGCTGGCCGAGCTGATGCGTCTCAAGTACGGCATCGCCATCGCCGGAATGCACGGCAAGACGACGACGACTTCCATGGTCGCCTCGGTGCTTGCCGCCGGTGGACTGGACCCGACGGTCGTGGTCGGCGGACGCGTGGACGCCCTCGGCTCGAACGCCAAACTGGGCAGCTCACAATATTTGGTGGCTGAAGCTGACGAGAGTGACCGCTCCTTTCTCAAGCTCTCGCCCATCCTGGCCGTGGTCACCAATCTCGACCGCGAGCATATGGACTGCTACCGGGATATGGCCGACGTAGAGCATGCCTTCCTGACATTCATTGACAAGCTGCCGTTTTACGGCGCGGTGACCGCTTGCGTGGACAATCCGCTGCTGGCGGCCATTCTGCCTCGTGCGCACCGCCGCGTCTTAACTTATGGTGTCGCACCCGAGGCCGACTACCGGCTAGAGTTTGTCGATGCAAAGAAAGACAGCTTTGCGGCAGGGAAGGACAGTTTCGCGCGTTTCCAGGTGGTGACTGCTCTCGAACAGCTCGGGCCTTTTGAATTGCATGTGCCAGGACGCCACAACGTGCTCAACGCCACGGCCGCAGTGGCTATTGCTCACCAGCTCGGGATTAATGCGGAGAAGATCGCCGAGGGGCTGAGCCACTTTCGCGGCGTGGACCGGCGCTTCCAGTTGCGCGGCACAGCGCAGGGCATCACCGTAGTGGACGATTATGGCCACCACCCCACGGAGATTCGCGCCACGCTGGCGGCAGCCCGCGAGTGCGGCTATAAAAAAATCCATGTGGTATTCCAGCCCCACCGCTTCTCCCGAACGCTTGATCTCATGGACCAATTCGTAGGTGCATTCAGAGATGCAGACACGGTCATCGTGCTACCCATCTACGCTGCCAGCGAGGAACCCATCCCCGGTGTGACGGCCGAGCGATTGGCCGCAAAGATTGAAGGCCCGCAAGTCCAGTTTGCCCCGGATTTCCCCGCCGCGATCGCTGCGGCTGCCGCCCAGGCCAGGGAAGGCGACCTGATCCTCACCCTCGGCGCAGGCAACGTCAGTCAGTTGGGCCCACAGATATTGACGGCACTGGAAAAGAATTAACAGAACCTCTGAAACCAAATTGTGGCATTTCCCCTTCAGATTCACCCGTAACAATACGGGTTCCCTTTGGCGTCCTTGCGGAAAAAGCTGGTGGACCAAGGGTTATAGTGAAATCTGGCGACTCTCACGACCTTGCTCAGGCGTGACGACACAAAGCAGTAACAGAACCCGTTCCCTCGTTTGGGAAGACGAAACGCCCGCGGAGTCTCGCATTCGGCGCGTGCAGCAGATTGTGCCCCCTTCGGGGCGCTCACCGGCTGGCATGGCACCGGAAATGGAAGACCCCGAAGACGACGATTCCTCGCGCCCAGGCCCACGTGGCGATTGGCCGCGCGCCGGCTCGTCGAAAAAGGATTCGCCGCGCAGTCACTGGTGGCGTCCTGCCAGTACGGCTGGCCGTGTGCTGTTGCTGCTGGCTGTTCTAGCCGTGCTGGGTGGACTCGGCGCGTCAGCATACCTTCTCAAAACCTGGCTCGGCAGCGACGGGCGCTTCCGCATCGAGGGGGCAGGCGACATCAAGGCCACAGGTCTTACCGAGGTCAGCCGAGCGGAGATGCTGCCTGTCTTCGGCGAAGACATCGGACGCAACATCTTCTTCGTTCCCCTGAGCGAGCGGCGCCGGCAACTGGAAGAGATTCCCTGGATTCAAAGCGCCACGGTAATGCGCCTGCTCCCTGACCAGATTCACGTCTCTGTGGTAGAGCGCCAGCCGGTGGCCTTCACGCGTCAGGGGCAACAGATCGGTTTGGTAGACGCCAATGGAATTCTTCTCACCATGCCTGCGGCTATGATGGCCCAGCACCACTACTCGTTTCCAGTGGTCACGGGAATCGGTACGCGCGACCCATTGTCCGCCCGTAAGGCGCGCATGGCAGTCTATCAGCGCCTGCTGGCCGACCTGGACGCCAGCGGTCAAAAGCTCTCCACTCAAATATCTGAGGTCGATCTGACCGACCCCGAAGATGCCCGCGTGATCATGCAGGACGACACCACTCTGCTGCACTTTGGTCAGGACCAGTTTCTGGAGCGGTACCAGCGCTACAAGGCGCACATTGCCGAGTGGCGTCAGCAGTACCCGAGGTTAGCGGCTGTCGATCTGCGCTATGACCAGCAGGTTGTGCTGGAGATGGCTGCCGGCACCAACGTGGCGCAAGCCGCGGCCGACGAACAGAGCGCGGCGAATCTGGCGCAAGAGAAACAGCCGGCTCTAAAAGCTATAGATAACGGTCATGTTGCAGACAAATCTCCCGCAAAACATACCTCCGGGACTAAAGCCGTTAGTCGCAAGCCCCCGACCCACCAGTCAGCGCCTGGCTCCGAAGTGAAGACGGGCAAGGCGGGCGCGAAGCCGGCCGGTAATGGTTCTGCCAAGGCGAAAACAGCGGCCGCGAAGAATAGGGCTGCGAAAGCCAAGGCCGTCAAGGCCAAGGCGAACGAAAAGAAGCGCGCGGATGCCAGACGCATCGCGCTAAATCAGAACCGGCAAAAGACCACCCTAACCAGCCACGCGGCAGCGTCTGCCGAGATGGGTCAGTGAGCGCGATGAGCAGGAACCAAGACAATTTGATTGTGGCGCTGGACATCGGCAGCGCATGGACCCGCGTGCTGGCGGCGGAGCTGAATGACGGTGCCCTGCGCTATTGCGGGCACGGCATGGTGGAGTCGGCGGGTATGCGCAAGGGGCTCATCGCCGACCTCGCGCCCGCGGCCAGGGCGGTTGAGGCGGCAAATAAGCAAGCCGAGTTTACAGCCCGCGCCAACATCAGCGAGTGCGTGGTGGGCGTGGGTGGGCCGCACATTCGCGGGCTCAACACCAACGGCGGAATTGAGATGGGTGGCCGTCCGCGGGAGATCGACAACGAGGATGTACTCAGTGTCGTCGCGCGGGCGCGGGCGGTGGAAAGACCTCCGGACCGGGAGATTCTGCACCTACTGCGCCGCCAATTCATCCTCGATGACCAACCGGGCATCTTTGACCCGGTGGGCATGATTGGCAAAAAGCTTGAAGTGGACCTGCATATCGCCACCTGCTCCGGCAGCGCTCTGCAAAGCACAGTGACCTGCGCCAACCGGGCAGGACTTGAAGTGACTGAGGCGGTGCTCGAATCGGTTGCCGGTGCCGAGGCCACGCTCTCGGCCGACGAACGGGAACTGGGCGTTTGCCTGCTCGACATAGGCTGCCACTCCAGCGACCTGGTAGTGTTTTTCGAGGGCGCGGTGGTGCATACAGGCTCTGTCCGGATTGGCGGCCAGCACTTCACCAACGACCTGGCGATAGGCTTGGAGATGCCCATAGCACAGGCCGAGCAACTGAAGCGCATGTATGGAAACGCTGTGGTGACGGACGTGCCGCAGGATGCAGAGATTGAGATTGCCAACCCTCAGCCGCAGATGTTGCGCCTGCGCAGGATTGCCGAAATCCTCGAGCCGCGCGCCTGCGAGCTGATGCAGTTTGTAAAAGAGAGCTTGCGCCAGGGCGGCGTGATGGAAGCCTTGGGCGCAGGCTGTGTGCTCACCGGCGGCGGGGCTATGTTGCCTGGCATGTTGGACATTACCGAAAGCCAATTGCGCGTTCCGGCGCGCACCGGACTTCCTGTCCGTCTGTCGCAGATGCCCGGCGAACTGGTTCATCCGGGCTTTTCCGCCGCCATCGGCATGATCCTCTATGCCCACCGCACCAGAGTGAGCCGCGCGGCGGAAAGCAACACTTTGCGCACGAAACTGCGCGCTATTTTTGCAGCGAGCTTTTAACGTTCTTGTTCGAGATTGGCAATCAGGAGGCCGAAGCCCAAATGGAACAGTTGAGGAATGAAGCCGCAGAGATGCGCATTCAGTATCACGAAGAGGGTGTGCGCGGAGCCCGCATCAAAGTCATCGGCGTGGGCGGCGGCGGCGGCAATGCCGTCAATCGCATGATTCAGGCCCGCATGGCAGGCGTCGAGTTCATCGCCGCCAACACCGACGTGCAGGCGCTCAAGGTCTCGCATGCTCCCGTCAAGCTCCAGCTCGGCGTCCGGCTTACCTCCGGACTCGGCGCGGGGGCCAATCCCGACGTAGGCCGGCTGGCCGCACTCGAAGACTCTGGGAAGATTATCGAGGCTCTCGAAGGGGCTGACATGGTCTTTGTTACCGCAGGCCTGGGCGGTGGCACAGGCACAGGCGCGGCCCCGGTCATTGCTTCGCTGGCCAGCGAACTGGGCATTCTGACCGTGGCCGTCGTTACGCGCCCTTTCGCCTTCGAGGGCAAGCGCCGCCAACAGCAGGCCGAGCAAGGCCTCAAGGAGCTGATCGAGTGCGTTGACACCATGATCGTGATTCCCAATGAGAAGCTGCTGGACGTGGCCAAGGACGCCGGCTTCTTTGAGAGTTTCCGCATCGCCGACGATGTGCTGCGCCAGGGCGTGCAGGGCATCAGCGACATCATCACCATCCCCGGCATCATCAATCGCGACTTTGCCGACGTGAAGACCACCATGGCCGGCATGGGCCACGCGGTCATGGGCACCTCCGTGCGCTCGGGTGCAAATCGCGCCGTGGAAGCGGCTCAGGCGGCCATGGTCTCACCTTTGCTTGAAGCGGGAGCCATCGACGGTGCGCGTGGCATCCTCATCAACATTACCGGCTCCAGTTCGCTGAAACTTTCCGAGGTCAACGAGGCTTCTACGCTGATTCAGTCTGCCGCTCATGCTGATGCCAACATCATCTTCGGCGCGGTGCTGGACGAGAACATGGGCGAAGAGGTCAAGATTACCGTCATCGCCACCGGCTTCCGCGACCAGATGCCGGAGCGGCGCGCGCGCATGTTGACAGTGGAAGAAGCGCCGGCGGTTTCAATCCCCGTGGATGAGACGCCGGTAGCCAGAATCTCCCTGGTTTCGCCCGACAACTGGCTTCGCGAACCAGTGCTCGCGCCTGCACCGCCGCGCTTCCTTTCGCAGGACGAAGAGGAGCAGGAAGACGATGGCGAGTTGAAGAAGCTGGACAAGGACGAGGAATCCAACAAGGTGGAGGAATCGGTCGAACCATGTTTCTTCTCCGCATCGGCGAACTCTGCGCGCTCTGCCGACATCGCGGTTTCGATTGTGGAAGCGCCAATGGTTTATGAGCACGAGGAGATGGAACCGGCAGCCGCACCGGCGCCCCCCAGGTTTGCCGAATTATGTGAGGAGCCGGCGTACACTCTGCTGCCAAGGGACTACGCATCAGATTTTGCGGGCGGCGTGCGCAGCCCGGCGATGATGGACGACTATCGCGCACAGCCGGCGGCCGCGCTCCTCGCAGAAGCCGATGAAGAGCAACCGGATTTGGACAAGCCGACCTTCCTGCGCCGGCTCCAGTTCTAGCACGAAGGTAATGGGTCAATTTGAAGGGTGAGGTCTTGAGCCCGTGCGTAAGCCAAACAAAATCAACGGGGCATTAGGTCCCGAGGTAAAGTTCATGCAGATTGACCCACTGCCAAAGCGCGGTTTCTTGCCAGGTTGATCCGCGGACGGAGTATAGTGCAATATAGCTCTATAAATACGAGGGCTCCTGTGAAAACCTCAGGCGGCCCGCTCTTTGATTCTAATAGTCGTAGAAGGAATCGACTGCTGGATTCGGCGACGATAAGGATCACACAGGCCGGACGCTGTGCCTGGATGAGAATTGGCTTTTTCCGCAATAGAGACTGTAAGCCGTTTGCGGAGATGCCGATGAAAGCGGTGTACCGATTGCAGCCGTTCGTACGCAGTGCAAGTGAGTGACGTTTCCCTTTGAGGAATCGCCATCTTGCATGGAGTTGGCGAGGCAGACCGTAAGAGGAGTGCCGTTTTAAGAAGGACGTTAGTAAATGCGATCCCCCAAGGGGACGCAGTGCACGATACTCCAACTGGAGAGAGGAAAAGGGCTGAATGAGTTTCTTCCGTGTTTGGGCAAGTGCATTGGTTCTCATCGGTTTAAGCATTGGCGCGGGGCGAGTATCCGCGCTGGACGCGCAACATCCGCTGCGCCATTCCAGGACAACAGAACCCCATCTGACAGAGCCACATCGTACAGCGCATCATACGGCTGGGCTCGCAACTCGGAGATCCACGACGGCTCGCGCCGGATCTGCTTATCACGGCGCTTCCCATGGAGCGGTTGGAGCCGCGCACGCTGGACACCGGGCTTATTCCGCAGCAAGAGGTGGTGTGCGCCGTATGGCCTACCCCCGCAGCCGGCATCATTATTATGAGCGGTTTACCGCCAGTTCCTTTGCCAAGGGAGACATATTTGCGGGCGACGTGACGGCTGGCGAAGATCCTGTCGTCCGCCAGGCTGCGATCGACGCTATGGGCGACATGAACGGCACCGCTGTGGTTATTGACCCCTCCAACGGGCGCATCCTGGCCATGGTCAACCAGAAGCTAGCTCTCTCACCGGGCGCCGAGCCCTGCTCCACCATCAAGCTCACCGTGGCGATGGCCGCGCTCTCCGAGGGCCTCGTCACCAGCGACACGCCCGTCAAGCTGGCCGGTTTCCGCATGAACATGACGCAGGCACTGGCCAAGAGCAACAACCTTTATTTCGAGGAATTGGGTCGTGAACTGGGCTTCGAGCGTGTGCGCCACTACGCCAATCAGTTTGGCCTCGGCGAACTGGCCGGCTACAACATCGCAGGCGAACAGCTAGGCGTCTATCCGGATCAGGAACTGCCCGCCTCTCAGGGTGGCGTCGGCCGCATGTGCAGCTTTGGCCAAGGTGTCTCGCTCACTCCGCTGCAACTGGGCGCCTTTGTAGCTGCCATTGCCAACGGCGGAACCCTTTACTATCTGCAGCATCCCACCACGCCGGAAGAAGCTGCTGCCCTGCAGCCGAAGATCAAGCGTACTCTCGATATTGCCAGGTACGTACCTGACATGGAAGACGGCATGGCCGGCGCGGTCGAGTACGGCACTGCCCGCCGCCTGCGCGCAAACTTCCACGAACTGCCGGTCTTTGGCAAGACTGGGACCTGTTCGGATAACGGCACCCGCTTCGGCTGGTTCGCAGCTTACTCCGACTCGCCGCAAGGCAGTCTGGTCACGGTCTTCTTCCTGGAGGGTGGGCGTCCCACATTCGGCCCCCGCGCCGCTGAGTTGACAGGCGAGTTCTACCAGAACCTCTGGGACCGCAACTGGTTCGCTTCCAAAGGCCCGGAGGATGCAGCGGCCATCCCGCGAGTGCCTCCTCAGCAGGATCTGCCATAACGCGGCGTACTCCAGAGCTTCATAAATCCATATGAAAAGGCTGCCTTAGGGCAGCCTTTTCTGCGTCCGCGCCCAGAAGCACTTTGCATGAAGCCAATCTGCCTCGGAAATCATCCGATAGAATGAGATCCCCTCTGGTACTCGTCTGCGTCCGTCTGGCAGCCGAAAGCCGGCCGGTCTGATTCCCCCGCAAGCGAAGACTGGACCCTCCCCTATGGCTTTGCCGGAACACATTCTGCTCACGTACGGCTACCTGCTGCTCTTCGCCTGGGTTTTGGTAGAGCAGTTCGGAATCCCGCTGCCTGCCGCGCCGGTTCTGCTGGCCGCGGGCGCACTTTCCGCTGAACACGAAATCAGTTTTCCCCTCGCTTTGCTGGCTGGCCTGATCGGCTCGCTCGTGGCAGATAGCTCGTGGTTCCTCATCGGCCGCCGTTACGGCCACCATGTGCTGCGTATCCTGTGCAAATTATCGCTGGAGCCGACCACCTGCGTCCGCCGCACCCAGGACTCGTTCGGCCGCCGTCGCGCCGTCACGGTCGTGATTGCCAAGTTCGTGCCCGGCCTGTCCCTGCTGGCTGCACCTGTTGCCGGGCAGAACGGAATGAGCCTCGGCAGCTTTCTGTTTTTCGACGTCATCGGTGCCACATTATGGGTGGGGGCGTTGTTGACTGCAGGCCGTTTCTTTGGTGATCTGCTCCGGCGTGACCAGAATCTACTCGCACTTGCAGGCCGCTTCTCCGGCGCGTTGCTGATTTTGGGAATTCTCATTTTCCTGGTGGTACGTGTTGTTCGCCGGCGCATGATTATCAAAAAGTTGGTGGCCGCGCGCCTCGAGCCGGAGGAGTTGAAGAGGCAGATTGATGCCGGTGAGCCGGTCTACATCGTGGACTTGCGTCATCCACGCGAGCTTTTGTCAGACCCCTTCACATTGGCCGGCGCTCTTCTTTTCTCACCCGATTCGCTCGCCGCGCGTCACCATGAGATTCCCCGTGACCGCGACGTTGTGCTTTTCTGTAGCTGCCCGAGCGAAGCCACTGCCGCCAAAACCGCCATGACCCTGCACAAGCTGGGCATCGAGCGCGTGCGTCCCTTGCGCGGCGGCTACGATGAGTGGAAGCGTCTTGGATTTCCGCTTGCCGCAGTCGAGGCAGCCTCGCCAGCGCAGTCAAGCTAGTGATAAAGAATGGCCCTGAATGCCGTGCGACCGATTAAGCTAGAGAATTGAGCACGGCGCCTGCCGAGCAGGAGTGTATTCATGGCCTACGACGATCTGCGCGACTGGATCAAAACCCTTGAAAAGCACGGCGAACTAAAACGCATTGGCGAAGAAGTTTCCCCGGAGCTGGAAATCACGGAAATTACTGATCGCGTTTCGAAAATCGGAGCACGCGACGGCACAGGCAAAGATACTAAGGGAAACTACGCCCCAGGCGGTCCGGCTCTGCTCTTCGAGAACATCAAGGGCCATCCCGGCCACAAGGTCTTCATCAATCAATTTGGCAGCGAACGCCGCATGGCTCTCGCTCTCGGCGTCGACCGGCTCGACGAGATCGCTGAGCGCATCAAGGGGTTGATGAACCTGAAAGCCGCCGAAGGCTTCCTCGACAAGCTTAAAATGTTGCCCCAGTTGAGCGCGCTCACCAGTGCCTTCCCCAAAACCGTCAGCGCCAAAGACGCCCCGTGCAAGGAGTGTATTCGCCGCGACCACTTCGACCTAAACTACTTTCCCATCCTCAAGTGCTGGCCGCATGACGGCGGCCGCTTCATCACCCTCCCCTGCGTCGTCACCCGCGACCCGCGCACTGGCAAGCGCAACGTCGGAATGTATCGCATGCAGGTCTACGACGGCCAGACCACCGGCATGCATTGGCAGCGCCAAAAAGTAGCTGCCGAGCACTATCGCGAGGCTTTGCGCCAGGCTGCGGCAACGAACTCCACCGGAGACCCACGCACCGCCCGCGTAGCTGCCATGGCGGAGTCGGCCGGCGGCGCGGTCGCCATCCCCGATGGCCCTATCGGTGGCCTTCCGCAGGTCGCGCTGGGAAATCTGAAAGGTTCGCGCCTCGAAGTTGCCGTGGCCATCGGCACCGATCCGGCAACGACTTTCGCCGCCATCGTCCCCGCTCCGCCCGAGGTCGAGGAGTATCTCATCGCCGGTTTCCTGCGCGGCAAGCCGGTCGAAATCGTCCAATGCGAAACCGTCGATCTCCAGGTTCCCGCCCACGCTGAAATCGTCCTCGAAGGCTACGTGGAACTGGGCGAACTGCGCAGCGAAGGCCCCTTTGGCGATCACACCGGCTTCTACACGCTCACCGACGAGTACCCCGTCTTCCATCTCACCTGCGTTACCCATCGCAAGAATCCCATCTACGCCGCCACCATCGTGGGCAAGCCGCCCATGGAGGACGCGTGGATGGGCAAGGCCGTCGAGCGCATCTTCCTGCCCGCCATGCGCATGCAGATTCCAGAACTGGTTGACATTCATCTGCCCGTCGAGGCCGTCTTTCACAACCTGATGCTGGTCTCCATTCGCAAGAGCTACCCCGGCCACGCGCGCAAGGTAATGAACGCCATCTGGTCGCTCGGCCAGGCCATGTTCACCAAAATCATCATCGTTGTAGACGAAGACTGCGACCTGCAAAACGTCGCCGAGGTAGTCCTGCGCGTAGCCAACAACATCGACCCCGAGCGCGATATTCAGTTCACGCTTGGCCCGGTCGATTCGCTCGACCACTCCTCGCGCCTGCCCAACTACGGCTCCAAGATGGGCATCGACGCCACGCGCAAATGGAAGGCCGAAGGCTTCAATCGCCCCTGGCCCGCCATGATAGAAATGGACCGCGCCACCAAAGCCAAAGTCGATGCGCTCTGGGCCAAGTTAGGGCTGTGAAGCGAATATCAGACGAATCGGACATGAAATAGTGATTCCATGCTGAATGTTGCTGTGTTTGTATCGCCAATCCGATATATTCGTCAGAATAGGAAATGACAACAATGGCAAGGCGGAAACGAATCTCTTTCAAGACCTCGATGCTGTTCCTCGCCGCGTGGGTACTGAATCCGTGTGCAGTCTGGGCCCAAGATGTTCCCGGCAGGTGGCCCGCTCATCAACCCCGAAAGTAACCCTGTGACTTGAGAAGCTGTGCCCCGTTCATCGCGGTCTCATCGCGATGAGCGGGCGGGTGGCTTGAGGCCAGATCATGGCCGAACTAGGATAGAACCATACCGGACGGTCTGAAACGGTTCCAGAAAGCAGAAGCTCTCCACTTCATCACTTTCAGTTGCTTTCACCGTCTCCCTTTTCTCGATGCGCCGGACCCCAAGAACACAGTGGAGGCCGTACTGGAACTGACTCGCGCACGACATCAGGCGAGGGTCTACGCCTACGTCCTGATGCCCGAGCACGTCCATTTGCTCATCAACGAGCCGCCATCGATCCTCGTGGCCCAGTTTCTCAAAGCAGTAAAGCAGATCACTTCGCGCAAACTGAGAGATCAGCGCGAGAAGTTCTGGCAGGAACGCTACTTTGACCGCAACGTCCATGGTGAAGTGGCTCGCTCCGAAGTGATCCGCTACATTCATCGCAATCCGGTGAAGCGCGGATTGGTTGCATCTCCCGGCGACTACCAATGGAGCAGCTTCAACCACTACGCGACCGGTGTTCGAGGAGCGGTTGAAATCGAGTCAGAATGGACAGCAAGCCTTCGCGGCCCACTCATCGCGATAGGGCCGCGATGAATGGGGCACAGCTTTCCATCTTGGCTAAAGATCGAAGGAGGTAGAATTCATGCCTGGGCCACCTGCCTTAGGAAACATATAGACTTGAACATGGCCTAAATGAGACGATTTAAAATCGATGAAACTCTATCAAAAGATCGCGGGCGCTGCAGGACTGGCATTCATTGGCATTTTTGAGATCGCCGAACGGGCCGACTTCATAAAGGGTCATCTACCAAGGTGGGTGACAATTCACAGCGATTTGACCGTCGTAGCCTTACTAATTGCGCTCTGCATGTACCTGATCTTCACTCACGCTGACAAAGAGCAGCCAGGAGTGTCCGCTTCCTTACCCCCCGTATGCAACACAAGCGCGGGCGGCGCATCTACAGCTACGGCTCAGGGAGGAAAAATTGAGCAGCATATTTACTTCCGAGACGGAATAACTTACCCGCAGCCTCCCAGCCAAGGCGGCCCAAAACACAACGTCCAATGTCTGGGGTTGATAGGAATCACCGAACCACCTCAAATGCTCGCCCTTTGCTTTGAAAATGTTCTGATCCCAAATGAGCCCGTTGGCGAGTTTAAGTCAGCCCGCTTAAAGGTGGTTTATTACAACAATCCGGGCGGAGAAGAGATTTTAGAAGTATTTCCGGCAAGGTGGTGGGGCACCAAAGAGGCAACCGTCAATCTCGGCACGAAGAAAATGTATGCCGAAATCGCATCTTATTTTGACGGTGGATGGAAGGCACACCAAGTCGTCGAAATGAAGACCGGTCCCAACACGCTTCTGATCCGTTTTCTTCCACTTGGCGAGAAAAGAATTGTCGCGACCCTGATAGGTGAAGGAAATCTGTCCATTGCACCCATCACAGGGATACTGACTCTAGAGAAAGGCGGCTCCGCTTCTTTCGAGCAAACCACAGATTGACGATTATGTGAATTATGGCAAGCAATTGCCGATAGACTTTGTCGCCGGGCGCCCCAGGTCCAGATTTTTTGGACACGGGATACCACGAACTTCAGCCAGGCAGGTGGCCCGTTCATCAGTCCCGAAGAATCACCATGAGCCATGAGAAGCTGTGCCCCGTTCATCGCGGCTTTATCGCGATGAGCGGGCGGGTGGTCCACATCTCGTTTTTGAGATGTGGAAACCACAAACCTCAACCCGCCAAGCCGACGGCAACTCCGCTCCCTCCCCAAAAATCAGCTTTTCAAGCCACTTCTTTTTCCCATCCACTTTTTATGCTTTGCAAACCTCGCCTTTTTGTCGACCAAAATCCCTTACAAACAGTCCAAATATATTGCAGTTAATTAAGTGGTATACATGCATCTAAAGTCAAAATAATGAATATGTTCCACGTGAAACAATTTTGACGAATTCGCTGGCGACTTACGTCTGACCAACCAAAAGTCCGAGCGGCCCCATCTCGATTTTGAGATGTGGGAGACAATGAACCTCACACGCTCACATTCCGGGGGCGGTAGGCCGGTAATTCAGCAGCCTTCAGGGAGCGAGGCCTCAACCCCTGAAGTATGCTTTCCGCGCCTTCCTGCCTGGCAATCGTCCGCAATTTTGTACCAGAAATAATCTCAAACATGTGTACGTGTAAGGAAAGTTTTCCTGCACTCCAAAGCCCGGAAAAAGCGAATCGAGTGAACCTCGAGCGCCTCTCTGCGATACCCTAGACTCATGCGGTTCGCATCTTCCTGGCTTCTTCCAGTCCTCATCGCAGCGCTGCTGTTCGCCGCCGCTCCCGTCTGTGCCCAGCAAGCCCCCGACGCTTTCCGATGGATCGATTTCCACTCCGCAAAAGACCAAAATGTAGTGGCGTGGGTCAGGCGCTCCCTCGATCCGGAAAAGTGGACTGCGATTCGCGAGATCGGCGTCGAGTACGACGCGGCGCTGGTCGTCACCACGCTGCGCGCCACTCCTCAGTCGCAGCCCTCGGCGGACACCTTCACCGTATGGAACCTCTCGCTCACCAGCCACGTGGTTGCGCCGCTGCTCAAGGGCGTAAACCTGCGCCTGCTCGACTGGATGCTCCTTACCGACGGCGCGCCGCGTGAACTCGGCGCTCTCTATGACAACTGCAACGAGTGCGCCGCATCAACCTTCCTGACTGCCTTCCACTACGACCTGCCGCACCATATGTGGACGGGCCGCTGGATGCGCGGCATCCAGGCCGTGCCCATCTGGAACGCGAATCCTTCGCAGGGCGTCGATCTGACCCAGGTCTACGCGGTCCTGAGCGAGCCAAACGGGCGGCAATTGGTTGGCACATGGAACCACTTCGACTACGGCGCGGAAAAGCGGCCGGAAGACATCGTCTACCGCTACGATCTGGACCCATTCAGCGGCCTGGAGCGCACCCAAATGCTCATGGGCAAGGAAGCTGAAGCCATGAAGCAGCGCCTCTGCGCCGCGCCGAGCGTCTCTCCGGAATTGGCTCGCGGACAGGACTCATCGCTCTGTCGGGAGTCTCCCAAACCGCGCATTGCTCGCAAACCCGTCACCACTCCGCCAGCCAATAACCACGGCCAATCCCTGCCGCCGGGCGCCCGGCACTGACGCATCCCTGAGATGGTCAATAGTGGACTGCTTCGCTCTCTTCGCTTCGGATAGCATCCAAGGCGACTGGAGATTGAAATCATGCGTATTCTTAGATTTGGAAGTTTGCCGCTGCTTGCTCTGGCGGTATCGCTCTGCGCCGCTGGATGCCACTCGAATCCATCCCAGGTCGCGCCGGATAACAACCAGGCGGCCACGCAGGACCAGGCGAACGACCCGGCAGCGTCCAACCTGGCCCCTGTCTCGACAGGCTCCAGCACACAGGTATTGAGCGCCCAGCAAAGCGCTCCAAACGGCTCCTATTCCCAGGCGTCGGATCAGGGTTCGTATAATCCGGGCTACGGCGAGCAGCCGGAATATACCGCTGCCCAGCCGCCTCCGCCTCTGCCGGACTACGACCAGCCGCCTGCTCCCGACGACGGCTATCTCTGGACGCCCGGATATTGGGCCTGGGGTTCAGACGGCTATTATTGGGTGCCTGGCGCGTGGGTGCAGGCCCCATACGAGGGCGCCTTATGGACCCCCGGCTATTGGGGCTACTCGAATAACACCTACGGATTTTACCCCGGCTATTGGGGTCAGTACGTCGGCTACTATGGCGGTGTCGATTATGGTTTTGGCTACGTCGGTATTGGCTACCAGGGCGGCTATTGGGGCGGCGGTCACTTCAACTACAACCGCTCGGTTAACAACATCAATACCTCCGCGGTGCATAACGTCTACAGCCGCTCGGTCAGCGGGAACAACCGCGGCGGCGCCCGTATAAGTTTCAACGGCGGATCTGGTGGTCTCCAGGTGCGTGCGCGCCCCGCGGAATTGGCCGCGATGCATCAGGAGCACACTGCGCCGATGAGGGCGCAAATGCAGAATGAGCGTGCCGCCGCCACCAATCGCACACAGTTTGCGAATGTCAACCATGGCCGGCCAGCTAGCCTGGTCGCCGCCAAGCCGCTTGCGGCAGACCGCAACGTGAGGGCGCCAGCGGCCTTGCAGACAACCAATCGGGCTGTGGCGCAGCAGCAACAGCGTCAGACAGCTCCTCAACAGCGCCAGGGGGCACCGCAAGAGCAGCGTCAGGGAACTCCACCGCAGAAGCACCAAGCGGCACCGCAACAGCAAAGGCAAGCTCCTCCACAGCAGCGTCAGGCGGAGCAACAACGCCAGGCCGCTCCTCAGCGCCAAGCGGCACCGCAGCAGCATCAAGCGGCACCACAACAGCAAAGGCAAGCTCCTCCACAGCAGCGTCAGGCGGAGCAACAACGCCAGGCCGCTCCTCAGCGCCAAGCGGCACCGCAGCAGCACCAAGCGGCACCGCAACAGCAAAGGCAAGCTCCTCCACAGCAGCGTCAGGCGGAGCAACAACGCCAGGCCGCTCCTCAGCGCCAAGCGGCACCGCAACAGCAAAGGCAGGCTGCTCCTCAACGGCAAGCTGCACCGCAGCAGCAGCGCCAAGCTGCTCCTCAACGGCAAGCTGCACCGCAACAGCAACGGCAGGCTGCTCCACAGCCACAACGACAAGCTGCTCCGCAAAAGCAGGAGGCCCATCCCGGGAAGTAGCAACCCTAAACGATTCCGTCCCAGATTCTGCCGGCATCAGGCCAGGGAGGGAGCAATTACTCCACGGTCAGCACGCGAATGGCAACCAGGTTCCGCACGCAGCGAGCTAGCGCCTTGTCGCCGGTAGTAACAAGCTGAAGAGGCCCCTTGTCCGCTAGTAACGGATTTCCTGCCAGCGTGTCGGCAACGATCACAGTAGCGTTGTGCAGTTCAGGAGTGACCTCGGCCAGCGAGTACACCGCTTCATAGCCATCGGAGCCTTGTGCCACCAGATAGAGTCTCAACAGCTTGCCCATCGGCTTGCCCGGTACGCCCAACTGCTTGAGCAGGTCGATCAGGGGTACGCCGGAGTAGGTCAGGCTTGCCTTGGTGTGGCTGTTGATCACGGTCACGGTCTGGTGCGGCAGCGCGGCCAGCGTGGCCCGAGTCCATTCGGCGGATTTGTCCCCGAAGACAATCTTCAACGGTCCTGCCGGAACCGCAGGCTTGTTCATGTCATGAGCCGGCATCATGCCGCCCATCCCGCCCATTCCGGGCTGCGGCTGGCTCTGCTCCTGCGACATTGCGGTAAATGTTCCAGCCATTAACACCATTCCAGCTGTGAACCCGAGCGTTGCCGCCCAAACTCTCAATCGCATGGTGAATCTCTCCTGCCATCCATCGTATACTGACCTCATGTCCATTGTGGGCAACATCGCCGCCATTGCCAAGGGCATGAGCATCACCTTTGGGGAGATCTTCCAGCCTACGCTGGTGGAGAACTATCCCGACGGGAAGGGCCCCCTGCGCGGCGCGGTGCTTGAGGCGCGCTATCGCGGCGCCCACGTCCTGCAGCGCGACGAAGACGGCCTCGAAAAATGCGTGGCCTGCTTCCTCTGCGCGGCGGCCTGTCCCGCGAATTGCATTTATATCGAGGCCGCGGAAAACACTGAGACAGTGCGCATCTCCTCTTCCGAGCGCTACGCCAAGGTCTACAACATCGACTACAATCGCTGCATCTTCTGCGGCTACTGCGTCGAAGCCTGCCCCACGGACGCCATCACCCACGGCCACGGTTTCGAGCTTGCCACCCTGAACGCCACCAACCTGGTCATGCGCAAGGAAGATATGCTGGTCCCGGTGAGCGCGCTGACGGCGGCAAAATAACACCTCATTCCTTTTCGAGATCGCCTCAACGCAAAAAGTCCAGCTATCCTAGAAGGTTGGCCGCATTCCCCGTTTTTTGAGGCGGCCCTGAAGACAGGAGCAAATTTGGTTGATTTTCTTTCAGAGCTGAAACGGCGCGTGCTGGTTTACGACGGCGCGATGGGCACTAATGTGCAAAAGCACAACCTCACGCCGGAAGATTTCCAGGGCAAGGAAGGGTGCAACGAGCTGCTGGTGCTCTCGAGGCCCGACGTCATCCGCGCCATTCATGCCTCGTTCCTTGAGGCTGGGTGCGATGTAATCGAGACTGACAGCTTCGGTTCATCGAGCATTGTGCTGGCCGAGTACGACCTCCAGGACCGGACTCGCGAGTTAAATATCGTCGCGGCGCGACTGGCCCGTTCAGTGGCAGACGAATACTCCACCCCTGATAGGCCTCGCTTTGTCGCTGGTTCCATGGGCCCCACAACCAAGCTTCCGTCGCTCGGCCACATCGGCTATGACGCCATGGCCGCCGCCTATCGCGAACAGGCCGAGGCCCTCATTGAGGGCGGCGTGGACGTGCTGCTGGTTGAAACCTGCCAGGATCTATTGCAGGTCAAGATCGCTCTCGCAGCCTGCCAGGACGCGATTCGTGACGCGCGCGAAGGCCGCATCCCTTCCACCGGCCGCAACGTTGCGCTCCAGGCCCAGATTACTCTCGAAGCCACCGGCGCCATGCTCCTCGGCTCGGAGATCGGCGCGGCCCTCGCCGTCCTTGAAAGCCTTCAGCCCGACGTGATTGGCCTCAACTGCGCCACCGGCCCCGCGGAGATGAACGACGCGGTTCGCTTCCTCTGCCAGAATTCCACCTTGCCCATCAGCGTGCTGCCCAACGCCGGCCTGCCGCAGAACGAGGGCGGCCGCGCGGTCTACAGGCTCACGCCCGCCGAACTGGCCGCCTATCTGCGGCGGTTTGTCGTCGAGTACGGCGTGCAGGTAGTTGGCGGCTGTTGCGGCACCACGCCCGAGCATTTGCGCGCCGTTGCCGATGCCGTCAAGGGCGCTACGCCAGCCGCACGCGCAGTGCCGCAGCAATCGGTCGCCGCCAGCGCCTTCAGTGCCGTGCCGCTCGAAGCCGATGCGCAGCCCATCATAATCGCCGAGGAGATGAATACCACCACCCGCCTGGAAACCTTCCGCGACATGGTGCGCGCGGGCGACTACGACGGCATTCTCACCCTGGCCAAACGGCTCACTGGCGAAGGCTCGCAAATGCTCGATCTCTGCTGCGCCATCGTCGGCGAGGACGAGGTCAGTTACATGAACGCGGTGCTCGAAAAAATCGCCACCCGCGTTCCGGCGCCCATTTTGGTGGACTCAACCGAGGCCGGCGTGATCGAAGAGGCGCTCAAACGCATCCCCGGCAAGCCCATCATCAACTCCATCAACCTCGAGGACGGCGAGAAGCGCACCAGTCTCGTGCTGCCGATGGCGCGCCGTTACGGAGCAGCGGTTATCGCGCTCACCATTGACGAACAGGGCATGGCGCTCACCGCCGACCGCAAGGTGGCCATCGCCCATCGCATCCATGATTTGGCCGTCAACAAATACGGCCTCCGATCTGAAGACCTCATCTTCGACGCGCTCACTCTGCCGATTTCCACCGGCCAGGAAGACTATCGTTCAGCGGCCATCGAGACCCTCGAAGCTGTGCGGCGCATCAAGCTTGAACTGCCGCGCTCGCGGACGGTGCTCGGCGTCTCGAATATTTCCTTCGGCCTGAACGCTTATGCGCGCCGCGTGCTTAACTCGGTTTTCCTCAAGGAGGCCGTGGACCGCGGACTTGATGCGGCCATCGTTAACTACTCCAAAATCTATCCGTTATACAAGATTCCTGAAGTTGAAGTTGAACTAGCCCGCAAGCTCATCTTTCAGGATTGGGGACAGAACGGCACCGGCGGCGATCCGCTCCAGATCTACATGGCGTACTTCGCCAGTCTCGGCAAAGGTTCCGTACAGGAAGAGGAAATCGAGGTCGAGAATCTCACCACCGACGAAAAACTCAAGCAGATGATTATTCGCGGCGAGCGGACGATCGGATTGGGCGAGCACAAACGAACGCTAATTGAAACCTTGGAAGCCGCGCTCGTAGCTCACTCGCCGCTCGAGCTGATTAATACGGTCTTGCTCGACGGCATGAAGACCGTCGGCGATCTCTTCGGCGCGCGCAAGATGCAACTGCCCTCGGTGCTCGATTCGGCAGCGATGATGAAGGCTGCGGTTGCGTATCTCGAACCGAAGATGGAAAAATCCGACGGCGGTGGCAAAGGCACCATGGTGCTGGCCACGGTCAAGGGCGACGTGCACGACATCGGCAAGAATCTCGTGGACATTATCCTCTCGAATAATGGCTATCGCGTCGTCAACCTGGGCATCAAGCAGCCCTCCGACGCCATCATCGCCGCCACGCAAGAGATTGGCGCGGATGCTATCGGCTTGAGCGGACTGCTGGTCAAGTCCACTCTCGAAATGAAGTATGTGTTGCAGGATTTGGAAAGGCTGGGCCTCACTGTGCCCGTCATCTGCGGCGGCGCTGCGCTCACCCGCAAATATGTCGAAGAAGACCTGCGCAAGGAATACGCGGGGCCGGTCTTTTATGCCGAAGACGCCTTCGCCGGATTGCATACCATGGCCGATCTGACGTCAGACGACGCCGAAGTGCGCGAGAGCAGGGAAGCGGAAGGCCGCACAGTGAAGGTCTATGCCAAGGCCGGCGCGCCTGCGCCCGAATTGACTCTGGTCGAACTAACGCCGGAGGGCCATTCGCCGGTCGTGGAGCGGGTCGCGGAGATTCCCAGGCCGTCCTTCTGGGGCGCGCGCGTCTTCAAAAATTTCAATCTCGACGAGGTCTTTCCCTATCTTAACGAGACTGCGCTCTTCAAGAATCAGTGGCAACTCAAGACCGCCGCGCAAGGCGATTATCTGCGTTTGGTGGAAGAAAAATACCGCCCCATTCTGCTCGATCTTGAAAAGGAAGTGAAAGCCGAGGGCTGGTTTGATCCCAAGGCCGTCATCGGCTTCTATCCCTGCGCCAGCGACCGCGACGACCTCGTCGTCTTCGATCCCGACGATCCCGCCCGCGAGCTGGAACGCATCAGCTTCCCACGCCAGCAGCAGGGCCGCAGACTCTCGATTTCTGATTTCTTTGAGCCGTTGAGTTCCGCGCAACGCGATGTTGTGGGTTTTTCCATCGTCACCGTCGGCGATGAGGCCAGCCGTCAAACCGCCAGGCTCTTTGAGGCCGGCGATTTTACTAAGTATCTCTATCTGCATGGCCTATCTGTTGAAACGGCCGAGGCGCTAGCCGAACTGGCTCACAAACAGGTGCGTGAATTTCTCGGCATTGCCGCCGAAGATTCGCCACGCGTCGCCGATCTCTTCCATCAGAAGTATCGCGGCTCCCGCTATTCGTTTGGCTATCCTGCCTGCCCGAATCTGGAAGATCAGGCAAAGATATTCCGCTTGCTCAAGCCCGAGGAGAATATCGGCGTGCGGCTCACGGAGGGCTTCCACTTGGAGCCAGAGCAGAGCACCAACTGCATCGTCGTCCACCATCCCCAGGCCAAATATTTTGTAGCGTAAAATTTAGCGCCTGTACCTCAGCCGCTTTTGCGTAAAATTATCGCCGCTTGTGCGACATTGGAATTACGGCTGACAAAGAGAAGTGTGTGGCCTCCTCGAACGGCCGGGGCGCGATCAGGTATCTCCGCGCTCCCGGCCGTTCGTCTTTTTAGCGCCCAGCCTCCCGATAGCGGCCCAGTTCCTTGACCATCGCGCAATGCTGCCCCAACGCCTCCATCGCGCGCTCGCCATCCGCAGCCGTCTGAATCTGGCAATCCACATAGAAGATGTACTCCCATGGCTTGCCCTGCACCGGACGCGACTCAATCTTGGTCATGTTGGCCCCGATGACGGCCAGTTCAGTTAGCGCCGCCACTAGCGATCCGGGGCGATTCTCCACGGAAAACGCCAGGCTGATCTTGTTCGCCTCCGGGTCGGTCACGGCCTCCGCCGCGCGTCGCACCAGAAAAAAGCGCGTAAAGTTTTCCGGGTTGTCTTCAATCGCTGCTTCGAGAATCTGCGCGCCGTAAAACCGCGCTGCCGCCTCGCTGCCAATTCCCGCAATGTGCCGGTCTTGCAGCTCCACCAACTGCTTCACGCTGCCCGCTGTGTCGTAGAAGGCAACGGCCTTCATCGCCGCGTGCGCGGCCAGAAACTTCCGGCATTGCGCCAGCGCCACAGGATGCGAAAAGACGCGCTCAATTTCTCCACTCGCCACGCCGGCGAGCGCAATCAGATTGTGCCGGATGCGCAGCAGCGTCTCCCGCTCAACGCGCAGATCGTGGGTCAGTAACAGGTCAAAGTGCTCCAGAACTGAGCCGGCCAGGCTGTTCTCGATGGGAATAACCGCGGCTTCCACTGCCCCGCTTGCCACAGCCTCAAAAACATCGGCTGAAAGCGAAAATGGCGCAATCACCCCTTCGGGGACCAGCTTCATTGCCGCTTCGTGACTGAATGAGCCGTACTCTCCCTGTATTGCAATCTTCATGGTGGTTCCTTCTATCGCAGCCACATATCCCCCGCCACAAAGCCGAGGAAAACCATCGCAATCACGCCATTCATGGTGAAAAATGCGGCATTCAAGCGGCGCAAATCGCGCGGCGAAACCAGCGAGTGCTCATAGGCCAGAAGCAATCCCACGACTCCGATGCCCATCCAGCCGACTGTCCGAAAATGAAATAGTACGCCGAACCAGACCAGCGCCCCCAGCATCGTGAGGTGCATAGCCCGCGCTGTCCAAAACGCCGTCGTGATGCCGGCCGCCTGCGGCAGGCTGTGCAGGCCCGCGGCGCGGTCGTGGTCGAAGTCCTGGCAGGCGTAAAGCACGTCAAAGCCGCCCGCCCACAGCGTCACAGCCGCAGTCAAAACCAGGATCCGCGCATCGAGCGAGCCGCGCACCGCAATCCACGCAGCTGACGGCGCCAGCCCCAGCGCCAGCCCCAGCCCTAGGTGCGACCAGCGCGTGACGCGCTTCAGGTAGCTGTAGCCCAGCAGAACCACAAGAACCAGCGGCGAAAGGTAAAGCGTGAGCCGGTTCAATTCAGCGGCAGCAAACACGAACACCGCTACGGCCAGCACGGTAAAGCCCAGTACAAATCTGGGCGTCAGCAGCCCGGCGGGAATGGCGCGGCTTTTCGTGCGAGGATTGGCCACGTCCAGATCCGCGTCGGCCCAGCGGTTGAAGGCCATCGCTGCCGACCGCGCCGAGACCATGGCGACAAGAATCCACCCCAGCGTCCGCCAACTTGGCAACCCATTCGCGGCCAGCAGCACCGCAGTCAGCGCAAACGGCAGCGCGAAGATCGAGTGCTCCCACTTGATCATCTCCAGCGTCGTCCGCGTCTTGGCCCACAAGCTCGGCATCGTCAACTCCCACCCCAGTGTACTTGAGGGGCCGGAGAGACATTCTCACCGGCTAGGCTCTGGCTTCGGCCTCTTCCACCGTTTCCGCCAATGGAATGACCGTGTCCACTTTGGTCAGCTTGAACAATTCCATCACACGGCTGTTCACTCCGGCGGCCACCAGGCGCGCGCCTCTGCTCTGGCAATGGACGTAGTGGTTAATCACTGCACCCATGCCCGCGGAATCCATGTAAGGAACGCCGCTGAAGTCGAGGATGGTGACGCGCGGCAATTCGCCGTTGCGCAACTGCTCCTGCATTGTGAAAAGATTGCGCAGCGTGAGCGGTCCCGCGAATCGGAAGATCACTGTGCCGGAAACTTTGCCGTCCGTGCGTTCAATGGACAGGGGAGCGTCGATGAGCATAGTGGGGCAAGTATAAGGAATAGAACGCCCGGTTTCGTTACAAACCTGTGAATGTTACGAAGGCTGGGATATTCGCAGGACGCGCAGTCCTCCCGCTTTTGGGACCTGGGTATCCGCAAACCCCAATCAGTCCTCTACAAATCCGACAAAATCTGGGTGCCCTACCTTCACCGCGAACTTGTTTTTGCGGCTAGGGTGGGAAAGCGATGCTGCCCATAATCCCACGCCAACGGCAGTTGGCCCCACTCAGGTGGTTGCGGAGAATTACAATTTCCTCGCGCACAGTAGGAGCAGTCGCAGAACGGGGGATCGAATGGGCACAGCCCACTGTCCGCATTCCAACTTGTAACGGATCTGACCGGTTCAAAATGTCAGGGATGTAACCGGTCTGCACCCCCTGAACGGCAACCCCGCCCCCTATAGCCCACTGGGGTATAAATCTCCCTCAAAATCTTGCAGATTATTTCTAACAGGTTTGGAATCAATGCATGTTGAAAACTCTTCGCTCCCAAATTCTCCCATATCGTGAGATTTGGCTTCTGAAAATCACCGGAAAACCCATTTTTTTGAAAGGGCACGATTTCCTAGGCCGCAAATGCAACAAAAACAATGGCCGGCTTCAGCCACTGAGGATGTCTTTCGCAGGTTTCGCTCAAAATCAGCCTCTTTCCGAAGCCCGTTTACACCGGTTATGATGAAGAAAAGCCGGGCACAGCCAACTTAAAATGCATTTCATATTATCAAAGCGATTTGTCTAAGAAGTTGTTAAATCCGGGACAAGCTGTTTCATCCTTGCACATTAAAGATTGAAAGAGTGGCACAGGGCGAATTAGAGTTGATCCACTCTCCCGTGTTGCGTTTGTTTCTCTGATCTTTTTATTGCAGAGGGGTATCTATGCTCTGTCCGAAGTGTCAGTCTTCGTCTGTGTCCGTAATTCCCGCCGAAATCCGGCTTTACCGCAATTGCCACCGCACACTGAGCCATCCGCCGATGACGCCCTCGCCCGACGTCCAGGTTTGCCTCGATTGCGGCTGGTCAGAGTTCTCGATTCCGCGCTCATGGCTCTCTGCTGGCTGGCTGCGGTCGTTGCGGACGCAGCCAGCTCCAACGGTGCCATCCCTCGGCTCTGCGAACGTAGCTGTACCTGCGTCCTAGTTGAATTAATCGGGCCGCGAATAAAGGTTGCCCCACCCGCATGAGCTGAGCAGCGATTACTTGCGTGATCTGGTCACGCTATTGAGTACAAGAAAAGGCCCCCAGCCGAAGCTGGGGGCCTTTGTTCTGTGCGAGTGTGATGGACTCAGTACATGCCGTCCATGCCGCCGCCGTGGCCGCCGGCCGGAGCAGACTTGGGCTCCGGAAGCTCGACAACGAGGGCTTCGGTGGTGAGCAGCAGACCGGCAATCGAAGCAGCATTCTGCAATGCCGTCCGGGTCACCTTGGTCGGGTCAATCACGCCAGCCTTCACCAGGTCTTCGAAGACGGAGGTCTGCGCGTTGTAGCCGTAGTTCTGGTCCTTGGATTCAAGCACCTTGGCCACCACCACAGCGCCCTCTTCGCCGGCATTGGCGACGATCTGGCGCAGAGGCTCTTCGAGCGAGCGGCGCACGATATTGGCGCCAATCTTCTCGTCGCCTTCGAGCGTCTTGATCAACGCGTCCACCGCGGGAATGGCGCGAACCAGCGCCACGCCGCCACCGGGGACGATGCCTTCCTCGACTGCCGCGCGGGTCGCGTGCAGAGCGTCCTCGACACGAGCCTTCTTCTCCTTCAGCTCGGTCTCGGTAGCCGCGCCCACCTTGATGATGGCTACGCCGCCAACCAGCTTGGCCAGCCGCTCCTGAAGCTTTTCCTTGTCGTAGTCCGATGTGGTCTTCTCGATCTGCGCGCGGATCTCCTTCACACGGCCTTCGATTTCAGAGGCTTTGCCGCCGCCGTCTACGATGGTGGTGTTGTCCTTGTCGATAGTGATGCGCTTGGCCTTGCCGAGGTCCTCGATCTTCACGCCTTCCAACTTGATGCCGAGGTCTTCAGTGATGGCCTTGCCGCCGGTAAGAATGGCCACATCGCCCAGGATCGCCTTGCGACGGTCGCCGAAGCCCGGAGCCTTCACGGCAGCCACGTTCAGCGTGCCGCGCAGCTTGTTCACAACCAAGGTCGCCAGGGCCTCGCCCTCAACGTCCTCGGCGATGATCAGCAACGGCTTGCCGCCGCGCGCAACCTGCTCGAGCAGTGGCAACAGGTCCTTCATCGCGCTGATCTTCTTTTCGTAGATCAGGATGTAGGGCTCTTCCAGAATCACTTCCAGCCGCTCGGCGTCGGTGACAAAGTAAGGACTCAAATAGCCGCGGTCAAACTGCATGCCGTCCACAGTCTCCAGACCGGTGTGCATGGTCTTCGACTCTTCGATGGTGATGACGCCATCCTTGCCCACAACCTTGACTGCTTCAGCAATGATGTCGCCGATCTCCTGGTCGCCGTTGGCCGAGATTGCGCCCACCTGGGCCACGGAGCCCTCGTTCACGGGCTTTGACAGCTTGCCGAGTGCGCCGCCGTCGGTCCACTTGCCGTCCTTGTCTCGTGTGCCGATGATTGCCGCCACGGCCTTGTCGATGCCGCGCTTCAGGGCCGTCGGGTTGGCGCCGGCCGCCACAGTCTTCACGCCTTCGCGGAAGATGGACTGCGCGAGAACCGTCGCGGTCGTGGTGCCGTCACCGGCTACGTCCGAGGTCTTGGAGGCGACTTCCTTCACAAGCTGAGCGCCGACATTTTCCATCGGATCCTTCAGCTCAATTTCCTTGGCCACTGTCACGCCGTCCTTGGTGATGGTCGGCGAACCGAACTTCTTCTCAATTACCACGTTCCGGCCCTTGGGCCCGAGCGTCGCCTTCACGGCGTCCGCCAGCGTGTTGACGCCGCGCAGGATCGCCTGACGGGATTCTTCACCGTGCAGAATCTGCTTTGCCATTTTTGTAACTCTCCTAATCAGTTGTCAGTGCTCAGTTGTCAGTGGTCAGCTCATTAACTCCGCCAACCACGTTAATTCCGCTCCAGTGTGCGGCGCTTACTTCTTGACGATGCCGAGAACTTCTTCCTCGCGCATGATAAGAAACTCCTCGCCGTCGATCTTGATCTCGGTGCCGGAGTATTTGCCGAAGAGAATTTTGTCGCCCGCTTTCACGTCCAGAGGGAAAACCTTGCCTTCGTCGTTTGATTTGCCTTTGCCCACGGCGATGACTTCGCCTTCCTGGGGCTTTTCCTTGGCGCTGTCGGGGATGATGATGCCCCCGCGAATGGTTTCGCCCTCTTCCAGACGGCGGACGAGGATGCGGTCATGAAGCGGGGTGAACGTTGTCGCTACAGATGTTGATGCCATTGCTTCGCTTCTCCTTCACACGCGGAACAGGGGTGAGCCCCACCGCGGGACTTGAGTGATAATTAAGAAAAAACACTGAGGAATGTTGAGGTTGCGGCCTTGAAGAGCAGAACAAGAAACCCGTAGAGCAGTTCTGCCAGCCAAGCGCTAGCACTCTCACCTTCCAAGTGCTAACGATAGGCAAATGAGGCAATCTTGTCAAGTGTTGTCTCGAGAATATGAGTGGGTTGCGCTCAGATAGCGTGATTGCTCTCCGCAGATCGCTCAAAAGGCTTGCTTGGAGCCCCACATGGTCCCTGCGACGCTCAAAATGCCCGATTTCGTGGACGCGTCTTAATGGTGCAACATCGATGCATCATTTTATGCAAGCAGCTCCTTCTTATTTGTCAAACTTACGCCTTGGACCGGCAGGGTGTCGTCGCCTTGATGGAGACCATTTACAATGAGGACCATGGTTCGCCGTTTTCCTTTTCGTCTCTGTGTTGTAGTGGCCTCGTTCGGCCTAATCTTCTCGTCGCTCGCTGTGAGCGCCCAGCAAAACACCACCAAGCGCGGCCGCAAGTACAAGACGCCCCCGCCCACCGCGCGCATTGAGGTCACCGTGGTGCGGGACTCCAATGGCAAGCCCATTGAAAATGCCGCAGTCATCTTCCACCCAATGGAGGGCGAGAGGGACAAAGGCAACATGGAGCTGAAGACCAACGAGGATGGCAAAACCATCATCGACGTGCTGCCACTCGGCGACACGGTGCGACTGCAGATCATCGCCAAAGGTTTCCAGACCTTTGGTGATGACTACAAGGTCGACCAGGATCGGATGGCAATCGATATCCGGATGAAGCGCCCCGGCGAGCAGTACTCGATTTACAAGAAACATCCCGAGACCTCCGAGGGCGGCAAGGGGCACGATGCGCCTCCCGCGCCAGCGTCAAAGGACAAGCCCGCAGCTCAACCGGACCCGCAGCCCAGTCAGGCTCAACCAAAGTAATTGTTGCCTCGAGCTGCATTGGCCTCTGAATCCACACGGTTTTGAAGGGGTATGGATTTCAATGACCAACCAGCCTCTAAGCGGCAAATCGGCACTGGTTACGGGCGGCGCGCGGCGCATCGGCCGCGGCATCGCCTTGGCGTTAGCTCAAGCCGGCGCGGACGTGGCAATCACTTTCCTTAGCTCACACGCCGAAGCCGATAAAACCGTTCTAGACTTAGAGACTCTTGGGCGCAGTAGCCTGGCCGTCGAATGCGATGTACGATCTGAGGCTTCGGTGCGCGCCGCGGTCGCTGCTGCTGCGGGCCGTTTCGGCCGGCTTGATCTGGTTGTTAACAACGCCGCTGTCTTTGAGTCGGCGCCGCTCGACAGCCTCACGTTAGACCAGTGGAATGTGGCCTTCGAGACCAATGCGCGCGGGCCTTTCCTGGTGGCGCGCGAGGCTCTGGTGCATTTGCGCGCTGCCGAAGGCCGCATCGTCAACATCGGCTCCCTGGGGGGAATTCATGCCTGGGCCGGCCATGCTCACTATTGCGCCTCCAAGGCGGCGCTGCATTCGCTTACTCAAGCGATGGCCAAGGCCTTTGCGCCCGCGGTCAGTGTCAACTGCGTCGCACCAGGTTGGATCGAGCCGGATGGAGCGGAAAACGGGCGCGGCAGTGGGCAAGCGGCGCACTTTGCCGCTAAGACGCCCATGCAGCGTAACGGGAGCGTGGACGATGTAGCCCAGGCGGTGCTCTTCTTTGCTGCCGGGCCACACTTTGTCACCGGTCAAATTCTCATCGTCGACGGCGGGTTGGGGCTGTAAGGGTTGGTTTCGCGCCTCCAAGCTACTCTGATTTATCTCGCGAAAAGTCGCTTAAAAAAACCAGTTTTGCGGACATTGGAAGCTTCGTCGCGGGGGTCTGCATCTGCATTCCTGCCGGCCGGGCCAGATAATTTCCTTGCGCGGAAGTTTAACGGCACGCGCTCCCAAAGTCCTATGGGATCGGGCTGAGCAGGCCAGGGAGCGCCATCAACGGCGGCGCGCGGGTTAGTCTCGCACAACCGACGCGCTGCTTCCTCGCCGGCCTTTTGAACCACATAGTCAAACCCCTTCTTCAGGTGAGGTAACCGTCCTGTCATGTTGTGCGCGTCGCTGGCAAGAAAGTGAATCCAGTTTCGCTCCAGCAACTCGTTGGAAAAGGCTTCCGCCATTTTGCCGAATCGTCCATAGAGCGAGCCGGCTGTTACCTGGACCAGGCTGCCGTGGCACATCCATTCGGCGAGCATCTCGGGTCGACCCAGCAGCGCGGAATACCGCTCCGGATGGGTAATGATGAGCGTATAGCCTGCCGATTGCAACATGAACATGGCGTCGCTGATATGCCGGGGAATCGAGGCGTTGGCGAATTCGATCAGCAGGTACCCTTTGCCGTCGATCGAGTAGCGCAAGGGGTTGGCCACCGCCTCATAGACATTCTCTGCGGTCATGTGGAAGTCGCAAGCCAGGCTCAATTTCATCTGGCCTTCGAGCAGCCCGCGCAACTCGGCATAACGTTCTTCGATGATCTTGGCCTGATAGGGGTAACGCTCGCTGGCGTGTGGAGTGCAAACAATATGGGTCACGCCTTCGGCTGCGGCCTCGCGCGCCATGGCGAGAGAAGTGCCCAGATCGGGCGATCCGTCGTCCACTCCCCAAATCAGATGCTGATGGATATCAATCACTTCACACCATCTTCCCACTTCTCGCCTGTGGCTGCCGGCGTTGCCCACCGCAGGTTGCAGGCGGTGAGCCGGTTAAGCCACCCTGGGCCGACTGTTCTGTCCCCGAAGCCGCGCTGCCAGTGGCTAGCCATTTGCGGCCTTGCCGATGGTATACTCACAACGTCAGGCGCGTGCCGCGCCACCATTTTCTCGACTATTGAGGTTCACATGTCCGGCCACTCAAAATGGGCCACAATCAAGCACAAGAAGGGCGCGCTGGATGCCAAGCGCGGCAAGATATTCACCCGCCTGATCAGGGAGATTACCATTTCCGCCAAGGGTGGCGGCGGTGATCCCGACGGCAACCCCCGGCTACGCACCGCGGTCTTGGCAGCCAAAGCGGAAAATATGCCGCAGGAGAACATCAAGCGCGCCATCCAGCGCGGCACCGGTGAGCTGGAAGGGGTCAACTACGAGGAGATCACCTTCGAGGGCTACGGTCCCGGCGGCGTCGCCATTATCGTGGATGTGCTGACCGACAACCGCAACCGCGCAGTAAGCGAAATCCGCCACGCCTTTGCGAAGAACGGCGGGAATCTGGGCGAGTCCGGCTCGGTTCGCTTCATGTTCCACAAGAAAGGACTCATCGCCGTCGAGAAGGACGCGGCCACGGAAGAGCAACTGATGGACATTGTGCTCGAACATGGCGGCGAAGACCTGAATGACGAGGGCGACACATGGGAGATTGTCTCCGATCCGGCCGACCACGAGGCTGTTGCCAGGGCGGTTAAGGCTGCCGGCATTCCCACCGTGATGAACGAGGTGACCATGGTTGCCTCGACCTACACCAAGCTGGAAGGCAAAGAGGCCAGCCAGATGATTCGCCTGCTCGAGGTGCTGGAAGACTGCGACGACACGCAGAACGTCTATTCGAACTTCGACATGGACGCCGAACAGATGGAAGCGGCGGCCGGCTAGGAAAACGCCAGAAGGCGTAGGAAAGGCCGCCCGGTTGTGGCGGCTTTTTTGTGGAGATTCAAGAATTTTTGTTAAGGGAAGGGAAGAACGTTGATCCGAATCGCAAAGCTTTTTGTCTTCGTCTTGATGAGTAGGGCCGCCGCGGCAGGAACAAGCATCGCCGCCGCCCAAACTTCAGGCAGCGGCGCAACAATAGCTACACCAACAGCGGAGAATCCTGTTGCCCAGGTTCGTGACGCCAGGAGCTGGGAATACGGCCCGTTTGTCAATTGGGGAACGGGCATCGGTGATCGCTCGGATTTCAAGTTCTTCTGGGGCGGAGTCCAATTGGCCAAACCTCTTACCCCGGTTCTTCATGCCGGCGTTTTCAGCGGCCAGTTCGAGTTCGGCGCCAACATCATGCCGCTTTGGCAGGCCTATACTCCGGCTCCGCACACGGCAAATTACACCTGTATTGTAGGAAGCACGCCCACGCCCTGCACTCTGCCGGTTGCCGGCGGCACTTATCGTGGCGTCAGCCTCACGCCGGTAATCTTCCGCTGGAATTTCCTCACCAAATCACGGCGCATTCAGCCATGGTTTCAGGGCGCGGGCGGGCTGATCTATACCACCCGCCAGTTTCCGCCAAGCTTTTCGAGTACAACGACACCGCCGATTTACACCGTTGACGGCTCGACGAGCGTGTGGAACTTTGCGCCGCAGGGCGGCGTTGGCATTCACTACTTCACCCGCGATAGGCGCTCGATTGATCTGGCTGTAAACGCGGTGCATATCTCCTCGGCATCGCTGGGCGACCGCAATCCGGGCGTCAATGCCAGCATCCAGGTGCAAGTGGGCTATACCTTCTGGAAGTGATTGCGAGTTAGGTAGACGCTTTGACTGGGCGCAGCTGAGCTGTGCCCAGTCAAAGCCAGGGTGAAAGAGACGATGAGCGGACCGGTTGTCGAGTGTGTTCCGAACTTCTCCGAGGGCACAGATGCCCGGCGTGTCGAGGCCATTGTGGCGGCGATGCGCGTCGAAGGAGTGCATCTGCTCGACTGGTCGATGGACGCTGACCACAACCGCTCCCTTGTAACCCTTGCCGGCGAACCCGCGGCGATGGTTGAAGCCGCAGTGCGTGGTGTGGGCAAGGCAGTCGAGCTGATTAACCTGACCCGTCAGCAAGGGGTTCACCCCCGCATCGGTGCAGCCGACGTGATCCCCTTCGTCCCCATCTCCGGCATCAAACTGGAGCAGTGCGCACTACTCGCCCGCCAGGCAGGGCGGGAAATCTGGCGACGTTTCGGCGTGCCGGTGTTCTTTTACGGGGCGGCGGCCGCTCGGCCCGACCGCGCCAATGTCGAAGATGTGCGCCGCGGCCAGTTCGAGGGGTTGCGCGAGGTCGTCGCCAAGGATTCTTCGCGGCGGCCCGACATCGGTGGCCCGAACCTCCATCCCACCGCCGGCGCTTGCGCAGTGTGCGCCCGCAAGCTCCTAGTGGCCTACAACATTTACTTCGATTCAGCGGACGTAGCCATGGTGCGCGCCATTGCCAAAGGAATTCGCGCCGCTTCCGGCGGCCTCAAAGGCGTCAAAGCCATGGGAGTCCTGGCTCATGGCCGCGCGCAGCTTGCCATGGACATCACAGATCTTGAGGTCACGCCCCTCTCGCACGTCTTCCGCGCCGTCTCGGCTTTGGCCCTGCGCCACAAAGCAGTACCTGTCGAGGGCGAGGTCATCGGTTTGCTTCCAGAAGCTGCCTGTGAGCGGGATAGCGAGTGGATGCGTCAATTGACTGGGTTCGATGCGCAGACCAAGATTCTGGAGCGCCGACTTGCGGCTCCAATGGCTTGGCCGGAAGAGGGATGAACGCCGGATTCGGCTCGAACGGTGCATCAGGCGCACCACAACGCGTAAAATGAAGGTGGAATAGGAACGGGGTTGTTGGCCATTGAGGACACGGAGCGCGCGTCTTACAGCTGCCTTCTATCATGGATTCAATAACTTCCGCGACTGTGGAGGATGAATTTGTTAAAGGCTTTCCTGAGGTTTTCAATTCTTGCTATCTTGCTTGCCGTAGCCGCTTCTGCGCAAGCGGCGCAGTTGTCCACCGATGCCCGCACCGCCATTCCGCACGATGTGCAGCAGTTGGTGGCCATTGACTACCACGCCATGGAGAACTCGACCTCGGCCATGGATTTGCGCGACCGCGTCATGCCGCCCGGGCTGAAGCGTTTTGAGGATGCGCTGCACAAGTCTGGACTGAACGAGAACCACGATGTGGAGCAGTTGGCCTTTGCCCTCTTTCGCCCCAATAAAAGTGAAGGCGACCAACTGGATACCGTCGGCATCGCGCAAGGCCAGTTCTCCGTGCAGGAGATTCTGGCCAACTTCCGCGCGCAGAAACTGAAGGCCACACTGGTGCGCACTAACAGGGTCTATCCACTGGCAAAGACCGGCATGGTGGTTTGCTTTGTTGACCCCTCTACCATGGTCTTCGGCGACTCTGAAGCGGTCACTAAGGCGCTCGATGCCCGTGACGGTATGGCGCCCAGCCTGGAGACCAACGGGCCCATGATGGATGCGATGAATTCAGTGGACTCCGAGCCCCTGTGGAGCATTCTCGACCAGAAGGGTACGCAGACCATGATGAAGCAGGTGCTGGGCGAGGCCGGCACGCTCACCGACTTTGAAACTGTGCAAAAGCGCTTGCAGGCCTCTTGGTACGGAATGAACTTCCAGCACGGCGTCAAGTTTGACCTTACGATTTCCACCGGCGACAGCTTTGCCGCGGCTACCATCTCATCGCTTCTGACGGCCGCGTTGATGTTACGCAAGATGAGTGGCTCGGACGCTGAGAAGCAGGCATTGAGCGCTACGAGCCTCTCTTCAGACTCCGGACGACTTTCCATCCACTTCGCCACCTCGGATGCGCAGTTCAGTAGCCTATTGCAATCCCCGCTCTTTCAGGGCATGGTGCACTAGATAATTATTCAATTGCTGTAATGTGGCCTCCCCGTATCTGGCGCACTTTTGGCGCCAGATATGAGGAGGTGCGAACAGAGCACTGATAGGGCGCTATTTCTTCCACGTTTATTGCAAATCGGCTAAGACACAAACCCAGCTCAAGCCGTAGTAACTGCTAAAGCTTGCAGTTGCGTGCCTTCCCCACGTCTCTCCGGCGCATCGCCAAGGCATACCTGGTTACGGCCGTTGTGCTTGGCTGCGTAGAGCGCGTGGTCCGCAATCGCGATCAGGTCCGGAGCATGTTTACCGAACGCGGGAACCAGCGTAGCGCAGCCAATGGAGATGGTGACAATTCCCAGTGGGCTTTCGTTGTGCGGCAGCCTGCGGCTGCGCAAAGCCTCGCAGATCTCTTCAGCCACCTGCATGGCGCCTTCGCCTTCCGTGTTGGGCATGGTCACCACAAACTCCTCGCCACCGAAGCGCGCCACCAGGTCTCCGGGCCGTGAGACCACATCCATGCACGACTCCGCAATCTGCTTGAGGCAACTGTCACCACGCTGGTGCCCATAGCTGTCGTTGTATGGCTTGAACAGATCTACATCGAGCATGAGTAGGGAGAGAGGCTGGCGGGCGCGCATGCCGCGCCGCCACTCGGTCGCCAGATACTGGTCAAAGCGCCGCCGGTTGGCCAGACCCGTAAGCCCATCCGTCAAAGCCAGCGCCTCCACGGCGCGGTAGGCATCCTGAAGTTGCTGCTCGGAGCGCTTGCGCTCGGAGATGTCGCGAACAATGTTCAGTATTCCGGAAGGCGCGCCGGTTCCCGGATCGTGTACTACCCGGAGCGCGGCTTCTACCCAGAGGTACTCTCCGTCCCGCTTCCTGATGCGGCACTCGACCATGGCGCCCTCGCTACCGGACCGCAGTTCACGCATCGCTGCCTCGGCTTTGAGCTGGTCATCGGGATGCACCAGTTCAAGTCCGGCGAGCGCCGCGGCTTCTTCCGGCTTCCATCCGCCCATGCTCTCTGAGGACGAAGAAACGTAAGACCGGTTTCCGTTGAAGTCGGCGAGGATAATCAGGTCGCGGGAGTTTTCCGTGACCAGTCTGTGCAGAGAAACGGTCTCCTGGAGCCGGCGCTCGGTAGATTTCTGCCGCTCCAGTACCACAGAGATTCCGTAGACCAACATGATTGCCGACGCAACTGCGGCTTGTAGATGCATACCGGGCAGCGCTGGACTAACGAATCCCTCCGCCGCAAACCGGCCATGACCGCAGATTGTCAGCCACTCCGCAATGGCGGCCACCAGAATAGTGAACAGGGACGCATATCCCAGCCCAAGCCGCACCAGCACAAGAACCAGCAGCGGATAGATGAAGTAAATTAACGGCGCCCGATTCTGCGCGAATGCAGCGATAGTGCCCCCAAGCAGAAGAACCGGATAGATCCAATTTTGCCGCCAGTCTACCGTGTTTCTAAAGCGGGTCTGCAAAACGGCGGCAAAAGCCGGTGTAGCAATGGCTATGCCCAGGCTGTCGGCGGCCATCCAGCTCAAAAATGGATGGGGTAGCGCCGGATGGGCCCAGAAGGGGAATACCAGCGCATATATGCCACCTGCCAACGCCGGCCCAGCCAGAACTGCAAAGCCGAAGAACCGGATGAGGTAGCCGCGTTCCGTGAAGCGGGGAAGCATCGTCGAGCGCCTCCGCAGCAGGAGCGCGCCAGTCATCACCTCAGCTATATTCAGCACGTTATAGAGCAGGAATTCACTCCACCTCGCGTGGATGAGCATACTGCGAACGGAAAGAGCAAGGAAGCCGGTAAGCAGGTAGGCAGGCCAGCGCCAGCGCGGCGCCAAGAGCAGATATGCCAGAAGAAGGCCGTTGGCAACCCACACGGGGTTATTCTCGGGCCTCCAATGCTCAACGGATTCCACTGCTACGGTTACAGAGGTGATCGAGAGGAAGCAGGCCCCCAGGCGCACAGCAAAACCATGCTTCCGCGGCCACGGAAACTGGCGCCTGCCAGGGATGATAGGTGCAGTGCGCCCGCTCATCTTTGCCCTCTAACCGTGTTTATCGGTGAGATTTGGAGAGGGAACAGGCAGCGAGGTTGTTTTCGTTGCGGAATCTAAGATTTAAGTGCAAATTGGGACGGCTTTTTCAGAGTTGCGGGCTCAGTTGAGGATGAAATTCCGCATTGCCGCCGGGCCGCAGAACAATTTGGATCCGGCCCTCCTGACGCTCTGCCAGCGCGGGCCCGTTGATCTTTGCCTGCCGCCCATCGCTCCCTGTGTACTCCACCTTCAAGGGCCCGCTGCCGCGCACCTGGATGCTGTACCGGAAGACCTCGCCTGCCGCCAGTTTGTCGAGTCCAAAGCTGGCGCTCGGATAATCCACCTCCAGCAGTTGAATCGCCGCGCCTGTGCGGTTCTCCACTGTCATGTCAATGTGGTAGGAGTGGCATCCAACGCCCCAAACCAGAATCGGCGCGAACACTGCGGCCAGAATTCCATGGCGCACGCCGTTCCAGGGCTTCATTCCTTTCTCCCGCTTTCGTCCGCTGTGCCTTCCTGCGCAGTCAGCTTCTTCTCCACCTTATCCAGCCGCTTCAACAGTTCCGGCAACCGCTGGAAGATGGTCACCGCCCGCAGCCAGGTGCGATTGTCAAAGGCCGGCGAACCGGAAACCATCTTTCCAGCCGGCACGTCGTGTGACACCCCGCTTTGCGCGGTCAGTATTACCCCGTCACCGAGTGTGCAATGCCCAGCCACTGCGGCCTGCCCGGCCAGTATGACGTTGTTGCCCACCACCGACGAGCCAGCCAGGCCTGCCTGTCCGCAAAGAAGCGTATTTTCTCCGACGTGCGAGCCGTGCCCGATCTGAACCAAATTGTCGATCTTGGTTCCGTCGCCAATCTCGGTGGCTCCCACCGTGGCCCGGTCGATGCACGCATTGGCCTGCACGTCTATCCGGTTGCCCAACCGCACGGGTCCCGACTGCGGAATCTTCTCCCAGTGGCCTTGTTCGTTCTTGGCAAACCCGAAGCCGTCCGCGCCGATGATGACGCCATTCTCCAGCGTTACGTGGTCGCCGAGAACACAGTTCTCCCGCACGACGGCATGAGCATGGGCAAAAAAATGGCTACCGGCCTCGACGCCGGGGTAGAGCACCACATGCGACAGCAGCGTGGCATGATTGCCCAGCTTCACCCTAGGGCCAATCACAACGTAAGCCCCGACGTGCGCTTCTTCGCCAACAATCGCCGTCGGATCGATGACTGCCGTCGGATGGATGCCGGGAGCGTATGCCGGCGGCTGATAGAAAACCGCAAGCGCGCGAGAGAAGGCGAGGTACGGGTTCTTGAGCCGCAGCGTCGCTGCTTCAATCTCAGGGAACTCCGGCTCGACCAGCACGGCCGCAGCCCTGGTCTTGCGTGCCAAGCTCCCATACTTGGGATTGGCCACGAAGGTTATCTCCGTCGGCCCGGCCTCTTCAATCCCTTTCACGCCTGTCACTTCCAGTTCCGCGTCTCCGCGCAGCTCTGCACCCAATTTCGTTGCCAACTCGCCTAACTTCATGGATGGAATTGTACTGGAATGGGCGCGGTAGCGGCTTTGACCGCCCAGAGAGAGGTGAAAAAGGCTGCCTCACGCCCCATCCGGCTCCTGCGGAAATAGTTCAGGTTGTTCTGTTGCTCGACCGGCAGCCAATCTCCGATTGCGCCCCGCCGCGCTAATCAGGCTCACCACTTGCAGAGTTTGAATGGCCTGTCGCGGCACATAGATCCTCTGCGTGTTAGAGCGCGTGTCCGGCGGGGTGAGCAGCAGCCCGGTTCCTCCCACCAGAGAGCGGTCGTTCGCCGCCAGGCCCTCCAGTTCCTCGCCGTCTGTCAGAATCATCCGCAACCACAGGCCGGGCGTACGCGGCCGAATGGCAAACCGCTTGTGAAGAAGCCGCTCCGGATTGGCCGAGTCAGCGAACTGGGCAGGGAAGTCGCGCACGTAGCAGACCCATTTCACCTGCTCCCAGCCCATGCGCAGCACCTTGCCTGTCAAGTCTAGAATCTCCAGCTCTGCAGCGTTCTGGCCAAAGCCAGCCTCCGCGTAGCCCGCGAACCACTCCCTGGAGAACTTGCGTACGATCACTGGTTTGCGTTGAGAGGCCATCGCTCTGCATTGTCGCACGAACCAGAGCCTCGAAGAGGTGGGTCTTCGTCCGCGGCTGAGGAAACGAGCCGGTGCCGGACCGGAAAAAGCCGCAAATCTGGTGCATTGGGGTCTAGCCAACCGGGCCGACTTGTGTTAGAGTACTGGTTTGCAACCAAGGCCATAGCCTGCTGTAAGAGCAACCGCATCAGGCACTTGGCTGAGGAAATCAGAAGGCGGAAGCAGGAAACGGAATGCCCGACTACATCTATCTTCTGGAAAACCGGCTGTCAGCAGATCAACAGAGCGCTCTGCGCCACTTGCGTGAGGTAGCGCGCGAGGCCGGCACTATTCTGTTTCTCACTGGGGACGCGGTACGCGACCTGACCAGCGGCCATGCCGTCCGCGATCTTGAAGTGGCAATGCATGGAAATACGCTCAAACTCAAGAAAGCAATTGAGAAACGTGGCGGCAAAGTGTGGGGCGAAGACGAAGCCAGCCGCGCCCTTTATCTATGTTTTCCCGGCACAGTTCGCGTTGATCTGATCAGCACGCACCGCGTCGAGTATCCCAAACCCGGCAAGCCGGTCTATCATCCCGCTTCAATCCAGGAGGAACTCCGCCGCCGCGACTTCACCGTCAACGCCATGGCGATCTCCCTCAACGAAGGCTCGTTCGGACTCCTGATGGATCCCATGAACGGCGCCGCGGATATCGAATCGAGGACCCTTCGCCTAGTCTCCAACTACGGTTTCCTTGAGGAGCCGTCTCTGCTTATTCGCGCAACGCGCTATCTCACTCGCTTGGGTTGGGAGATGGACCCCAAGACCCGCGCCCGTTACTTGAACGCTAAAGAGGAAGGCGTCATAGAACACCTCTCGTCCGAGGCCCGAAGGCAGGAGTTGGAGCAGATCGGCCACGAGGAAGAGGGGCTGAAGGTTTTGCGCGCGTTTGAAGCAGAAGGTTGGATGAAGGTTCTATTCCCCGTCTGGACCTCAGCCAAGGCCGACGAGGCTGGGCTTGCTGCTTTGCACGATCTAGCCGTTGAGCTGCTCTTGCAAGGAGTCCATCCTGATATGTCGGCCGCGCAGATGCGGTTACTGACCGCCAAGCTGGCAGGGAAAGAACTAGCCGCTCTAAAGAAGCAGATGCTGCGCCCGGGCTTTGTCGAAGAGTGGAGCAGCTTGGATACGCTGGCTGCCGGATTTGCCAAGGCGCTTCTTTCTAAACACAATTCCATCCCGTCGGCCAGCTTCAAGCTCTTCACGAGCTATGATCCGGAAGCGATTCTATGGCTTGGGTTTACCAGCAAGGAGTCGGCGGTCAAGGAACGCTTCAATCTCTTCCTGAAAGTCTGGCCGGAAGTCCGCCAGCGCATTCCTCACACCCTGATGCAAGAGATGCGCATCACCGCCGAATTGCCTGCTTACCAGCAAATTGTACAGGCTGTTTTTCTGGAGCTACTCGACGGCAAGCTAGCCACGCCGGAGGAGGCTCGCGCCTTCCTTGAACCCCATTCGCCGCCCGCTCCTCCGCCCCAGGTTACCATCAAGCGGCCACGCGCCAAGCGTGTTGCCGAGGCCAAGCTGAAGGGAGACTCCTTTGACGAGGAGTCAGAAGACCACTTGGAAGACGACGAGGATCTGGACGACATAGGCGGAGACGACGATGAGCTCGCCATGGGGCTGCACCTTCCCAAGGTCGATTTGGAATCCGATCTTGCCGAGGAATCGGAAGCCGCTCCGGGCGAAGACGAAGACGAGGAAGAGAGTCGGCCGTCCAAACCGGCTCCCAAATCGGTCTCAGTCAAGAGCGCTCCCAAGTCAGCATCCCAACCCAAACCCGCCAAGCCAGTTCAGTTGCCCAAGACCCCGTCCGGACCGGAAGAGGCAAGCAGGCCCCAACCTGCTCACAAACCCGATGCTCAACCAAGGCCGGAACCCAAGGCTGCAACCATGCACGCAGCGAAACCCGCTTCGAAAGCGGCCAAGCCAGCCGTGTCTGCTGCTCGGCCTAAATCAAAGCCGGCGCCCGCCAAGGCTGCTCAAGCCAGGAAACCCACGCCAAAGGCAAAACCGCAAGTCAAGGCCAAGACTCCAGCCAGGATTGCTGCGAAGGCTCCAGCTAAGTCGCCATTAAAGGCTAAGGTGAAGATTGTTGCAAAGCAGCATCCTGCCAAAGTTAACAGCAAGGCTCCCAGGCCCACCGCTGACAAGAAGAAGCGGGTTCCTGCTCGGAGGCCAAAGCCGGTCAAAACTGCTAAGCACATAGTCAAGAAGGCCATACACAAGCCGGCAAGGAAGCGTTAGGCGCTACGCTGAATGGAGTCCTTCGTGATATCTTCAGGGCATTCTGGAGGATTCCCGATGTATCGTCTGCTTCCCCGCGCCCTTTTTGTGTGCCTGTTTTCCCTGTTTGCTGCGACCGTGGCTTTTCCCCAAGGCGCGGCTGGCGCACCGGCTCGTCAGGGCACTGATCCCCTCCCAAAGATGCAGTCTGGCGCTCAGAAGGGCTACCGTTTTGAGCGCGGTGGCTGGACCTATGTCCACCTCGAAGGCACTCCCTCCCAGATCGGCTTCCAGCACGGCAGCCTGCTCTCCGCCGAGATCGCGGACATGGTCCACGTTATTCAGATTGAAAGCGCGCACGAGACCAGGCGCAACTGGGAATTCTTCCGCGAATCCGGGCGCAAGATGCTTTGGCCCCACATCGATCCCGAATACCAGCAGGAATTGGAAGGCATCGCCAAAGGGGTCCAATCCAAGGGCGTGAAGCTCGATGTCTGGGACATAGTGGCGCTGAATGGAAGCATCGAGCTGCCTCAATATTATGTGCCATGGCTCAATAAACAAGAGGCCGGAAAACAGCAGCATGTCGCCGTGGCTCCCGACATCAAACCAGAGGGTCGATGTTCTGCCTTCATCGCAACCGGCAGCTATACCAAAGGCGGCAAGATCGTCATCGCCCACAACAACTGGACCAGTTATGCAGAAGGCGCCCGATGGACGGTTATCTTTGACATCCAGCCCGCCCGCGGCCATCACATCCTCATGGACGGTACTCCAGGCGTGATTACCAGCCAGGACGACTTCGCTGTTAGCGACGCAGGCCTGCTCATCACCGAAACTACGATTACGCAATTCGAGGGCTGGGACCCGGACGGCAAGCCGGAGTTTGTCCGTTCCCGCAAGGCGCTCCAGTACGCCGGGTCCATTGATGACTACGTGGCCCTAATCAAAGAGGGCAACAACGGCGGGTATGCGAACGACTGGCTCATAGGTGACCGCAAGACAGGCGAAATCGCCTACCTTGAATTGGGGCTCAAGAATACTCCGCTCTGGCGTTCGAAGGATGGCTACTTCGTCAGCTCGAACTTTGCCCGCGACCCAAAACTTATCAAGACTGAAACCAGCGGATTTGACTTGAGCAATCTGGCCAGCTCCCCTAATGCACGCCGCGTGACCTGGGAAAAGAAGATGGCCGAATCCAAGGGCCGCATCGACATTGAACTGGCAGAGCAGTTCATGGCCGATCACGAGGACAGTTTCACCGGTAAGAACGAAGCTGACGAACGCTCACTCTGCGGGCACGTGGATAAAGACAAGCGCGGCATTCCGGAGTGGGACTGGGCTCCTTATTATCCCGCCGGCTCGGTAACCGGAAAGGTCGCCGACTCGGATCTGGCAGCGAACCTTTCACTGATCGCTCACGCAGGCCATCCTTGCGGCGAGGACTTTCTGGCTGCGCCATTCCTGGCGGCGCATCCGGAGTACGATTACCTCAAGCCGATCCTCATCGACATGAAATCCGGCCCATGGACCACCTTCGCAGCCGGAGAGAAGAAGTAGTTCGAGAAAGCATCCCGCAAAGAGGCGTCAGCCGACAGCCTCAATCGGCGGCTACCATAGTCTCCGTGGCGGTGGCCATCACCATCTCCCGTATCGAATCAATCACCAGATCCGGTTGATCGAGGTGAATCCAGTGCGCGCTTTTGTGCGCAATAACCTGACGCACGCGACAGCCTATAAGGGCAAGACAATCGTCGGAAAGCGGCGTGGATTCTTCCGGAGTCAGCACCAGCACGGGGATTTTCAGAATCGGCTCTGCGTTCTGCATCTCGCGGACCGTGTCGGGCACTGCCTGGACGTGGCTGCGCATTCCGGCAAAGTTGTCGGGCCGCGACCAATGGGCGGCGACCATAGGCCAGACTTCTCGCGGCATCTTGCCCACCTCGTTCTTGACGCGGTCAAGCACATGGATGCCACCATTGCCGGCGGCGCCCGCCAACCGCTGTGCAGTCCGGCCAGATCGCAGGAAAAGCGAAGTAACAGCGAGGCGGGCAAGCCCAACGCGCGCGATTGGGATGGCGAAACGGAATAGCTTCTTGCCGCGATCGATCTCGGATTGCCTGCCAGGGTTCAGTGGCGGCCACTCCTCGCAGCGCATGGGGTCCACCAGCACAATGCTGCGCACTTCTTCTGGGTAGTTCAGCGCAAAGCGGCGCATTACCAGTCCGCCAAAGGAATGTCCCACGAGGATATAAGGCGGCTTGATGCCGGCTCCTTCTAGCAATTGATGCAATTCAGTGGCGATGTTCGCAGGCGTGCGCGCCGTACGGCTTGGGCTGCTCCAGCCCAGGCCACATCGGTCATAAGATGCCGTTGAAGCGAACCTCGAAACTGTCGCCTGAATGTGAAACCAATTCAGATTAGTGGCAGCAATTCCAGCCTCAAACAGTACGGTAGCGTCTCCCGATCCCATTTCCAGCAAGTAGAGCCTACGCTTGTCTCCGATGTCGACCCACCGGCCCTCTCTGGTGTAGCGCCGGCGGTCACTACGCGCCCCGAGGCTCTGGTACACGATGCCCGAGAGAACCAAGGCTGTGAGCAATCCGAATATAGAGACAAGCAGGACCATTTCGTGTCCTAGAAATGCGTCAGTTGCGCGGAACTGAAGTCTTTCATGCTGAGGTTTGCCTTTGGCATGCCGCGGTCGATGATCAGCAGAGTTGAGCCAGCCTGCCCGCGGATCTTCGCTTCCACCTGGTGCGCCGACCAGACACCGCCATTCTGGCGCAGTCCGAAGTAGGTAAATTGTTTCACCGTTCCGCCTTTCAGAGTCTTCTCCACGTACACTGGAAAGTCGGTATCGTGATCGAGCCAGGTAGTGACCTCAGCGTAGTGCGTCTTGTCGGTCGCGCCAGGCGTGCTCTTCACTACGTCACAATCGCGCGCCCCAAACTTCGCCTTGTCGAGCGCTGTTTGCCCCGCCCAGAAATACTGCGCTTCCAGAAAATCCTCGTAGCTGAATCCGGCGCCAAGCGGGCCGTCGCTCCAATTCTCAAAGGGCAGTGTAGCCGCCGTCGCGTCGCCTCGGTGTGCAATTTGGACCACATTTTGTTTATTGGGCCGCATCTCCAGCAGGATGTGTGTAGGGGCGTGGCTGTTTACTAATGAGTCCGTGCTCGCCTTTGAGACTGAACCAATCTCCAACAGTACACGGAGCGCACCAGGGAACCAGTGCGCTTTAATGGTGATGGGAAAGCTAAGGCGATTGCCATTCGCATCCACGCGAATCAGGTGGCCACTGGCGCGATAATCCGCCGTCTCGATGCGTTGCCGCGGCACCGCCAGCAGCGTCTTCACATCCGCTCCATAGGACGGTGTCGCGCAGACCAGTGCGACAGCCAGCGCAAGGGAAGAAACTCTCATTCTTCGATCTTTCCATCGCGGAGGCGAATCTGATGTGCGGCCGAGTGCGCGATTTCGTTTTCGTGCGTCACCACAATCAACGTCATCCCTCGCTGTTTTTGGATTCCGGTAAGAATGTCCATGATGCGGGCGGAGTTGACGCTGTCCAGGTTTCCGGTCGGCTCATCTGCCAATAATATCTCCGGCGAGTTGGCCAGCGCTCGCGCAATCGCCACCCGCTGCCGCTCGCCCGCAGATAATTCATTGGGATACTGCCGTAAACGATGTTCGAGGCCCATTTCTCGCAGCAAAGCCTCCGCTTTTTCTGCACGCTTAAGCGGGCAGGGGCTAAGCGCCAGCATCGGTACCTGCACGTTTTCAAGAACGCGCAGCGTGGGCATCAGATGAAATGCCTGGAAGATGAATCCAACATTCCGCGACCGATAAACATCCAGGTTGATCGTTGAGCCGAGTCGAGAGTTTTTGAAGGATACCTCGCCGCTGGTCGGAGTGTCGAGTCCGCCCAGCAGTTGTAGCAAGGTGGATTTGCCGCTGCCGCTCGGCCCGCTGATGGCGAGGAACTCTCCGGCGGTGATGGAGAGATCGACGCCGCGCAGGGCTTCGATGCGTCCCTCGTCGTAACTCTTGCGCAAGTCGCGCACTTGCAGCTGCGGACTAGTCATGGCGCAGAGCCTCCACTGGCGAAAGATGCGCCCCGCGCCAGGCCGGAATGAATCCTGCCGCCAGTCCGGCTGCGACTGCTATGCCCAAAGCCTCTACCAGAAGCAACAGCGGAAACGACGCGGAGACGATGCTGGCGGTTTGCGGCAGCAATGCCAGAACGCGAAGAGAGCCCCAACCCACGGCAATGCCAACAAGCCCACCGGCCAGCCCCAGCACAGCTGCTTCCATCTCGATCAACACCATCACTCGCCAACGCTTCCACCCCAGCGCGCGCAGAATGCCTATCTCTCGCGTTCGCTCGAAGACCGACATTGCCATGGTGTTGGCGATGCCCAGAATGCCGATCAACAGCGCGATCGATGATGTGCCCCAGGCTGCGGCGTGGGCTAGCAGCACAAGCTGGTTGTTGCTGGCGCGCTCGGCCGCCGGAACCGCCCGCAGACCTGGCAGCGCGGCTTCAATCTGAGCCTGTGCCCGTGCCAGATAGTGTTCGGGGGTCTCGCCCATCGGAGCCGGCCGCAGCCGCACGTGAAACGCAGTCACCTTGCCTTCCAGGCTGCCCAGCTTTTGCATCTGATCCAGTGGCATAATCACTGCGCCAGCTTCCAGCGCCGAGCCCCCGTGGTAAATACCGGCCACTGTGAAGGTCGAACTTTGAATCTCCAGCGTATCGCCGGCATTCTTCTTCAGGCTTTCGGCTAGCATGTCGCCGAGCATCACCTCAGATTGGCCATCCCGGAAGCGCCGGCCCGACTTCAGCGTGAGCGAGTCAAATTCGTAGGAGTCAGCCTTCCAGCCATAGGCCAGTGCGTTGACCTCCGGCGTCAGGTCCATCAGGTTCAGGATCATCGGAGTTGCTTGACGAACCGTCGGCAATGCCTTGAGCGTCGCCCCGGCTGACTCGTCCATTGAGGTATTAAGGAAAGTCTGCTGAACAACAGCAATGTCAGTGCCGCTGCTCAAGTACATGCGCAACCATTCGTGCTCAAAGGAACGAGAAAAGCCCACCAGGCCAACAAATGCGCTAACGGCCATTGCGATGCCGCCCAGCGTCAGCGCCGTCCTGAGGCGTCTGCGCCAGAGATTCTTCCATGCAAACCATGCGAAAGAGAGTTGGGAGGCCATGCGTTAGGGAAAACCCTCAGGAATCCAGACTAAATGAGAAACTCTTGACAACCAGTCTATCGACCGGCACTGGCTGTGTCCATTCAATGCTTCTTATTCAGAAGAGATTCATTCGGGCATGCCATTGATCGTAGAATGGCAATCCATGAAAGTTGAGCCAAAGGCGACACTGCTAGCCCCAAAAAACCTAAGGGCAGCTACCTGCACGGCGGCTACCCCTTCGATTGTGACGCAGAATTTGGAGTTCGGAAATTAGACATTTAAGTAAGGCCGAAACTCACCTCCGGCAACCGCAGCCGAGTCAGCTGTCGCCGTCGAGCTCCGCCTTGTTCAGGTGAAAGCGGGTCAGACTTTCAGCGCGATCATCGGGCCCGCTGGACGCGTCTACCGACCGCGCCCGCCTCCACCGCCGCTGCCTTTGCGCGCCTGGTAGCAATCCCGGCAAAAGACCGGTCGGTCGCCACGCGGCTCAAAAGGCACTGTTGTAGGCTGTCCGCAACCCGAACAAATCACAGGTGTTCCCTGTGCCGGAGCCGAACGGTAGCCGGAGCCTCCCTGATCGTTCTTCTTTGCCTGACGGCAATTCTTGCAACGTTTAGGGGTCGAATAACCACGTTCCTGAAAGAACGTCTGATCAGCAGCGGTGAAGGTGAAGTCCTGCCCGCAATCGCTGCACGTAAGTTGCATATCTCCGGCCATGGGTCTCCTCGTGGAGATTGTACAGCCGAACGGGTCTTTGCGTGCAAGAATTCTTTTGAATCGAATTACTTGTGCTAATTCGGGATTTCCAGCCCCGGCATTAAGTCTTAGGCGAGGGCCAGCTAAGTGGCACCATCTACCTCAGGCCGCGAGGCTCACGCTGCCTATAATTCCCACCAATCCAGCAGCAACATGCGCGGGTAGTAGAGGCCGGCGATGATGCGGGCTTCTGTGCCATGCAGCTTGCGCAGCAGTTCGCTGTAGGCCTCAACCTGGGGTGCGAAGAGCTGGCGGAGTCCCGGCAGGGCCTGAGCAGGGTCCATGTTGTCGGCGTGCGCGGTTTTGTAGTCGATGATCCACCAGCAATCGTCCCCTTCGGCGCACGGTGCTGAACCAGCCTGGAAGACGCGGTCCACGCGCACTGAGCGCAGACCGCCGGCCACAACGCCGGTCCAGCCGGCCTCGCTGGCGGCGCCTGCGTGGGGTGAGAGGATCCACGAGCCGATGGGGTCACGAGAGGCTTGGAGCGCAAGCTGGCGAGCCTCCGCGGCAATCCGCGCGGCCAGGGGCTGGTCCAGGCCGACAGCGCGCGCCTGGGCGGCAATGCCGGGTTCAAAGGGCTGAAGAGCTAAACGGGCAGCATCCCAATCAAGATCCCTGCGAAGCCGGGCCAACTCTTCGAGCAGCGAGTGAACGGCTGTGCCTAATGCGCGGGAGAGCAGACCGCCCTCGTGGCGAGCGTAGAGCCGCCGAGGGCCAATCCCGGATCCCATTCCCAATCCGATGACGGTTGAATCCTTTGCGGGATGGCCCAGGGCCTCGTCTGGCGCGGGTTGATAATCCAGTGGCAGGCGGCGCAGCAGTGTGGCACGAGCCGGGGACGGCATCACGAGCAGATTGCTCTCGCCGGAAGCGGCGATGGACGCGATCTCCTGGCTTTCTTGGGTCGCCGAAGCGGCTCTTGCGGCTTTCCAGTCTTCAAAGCGCCTGCGAACCTCCTCTTCAAGCGCCGGCCATGCTGTGGCCAGGAGGCTGTTTACGGGTTCCACTAGGGTGAAGTCCCCGCTTTCCTCCTTGCACGCGGGACGGGCAAACAGGTGCAGCTCCTCACGGGCGCGTGTGGCGGCGACGTAGAGAATGCGCCGGGTCTCCTGCGATTCACGCTCGCGATAGACGCGATCAACCCACTCCTTGGCCTTGCCGCGGTCTGCGCCCTTGCGCTGGAAGGGCGCGATCAGAAACTCGGTAATCTCGCCAGATTCGTCGGGCTCGGCCAGTCCGCGCTCCAGCCAGGAGAGCATTCTAGGCTTGCCGCGTCCGTTGCCAGCCTGTAGTTCGGGCACAATCACCACCTCAAACTCCAGGCCTTTGGATTTGTGGATGGTCATCAACTGCACGCCGCAATCGCTGCTGGCCTCGGGGGCGGGCTGGGCTGTGAGCTTGTCGAGCGCCGCAACAAGACTGGGACCAAGCAGGTCCGGTTCGCCACTGGGAAGCCGGTCGAGGCAACGCCAAAGCAGATTGAGGTTGGCACGGGCGGCCGAGTCCACGCAAGCCGCGCCGCCCACAAGCAGCCAGACCTTCTCCAGCCAGGTTCCCAGCGAGGCCGTTGGCTGGGCTGCGCGAAGTGCGCTCGCCGCAGCGTATGTTTGGAGCGCGCGGGCGGCGGCTCTGCGCCCGTCTTCGCTGAGCTGCGGAAGCCGTTCGGCCATCAACTCCGGCAAGGGCCTAAGCAGCAACGCGGGATCGTCGTTGCTGGCCAGGCAGTGCAGGTCGTCGAGCGAGAGGCCACTCCAAGGTGCGCGCAAAACGCCCAGCCAGGCCACGCGGTCCTGGGGATTGAGCAGGGCGCGGGCCAAGGCGAGCGCGTCGAGAACTTCGGGGCGGGCAGAGAGCTTTTCCAATTCGACGGCGCGAAAGGGAATTCCTGCCTGGCGCAGGGCCTCGGCGATGGGAACAAGGTGACTGCGCGCGCGGCCCAGAACGGCAATACGGAATTTTTCACTGCTTACCTTCGCCTGATTGATGCGCTTCGAGTACCGCTGAATCAGCGCGACGATCTCGCCGATCTGCTCTATGCGGGCGGTCTCTTTTTCGTTTCCGGGCTCGACAGCTTGGCCGCGCCCGGCCATGGGAACGAAGTCGAGATGCAGCGTAAAAGGCAGCCCGGCGTTTTCTATCTCTTTCCGAGCCGGCTGAGCCGAGGAAAACGTAACACCGCTGCCGTCGCCCGTCGTGAAAATTTGCTTGAAGGCCTGATTGAGCCGTTCGACCAGCGATGGCGCGGTGCGGAAGTTTGCTTTGAGAGGAACGAAGTCAAAGAGAAGTGGTTCGTCGTTGGGGATTTCAAGGCCAAGGGCTTTGACTCGCGGAAAGAGTTCGGCGTCGGCGTCGCGGAAGAAGTAGATCGACTGCATGGGGTCGCCAACCACAAAGCAGGTGCGTCCCGCGCGCTCTGGCCACGCTGCGATGAGGCTGGAGAGCAACTGGTGCTGCCGACGGCTGGTGTCCTGGAACTCGTCAACGAGCAGGTGGCGTATGCCGTCGGAGACGGCCATCGCCGCGTCCGTGGGAAGATTGTCGTCGCCTTGCAGCACGCGCTGGGCAACCTGCGCGACCTCGATGAAGTCCACAGTCCCGGCTTCGGCAAAGGCGATTTGCAATTCGCCCGCCGCCTGGCGCAGCAGCGTGAAGCAGGAGCGTACGATCTGCCAGTCTTCTTCGGTGTAGCGTGTAGGGGGCAGCGCGCGAACCGTGGCCAGGGAGGCTTCGAGGCCGGGTACCGCTGCGAGCGCGGCGATCAGCGATGAGAATCGAACTTTGCCGGCTTTGCCGCGAGGGGTGGACGGAAAGCCATCGGAAGTCTTCAAGCCTCTTTCTGAACGCCATGTTCCTTTTTGTGTTTGCAAAAATTCAGAGAGCAACGAAAAAAGCTCGCGAGCTGATTCGGCTCCGTCCGAAAATGGCGCGGAGGGAATTTCGACAGATTCGGCCAATCCCCAGGGCGAGCTCGTTCCCGGCTCTTCGCAGGCAAACCGAGCCAGTTCCAGCGCTTCGTTACGCGCTCCCGGAACCTGGTCGAGAAGCTGGCTCAGCCTGATGAGTGTGGTGCGCACTCCATTTGCAAACGGGCGCTCCAGACGTTCGCGGAGCGCATCCCAATCCGGCTCACGCTCCAACACAAAGTCGTGCATCCAGCGGTCGCGGCTCTTGAGCATTTCGACCAGCAGCTCTTCCATCTCCTGCCAGCCGTTGTCGCGCCACAGCAGCAGTTCTTCGATGGCCGCGCCGAGCGCCGAGCCGATCTGGTCGATTTTCCTGAGGGTTTCGCGAGCGGCGCGGCGATAGAGTTCGTCCGGCTGCTCGGCGATCTCCAGGCCTCCGCCGAAGCCGGAGAGCAGCGGCTGCTGCAGGGCCAGGTCGCGGCAAAATGAATCAATCGTCGAGATGCGAAGCTGGGCGGGCAGGTCGAGCAGATTCCAGCCAAAGGCCTGGGAGTGCAACAGGGCGCGATGGGCGAGCGAGTCCATCAAAAACTCGTCCGCCTGCGGAGCGGGATTTGCAGCGGCTTTTTCCAATTCTCCGAGAATGCGATGGCGCATCTCGGCGGCGGCTGCCTTGGTGAAGGTGATGGCGACGATCTGGCCGGGCTGTTCGACCTCACTTAGCAGGCGCAGAAACCGCCGTGTAAGCAAGTCGGTCTTTCCCGAGCCGGCAGGGGCTTGCACCAGTATCGACCGTGCCGCATCGAGAGCCTGCTCACGCTGCGCCTGATCGGGAGGAGTGGGTTGGAGGGAAGGCTTACTCATCGCTTGCCCCCTCGTCTTCCAAGTCATCTTCGGCTTCCAATTGCGCCCGGTGCTCCTGAATGCGACAGAGCGTTTGTAGACCGCAGCGTTCACAGGTCTTTGGGTATTCGCGCGGGTCCACCTCGGCGCGACCGGCAACAAAGTCTTGTGCAAGCTGTTCGATGCAGTCGTGCCAGGCGAGAAGCTGCTCGTCGGTGAGCGGATTCTTCACGAGTGAGTTCACGCTTTTCAGGCCGGGCAAGAGCGTGGCGGCGGCGCTACGAACGCGGCCGGCAAATGCGAGATTTCCGGCGCGAACCTTGGCGAAGACCTGCCCGCCCAGGCGTTCGCGTTCATCGTCGAGCGCAAAACCGGCATAGAGCGGCAGTTGCACATCATCGGGCCGGGGTAGATCCCAGCAACTCGGCGAGACGTTCCCGGATTTGTAATCGACGACCAGCTGAGAGCCGTCACTGAGCCGGTCAATACGATCCAGGCGCAGGTCGAGGGTGAGCCCTTCAATGTGGACCGTGCGCTTCACCTCAGTCTCGGCAACCTGGAATTCAACCCGGGCGGCTTCGTAGTTCAGCCACTCCGTGATAAGGCCCGTGAGGCGCAGTTCTTCGAGTTCCAGATAGCGGCGGGGCATGAGCTCACGCTGATGCGGACGCAGTTCTCGCGCAAGTGCGTGCTGAACGTGACCGGCGACAAATGCTTTCCGGTCGCCCACGTTCAGGAGTTCGGCGTGGCTGCGAACGCCGTTAGGCGGTCCCGCCCAGACGGAGTGGAGTACGGAATGGAGTAGCAGTCCGCGCTGAGAAGGTGTGAGGCCGACTTGGGCTGGCTCCCAATCCTGAGCGGCGAGGCGGGCTGTGGCGAAGGCCTTGAAGGGGCACTGCGACTGCGCGGTAAGGACAGCAGCGCCGCCCGCGACCTTACCCGGAGGGAAGGGAATGCGGCTGAAGTCCTGGAACGTAACGGTCAGCGGATCCTCGCAGGCTGGCGCGACCAAATCCGGCGCTAGCTCCTTTGCCTCTCCGGCAATCTGGACAATCAGTCTCGAAGGGCGAGCTTCGGCAGTCTCGTTTTGCTTTGCATAGCTGAAGTGGACCTCGCGCATCGACTCCAGCAACCGCGTGGTAATCGAGCGGGCCAGCTCCCAATCGAGCTGCGGAGTCGCGTGAGGCATTCCGGCATCGCGCTGAATCTCCACCGGGAGCAGCGGATGAGTCGTTCCTCCGGCAGGCCAGGCGTCTTCGTCGGCTCCCAAAAACCAGACAGCGTCCGCTCTGAGACCGGCTGACTCGGCGGGACCGGCGATCTGGATGGGCGCATCATGCGACTCAGGAGCGAAGAGCGTCTCATCTAGAGTGCGGCCCAATTGAGATAGAAAATCCTTCCAACTGATGCGCCGTCCATCGAAACCCAACGAACCGCAGCTCTCCACAGCCAGTTGCCAGCGGCGGAGGACCTGAAACTCGGCGCTTGTGAGCGAGCGCGCACCGGTAAACTGAAGCTCTTCCAACAGCCGCGGAACCAGCTCTGCCCAATCGAGTGGACTTTGCGGGCGACGCGCAAATTCGGCAAGAGTGCGCTGGGCCTGAGTGACTCGCTCGACCCATGGAGCCGGCAGTAGCTCGGCGGCGCATCGCTGCCCGATGAAGGCCGCCAATGTCCACTGCGTTCGTTCAAGGCTGAACCGGCGCAACGCGCGCATGTAAGCTTGCAACGCCGCGGACTCCTGTGGGTTGGCGGCGGCGAGGCCGGTGGAAAGCAGCCAATCCAGTTCCTGTTCGTTGAGTGCGCCGTCGAGCCAGCGCAGGAGAAAATGCGCGGCCCGCGCCAGCGCAACCTGGCCGAGCTGAACCCCCAACGAAAACTCGAAGAGCGTCGTGGAGCCGGTGTGGCGGAGAAACGCGCGCTCGATTTCGCCGCGGCGCGCGCTTGCTGCCTGTGTGACTACCAGCAAACGAATGTCGGGGTTCGCGGCGAGCTTGCGACCGCACCAGATCGCGCTAGCGGCTAGTTCGACCTGGATATCCCCTGCAGCATGAAAATGAATATCGCCGGCTTGCTCGCCCTTGGCAACTTCATGCCACTCGCCCCACGCGTCGAAGAGGTCGCGCTGCGCGGGAAGAATGCGGTCGAAGCCAGCTAGAAGCAACGGCGGCCGCTCGGTCCGGTCCGCTTTGAGCAACGCAATCAGTTCGTGCAGCAGGCGGCTGGGGCTGAGCAGGTTGCCGGAGCGGCAGGTTTCGTCAAAGGCCGCAAGCCAACCGCTGAATGCAGCCGCGTCCTGCTGCCAGCCATCTCGCGCCTTCGTCTGCAAGAATCGGGGCGCATGGGAGCAAAGCAGCTCGTGTGCCTCCATGGCTAGAGCCGCCAGCCGATGACGCGGGCCTTCCAGCAGTGTGGCTGGAGACTGGTCTTTGCCGGCAATGCCCACCCAGAGAGCCTCTTCCTGCGAGGGATTGAGCAGCAGGCGGGTGTCGTTGCCGCGGTCTTGGCAGGAAGTGCGTTCCAGCCACGCGGCGCGGGCAAAACTCTTCCAATCGAGAATCTTAGGCGTGGGCCACGCAGCTAGCCCCTCGGCCTGGCGAGCGCGATGGAAAGCTGAGGTAAGGGCGCGCGCCGCGCGTTCGCTGGCTGTAACCACCAAGCCGCCCTCGCGCAGCCATGCGTCGAGCTCCACTCCTGCCAATGCTCCCATTTGAGCGTTATACGCCGTCGGGCCGGGGGTGTGCCATCTGAAGGCGGCGAACAGAGGCCGCAGCCTTTCAGGGTTGGCCGGAGATTCGCTGTTGCCGATGTTGGTTCATGATGAACGAGGTTCGGCAGCGAGCGCGGCGGCAGCGGAGCCAGTCGAAGGCGCGGATAATCAAAAGTGTGGAGACCGCGCGCAATCTATCGCTGTTGCAGGACTACCAGGCCTATCTGCGCGTGGAAAAAGGGCTTCGCCCGTTGACCTGCGAGGCCTACGACAGCGACCTGAAGACCTTTGCCGAGTTCATCGAGAGCCGCCATGGCGTACTGTTGACGGCAACGCAGGAGGATGTGGCGGCCTTTCTTGAAAACCTGCGCGGCCACGACATCGTCCAGCGTTCGGCGGCGCGCAAGTTGAGCTGCCTGCGCGGCTTTTACAAATGGCTGCTCCTCGACAGGCGCATCCATCACGATCCAACTGTGAACATCGAGTCGCCCAAGGCGTGGAAGGTGCTGCCCAAGTCCCTGGCCGAGCCTGAGGTGGCGGAGATGCTGGAGCGGGCAGCCCTCAATGCCGAGCATCCCCAGGCGCGGGCCACGGCCTTGCGCGACCGCGCGATTCTCGAGCTGCTCTATGCGGGCGGTCTGCGGGTTTCCGAAGTCACCACGCTTTCCACCGGTGATCTGGCGCTGGACCTGGGCCGCGTGCAGGTGCGTGGCAAGGGCGACAAGGAGCGAATTGTGCCTTTGGGACACGCCGCGCTGGAGGCTCTGGAGATTTATCTGCAACAGGGAAGGCCGCATCTGGCCCGCATCAGTTCTGCACAGAAGGCTCATGAGGTAAAAACGCGCCCGGACGCAATGCGGCAGAAATCGGGACAGGACGCGACACGCCTTTTTCTTTCCCTGCGCGGGATGCCGTTGACTCGTCAGTGGGTCTGGCATGTTGTTAAAATGGCCAACTCGACTGCCAGCCCGCACCGTCTGCGACACAGTTGCGCCACGCACATGGTGGAGCACGGCGCCGACCTGCGCAGCGTTCAGTTGTTACTCGGCCACGCCGACATCTCCACTACGCAGGTCTACACGCATTTGGCGCTTGGGCGGCTCAAGGAAGTGCATCGCCAGTACCATCCACGCTCCACGCGACGCCGTGCTGAGGTTATCGAGCTTCCTGAACACGGAGGCCTGCATTTGGTTCCGAGCGCCAGGCCGAGCGGCAAGTCAGCTATCCAGACAAGCGGGGAGCGGTCATGAACTCCCCAGCCGCGCCCGCCGTCATCGGCACAATGGATTCGCTCGTGGCCGGCTATCTGCGCGTGATGGGCAATGAGCGCGGCGCATCCGCGCACACTCTCCGCGCTTACCAGCGCGAGTTGCGCGGATTTGCTGCTTATATCGCAGCGTTATACGGGAAAGATCAGGGCCCGGAACGCATCGAGCACACGCACATCCGCGCCTATCTGGGCACGCTCTATGATCGCGGCCTCTCCAAAGCCTCTGCCGCGCGGGCGCTGGCGGCCATTCGCAGTTGGTTCCGGTGGTTGGCGCGCACGGGGCTTCTCGAACAAAATGCCGCCTCGCTGGTGGCTACGCCGCGGCTGCCCAAGCATCTGCCGCGTGTGCCCTCCATCGAGCAGATGAACCGCGTGGTCGAGTCGGTGCGCGAAGATGCCGCCAGTTGGCCGGCGCGCGACACGGCGATTCTGGAACTCCTCTACGGCTGCGGCATCCGCAACGCCGAGCTGACCGGGCTGAACCTTGAAGACATTCACTGGGCTAACGAAGCGATCCTGATTCGCGGCAAGGGCCAGAAAGAGCGTTATGTGCCACTGGGCGACGCGGCGGCGCAGGCGTTGCGTGCCTACATGGCCGAGCGCTCCGCGCGGCTGGCCGCGGCCGTCGATGCAAAACGGTACGCAACCCCAGCGCTTTTTCTTAATCTGCAACTGCGTGGTCTGGCTAAGCCGGGCGGCGAAGCCAGGTTGACCACGCGCAGCGTAGGCCGCATCGTCAAGCGCATCGCCATTCTGCGCGGCCTCTCCGCCGACGTGCATCCTCATACCCTGCGCCACGCCTTCGGAACCCATCTGCTCGAAGAAGGCGCCGACCTACGCGCCATCCAGGAACTGCTCGGCCACGAGCGCCTCTCCACCACACAGCGCTACACGCAACTGACCACCGCACAGTTGACACAGGTCTACGATAGGACGCATCCAAGGGCGCGGTAGATGCGCCGCGAATCTGTTAAGGTATTTCTGCATAAAAGAAGTCTTGAAGGGTGCGAACCTCAGCCCGTGCGTTAAGGCTCGAACTAATTCCAGGATATTTCTATGCCATGTGCAGTGGCCTTGATGTTTGGCGGCTTGTGGTTCGTCAGAATTCTGATTGCCGAGAAGCCTCCGCCAAGCACGCAAATCGCTCCGCCACCCACCAGAAGACCCAGCTTGCTGGTCGGTTCTGGATCAACGAATGCCAGGATCACCATGGTTACGCCTATGCCGCTCATTCCGAGCGCCACACAGACGCTGACAATTTCCCGCCTTGAAAGGCCGGAAACTCTCGCCATCTGCAACAGAGTCTGATCTTCTGGATTGATACCGAGAGCAGCATCATCAACCAACACCGCAGTGAGGCGAGTGCGATACATGATCGCAAGCGTTCTCAACCAGTTGGGATCGGATGTCCTGACAATTGTTTCGTTGAGATCGCTCATGGGAAAGAGTCTATACCTTAACCCATTCAAAATGGATTCCACGCACCGCCGACTTGGAAGGGCGCAAACTGTGAACCTGTGCGGCCAGCTCAATCCCGATGCCTGCTCTCTCAGAAGCTCACCTTGCGCTCTGGGAACCACGTGAGCTGAATCGTGGTGGTCGTCACCGTCTGCCGGCCGGGAAGATAGATCGGCGCTTTCCATTGTTCCAGAGCGAAGTTGCCGTTCAGCTCGAAATCCTTGCCGAGGCGCTTGACCGCCTGGAAGTTGATGTCGTTCAGAGTCGTTCCGCCAGGGATGTAAGTCGTGCCTCCGGGGGTGGTCGGGGTGCTTGAGCCGGGGATGAAGTCTTTGGTCGCTTTTTGATTGCGCAGACCCAACTGGAGCCATTCATTGCCGCTTAGGTGCCAGGTAATCCAGGCTTGGCCGCCCTTGTCCTCGCGTCCGATCCAGTCGCCGAAGAGTTGGCCTTGATTGGTGTAGCCCTGTTTCTGGATTCCTTCCCAATACATGAATTGGCCGTGCTGCCGGGCGGCCACTGTCGAGTTGGACGGGTCAGTGGAGGCAGCTTCGACGCGCAGGTCCAGCCTGGGGACACCGGGCACGTGCGAGAGATAGAGGCCGGGCCGGTAAGCCGCGCGCCGGGGGGCGTCAGCAGGAGAAACGTCGTCATGCACCTCCGAGTCCGCATAGAGCGTGAGCCATTTGCGAACGAAGGGCAGCCGGTAAGAAAAATCGAAAGCGCCAAAGCGCGCGCCGGGATCGTCGCGGCCATCCTTGGTCGCGCCACTGGGCGAGGACATACTGACAAAGCTCTTCAGAAAGGTGCGGATGGTGATGGGCGCGTGGCCCTGGCCGCCCCAGATCACAGTGCGCTCGAATCCGAATTCCAGATTTTCCGTGGGCCGGAAGCTGATCTTCTCGACATGAACCCAGGGATCGCCCGGATTGATTACGTTGGGCAGATTGGGATTCAAGCCGCCGGGGTTCACTGGGTTGGGCATATAGGTGTGACCATGAAGCCCGCCTATCAGAAAGTCGTAGCGGAATGGACCAGTAACCCAGGAGAGGAGCGGAATGTGCAGCGGCTCGACGCGATTAATGCGGAAGGAGTATATGTTTTCGGCATTGTTGGAATAGGCCATGCCACCGCCCAACCCAGGCCCAAGCCAGTCGTCCTGCTTCCCGAGGGAGATTTCATGGTTCAAAACATGCGCGGAAACGAAAGCCTCCATTATTCGCCCGTTGGCAGTGTTGCCAATCGGCCCCGTCGGAATAGTGGCCTGATTGTATGGAAGCCCGGTCGCGGGATTGAGGAAGGTGGTGGCGTCAACTACGCTGAGCGTGTTGGCCAACGAGTGTGAGTAGCCGGTGGCTGAGGGCGCGGCCTCAAACTCGCCGCGCACATAGAATACGAAGCGCCACAGCTGTGGCATAACCGCTGGCGCCGGTGTAGTTGTTGAAGCCGTTTTCGTAAGGACGTCCGTAGTCGTTGATGATGGTTGAGCCGAGGTGAAAACTGTCGCTGAGAGGCGTTCCGGTGATAGCGCGACCCACACTGTAAACGGATTCGATATGAGTATTGCTCTGACGAGGCAGGCAGGGGCCCTCCGCGTCGGAGCGCAGTTCATGCATCAGCGCGTCGTTGATCCCCTGAGCCTCGTCCGCGGCTGGTCCCTCATCTGCATCCTCGATGCGCGCGCCGGCCTCTTCTATCATGCGGCCTACGCTCGAGCGCGTCCACGGCCTCATGCCGAGAAAGACATTGTCAACAAAACCCAGCGAGTAAAGCCGCAAGATGGCCGGATAGACCCAACTATCGACCGAGATGTAGGGCGAACCGAGCGCGGCAGGCATGCAGGCAGGTACGGCGCCGGCGCCTTCCCAACCACGCTGCCCGGCACGATCGGACTGAGCGGCTTGTGGCGCTCCGGAATCTTCTGCCGCGAGAGGAGCGGCTGCCAAAATAGAAAATCCAGTCAACAACATGGTGCATTGAAAAACAGCAGTTGCGTACCTGCGCTTGCTCAAATTCATACCCCTCACTCTATCATTCGTTTCCCTTGGTGATGCGCGTGAGGAGAGAGCAGCGCAGGGGAGAATTCCGCTGTGCGAACAAGCTGCGCCCTTTGTCTCGTTTCAGGACAGTGCAAGGTTAGAGTTTTCAAATACATAAGGCTTTTCTCTACGAGACACCTGCGTTAGCCGATAAGCTCCTCATCCGGCCGGTGACGTGTGCGGCTTTTGCGCCCCATCGCTGAGCCCTTGTGCGGGAGCGATCATCATGTCTTCACCTTCCATGGTCTTTGGAGTCTACGCGCCGCAAATCGGGGCTGGCGGGCACGCACGGTTGCAGGCTCAATTGCGGACGTGGCTGCCGGTGCTGGCCTTCTCAATGGTCTTTGCTGTCGAGTCCACTTCATATTTTGGCGCGGACCGGACCAGTGAACCGCTGCAATGCGTGGTCGAAGCTATCTTTGGCTACGACGTGTGCGTGCACTGGAATTTGATCCATGGCCTTATCCGCAAGACCGGACACTTCATGGGATACGGAATGTTTTCCCTGGTCTGTTTTCGCGCTTTCTGGATTGAGTTGAGGGGCGTGGCGTCGCGGCTGTCGCGCCAACTGGGGGCGCACGGGTTGGCGATTCTGGCCACGTTCTTCATGGCCAGCGCGGACGAATTTCACCAAAGTTTCTTGCCCAACCGTAGCGGCCAGTTCAGTGATGTGGTGCTTGATTGCTGCGGAGCCGCGGCGTTGGGGTTGGCTCTCTTCCTGGTGATGCAGGCGGTCGAAGGTCGCCGGAAGGCGCAGACCAGTTTGCGTCGCCGCCTTGAACCCGGTTATGCCGGCGCATCGGCTTAAGTAGAATAATCCGCGTTGATGCTGACGTACTCATGGGTCAGGTCGGTGGTCCAGAAGATGCAGGAGCCGGCGCCTTGATGTAGCTGGATAGTAATCGAAAACTCCGGCTGCGCAATATATGCGTGGGCTGCGGCCTCGTCGAACTCAAGCGCGCGGCCTCCGTTGCGGCAGATGTCGAGCTCGCCGAAGCGGATGTCAACGCGCTCCGGGTCGATCTGTGCGCCGGAGTACCCGATGGCCGCGAGCAGGCGACCCCAGTTGGGGTCGCTGCCGGCCCACGCAGTCTTGACCAGCGGTGAATGTGCGATGGCTTTGGCAATCTTGAGCGCATCCGCATCCGTGGCCGCTCCTTCGATGCGCAATTCCACCACATGCGTAATGCCTTCGCCGTCGGCCACAATCTGGCGGGCCAGCGAAGAGCTGACTTCGGTCAAGGCGGCGGCAAACGCTGCGTTTCCAGGACCAATGGCCGCGCCGGTCGCGCCCGATGCCAACAGCAGCACAGTGTCGTTGGTCGAGGTGTCTCCGTCCACAGAGATGCGGTTGAAACTGACTTCGATGGCTGCGCTCAGGTAGCCGTGCAGCACCGCCGGATCGACAGCCGCATCGGTCAGGATGTAGACGAGCATGGTGGCGTGCGGTACAAGCTGGGGATGAATCATTCCGGAGCCTTTGCACAGCGCGGCGATGCGGACTTCGCGCGGCGCACCATCGGGACCGGCAATCTCCAGCTTTGCAAATGCTGTTTTCTGCACCGTATCAGTGGTGAGGATGGCCTGGGCGACCTGCTGGAAGTGGTCGAAATCGGCGCCTAGTGACGCGGCCAGTCCTGGCAAAGCGGCGACGAGTTTTTCTGCCGGCAGCGGAACACCAATGATGCCGGTCGATGAGGGAAAAACCTCTTCAATTCGGCAGCCGAACATCTGTGCGCAGGCTTCGCACGTGGCGCGGGCCGCATCCAACCCTGCCTGGCCCGCGGCGCAGTTGGCGTTGCCTGCATTGATGGCGGCTACGCGCACTTTGCCTCCGCTGGCCCGGAGATGTTCTTTATCCACAATCAGCGGAGCCGCAGTGACGCGGTTTGCAGTGAAAGCTGCAGCGGCGCTCGAGGGCTTGTCGGCCACAATGAGGGCAAAGTCTGTGCGGCCGCTCTTTTTAAGCCCCGCTTTGGCAGCGCCAAAGCGAAAGCCTAGAGGAAGGGCGAATGAGGTAGCGTCGGAGATTTCGGCGAGAGGCTTCAATTTATTTTAATTTAACAGGTGAGATGGACTGAATGCCCAGCCATCTCACCTTATGCAACTGGGGAAACTCGTTCACAGTGCATGAAATGTGCGCACCTCGTGGAATAATCAAACAAATCTTTGGGAGCAATTACCAAGCTGCAAGAGATGGGAAGCCCGGACATCGCGGGGCGTTGGGGCGGCGACGATTTCCCGGCTATCATTTGGTGTGATGGATAAAAGTCTTTCAAATAGCGAAGAGCAAACAGACGACCAAGAAACGCGGTTTCTTGAGCTGCGTCAGGTGAATGTGGCGCGTGGCGACCGCGTGGTGCTGCACGATGTGAATCTGACGATTCGCGCCGGAGAACATGTGGCCATTCTGGGGCCAAATGGCCGCGGTAAATCCACGCTGATTTTGGCCATGACCTGTCAAGTATACCCAATTGTGAAACCGGGCATGACGGTGAGCATTTTTGGCCGCGAGCGCTGGGATTTGACGGAGTTGCGCAAGCAGTTTGGCGTGGTAGCAGCCGGTCCACGGGGAGATCTGGCGCGCGAACTGCCAGGTGAGCGAACCGCCGTGACCACGGGCCTTGATGCGGTGATTGCCGGATTCTTTTCCGCCTCCACGCTGTGGCCCAATCTTCATGTCACCGGCGAGATGCGCGCGCGGGCGAGAGAAGCGCTGGAGCGCATGGAGGCCATGCGCCTCGCACGGCAAACGGTGGGTACGATGTCAGCCGGCGAGAGGCGACGCATCCTGATTGCGCGGGCGTTGGTGCACCGTCCGCGCCAACTTCTGCTGGACGAGCCCTCGAACGCGCTTGACCTGGCAGCGCAACGGGAATTGCGCGAGAGCCTGCAGCGGCTCGCCCGCGAAGGTACAGGCCTTGTGCTGGTGACCCACCATCTCGGAGATATTCTGCCGGAGATCGAGCGGATCATTCTGATGCGCGCCGGGCGCATCGTGGGTGACGGACCTCGTGAGGAGATGTTGACAGAGGCTAAGCTGAGCGAGCTTTTTCATGTTCCGGTGCGCATCGGGCGAGATGAGCAGTGGCTGCACAGCTGGTGAAAACCGAGTACAGCGGACAGCTTGACTCGCCGTTCAGCCGCCGCATTAGGGTTCAGAATCGGTTGAAAAATTTCTTTTAACAAAAATTATGGAAGAATATTTCGCCATTTTGGATTAGAATCCACACCGAGTACAAGGGCATGTCATCTAATTTCCCTGTTGCTCGAGCAACTAGATGACCGTCCCATGCTTCCTCGTTAACCCCGTCTGCACATGGAGTCCCCATCTTTGTGTCGAAGCGGGCAGTACGTGTGACCCCAGGCGACCAGAGAGGCCCCATGCGCGGGCGGCCCTTACCGCACCACGGAGGTCTCACATGATAAAGCTCGTACGTTTTACGGCTGGGACAGCGGTGCTGCTGTCGCTGGCAGGAGCGGTCGCGCTCGGACAGCACTACACGCAAACCAATCTCGTCTCCAACGCATCAGCAGTCGCGCCTGTTACTGATCCTGACCTGATCAATCCCTGGGGAATCAGCCGCAGTTCCAGCTCTCCTTGGTGGGTGTCGGACAACGGAACCGGGTTAGCCACGCTTTATACGGGCGCCGGTGTGAAGGAGGGCCTCGTAGTTACGATTCCACCAGCCGTCACTGGCGCGACAGGAACCCCAACCGGAACCATCTACAACGGCAGTGCAACCAGCTTTCTGGTCACCGGGGGCAAATCGGCGCTCTTTCTGTTCTCCACTCTGGATGGAACCATTGTGGGCTGGAATTCATCGGCGGGTGCGGTCGCAATGGTCAAGACCACCGACGGCTCCAGCTACACGGGGCTGACCAGCGCGTTCATCGGCGCGAATCTTTACCTCTATGCTGCCAACTTCACCAAGGGCCGCGTGGATGTATACGACAGCGCATTCAACCGCGTGAAGTGGAGCGAAGAGCGCTTCGACGATGATTGGCTTCCGCGGGATTATGTTCCCTTCAACGTTCAGGCCATCGGCAACGATATTGTGGTCACCTATGCGCTGCATGAGAAGGGAGAATTGCATGAGACCGACGGACCCGGCCGGGGATTCGTGGATATTTTTTCCTCGGACGGCAGGCTGCTGCAGCGGCTGGAACACGGAAAATGGCTGAATGCCCCATGGGGCGTGGCTCTGGCGCCCGATGACTTTGGACGGTATAGCCACGATCTGCTGATTGGCCAGTTTGCCGGCGGAGGGACGACTGAGTCGAGCGGATATATTGCCGCATACGATCTGGTCTCGGGCCGGATGGATGGGCTTCTGGAAGACGCGACCGGAGTGCCGCTCGCTATCAACGGCCTGTGGGCAATCGCTCCGGGAAACACCGGAAACAACAACAACGCAGCGTCAGCGCCTGCCGCTGAATTGTATTTCACCGCCGGTCCCGATAATGGCACCGGAGGCTTGTTCGGCTACCTGACCGCCGTCACCACGGAATTGATAAAAGGGAACGATCAATAGGGGGAAAGGGCGCAGAATATTAACGAGATAGTGACACCTCTTGACGTGTCGCCCGGCGAGGGGTAGTTTAACGGTACACGGGAAAGGAGGTTGATCCAACTGATGCATGATTCTTCAAGTTGTTTGGTACGTGAGGTGACTGAGGCCTAAGGCATCGCGCCTTAGTCCCCATGGTCGCCCCGGCGGAGAGAGTCTTGCCGCATGGGACGCAACCGCACCTTCACTGTTAGATTGTTCTCTCGACCCGATGCGCGTGGCAATTCTTCAATACAGCGGCGAATTTCGCCGCCGAAGGAGTCCGGCTTGCCGGGCGTCGCCACAATACGATCGCAGTCTGGGAACAGTAGTGAAGATGCTCGGGCACTCGCATGAGCGCGATGGCCTTAGTCCAATACCCACAGTTCACCGCGACGGCCTGGGCAATGCGCCCAGGCCGCCGTTATTTTTGGAGCTGGGATTGTGGCAAGCGGGGATGGGCAGCTCTGCGGTACACTCAGGCCCATGCGGGTTTTTGGCGTCGATTGTGGAACGGAGATAACCGGCTATGGCGTCGTCGAGTCGGACGACACGGGGAGACAGCCGCGGCTGGTGTTGAAGGCGATGGGCGCTATCCGCCTGGTGAAGTCCAAAACCACGGCTGAGCGACTGGAACAAGTCTTTCGCGAATTGAGTACCGAACTGGAGCGATGGAAGCCGGACGCCGTGGCCATAGAGGAAGTTTTCTACTCTGTGAATGCCAAGTCGGCGTTGAAGCTGGGGCAGGTGCGGGGAGTGGCCCTGTTGGCGGCGGCTACGCAAGGGTTTCCGGTGGCCGAATATGCGCCGCTAAAAATTAAATCGAGCGTTGTGGGCTACGGACTGGCTAAAAAAGAACAGGTCCAGTTTATGGTGGCTAGGCTATTGGAACTGACGGAAGTGCCGCAGCCGGCTGACGTCGCCGATGCGCTGGCTATTGCCATCTGCCACATTCACACTGCACAGACTCTAACGCTGCAAGGCGCAGGGCGCGGCTAAAATCAGGTTGATTCAAGAGGACGAACCTGCTTTGTCCGACGATGCAGCCCCTTTGGCTTCCAGCCAGTGCCAGAGAACGGCGAAGCTCTCGATGGGCACCGCTTCAGCGCGCGACTGAGGGGCGATTGCGGCCTGAGTCAGCGCGGCGGCAACCGCTACGGGCGGAACCCCGGCTGCACGCAGATTGTTGGCCAGCGTCTTGCGTTTCTGGGCGAAACACTGGCGCACGAAGCGCAGGAACGCTGCTTCTTCAACGCCAAGCTCCACGAATCGCGGGGCAAATCGCCAGCGGAAGACCGTGGAATGTACCTCCGGCGGGGGGGAGAAGGCGCTTGGCGGCAGAGTGAAGAGGCGTTGAGCAGGTCCATAAAGCTGCACGGTGACCGAGAGCAGGCCGTAGTCGCGCGAGCCTGGCTCGGCTGTAACGCGGTCGGCCACTTCACGTTGCACCATGAGCACTGCGCGGTCGAGCGAGGCATGGCTGGCGGCCAGTTTCAACAGAATCGGTGAAGTGATCCCATAAGGCAGGTTGCCGACCACCAGCAAGCGTTCACTCGCCGCGGCCGAGGCTGCAGCAAAATCGAATTGCAGCGCGTCCCGCTCGACAACGGTGACGCGGCTCGGCGGAAAATGCACGCGCAGGTAGAGAGCAAGCTCGTGGTCCAGTTCGACGGCCAGCACATGGGCAGCGCGGGCGGCGAGTTCCCCGGTGATGGCGCCGCCGCCGGGGCCGATCTCGACCACCGTGCGTCCGGTGAGATCGCCGATGGAGGCCGCAATGCGCTGGATGGCTTCAGTGTCGATGAGGAAGTTCTGGCCGAGCTTGGGTTTGACGGGCATGGGCTTCTTTGATGGTAGATGAAGCCGCAGGCCCGACGAAGCCTTTGCGCGGCCTTAGCCTTCGCTTTTCAGCACCGCAAAGTGCACCTTCCTACGCAGAGTAAAGCCAAGGCCTTCGTAAACATGGATTGCGCGGAGATTGCTGGCACGGACGTGCAGAAAGGATGTCTTGCACCGCAGGCGGATGTCGTCCATCACCGCGATCATCAAGGTGCTTGCATAACCCCGGCCCCTCGCATCCGGATGTGTGCAAACCGCACTCACTTCGACGAACTCAGGCAAGTGCAGGCGCTGCCCAGCCATGGCCAGCAAACGCCCTGAGTCGAAGATGCCGAAGAAAATTCCCAACTCGATGGTGCGCCGATCAAATGGTCCCGGCTCGGTGAGCGTGGCAAGTTCCAGCATTGCCGGGACGTCAGCGGGCGTGAGCCGGCGAAATTTCGGCTCCGGCGCGACCTGTGAGGATTCCGGATTCCGTGGCTCTCGACAGATCATCTGATCGAGAACGTCGTAATGCGCCATCGTCCAGCCCGCCGGGGGTGTTGGCGGCTCTGTAAAGAAGAGCGCCAAGGCCTCGCCAGGGCTGGTCAGACTTCGCAGAGGCTCGTAGCAGGCGGCGGAAGTGTCTTTCATTCCACAGAGCGGTCCGATTTCGGCTGGAAAGCGCCTTGCCATTTCGTTGCCCAAAGCCAGCGAACTCTGCTCTGTCAACAGTGCGTGCCAGATTGGATTGTCCAGGGGATTAGGACGGGAAACCGGTCGAGTCGAACCGGAGGAAGTGGATGAAGACAAGAGGCTAATCGAATTTGGGCCGTGCATGGTCCTTGGATGAGATGGTTTACCTGCCGGATGCGAAAACCTTTTGTCGTTCAAAGCCGCGTGCGGATCAGCGGCAACAGCGTAGTAGACTGACCCTTTGGCGGAGGAATTTGATCGAATCATGCGGATTGGTTCGCCGGCCATGGAGAAGCCCTAATGCACATTGTCTTTGCCGCCTCGGAGTGCGTCCCATTTGCCAAGACCGGGGGGTTGGCAGACGTGGTGGGAGCGCTGCCTCCGGAGCTGGTCAAACTGGGCCATGAGGTCACGGTCTACCTGCCGCTCTACGCAGGCGTGCGGCGGCAAATTAAGAGCAACTTGATGTACGCGGCCCGCTCCATCACAATTCCGTTCGAGTACTACAACCGCTTTGCGGGAATAGTGGATGGTGGCAAGCGTGCGGGGGTGCAGTACTACTTTATCGATTGCCCGGAACTTTTTGATCGGGAAGGACTTTACGGCACTGCGGAGGGCGATTATCCCAACAACTGGGAGCGGTTTGGCCTGTTTTGCCGCGCAGTGCTGGAGGCGACCAAGCTGTTGGGCATGCCGGAGGTTTTTCATGTGCATGACTGGCAAGCGGCGCTGATACCCGTTTACCTGCGCACAACCTATAACTCTGATCCGCTGCTGAAGAATGCCGGGACGGTCCTGACCATTCACAACGCCGCTTACCAGGGAGCGTTTCCACCGGCTACCACCGAGCGGCTGCTTTTTCCATGGGAGATTTTCACCATGGACAAGTTGGAGCAGTTTGACAACTTCAACTTCCTCAAAGGCGGCCTGGTCTACTCCGACATTCTTACTACGGTGAGCCGCAAATATGCCGAAGAGATTCAGACGCCAGAGTTCGGCAACCAGCTTGACAGTATGCTGCGGAGACGAGCGGAGGATCTGCGCGGAATTCTGAACGGTGTGGATTATGCACAGTGGAACCCTGCTGTCGACCCAAACCTGGCAGCGCATTACACTCCGGATGACCTAGCCGGCAAGCGGGAGTGCCGCGCCGATCTGCTTCGCGCCTTCGGATTGGAGCAGGTGAGGGACTCGACTCCGGTGATCGGAATTGTCTCGCGGTTTGCTCTCCAAAAAGGCTTTGACCTGCTAGAGCAGGTTGCCGGACGGCTGTCGGAGTTGGATGTTGCCGTGGTGGCTCTGGGCTCGGGCGAACCGGTCTACGAAAAGTTCTTCCGCGATTGGGCATTCTGGAACAAGGCGAATGTGGCCGTGCGTATCGGTTACGACGACGCGCTGTCCCACAAGATCGAGGCCGGGGCGGACATGTTTCTCATGCCGTCGCTCTACGAGCCTTGCGGACTGAACCAGATCTATTCACTCAAGTACGGCACAGTGCCCGTGGTGCGCGCCACCGGCGGCCTGGATGACACCATTGAAGAGTGGGACCCGAAGCAGGAAACTGGGACGGGCTTCAAGTTCAAGGGCATGAGAGCCGAGGGACTGCAGGATGCCATCGACCGCGCTCTCGCTGCTTTTGAGGATAAAGAAGGCTGGAAAAAGCTGATGCTCAATGGCATGGCGCGGGACTATAGCTGGGAGCAACCGGCGCGGGAGTACACGGCGGTGTACGAAGAAGCGGCAAGAAAGCGGAAGTAGTGCGGCAGCGCAAGTTAGGCAAAGCTTCTTCCTGACTAATTTATTTTGACATTCCCTCCAACTCTGCGGGCGGTCCCGGATACATTTTGCGCACCAGCCACAGCACCGGCAGGCCCAACAAGATCAGCGCTGTGCCCAGTAGTGAGCCTTTCAGGTTGCCCAGAAAACTGTAGACCAGCACGACAGCTGCGCAGAAGACAAAGATGGCCGGCAGCAACGGGTAACCCCAGACCTTGTAGGGGCGTGCCAGATCAGGCCGTCGGCGACGGTAGACGAAGACCGTTGTGGCGATGAGCATATAGAAAATCCACTCGGAAAAGATGGCGAGTTCGAAGTGCTGCTGGAACTGGCTGAGGAAGAGCAGCAGAATAGTGGCAAGCCCTCCCTGAATGGCCAGAGAAGTGGAAGGGGACTGGAAGCGTGGGCTGATATGCGCGAACTGACGGAAGAAAAGCCGGTCGCGGGCGGCGGCAAAGGGAACGCGTGCGCCTGACATCACCGTCCCGTTGAGGGTGACGAAGATGGAGATAGCCATGGCCGCCGCAACAAAACTTGCACCGGCCGGTCCCGCAACAATTTTGAGCGCCGCCACAGCAGGTTGGTTGCTGGCGGCGATCTGCGTGGCGGAGAGAACGTATTGCATGGCGGCGTTGGTCGCCATGTAGAGAAAGCCGATGATGCACAGGCCGCCGATCAATGCGATTGGCAGGTTTCGCTCCGGTCGTTTGATCTCGCCGGCAAGAATCACGAGGTCAGGCCAGCCGTCGTAAGCCCACAAAGTGGCGATCATCGCCAGCATGAAACCGCTGAAGCCGCCCACGGCATGGGGCAGCATGGTGGAGTAATTGCTGAAGGAGCCGGAGGCTGAGGCGAAGCAGAGCGCAACCACAATGAGGATAAGAATTCCCTTGAGGATCGTGAAGACGAGTTGGAAGTCGCCAGCCTTTTTGATGCCAAGGTAATTCAGGCCGGTCATGAACCAGACCACAGCGATGGCGAAGATCTGCGACCATAGGAGGGGGATGGGGCCTCCTATGGCCTGATGGCTGAGGCCGCTGAATGCCGGGAAGAACTCGAGGGTGCGGGCGAGGCCGATGGTGATGGCCGCGGCCGAGGCCGGCTTGGCCACGGCAAACCAGGTCCACATATAAAGAAAGGCCGATGTGTCGCCGTATGCGCCGCGCAGGTAGACAAATCCACCGCCGGCGTAGGGCAGCATGGCTCCCAACTCAGCCAGGGTCATTGCGCCAAAGAGCGAGAGCAGCCCGCCGGCGATCCATGCCAGATAGACCAGCGCGGATGAGCCTACATCCTGCATCATCTCCCTTGGCACCAGAAAGATGCCGCTGCCGATAACGGTGCCGACGACGAAGGCCGTTGCCTGGCTTGCGCCCAGCACGCGAGGCAGGTTGGCCATGACAGGTTGGGTTTGTCCGGAGGGTATCTGGCTCATGTTGATATGTGAGGGTAGCATGCGCGGGCCAAGGTTGACAGCCCTCCACGGAGCAAAGTTAGGTCGTCTCCAATGCATCGTAAAATCGTTGTCTGGCCGAGCAAGCCCGCGGGCGTGGCTGACAATTTTCATCTGCAAGAAGCTCTGAAGAAGATTAGAGTGGAGTTGGTGTGTCCAGCGACTTCCAAGTTTCCGGAACCGTACAATTTTGCGTTATGGGCGCTCTCAGCGCACCGAAACCGCGATTATCGCAATAACCGAAAGAGTGGGGTAAAGAGTTGCCCGATACCATCAATTGGCCAAAGCTGACAACGTCGCCGCGCCGCCGCCATGGCGGATTGATTTTTCTCATCGCCGTCATCGCCGTCATCGTACTCGGCAGCCGGACCGCGCTTTCCTACTGGGTTGATCTGCTGTGGTTCGAGTCGCTCGGATACAGCGACGTGTTCTGGAAGGCGCGGGGGCTGCAATGGGGCATCTTTACGGCCTTCGCCGCGCTCACATTTCTCATTTTGTTCGGGATATTTTCCGCTCTCAAGCGAGTTCACCGCGACGATCTGCCCAGCGATCACACTGTCTTCATCGCTGGCCAGGAGGTGAGGCTGTCGCTCAAGCCCGTGTTGCGCATCATTTCCATTGGCGGCTCGCTGATTATTGCCGTCATTACCGGCGGAACCATGGCCGCGCAGTGGCAAACGCTGGCCCTATGGTGGTATGCGCCGCAGACCTCAGGAGCCATGACCGACCCGATCTTTGGCAAGCCGCTCGGCTTCTATCTGTTCACCCTGCCTGCATGGCAATTGATAGTCGGCTGGTTAATGACACTCAGCGTGATCACATGCCTGCTTGCCGCCGTGTTTCTGGTTGTCTCGGGCGGATCGCGCGCGCTCACGGGCGGCCGTCGCAGCCTCTCGGAGCTGCCATGGCGCGCGCTCTCCATGGCGGCAGCATTTCTGTTGCTTATCGTCGCCATGCGGGTTTATCTCTCCCGCTTTGAGCAACTATTCGATCACCACACAATCTTCGACGGCGTTACCTACACCGATGCGCATGTGACGCTCACCGGCCTGCTCGTAGTTTGCATTGCGCTGCTGCTAGGAGCTGTAATTGCCGCGGCGAGCGCCTTATTTGCGCCGCAAGGGCGCTGGCTGGTTGCATCTCTGGCTCCGGCCGTGCTCTGTTATGCCGTTGTGGGGCTGGTGGGCTGGTATGTATCCAGTTTTCTAGTCAAGCCAAACGAACTGATGCGCGAGCAGCCCTACATTTTGCATAACATCGAGATGACACAGCAAGCCTACGGCCTTGACCGCTTCCTGCTGCGCCAGTTTCCCGCCGAGACAACCGTCGATGCAACCGACCCGGCCAACAATCAGCTTACGCTGCAGAATATTCGTCTGTGGGATGTGAAGGCGCTCCAGGATACGCTGCGCCAGATTCAGGAGATTCGCACCTATTACGACTTTCCCGACATCGACATCGATCGCTACCAGATAGACGGCTCCATGCGCGAGGTGATGCTGGCCGCGCGCGAACTGAATGTAGACAAACTCCCGGAGAGCAGTCGCAACTGGATCAACGAAAAGCTGATTTACACCCATGGATACGGCATTACCATGAACCCGGTGAACGGCTTTACCGCCGAAGGCCGGCCCGCGCTGCTGTTGAGCAACATGCCCGTGCAAAGCACAACCTCCGGCCTGAGTGTCACAAGGCCGGAGATTTATTTTGGCGAGATGACCAATACCGACGTCTACGTCAAGACGCGGCAGCAGGAGTTCAACTATCCGCAAGGCGAGAGCAACAACCTCGCTTCTTACGAGGGCAATGGTGGCATCGAGCTGGGCGGGCTCTTGCGCCGCATCCTCATCGCGTTCGACCGCGGCGATCTGGCCAAGCTGCCCTTCAGCGACGATGTGAACGCCCAGAGCCGTTTGCTGATGCGGCGCACGGTGCGCGAACGCGTCGCGGCCCTGGCGCCATTCCTTACCTTCGACCAGGACCCGTACATCGTATTGGGCGACGATGGCCGGCTCTCGTGGGTTCTGGATGCGTTCACGCAATCGGACACCTATCCATATTCCACGCATTACTTTGTCGATGGGCAATCCATCAACTACATGCGCAACAGCATCAAAGCGGTTGTGGACGCCTACGATGGGACGACGACGCTCTACGTCTTCGATAATCAGGACCCGATTCTGGCGGCCTATCGCGCGATTTTCCCCAACCTTTTCAAGGACGCGTCGGCGATGCCGGCAGGGTTGCGCAAGCACGTGCGGTACCCGGAACTATTGCTCAAGTTACAGGCCGAAGTCTATGGCCTCTATCACATGACCAATCCCGAAGTCTTCTATAACCGGGAAGACTTGTGGACTGTCGCCACGGAAGTGGGAACGGATCAGAGCGGCGCGCAGGCTGCACAGCCGATGGAGCCGAACTTTGTGCTGATGAAGCTGCCGGGAGAAACCGGCGCGGAGTTTGTAGAGATTTTGCCGTTTACGCCAGCGAATCGCAATAATTTGATCGGATGGATAGCCGGGCGCAGCGACGGCGAGCATTATGGCACCTCGATTGTCTACGACTTTCCCAAGACCAAGCAGATCGACGGGCCGTTGCAGATTGAGGCGCGCATCGATCAAAACGCGCAGCTCTCCGGGCAATTGTCGTTGTGGAATCAGCAAGGCTCGCATGTGCGGCGCGGAACACTGTTGGTGATTCCGTCGGGCAAGGCGCTTTTGTATGCGGAGCCGATCTACCTGCAGGCCGACCGCAGCCCCATGCCCGAGTTGCGCTTGGTGGTGCTGGCGCTGCAGGACCGTCTCGCCTACGCGCCCACCTTTGAAGCAGCTCTGTCGTCGTTGTTTGGCGGAGGCATTTCATCGCTGAGCGGATCCGAATCTTCCACCGCGCCGGCAGCGGCAAATCAACCTCCGGGATCGTCCGCAGCCGCGCCTCAAGCGAAGGAAGACCTGAATGCGCTGATTAAAGATGCTGGCAAGGATTTTGACGATTATCAGCGATTAACTGCTGCAGGCAAACTTGCCGAGGCCGGGCAAAAACTCGAAGCGTTGAAGCAGGTGATCGGGAAGCTGAACGAGCACGCCAGATAATCAGCTGGCGGAGTTGGACTTTAGCTCCGCCAGAATTCTCTCGACTGCCTCGTCTGCGGCTTTTGCTGCTCCGATAGAGAGTTCCAGTGAAATGGGTTGTTGCGGATCGATGGCGATTGCGTAGAGCACCACGTCGGGGCCTCCGCCCTGGATGTAGAAGACATCCAGCAGGTCTTTGACGCCGATGTCGTGTGCCGTGAGCGTGGGCGGGTAATCGCGCGAAAAGCGGGGAGTGGTGCGGGTGACGGTGCCCAGAGAGTTGCCGTCGGCGGCAGCGTCGATGAGAATGATGCGGTCAGCGCTCTGCAGCGGCTCGAGCAGAACGAATCCGCCCGTGCCGCCGTCCAGACACTCCACACCCGCGGGCAATAAGTGCTTCTCCAAGGCCCGCACGACGTGCACGCCGATGCCCTCATCGCCCATCAGGACGTTGCCCAGCCCCAGTACCAGCGTCTTTTTCTGATTCGTACCTTCCGGGTTATTTGTCACCCTTTTTCACTCGATCAAATTTCCATCCGCCTATGATCGAGGACACCGTGCCGCGCCCCTCGATGTAGTCATGATAGAACGCAAGATAGACGTGAATGATGACAAATGTGACAAAGAACCACAGGAAAAGGTGATGCCAGAAGCGCACACCGAATTCGCCGCCCATCAACGGCACAACCCAGACGAACATCCGCGGCAGCCACGACGTGCTCATGCTGGAGTAGAGCGCGAAGCCGGTGATTGTCTGGAAGACAAACACAAGAAATGTGCCGAAGTAAATCAGGCCGGCCAGAGCGTTGTGGCCGGTGGAGATCGGCCCGTGCATCTTGGTTTCCAGCACGTCGGCTTTGATTACGTCGACAATCTCTTGCTGTTGTGAACGCTTGAATGGGAAGAAAGCGGTCCACCTGGCATACTGATTGCCGGCGAAGCCCCAGTAGAGCCTCGCCAGGAAGTTGAAGACGTAAACGAATGCGGCCGCGAAGTGGAAGAACCGCACCCAGGCGAACCAGTACTGCTGATAGGCTTCCTGCGCGTAGAACAAGCGAAAGGGGTGCCCGATCAGGAATCCGGTGACGCACAGGGTCACCAGTGCGATTGCGTTGATCCAATGGTAAGCGCGCACCGGCAGTTCCCAAACATAGACCCGCCGATACTCGACCGGTTGGTTGCCATTGGCCGAAAATCCGTTGGTTGCGCCAATGCCCGCAGCAGAGCTTGGATTACTCATAGCCGTCACTCGAAAGAAACCTGGTGAAGGTGCCGTCCCTGCGGATCGTACAAATGCACGGCGCAGGCCAGGCACGGGTCAAAGGAATGTATGGTGCGCAGAATCTCTACCGGCTCGGCGATCTTTGCCACCGGGGTGCCAATCAGCGCTTGTTCAAAGGAGGAGCGCTGCCCCTTGGCATCGCGCGGAGAGCCGTTCCATGTGGTCGGCACCACGAGCTGATAGTTTGCGATGGCGCCATCGTGAATCTTGATGTAGTGAGCCAGCGCGCCGCGGGGCGCCTCTGTCAGGCCAACTCCCTCGGCATCCTTTGGCCAACTCTTCGGTTCCCAGAACTCGCCGTTGAATGTGGAAACCTCGTTGATCTTCACGCGATCCATCAACTGGCCGAAGTACTCCTTCAGCCAGGTCATGGCCAGCGCCGCATCCAGCCCGCGCGCCGCAGTGCGGCCCAAAGTCGAGAAGAGCGCAGCCACAGGCACGTTGAGCTTGCCCAGCGTGTCTTTCACCAAATCCTGGACGTCTGTACGGCCGGAGGCAAAGGCAACCAGCAGCCTGGCCAACGGGCCCACCTCCATCGCGTCTTCCTTCCAGCGCGGAGTCTTGAGGAACGAATACTTGTCGTGGCCCTCAAGCGTTTCAAAAGGCGGCTTGGGTCCGGTGTAATTGAGGTTCGTTTCGCCCGCCCACGGATGGATGCCAACATTGTCTCCACCCTCGTAGCTGTACCAGGAGTGCGCGATGTATTCCTTGATCTCCTGGGAATCACGCGCGTTGACCGGATGCACCTGGCTGAGGTCGCGATTGAGCACCACGCCGCGCGGATACTTGAACGAATCCGGCTGGCTGTAGCCCTTGGTGGGGAACTCGCCATAACTGAGGTAGTTGGTCAGTCCGCCGCCCCAACTGGCCCAGTCTTTGTAGAAAGAGGCTACGGCAAGCAAGTCGGGGATGTAGACCTGGTTGATGAACTCATCGGCCTGGCTGATGAGCCGCGAGACCAGGTTGAGCCGCTCGGAGTTGATAGCGGCCACTTCATTCATGTTGATGGAGCAGGGAACTCCGCCCACAAGATAATTCGGGTGCGGATTCTTGCCGCCGAAGACGGTGTGGATCTTGACGATTTCCTTCTGCCAGGACAGCGCGTCAAGATAGTGCGCCACGGCGATCAGGTTCACCTCCGGCGGCAGCTTGTACGCCGGATGGCCCCAATAGCCGTTGGCGAAGATGCCCAGGCCGCTGGCTGCGAAAGCCTTGATCTTATCCTGCACATCGGAAAAATACGCGGGAGTGTTCTTGTCCCACTTGGAGAACGATTGCGCCAGCTCCGCGGCTTTCTTCGGATCGGCCTTTAACGCGTTGACGATGTCCACCCAGTCCAGCGCATGCAGGTGATAGAAGTGAATCACGTGGTCCTGGACGTATTGGGTGGTCATCATGATATTGCGGATCAGCTCTGCAGTTGGAGGTACAGTGATGCCGAGTGCATCTTCAACGGCACGGACGCTGGTGAGCGCATGAACCGTGGTGCAGACGCCGCAGACGCGTTCGGTGATGGCCCAGGCGTCGCGGGGATCGCGGCCGATGAGAATCTTCTCCAAGCCGCGCACCATGGTGCCTGCGCTGAATGCGTCGGTGATGACGCCGTTTTCCACCACTGCCTCGATGCGCAGGTGGCCTTCAATACGAGTGATCGGATCGACGACAATGCGTGTCATAGGCTCTCAGGACTCCTTCTGATCTTCAGCGTGAACTTCCGCAATCACTTTGCGCTTGCGTATGTTGGTCACAACAGCGTGCGCGGCAACGCCGGCCAGCGTGGCCACTCCGACCACCGTGCCCACCGTATCCGCCGTGCTCTCCACGCCGAAGCCGGGGAAGTTGGGCAGATGGTTATAGAACGAGCCGTTATCCCAGAAGCCTTCCTCGCTGCAACCGATGCAGCCGTGGCCTGACTGGATGGGGTAGCTGACGCCCTCGTTCCACTTGGTCACCGAGCAGGCGTTGTAAGTGACCGGGCCTTTGCAGCCCATCTTATAGAGGCAGTAGCCTTTGCGCGCGCCATCGTCGTCCCACCTCTCGACGAAGAGACCGGCATCGTAGTTGGCACGGCGGTAGCAGGTGTCGTGGACGCGGCGGCCATAGAACTCCTTGGGCCTGCCTTGACTGTCGAGAGCAGGAAGCTGCCCCAGCACCAACAGGTGGGTAACTACGCCCACCATCACGTCGGCGATGGGCGGGCAGCCGGGGACGTTGATCACCGTCTTGTCCACAAGTTTGTGAATCGGTGTGGCGCCGGTAGGATTGGGCTTGGCCGCCTGAACGCAACCGTTGGAGGCGCAACTGCCCCACGCCACCACCGCAGCCGCATCCTTGGTGACTGTCTGCAAGATCGATTCGGCCGTCTTGCCGCCGATCATGCAGTAGACGCCGTCCTCTTTTGTGGGCACGGCGCCTTCCACCAGCACAATGTACTTGCCCTTGTTCTTTTCGATGGTATCGGTCAGGCACTTCTCCGCCTGGAAACCGGCAGCTGCCATCAGTGTCTCGGTGTAGTTGAGCGACAGCACGTCAAGCAGCACGTCCAGCACGACGGGGTGCGTAGCCCGGATAAAAGACTCGCTGCAACAGGTGCACTCCTGGAAGTGAAGCCACACTACAGCCGGTTTATCTTTCTTCTCGAAGGCCGAGACAACCTGGGCAACGCCGGATTGACCGAAGCCCGCCACCGTTGCAGCCGCAGTGCAGAACTGGAGAAAATCCCGGCGGCTGTAGCCCTTCTGCTGCATCGAATTCCAAATTGATTGACCCATGCCTACCTCGCTCGTGTGCAGGAACCGAAGAACCTCTGGTGGCGATGGGAGGTCTGTTGGGAGCTGCCACCGGTTCCTGATGGATAAATCGGAAGGTACTCAGAGCAAATAACGACTCGCTGTGAGCCACGTCACATATGTGCTTAATCACTACTGTGTTAGTGCGGTACGGTCCTGCGGTGAGCTGCGTCACTCGGCGAACTATGCGGGCATGACGCTCAAGCGGCACGGGCTCGCTCGTAAAAAGGCCTCTGGGCTGGGGAAGCGCGTGCATATAAATACATTGAATTCGGAGATAATTAAGGCAAATTGCGCACAATTCAGCGATATTTGACGAAAATGAGGGTCTGCAAGGGTGTTAAATCGCCTTCGGGCGATGCAAATCACTGTGCGCAAAAACAACCAGTAAACCATGTGGATTCATGCGCTTGCGCAGGAATTAACGCACACAAATGCTGCAATGGGAGACGAAATGGAGCAGAAAGCGAGGAAATGTCTGCTTAAAAGGCTAGATGAGGCTGCGCTTGGGTTCCAGCTGGGACGGACGGCGGCGGGAGAGATGGCCGGATGGCTGCGGGCGCTGCGGCAGATGCTGGAGATTCCGGTGGACGAGTTTGCCCACAGGCTGGGAGTGAGCCGGCGGGAGATTTTCAGGCTGGAGAAGTCCGAGGAGGAGGCGCGCATCCAATTGGGCACGCTGCGGCGGGCGGCGGAGGCGCTGGATTGTGAGTTGATTTACGCCCTGACGCCGCGGCAGGGAACGCTGGGCGAGATGGCGGCGGTGCGCGGAGCGGCACGGGAGGCGGCGCGCAAACAAGCTCGGGCTCAAGCGGATGAACGGAGGGTGGCGGAGGGTAAACCGCGCAGAGGGCGAGACCCGCAGTTGGCAGCTATCAAAATGCTGCTGAAGATGGCGGGGATTAAATCCTGATGGGGCAGGGAATAGGAAATAGAGAGCCTCCCGGCTGCTGTGGTCGAGCCGGGCTTCGGGCTGCAGTGAAGTTTTTGGAATTGGCAGGTTGGCGGACCCTGCGGCGTTTCTCAGGACTGATCGATGCCTGGAGCGCGCGAACCTAATCTTTCACGGGATTTGAGCGCTGTGCCGCTTCCACGATCGTCGTATTGTGACCTTCAGTCAATAACCACTTTCCGTCCCTGCGTACGAATACTTCCGTTAGCGTCGCGCGGCCGGGTGGTTCGACGCGACCATCGGGCGTAGTGAATCCATCTGCCGCTTGAATGATGGTCGCGATCACGACATCGGACGTGATGCTGCGTAAGGAGACGATTTCCGGCTCATGTAGTTGGCGGTTTTTGAAGATTGTTCGGTGATAGGCCTCGTGAGCCCTGTACACCTGATCTCTCCCCTTCCACCACATGCCTACAACGTTGACCCAATCCGCATCCTCCGTCATATAGCTCACATAGGCTTTCATGTCGTGTGCGTTCCAGGCGCGGTCCATTCCGCTTATGGCCGCGCGAATTTCTGCCGCGTCCTTCTCTGCAACCTGATTCATTCTGGGCTCCTCGGCGAGTGCGGTGACGCCCACGCTCAAAATAAGTAATGCGGCACCGATACACTGCTTGAATATTCTCATAGGCTTACGCTAAGGTCTCATGCCTGCTATGCGATTGGACAAACGCGACATCGTTCGATTTTTCACGCGAATAGATCCGGCCCCGTCTCTTCATAGCCTCAAACTGCACTGGGGTGGCGCCATTGAAAGTGCGAAACTCCCGGATCATGTGCGCCTGGTCGAAATAGCCCGATGCAGCAGCGATGCCGGCCCAATCCAGCGCTGTCTCCATTTCGCCAAGAGCCAAGGCGCGCTTCAACCGGGCAAGGCGACCAAATACCTTTGGTGTCAGTCCTACATGCTCCAGGAATATTCGCTCGATCTGCCGAACGCTTAACCCGTGCAACGCCCCGATCTGACCTATGGGAACTGTCCCGTGGCTTATCTGGAGAGATCGCACAAGCTTTCCGGCGACCCCGCCGTCTGGGGGCATATTGCGCCTTCCCAGCTGGCACGACAGAAATGCGTCTGCCACGACCGGCATCTGTTCGACGGTCGTTGAGGCCAAACGATCTTCCAACTCGCGAAAAGACGCTCCAAGCACAGAATCCGCATGGTTAGCGTAATCCGCAATAAGACGGGCGGGGATTCCGAATAGGGCTCGAAAGCCTATTGCAGAGAACCGGATCGTAAATATCCTGAGATGTCCAGCGCAAAGCAAATCTTCCCTACGTTGCGTATGCGGGCCCACCAGCACGGATCGTGGAGCAAGATGAATGGCCCCCGAGGAAACATTGACAACACGATATCGGCTCTTGAAATAAAACTGCAAGAAGCAATCGATACGAGCAGTCAATGGAGTGTACTTTTGTCCCTTGTCGAAACGTTCGTCACGAAACGCGAACTCGCTCACAAAAGGACGCAGGCTCAAGGTTGGCTTCCATGATCTCGCGTTCATCGGTTGAGCAGACATGTTTCTATCGTATCGCGAGTTGGCTGGCGTCCTCCTCGTTTCGACACCCAAGGGCTGGCCACTGCCGTGAAACGACGCGGAGGTTAGCCTACAAAGCTGCATTCAACTTCCGCCAGGCGCCAAATTGTGCAGCAGGATGACTCCCGGGAAGTCTTAGTGCTGTATCTGGAGCGCCCCCACGAAGCAGCGCGAGATTGCATGCTCTCGGACGGGGCGCTTCTGATACAGCGACTTGAAGGAAGCCGCCCCCATGGAGGGCTATGCACTTTGAATG